>MDSW01112225.1_pt1 | contig 21305 bp, 14 predicted proteins | sample 811171 | NCBI WGS metagenome assembly MDSW01 (sample SAMN05326641, study PRJNA326480) | marine metagenome | isolation source: seawater | place: Atlantic Ocean: North West | collected 2012 | reverse complement strand
CGTCGTCGTCGTCGTCGTCGTCGTCGTCGTCGTCGTCGTCGTCGTCGTCGTCCACCGCGCGCGCCGCCGCGCCCGCCGCCGCGGAAAAACGACGCACAAATCGCCGCCGCCGCCGACTTTTTCCATCGACGAGCGCGCTCCAACCTCCTCCCTCCCTCCCTCCCTCCCTCTCTCCCTCCGCAGCGACGGCAAATCGCGATGCATGGCGTTCGTCGGGTTCAAGACCGAGGCCGACGCGACGAAAGCGCTGGAGTACTTCGACAACACGTTCGTGGACACGTCCAAGATTGCGGTCGAGTACGCGCGCGCGATGAAGTCCTCGGCGCTCCCGCGGCCGTGGAGCAGACACTCGGAGGGGTCCTCCGCGCACGCCAAGGCGACGAAACCGAAGCCGGACGCGAAAGCGCCGCCGGAGGCAGACCCGGACCGGTTCATAGGCGTCAGAGAGCTGAAGAAGATGAAGAAGGCGAAGCAGAGGGAGTACGAGGCGGAGCTCGACAGACAGATCGCGGAGGATCCGAAGCTCGCCGAGTTCATGCGTCTGATGATGCCGCGGAGTAAGCAGAAGTTGTGGGATAACCAAGACGCCGGGATGCACTTGGATTCCGCGGTCGTCGCCGGGGAGGACGACGGCGGCGCGGGATTCGAGGACGGCGGCGAGAGCGACGACGATTACCAGGACGTCGGCGGGGAATCGGAGGAGGAGGAGGAGGAGGAGGACGACGACGACGCGGGCGGGGCGAGGGGCCCCGGGAAAAAAGGCGAGACGGGGACGCCGCGCGGCGGCGGCGGGGGGAAGAATACGAAGAACGCGAAGAAGAAGAAGAAGGGCAGAGAGGTCGAGTCCGAGTCAGAGTCAGAGTCAGAAGAAGACGACGACGACGACGATCTCAGCGGTGAAGAGGACGAGGACGCGGAGGTGGACGCGATCGCCGCGGACGACGCGGTGTCGGACATGGACTACCTGAAAAAACGCGCGAAAGTCGGGAGCTTCAGCGACAGCGAAGACGTCTCGGACGACGACGACGACGACGAGGATGAGTCCATGGACGACGAGGATAGCGACGACGACGACAGCGACGACGACGACAGCGACGCCGACGCCGACGCCGACGCCGATGCCGACGCCGATGGCGACGACGACGACGGGAAGAAGAAGGCGTCCCCGGAGGAGCCGGAGGTTGTCGACTTCCGAGCGCCGAAACCGTCCAGGGTGGAAGAAGTCACCGCGGACGACATGGAAGCCGTCGCGGAGACCGGGCGCTTATTCGTCCGCAACCTGCCGTTCACGGCGACGGAAGAGGAGGTCGCGGCGCACTTCGCGAAGCACGGCGCGCTGACCGCGGTGCACGTCATCGTGGACCGAACGACGCGCGCGTCGAAAGGGTTAGCCTACATCACGTACGCGCTGCCGGAAAACGCGACGACGGCGATGCGAGAGATGGACGGCAGCATCTTCCAAGGACGGCTGATTCACTTGCTCCCGGCGAAGCGTCCGCCGTCGATGGACGCGACGATGGGCGGGATCGGACGAGACGGCATCGCGGGCGCGGACGGCGCCGGGTCGCGGGGGGGGTCGGAGGCGGAGAGAGAAGCCGGGTTCAAAAAAGACCGCGAGGCGAGGCTAAAGTCAGACGCGTCCACCAACCGCGCGGCGTGGAACTCGCTGTTCATGCGCCAGGATACCGTCGCCGCGGCCGTCGCGGCGAAATACGGCGTCAAGAAAGCGGACTTGCTCGAGTCTGGCGCGGACGACGTCGCCGTTCGAATGGCGTTGGGCGAAGCGCAAGTCATCGCGAGCACGAAGGAACAGCTCTCCGCCGCGGGCGTGGACGCCTCCGCGCTCGAAGCTGCCGCCGCGAGCGGCGGAAGCAACGTCGGGAAGGGCGTCAAGGGCGTCAAGCGCAGCGGCACCGCGATCCTCCTGAAGAACTTGCCGTACGAGGGCGACAAAGGGGAGCTGCGCGGGATGTGCGAAAGGTTTGGCGGCGTGTCGAGGTTCGTGCTTCCGGACACGAAGACCATCGCCGTGTGCGAGTGGCTCGAGCCCCCGGACGCGAGGAAGGCGTTTAAGGGGCTCGCGTACAAGCGGTACAAGCACGTGCCGATATACGTCGAGTGGGCGCCAGAGGGCATCTTCAGGGACGACGCGCCGAAGGGCGGCCCCGCGGGGGGACCCGCGAAGACGCCGAGGGCGGCGGCGCCCGCCGACGACGGCGGCGGCGGCGGCGGCGAGGGCGACGGCGACGGCGACGTCGCCGTCGCGGACGAGGACGTCGCGAAACTCTTCGTCAAGGGCCTCTCTTTCCAAACCTCGGACGCGGCGCTCCGGGCGCACTTCTTGCGCGCCGCCTCCGCCGCCGGCGGCAGGGTCCTCGCGGCCACGGTGGCGACGCAACGCGGCCCCGGCGGCGCGACATTGAGCCGCGGGTTCGGGTTCGTCGAGCTCGACTCCCCCGGGACCGCGCGGTCGGTTCGTCGCGCGATGCAAGGGAAAACACTCGAGGGACGGGCGTTGAAGATCGAGATGAGCGCCGGCGGCGCGAGCGGCGGCGACGGCGGCGACGGCGGCGACGCGAAGGTTCCGAAAGGCTTCAGCGCGACGAAGATTGTCGTCCGCAACGTCGCTTTCGAGGCGACGAAGCGCGACATCCAGAAGCTCTTCAACCCGTTCGGCGCGCTCAAGTCCTGCCGCCTCCCTAAAAAGTTCGACGGCAACCATCGCGGGTTCGCGTTCGTAGAGTTGAGCACGAAACGAGAGGCGACGAGCGCGTTGGAGGCGCTGCGAGGGACGCACTTGTACGGACGCAAGCTCGTCATCGAACGCGCGGCTGAGGGGGACGACGTGGAGACGACGCGGGAGAAGACCGCGGCGCACTTCGAGAACGCGGAGGCGGGGAGGAGCGCCGCGGAGGGGGAGCCGATCGTGAAGCGCGCGAGAAAGGCGAGGCGCCAGGAGTGATGACGCGCGGTGCCGCGCGGGAGCGAACGCTCACTCCTTCTGTTCGTACGCTAGCTAGACTAATTAAGACTACGCGGCCTCGCGTTCTAACACGAGGACGCGTCCCGGCGGCGGCTGCAAGCTGTCGAAGTGCCCCGGTCGATGCACGACCACGATCGCGGGGAGGAATCGCGTCGTCGTCCGCCGCGCCGCCGCCCTCGCCGCCTTCGACGACGCCTTCACCGATCGCACGCGCAGCGTCGCCTTCCCTCTCGCCGCGCTCCAGACGACGCCGGCGTCCGTCGTCTCCCCGCGCGGGGTATACTTCCCGAGCCGCAGCGGCCCTCCGTCGCCGCCGCCTCCGAACGCGTACGGCGACGCGAGGTACGCGCCGCCGTCGCCCCTTCCCGCGCACTCGACGCACGCGACGCCGACGCGCAACCCGGACGCGAGCGCGACGAGCTCGACGTCCGTGCCCCAGTACCTCGTCCACCGCGGCGTCCCGGCGTGCGGCTTCGCGTCGGACGCCATGCATCTGAGGTGCTCGCGCCATCGCGTCGTCGTCGAGGCATTCGCGAGCGCGCCCTGGTGCAGCCACGCGCGGCCTTCGGCGCCGGTCATGAGCGTTCGCATGGCGATCTCGCGCGCCAGCTGTGCGTTTTTTCGCTTCTCCGAAGACGACGCGTTCCCCGCCGTCGCCGCGGCGGGCGCGTCTCGCACGAGCCTCAGCAGCGTCCGCACGAGCGCCCTCCGCGTCGTCACCCACGTGACTTCGCGCTCGCCGTCGCCGTCGCCGTCGGCGAGTTCCAGGTCGCGCGCGAGGGGAGGAATCGCGTCGTCGCGCGTCTCCTCGAGCCACCGCGTCAGCCCGGAGGCGACGGCGCAGAACATGCAGTTCCCGAAGCCGCGCTCGGACTTGGCGAGAAGCCCGCCGAGCGCGGTCGCGACGTCGCGCGCGACGTCGACGTCGTCGGCGGCGTTCTTCGACGTCTTCTTCGGTCTCTTCGTCGCCGCCGCGGGCACCTCCTCGAGGAAGACGACGTCCGAGTCCGAGTCCGCGCGCGTCGGCTCGCGCGGCGCGACATCATCATCGTCATAATCACGCTCGTCGCCGCCGACGGACGATGGAGCGTCCGCGTCGCGTCGCCGCGTCGTCGCGTCGCCGCGCGATCGTCGCTTCCGCTTCCTCGGCGGCGTCTCGAACCCCAACGCGCGCAGCGCCGCGCGCGCGCGCGTCGCGCTCGCGCCCGCCCAACGCAGCGCCAAGAACGCGCGCTCGTCCTCGTCGCGCGAGACGCGCGGGCGAACGCCGCGCGCGCGAAGAATCTCGTCCGCGCGCGCCGTCGCCGTCGCCGTCGCCGTCGTCCGCCGCCGTCCCCTCTTCTTCTTCTTCGCGTCGACGCGACCGGCGCGCTCCGCGCGCGACTTCCTGCCGAACACGACGACGCCGTCGGCGTCGGCGCCGCCGGGAGGACGGCGCCTCTGCATCGCGGCGCGCCTCCTCGCAATGCCGCGGGCGAGGCGAGCGCGTCGGTGCCGACGACGAAGATTATTCCTCGCGCGGCGCGGCCGCGAGCCCGCGACTGAACGATTTTCACGCACCCCTCGGTTTCAACATTTGATCGCTCTCCCTTTCAACGGACCGATGAACTTTTTTACGATGGGATCGCCGAGACGCAGATGCTCTCACGACGATTCGTGGACGGATAAAGCCGTCGACGTCACCGCGACTCGCGCGCCGCACGCCGCGTCCACGATGCCCACGACGTCCCTCGCGCCGCCGCCGTCGCGACTCCTCGGCGCGCGTCGTCGCGCGCGCGCCGCCTCGCGCGCGAGGCGCGGCGTCCGGGGACGCGCGTCGGCGACGACGACGACGACGACGCGCGCGATGGCGACGTTCGGCGATCTTATTAGCCTCGCGAAGAAGAAGAAGAAGAAGGCACCCGCGAAGCCGCCCGCGGGGACGCCCGCGGAAGCGGCCGCGCTCAAAGCGGCCGCGCTGACGCTCGCGGTTCCGACGCTCGCGACGTTCCCGAGCACGCGCGCCGTCCTCGACGCGTTCGACCTCGAGAACGGCGACCCGGCCGCGTTCACCGCGGTGGCGCAGGTGCAGCACTTCGCGAACGTCGTCGGCTCCGATTGCTTCGCGCTCATCGCGCTGTGCGGGCTCTACGTCCTGTCCGACGCCGCGGAGAACGCGCGGCTCGACTCCGCGACGTATCAGCGCGTCGCGGGCGCGATCGCGCTGTACGGCGCGGCGAACATCCTCGGCGTCGCGATCGCGGCGACCGCGGACGGGTCGCCGTCGCCGTCCGCCGCCGCCGTCGCCGGCGTCGTCGCGGCGCTCGCGCCCGCGTCCGTCGTCGCCGCGTCCGTGGTGCGAACGCACGGCGGCGGCCTCGAAGGGTTCGTCGCGCGCGTGAAGGAGGACGTGGCGCTCGCGGCGGACATCGGAAACGTCTCCGAGGTGGGCGGGTACCTGGAGTACTACTACAAGCTGAGCTTTTGGGCGTCGATCGTCGTCGGCGGCGCGTTTGCGTTTTCGCCGCTGTCGCCGTTGTCCATCGTGAACGAGTACAACCCGTCGTCGCAGTTCGTGCAGCGCGCGTTCGGCCTCGGCGCGGTGTTCATGCTCGCGCCCGTGCAGTTCGTGCTCCTGGACGCGTCGCGTCGGGGGAGGCTGGGGGGCGGGACGTTCAAAAAGTTGAATCTCTCCGTCGCCGCCGCGGTGTTCGGGATCGATCTCATGACGGTGTTCACGTTCGCGGCGGCGAGCGGGTTGGGCCCTGACGCGGCGACGTACTCGGACGGCTCGGGGGGGATTTACAACTACGTCGGCGCGCTCGCGGTGTCCTTTAGCATATGCGCGGTGTACCTGTACCAGGGCGTCGCCGCGAAGAAGTAAGTTAGCTACTACGGAATCTATTTTTTTGTAGTCGACTCGCACTCGCCGCGGCGTCTATCATCGCGGCGCCCGCGTCGGGGTCAACCCGGTCGCCATCATCCCCGTCGTGACCTTCTCTATCGCCTCCTCCTCCTCCTCCTCCTCATCGTCGTCTACCACCTCTATCACCTCCTCGATGACGTCGTCACCGTCGTCGTCTTCGTCGTCGTCGTACGCCTCCAGCTCGCGCTCTTCCTCGTAGGAGATGACCGTGTCGCCGTCCGAGTCGTACGGGTCGGCGTCGAGCGCACGCGCGGACGACGCCGTCGCCGCGTCCCCGGCCGCGTCTCTGGGGACGCCGACGATCTCCTCCTCCTCCTCTTCGTCGTCGTCGTCGTATATCACCGTCGGCTTCGGTTTCGGTTTCGGCGCCGTCGCCGTCGCCGTCGCCGTCGCCGTCGCCGTCGTCGCCGGCGTATTCTTCTTCTCAACGGAACGCGCGCGGTCCGAATCGTCCGCGGCCCCCCCGCCGCTCGTCTCCCACCCGACGCGCGTCCTCCTCGCCGGGCGCGCGGCCGCGCGCTCGGGCGGCGCCCTCGCCATCGCGTTCATCGCGCTCACGCCCACCTTCGTCGGCCTCGGCCGCGTCGTCACGACCGGCCGCGAGATGCCCTTCTCCGCGTGCGCGCCGCGCGTGTACGCGCAGAAAGCCGCGGGATGCGCGATGTCCGACGCCGCCGCCCTCGACTTGGACGACGACGACGACGCGAGCGTGGACCGGCCGCTTCGCGCGGCCGCGGCGCGGAGCTCCGCGACGGAGTCCTCCGGGCGGCTCCATGTCGCCCGTCTTCGCCCGGCGTCGACGCCCATGACGACCCGCGCGCAGCGGTCAGTGGCGCGGATGTTGAAGGTTGTTGACTTCTGTTCGTAAAAAACGTCTCGCGTCGCGCCCCACGGTCAGATTTCCCTCGCGCTGGGGGAGGGGCCCCGGGGGGCCGAGGGCGCGCGGTCGCGATGTCGCTCTCGTTCTCGCGCAGCGACATCACGCAGACGGCCCAGGCCGAGCGCGGGACGATGTGCGTCCTCCCGCTCGGCAAGGGGAAGCGGCAGAACAAGCTCGCGCTCGGGGACGTCGACGGCGTCGTGCGCGTCGTCGGATGCAAGCGGGACGAGCGGAACGTCGTGTTCAAGCTGGAATGCGGCAACGGCGCGCCGATCACGTCGCTGTCGTGCGGCGTCGCGGCGCCGCAGGTGGACAAGCTCTTCGCGAGCGCGGGGAACACGATCCGGGGGATCAACAGGAAGGGGAAGGAGTTCTTCAAGTTCACGACGAACCTGCAAGACGTGATCAAGGCGTTGCACGTGGACAACTACAACATCTACGCCGCGTCCGAGTACGTCGCGAACATGGTGCGCGCGCGCGTATTACATCTCGGATCGACGGTTCTCGTGCCGCCGCGCGTGAATCACCACCCACGACGTGACCAAACCAAACCAACGGGAAGATCCCACGTCACAAAAATCACTCCGCGCGGCATCACACTGACCGACCGTTCCCGCCGCGCCGCCGCCGCGCCGCCGCCGCGCAGTACGTAAACTGCGCGGATTCGCATTTTTTCATGTCCAACGACAGGATACTCGACGTCGTCATCGCGCCCGTCATCCTCCCGGACGAGAAGAACCCGATACTCGCGTGCGCGGACCGCTTCATCCGCGTCGTGCAAGGATCGGACCTGTACTACGAGGCCGCGGTGAACGGCGTCCCGACGACGTTGTGCCGCTGCGTCGAAAACGAAAAGAAGGTGCGTTCTATACACTGGCTCCCATACGACCGCGTCGGCGTGGTGAACGCCGATCCTTAAGGACTTCGCCCGTCGCATCTCTCCGCCCAGGGTCCCTCGCTTTCATTCCCCGACCGCGACGCCTTTCAACTTCAACTGACGCCTTTCAACTCCACCCCGACATGAAGAGGACCGCGATGAACGCCGCGGGACCCGCGCCGGGTACCGACGCGAAAGCTGGGAAGATCGAGATCCTCTTCGGCACCGAGCAAGGCAGCGTCGGCCAGCTATTTCTCGACGGGAACGCGGTCACGAGAGGGTGGGTCATCGACGCGGCCAGGGGCGTCGGCGGCGTCAGCGCGCTGTACGGCGACATGGACTGCACCGGCGACGGGAACTGCGACGTCGTCGTCGGCCGCGACGACGGCGGGTTGGAAGTCTACGCGTTGGACACGAACGGGCAGCCCGCGCTGGTGTATCAGAAGAGCTTAGGCGAGGCGGTGCAGACGATACGGCACGGGTGCGTCTCGAGCCCGTTCCCGGAGATTTTGGTGCACACGTTCAGCGGCAAGGTGCTCGGATTCGCGCCGGGGTCAGACAGCCGGACGATCGACGGGTTCGGGTTGGGCGCGGAGAAGACGGAACACGAGGAGAGGCAGGACAACATGCGCGCGGAGAAGCGCGTGAAGCAGCTGAATAAAGAGCTCGAGAAGCTCGCGAAGGAGGTGGAGAAAGCGAAGGAGAATTACGCCGCCGTGAGCGGCGGTCTCATCGCCGTCGACGGCCCCGCGAAGGTGCTCGATCGATTCGTCCTCGACGCCGACGACGCGTGTTACGCGTTGAGTTTGGAGGCGCCCGCGGCGTTGTTCAGCGTGAGCGTGCACTCGGACGTCCCGATCGATCTGCTCGACGTGAAGGATAACGCGGCGATATGCTCGCGGTCGCCCGCGGACCCGGCGAACGGGACGCACGCGGCGGCGACGTACAGAGTGAACGAAGGGAACAACAGAGTGGAGCTGAGGATGCGCGCCATCGAGGGGAGAGCCGGGACGGTGCGGTCGTTCGTCGTCCCGCGGCAGTCGCCGAAGACGTCCACGGAGAAGGTGCATCACATCAAGCCGCTGTGTTTACACCGACGAGTGAACGCGATGTCGTCGGCTGCGGCGGGGGCGGGGGCGGGGGGGGAAGATGAAGCGTCAACCGCCGCGGAGGAGGACGCGGGCGCGGCGGCGGCGGCGCCCGTCAACGAGCTCGTCGTGAGAGGCGATTTCACCCTCGACGACGCGCATCACTGGTGCGTCGTGTGCCTGAACGAGATCCCGACGCGGACGCCCACGGGGGTCGAACACGCGACGTACGAGTTCGAGAACGTGCTGCTGAAGACGACGCTCAAGATTGTCATCGGGGACGGGGAGATGACGTGCGTCTCGGATAACGTCTCCCCGCTCGCGCTTCTGAAGGATCTGATCGGAAAAGAGGCGACGGAGAACCAGCTCAGGGTGAACTTCAGTTTCAACTTGAGCGACGCCTCGGTGGCTCACTTTTGCGATCGCGCGCACCCGCTGATCGAGTACCAGCGCGAGCTCGTGCGGAAGGGCGAGCTCGTGGAGGGGTTGAAGGAGCTCAGGACGCAGGAGAACGGCGACGTGGACTTTTTGGACGACGAGTACAAGCGAATTCTCGCCGACGAGGCGAAGATCGTCGCAGAGCTCAAAGAGCAGCCGAGGCGGTTGGAGTACCTGCACGGCGTCGTGAAGGACTTCACGGTCGACTGGCACAAGTTCCGCGGATCGAACGTGAAGCGCGCGCTCGCGGGGATCGACGAAGCGCTCGCGCTCGGGGACGTGTCGCGGGAGCGGTTGGAAGAGATCGTCTCGAGAGGCGCGGCGTGACGCGATCCGCCGAGCGTCGCGTTACTCGTACTGTAGTAGGCATCTTAATTAGGCTTAAACGACGTTATTCTCGACGCCGCGTCCTCGAGGCACGACGTTCACCGCGCGCGCGGGATCGAATCGAGTCGAATCGAGTCGAATCGAGTCGAGTCGAGTCGCGTCGAGTCGCGTCGATTCGATTCGAGTCGAGTCGCGTCGATTCGAGTCGAGTCGAGTCGCGTCGAGTCGCGTCGACTCATCACGCGGCGACGGTCTCGACGACGCCGCCGTTGAACGACCCGTCCTCGTTCCACGTCCCGATCTGCACGTTCCCGGTCTTCGCCCACGTGTACGCGCCCTCGCCGATCGGTTTCCCGTCCTTGAACGGCCCCTTGTACGTGCTCCCGTCGCGCAGCACCCACTCGCCCTCGACGAAGGCCCCCTTCTCCCACGTTCCCATGAACGTGCTCGCGGATGCCTTGAAAAAGTAGCTCCCGACGCCGTCCTTCTTCCCGTTCGTGAACGCGCCCTGGTAGACGTCCCCGCTCGGGTAAGTGTACTTGCCCTCGCCTTGGATGACGTCGTCCTCGAACGCGCCCTCGTACTTGGAGCCGTCCGGGAGGATCAGCGCGCCGACGCCGGATCTCTTCCCGTCGACGTATTCTCCCTCGTACGACCCCTTGTCATCCGCGAAGACGTACTTCCCTTTGCCCTGACGCAGCGACGTCGTGTACGTCTCCGGTTCCGGCGGCTCCGCGGGCTCCGCGGGCTCCGCGGGTTCTTCGCCCTCCGCGGGGGGTTCGGGTTCGGGTTCGGGTTCGGGCGGCGCGGGCTCCTCCTCGCCCTCCTCCGCGGGGGGCTTCTCGACCTCTTTCGTGCACTTGACGTACGTCCCCTCGAACGTGTCGCCGTTCGGGAACGTCATCACGCCCTGACGAAGAATGCCGCGGGGGGGGAGGGGGGACGGGGGGATGATGTCAGCGGATCGATCGCGAGGGACGCGCGCGAGGGGCGCGAATCGACGAGGCGGCGACGAGGACGCGCGCGTCGCAGCATCCAAAAGCGGGAATTCGTTCGTCGATCAATTCGACGCGCGCGCGGCGCGCGAGAGAGACGCGCGGCGACGGGGGACGCACCGCGCCGACCGGATACCCCTCGTCGAGCTCGCCCTCCCACACGCACGGCGGGAGGGGCTCTTCTTCGCCTTCTTCGGCCATGTTCGGCGTCTGACGAGAACCTGGGGGGAGCGGGCTCGCGCGCGCTCTTCTGCGGAGGACGCGCCCGTCTCTCGCGCACGGCTTCGCTTCGTCGTTCGTCCCCTGAGCCTCCGACGACCGGTCTGCCAGACAGCCAGCCCAGCCCGCGTCGCGATCGACGTTGATTTTCACCCACGGTCCGATGCGTCGTCTCCTTTCCGTGGTTTCAAGAACTCCTATCAAACCGGTCAAGACTCCGCCGAAACCTGCACCCTCTCTCCGTTTTCTTTCGCGCTTGTTTTCGCCGTCTTAGCTCGTCGGCGTCGCGCGCGCTCGCCCTTTTCCAACGCGCAACGCGGTTGAGCTTGCTACCAGAAAGGTGCGCGTCGCATCCAACACGTCTTCGCGTCGTCCTCGACGCCGTCGCGGCGCTCGCGCGCGCGTCGCGACGTCGCCGTCGCGCGACTCCGGCGCGCTTAGGGTTCACGGCAGATTTCCATCTCAGGGAACTCGCGCCCGCGACGCGCGCCGGCGATCGACCGTCGACGCGGCGGAGGATTCGTCCGCCGTCGCGTCGGCGCGCTCCCCGCGCCGTCGCGTTCGTCTTCGGAGCGCGCGCGCCGTCGCGACTCGCGCGCGTCGTCGCCCGCGCGTCGTCGCCGCCCGCGTCCGCGCGGCGCGTTCGTTTAGGGCTTTGATTCGATCGAGGGGCGGGCGAGAGATTCCATCAGGCTCGCCGCCTCGCCCCCCCGCGCGTCGCACCGCGAACGCGCGCTGACGCCCTCCTCCCCCCATCCTCCTCCTCCCTCCCCATCCTCCTCCCACCTCCATCAGGCGGCGAGATGAAGGTTTTAAAGGCGGAGCGCGAGCTCGCCATTCCCGAAGGCATCACCGTGACCCTCAAGGCGCGTAAGATCTCCGTGAAGGGCCCGCGCGGTTCCCTCGAGCGCGACTTCACGCACGTCCCGAGGATCGACCTCTACCACAACAAGGAGGAGAACAAGATCGTCGCGACGATGTTCTTCTCCTCCAAGAAGCGCCTCGCGGTGTTGCGCACGGTGTGCTCGCACATCTCCAACTTGTTCGAGGGCGTCACGAAGGGTTTCCGATACAAGATGCGCGCGGTGTACGCGCACTTTCCCGTGAACGTCAACATCGACGGCAAGGGCGAAAAGGTTGAGATCCGGAACTTCTTGGGCGAGAAGCGGACGCGGACGTGCGTGATGCAGGAGGGCGTGAAGATCAAGAGAGACGACATGGTCAAGGATTGCCTCGTCCTCGAAGGGAACGACATCGACAACGTCTCCAAATCCGCGGCGCTCATTCACATGTCGTGCCTCGTGAAGAAGAAGGACATCCGTAAGTTCCTCGACGGTTTCTACGTCTCGGAGAAGGGCGTCATCAACGACGATTAGGCTCTTAGAGTGTAACGACGTGTAAGGACGCGATTGAGAAAAAAGAACACTTGATGTCCTTCGTAGACTGATTGCTCGTACGAAAGATTACCCGACCTCGTACCGTACTCGTCCGTACTCGGCTTGTGTACGTTAGGCCGCGGGCGAAACGCCTCTCCCGAGGTTTCTTTCGTCAGCGGTTTCGTCGCGTCCTCCCCCTCGTTCGCACTCGAGCGCGCGCGCGGCACGACCGCGATACGACAGCCCGGACGCGACCTTCGCGTCTTCGTCGCGATGCCACCGTCAGAAGACGCGCCGCGCGCTCGAGCGCTTCGACTCGCGCGCGCGTGAGGAGAGCGACGTCGCGTCGCATCGCGTCGCGTCGCGCCCGGCCCGCGCGGCCGCGGGCCTCTTTCTCGCGTTCTCCGTGATCCCGCGGTCGTCTGATGTCCTCCTCGTCCGCGCCCGCGCCGCCGCCGCCGGCGACGCACTCCCCCGACGGCCAAAAGATATGCTACGAGGAGACGACGACGCCGCCGGAGGGTTGGATCTTCCCCCCGCCGCCGGCGTCGCCGCCGCCGCCGCCCATCGGAACCGTCCCGCCGCCGCCGTGGAACGCGCCGTCGCCGCCGCCGCCGCTGCCGCCGGATCCGACGCTCAACCTCACGGGGTCCGGGTCGGGGGGCGCGGTCACGACGTGGACGATCGTCGTGCCGTGCCCGGCGGAGGAGGAGGTGGCGGCGGGGAAGGCGCTCATCTTCGGATTCGTCGACGGCGAAAACCCGTACCAGCTCGCCGCGTTCGTGCTCTTCTGGATCGTCGGGTTCGCGCTCCTCGTGAGGCGGTACTACGTGAAGTGGGCGAAGCGGCGCGCGGACCGAATCGTCACGTTCGAGATCGCGTGCGGGAGGTTCGTGAACCGGGGCTTATGGAGCGCGAAGAAGAATTTCGACAATTACCTCCGCGAACGCGACGACGCCGTCGCCGAGGCGAAACTCGCGAAAGAGATGGCGAAGATGAAGGGGAAGAAGAACAAGAAGAAGCGCCAGCGGCGGAAGAAAAAAGCGCCGCCGCCGCGCGAGCCCATCCCGGTCCCGATGCAGACGTTCTTCGACTCGTATCGACTCGTCGAGGACCCGGCGCGTTGGCGGTCGCGGCTGCGCGTCGTCTTGGATCCGGAGGACACCGACGCCGTGACGTTTCGGTCGTTCGTCGTCGGCCTCGGCGCGCTCGGAACCGGGGTATTCGAGCGCGTCGGGAGCGACTACGTGCACCCGAAGTTTATCTTCACGTTCGGGCTCTTAGACCCGACGCGCGCGGGGCACGTGAGTCGCGACGACCTCTTGAAGCTCGCGTGGAGGTTCGTCAAGGCGAAGGAGAAGAAGTGGAAGCTCGACGTCGACGAGAGCGACGACGAGGACGACGACGGCGGCGCGGCGGCGGACGAGAAGGATAAGAAGCCGAAGTTTCGCAAGCTCGCGGACGTGGAGGACATCGAGGAGGTTGGCGAGCGAGCGGCGCTGGAGCGACGGCGGAGGGATCACGTCAAGATTTACGTGAGCGATCAAAACGCGATGAAACTGAAAGGCTTCACCACCGACGGGTCCAAGCCCGACGAGGAGCTCGAAGACCTCGACGCGTGGACGCGCGTGAACCCTCTGAAGACGGAAAAGCAGAAGCGACGAAGCGCGCGAGACCGCGCGAAGATAGAGAAGCGGATGGAGACCAGGAAGCGGCTGCGGAAGGCGGTGACGACGCTGCGAGACGAATACCGCGAACGCGTGGATCTGAGCGATTTCGCGCGGCTCGCGACGGCGCTTCCGCAGCCGTTCAAACCCGCGTTTCGGCTGTACGACGCGCTGAAAAAGTACGTCAAACCGGCGACGAGGGTCGTGGCCGAAGTCCCGGGCTTAGCGCTCGACGAGCGGCGCGTCGCGGACGAGGTGGACCAGTGGGTCCGAGACCAAAAGCCGGCGTGGTTTTTCGACGACCCGAGGACGATTAAACGCCGCCGCCGAGAGGACCGAGACCCGAAACTGTTAGAGGAGCTCGCGCACATGACGCGGAAACCTTCCAGGGATAAAGAAACCGTGAGGGATATGTTCGATAAGTACGACGAAGACCGAAGCGGCGGGCTGGACGTCGAGGAGGTTGCGTACGCGCTCGGGGACTTGGGCGCGCTCGATCACGTCCTCGCGTCGTGGGGCAGCGTCGAGGAAATTTTCGAGGAGTTTGACGACGACCAGAACGGCACGATGGACTTCACCGAGTTCACGACGATGATCAACAAAATCAAGCAGCTGAAGCGAAAGGCAGAGGGCGAGGACGTCCAGGAAGAGGCCGCGGTCGAGATCGGGGACGAGAGCAAGCTGTACGTCGTCGATTTGAACGGAAAGCGACGCCCGCCGAGGCCGCCGCTCGGGCCGAAGATCGGCGGCCGGTCCCAAGCCGTTCGAATCAACGCGCGATACAGAGTAGACTCCCTCCTCACGATGCCGCCGCGCGAGGCGGTGGAGACGCTGAGCAAAGTCAGCGAGCGCGCGCGCGTGCTCGCGCTGAACATGCTGAAGATTAAAAACGCCGCGGAGATTGTCTACGTCATGCCGCCGCGGCAACGCGCGGAGCTGTACCCGTCTCTGCACCCGGACGTCGAGCTCGAGGTCCTCTCGATGCTGAAACACCCGGAGCGCGTGAGAAAGCACCCCACGGAGCTGCGGACGTTCGTGGACAGGCAGGCGGTGGAGTTGCCGGGGAGCGTGGGAGGCGCGAGCGGCGTGCCCGCGTTTCTGACGGCGCCGCCGGTGCGATTCCCGGACGAAGACGAGCTCGACAGCGCGCGGGAGACGACGACGCGTTCCAACTCGAGCTCGAACGACGGACGCGGGCGCGCGCGGGGGGACGCGTACGCGGTCGTGGACGTGGGCGAGGGCGGCTCGGAGTCCGAGTCCGAGGACGACGACGGGCTTGACGAGGACGGGAGGTTTAGGTATCACATAGTCTAGCTAGAATGAAAAACGTGACCTTATTTGGCGAGCGCGAAAACGACGTTTCCCCGCCCGCGCTGATGACAACCTACTGTACGTGTACCTCGCGACGACGTCTCGAGCCTCGGACCCCGCGTCTCGGACGTCGCGAGACTCGCGCGAGCGGCGGATATTCTCTCTCAGGAGAGCGTGCCCTCCTCCGCACACGTCGACGCGCGCGCGCACGCCCGCCCTCGCTCTCGACCCCTCCCCTCCCCGCCCCTCGCCGCGCGTTCGCCGCCGCGATGCCGATCGCGCGCTCTCGCGCGCTCCTCCTCTTCGCCGCGGCGACGACCGCCGCGCTCGCGCTCGCGACGCCCGCCGCCGCCGCCGCGACGTCCTTCTCCTCCGCGTCGTCGTCCGCCGCCGCGCGGAAGCTCCTGGACCACGACGTCGCGTCGTTCCGCGCGATCGAGGACGGCGGCGCGCACAACGCGCTCGACCCCGCGCGCGACGTCGGCGACCAGACGCGCGCGACGACGTGCCTCCCGAGAGACGACTTCGTTCGCGCGAACGGCGCGCTGTTTGAACTCGGCGGGAAGCCGTTCGCGTTCGCGGGGTGGAACCAGTGGGAGGTGCTGGAAGCAGCGTCGGACGCGCCGCCGCCGTTCCGCCACCTGCCGCTCCCCGGCCGCGAGCACGTGGTGAGGCTCATGAACGAGGCCGTGGAGAACGGTCTGAAAGTCGTCCGAATGTGGGCGCACACGATCACGGAAGGACACGCGATACAGGTGCGCCGCGACGACGGTCCCGGTCCCGTTTCCTCCCGCCAAAACTTTTTTGATGACTCTCGACGGAACCGCAAAAATCCACTCAACCCAACCGACCGCCCGCCGCCGCCGCCGCAGTCCGCTCCCGGGGTCTGGAACGAAGACATCCTCCGCGGGATGGACTTCGTCATGGATCAAGCCCGCGCGCGCGGGTTGAAGATCATATGGGCGCTCGCGGATAACTGGTACCCCGTCGGCGGAATCGACCAGTACGTGGAGTGGTCGCCCACGGCGAGTCGACACCGCGACTTTTTTACCGACGCGCTCGCGATCCGTTTCTTCCGCGACTCGTTCGAAACGATCGCCAACAGGGTGAACACGTACAACGGCATCGCGTACAAAGACGACGCGACGATCATGGCGTGGAACCTCGCGAACGAGGCGAGATGCCAGCGATGTGATTCGAGCGTCATGCAGGCGCGTTATGTGTCACACTGGTCCCCATACGACCGCGTTCGCGTGGTGAACGCCGTTCCTTAAGGACTTTCTCTCCCGGCGGTCGTTTCTCTCCGCCCACCCCTCTCTTTCAATCCCGACACGCCTCGACGCCTTTCAACTCCGCTTCTAACGCCTTTCAACTCCGCCGCCTTTCAACCATCTTCACCATGCAGCGGTGGATCGAAGACACGTGCGCGGCGTTCAAGGAGATCGATCCGAACCACCTCGTGGGGATCGGCTACGAGGGCTTCTACGGCCCGGACTCGGGGCACGTGGACTTGAACCCGAACGGCGGCGGCTCGGATTGGGCGTCGAAGGAGGGCCAGGACTTCATCCCGAACAGCGCGGTAGACTGCATCGATTACGTCGGCATTCACGTGTGGCCGGATAACTGGAATTTTCTCGGCACCGAGTTTCAGAAGAAATTCATCCGAGAGCACGTGGACGACGTCAGGCGGTCTATCCCCGGAAAGCCGTTCGTGCTCGAGGAGTTCGGGAAGATCGTCGCGAAGGACGACGCGGAAGAGAACCGCGAGAACGCGAAAGGCGGAAGAGAGACGAAGACGCGCGACGCGTACTTCAACAGCGCGTTTGAAGTCGCGGAGGTGCGTCTCGGTCCGTCGGGTTCGGGTTCACGCCTTCCTTTCACCCTTCTTTCCTCGGTTTCACTTTCACCGCCATCCCGATCAAACTGAACCCATCGCCCGCGTCGACAGGCGGCCGCCGCGGACGGCGACCTCGCCGGCACGCTCTTCTGGCACTGGTACGACCGCGGCGTGGGACCCGGCAAGTACGGCGTGCGAAGCAACGACAGCACGTGGCCGATCATTCAGTCGCACGTCGAGAGCATGAACGCGATCACCGGCCTCCCGCGGTCGTGCCCGGCGTGAGCGCGGAACCGAAAGACGACGCGAAACGAAATTCTCGATTTTCGCGCCGCGAGCGCGCCGGCGGCGAACGTTCCCCTCCGCGACGTCCCCCGCGCCGCGCGCGTCGCGACGCGCGACGCGAGCGCGCGGACGAGACGCGCGCGCCGTCGCATAGCCGTAACGGCCGTTGTAACGAACACGAAACGAGCGAAACGCCGAGAGAAAGAAACGCCCGAAAGAAACTTCGAAACGAACTCGGTTCGCGTACGTGTACGCGTCACGAAAAGTTTTTCTCCGTCCCCGTCTCGCACTCGTTTCGCGACACTAGTCATTACGCGCACGCGCACCTTCGCCGCCCGCCGCACGCCGCCGTCGTCCGCGCCGCAGCGCGATGACCGCCCCCGCGCCGCCCGCCGCGGCCGCCGCGCCGTCCCCTTCCGACCCCGCGCGGGAGAGCGACGGCTCATCAGACGCGCTTTCACCCGGGAGCAAAGATCTCAGGGCGAAGCGCGACAAGCTCCAGGTGGAGATGATGGAGATGGAGCTTCAGGAGCGTCGCGAGAAGCTCGCGCTGCAGCAGGCGGAGCGCGCGCAACGGATCAAGGAGCGCGAGTTCGAGCTCGCGGAGCGCGCGGCGAGGTTCAAGTGGCCGTTCAACGGCGTCGACAGCGCGATGGGCGCGGAGGCGTCGAGGCAAGCGCACCCGTCGGGACCGGGTCACGCGTCCACCTCGGGAGGGGGCCCAGGACAGACGTTTAATCCGACGCACCAGCAGCCGCACCAGCAGCCGCCCGCGATGGCGTTCGCCGCGCCGCCGCGGCCGTCCACGCCGCCGTCGTCGTTCGCCGCGCCGAAGCCGAGGAAGAAACTCTCGCTCCAGGTCTCCTCCGAGATGGCCGTCTCCATCGCGCCGGACGACGGCGCGTCGCATCAGATGCCGAACGAGGGCGCGGCGGAGGCGGAATCTTCCGAGAGACTCCTTCAGAAGGAACCTCTCGAGGACCACGACCCGATGACGGACCTGCCGATCCCGCTGGACATCGGCCGAGGCGCGGTGTTCGAAAAAGTAAAGCAGATCAACGAGCACAAGGACGCCATCAAGCGTTCGTACGTGGACCAGATGACCGAGCTCGAGATGAAGGAGCTCGAAGCCGCCGCCGAGGCGGAGCAGCGGAGACGCGCCGCGGAGAAGCTCGCCGCGCAGGCGATGCTCGAGGTGCGCACGTCGAGGGTCACGGAGATCACGAAGCTCATCGCGGCGTCGCTGACGCTCGTGAAGAAGTCCAGCGAAGCTCTGGACGGGCTCGTGCTGCGCTTGGTGGACGTCATCGAGCAAAACACCGCGGAGGACGTCGGGATAATCCACGAGGAGGAGATCGATTTCGACGGCAAGACGGTGAAGAGCAAGCTCATGGATCTCGTCACGCAAGGGTACGTCCCATCGCAGACGCAGCTGGACGAGGCCGTGGAGGCGGTGGAGGCGATGCGCCCTCGGAGCGAGCGCGCGACGGTGAACACGCTGCAGCGCGACCTCGCGAACTTGAAGCAGGTCGTGGAGGGTCTGGACGAGCCCAACACGACGGCGCAAGACGCGGAGGTTGTGCAGAAGGAGACGCTGCAAAAGGAAGAGGACGACGCAGCCGCGTTGATCGCGAAGGCGAAGGCGCTGAGCGCGCGTATCTTGCGCGAGGAAGCGGAGGCGACGGAGAGAGAGAAGGCGGCGTTGCAGCGGACGTTGGACTCGCTGCCGCCGCCGTCGGAGCTGAGCAAGCTGACGATGGAGGATCTCGCGGCGCGGGACGCGCCGCTCGCGGATCTCGCGAAGAAGCTCGCGGAGGATTCGCAAAAGGCGGCGGCGCAAGCGGCGGCGGAGGACGCGGCGTTGCCCGTGCCGCCGGAGCTCATCACGGAGCTGCAGACGCTGAAGGGGAAGAAGAAATACCTCCAGGAGATCGCGGAGCTCAAGGCGGAGGTGGAGCGGTTGCAGAACCCGCCGGAGGAGGGGGGCGAGGGCGAGGGCGACGGCGAGGGCGGCGAGCCGGCGGCGGCGTGATCGTGATCGCGTTCGCGCCTCGCCGCGCCGCGCCGGGGTTTGGGTTGGGTTGGGTGATAGAGCGCGCGCGTTATTCTGTTATGTATTCGATTCGACGTGCCGAGCGCGTGCCACCGAAGACGAGACGTCGTCGTCGCGTAGCGTCGCGTGAGAACGGCCCACCACTATTCGTCGCATCTTAAGATATACTGTACCTCAACGCACGCGCACGACAATCTGTCCATCCTACGCTGCCGCTCGTAGACACATCCACGCGGCGTTCTCGCCCATGAACGCGCCCTCCCCGTCCCCCGCGTCATCACCCGGGACGTACACGCTCCGGTCGAACCGCAGCGCCCGCGGCCTGAGCGACCGGAAAGGGTTCGCCTCCGTCTCCCAGAGCCACTCCACGCCCGCGCCGGCGCCGCCGCCGGCGTCCGCCGCCGCCGCCGGCGTCGTCATCGCCCTCAGCGCGTCCTCGTCGCTCTCCGCCTCTTTCACCGTGTACCCGGTCACGACGAGCGGGCACTTGTGCGCGTGGACGATCCTGTCTATCGTCGGTCTCCACTCGTCCTGCGAGTACCCCCACATTCCGGCGTTGAACGCGACTGCGAGCTCGGGGACCCACCCCGAAAAAGTGCTCGCGGTCGACGCCTTCCTCTCCGCGGGCGCGTCGGCCTCCTCCTCCTCCTCCTCCTCCTCCTCCCCCTCCGACGCGATGTCGTGGTACAGCCCGACGTGATACCCCACGGAGACGCCCGCGCGCCGCCGCTTCGGGCTCGGCGCCTCCTCGTCGTCCTCGTCGTCCTCCTCCTCCTCGTCGTCGTCGGCGCCGCGCACCGCGTGGAACTCTCCCTCCGCGATCCCGTCGTCCACCGTGACGTTCGGCCCCGCGCACAGTATCTCGACGTTGGCGAACCCGCGCGCGTCGTCGCCGACGCCGCCGCGTTCGAGCACGGCGCGGAACACCTCCGCGGTCGCCTCCGGGTTCGTCCCCTCGACGCGGTCCGCGCCGACGACGAGGACGCGCAGCGTGTCGTCGCGCTTCGGCGGGTGGTGCCGAGATTTCGACGCCGCGTCCTCCTCGACGCGCACGCGATGCGCGCGGACGCGCTCGACCGCCTCTAATATCGTGAACGCCCTCGAGTGCTCGTGTGCGAACGCGATCGCGAGCTCGTCGTCGTCGTCGTCGCCTCCGCCGCGGACGGAGGACCACGACATCCCGTCGCGGCGCGTCTCGCGTTCTGACGTCGTGGCGCTCGTGCTTTCTCGCTGCCGCCGGCGTGAGGTGCGTGTTCGTTCACGTTTTTCACCCACCGCTCGGTTTCAACATTTGATCGCGTCCCTTTTCAACTGACCGATGAGCCAATTTTCGTACGGAATGGCCTCGCGAGAGGAGGAAGGAGACAGTTCGGTCGCGGGACCATTGCCCGCGCGCCTCGGCGGCGGTCGCGGCGATCATGGACTCGGGCGGCGGGCCCGGGCCCGGGCCCGGGTCCGAAACCGTCGCGAGGGAGGACCTCGCGGACGCGAAGCGACGGCTCCTCGCGGTGCGTCGCCGCGTCCGTCTCGTCGTCGTCGCCGTCCCCGATCGTCCGATCCTTCCTCGACCGTCCTCCCTCCCTCCCCGCTGACGCGCTCGCTTCCGCCTCCCCCCCCACCCCTCTTCCACAGCTCGCTGGCCCGAACGCGGAGACGTACTGGTCCACCCTGAGCGCGTTCCTGCAGAAGCAGATCGCGAAGACGGAGCTGGACGCGCGCGTGCCCGCGCTTCTCCAAGGCTCGCGCGACGCCGTGCGGCTTCACGACGCGTTCCTTCGAGGGATCTACTCCACCGCGGTGAGCAAGTCGCGGGCGCTCGCGCGGCAGCAGGCCGCGGCGATGGCGCAGCAGCAGCAGCAGCAGCAGCAGCAGCAGCAGGGAGGAGGAGGAGGAGGAGGAGGAAACGGTGGCGGCGGCGGCGGGGAGGCGGCGAGGTTGAGCAGTCACGGAGAACAGATCTCTGATGTGCGTTCTATACACTGGTCCCCATACGACCGCGTCGGCGTGGTGAACGCCGATCCTTAAGGACTTTGCCCGGCGTGTCTCTCCGCCCACCCCTCGCTT
>MDSW01086768.1_pt1 | contig 21309 bp, 20 predicted proteins | sample 811171 | NCBI WGS metagenome assembly MDSW01 (sample SAMN05326641, study PRJNA326480) | marine metagenome | isolation source: seawater | place: Atlantic Ocean: North West | collected 2012 | reverse complement strand
TCTCCCATATCTTAAGACAAAGTACCATCGGCGCTGAAGGGCTTGACTTCCGAGTTCGGAATGGGATCGGGTATTTCCCCTTCGCAATAATCACCAGGCACGAATTTATATTATTTTTTCTTTCTATTGTAAACAACATATAGTTGTTGAACTAATTGAGCTTGGTAACGAAATTTTTTCTTTAAATCTATTTTTTACCAATAAAAATGGAAGTCTGATTTTTTAAATACCTATATTCGTCAATTTTTTTTAATTTTATGCTGGAAAAAAGTTTCATATAAAACTTTTCACTCCTAGACGACCACTCTCTTAAAATCTCATTTTTTGAAATATTGCTGTTATCTGTATTTTCATTTAGAAAAAATATTCCATTTTTTTTTAGCTTTGAGATTAAAAATTTTGCAATTTTTTTTAATTTTTTAACTTCGATTCCACCAAAAACATTAGCAATAAAAATTACATCAAATTTACCTTTTATCTGACTCAAAGAATTAATGTGTTTATATTTTACTCTTTCTGAGTTTTTGGCAAGTTTTATCATTTGTCTTTCGGTGTCAACTGCCAAAACTTTTCCAATTTTAGTTAATTTAGATAAATCCTCTGAAAATCTTCCTGTTCCACATCCAAAATCTAAAATATTAGTTTCTTTACCAGTCATAAATTTTTTAAGGTTTGAAAATAAAAAATTCTTTTGCATTCTGGTTACATAGTTATATTCATCTTTTGGTGTTTGGGTATCAATTACAGAATATTTCATAAATCTTCTAGTTCTATCATTCCAATTAATAACTACATTTTTTTTTGATTTCTTGTTTATGTTTTTAACTTTTAAAATTAGCTTATTAGGATTAAAAACTAGCTTTAGCGCTCTAAACAAAATATTGTTTTTAAAAAAAACTTTAATAATTTGCTTCTTAGATTTAATTTGAATTTCTTTCATACGGTGTTTATTTGGAGAAATTAAACTTTTAAAGACCAATCGTATTTAAAGTATTTATCATTCGGATCTTTTCTAACCATCTCTTTCTCATTATGGGGAAGATCAAGACAATTTGCGATGATTGACTCGGAACTGTCCAAACCTTTAAAACCATTCCATATATATGGCGGTATAGTAATTAAAAAATAATCATTTGGGGAAAGTAAAAAATTTTGATAAACGCCAGCACTTTTACTTTTATTTCTATCGTCATATAAAACTAAATTTACCTTACCCTTAATGCATACATAATTTAGTGTAGCCTCTTTATGCAAATGCCACGCTTTAATATAACCTGGGTTGATTGTGGAAAAATAGATTTCTCCAAATTTATCAAAGATGGGAGAGTCATTCCTTATCATATGCATAATTTTTCCTCTCTCATCGACCAATTGTTTTAGTTTGGTTATTTTAACGCCTTCAATCATTTTTGGTTAGTTGCTTATCGAAAACTTTAATTGTATTGATTATGTAATTAACTTCTTGATTTTTCATATCAGGAAAACAGGGCAAGGTAACTAACTCTTTCCAGACTCTTAGAGAATTTTTGATATTTTTATTATACTTTTTATAAAGAGGATGTAAGGGAAGAGGCATTAGATGAACACCGGATGAAATTTTTTTACTTTTTAAGTGTTTGATGAATCTATCTCTATGTTTTGTTTTTAAAGAAAATAACCAATAACAAGAGTTTTTTAGTTTATATGGGTAAGCAGTTTTAAAACTCTTACAATTTTTTATAGCGATAAGATATTTTTTTAAAATAATAGTTCTTTTTTTATTTAAATTATTAAGTTTTTTTAATTGTTGAATGCCTATAGCAGCGAGTAAGTTATTCATATTGTATTTAAATCCTAAATTTTGCATTTCGTAGTACCAATGTTTTTTTCCTGGGCCATGCAAATGCCTTGTCCAAGGATCATTGCTCCAACCGTGAAATGAAAGAGATCTAATAAGAGAAATTGTTTTTTTGTTGTTTGTACATAACATTCCACCATCACCAGTGGTAATTGTTTTTTTGTCTTCAAAACTAAAACATCCATAATCACCCCAGGTTCCTAGTCTTTTTCCTTTATAATAACCTCCGCAAGTGTGGGCGCAATCCTCAATCACAATTAGTCCTTTTTTTTTGGCCCATGGTACAATTTTTTCCATGGCGCAAGGATGGCCACCAAAATGAACAGCTATTATAGCTACGCAATCTTTAGTATATTTTTTTTTTAGATCATCAAAATCAAGATTTAAACTTTCTTTCTCTACATCTACAAAAACTGGTGTTAATCCACAGTACAAGGCGGCAGCGGCAGAAGCGCTGAACGTTATAGCGGGAACCAAAACCTTTTTTTTAGGTTTAAATTTATTAACAGCTAATGCAATATGAAGTGCCGCAGTACAAGAATTTAGGCCAACCGCATATTTTATACCAATATATTTGCTAAACTTATTTTCAAAATCTTTAACTTCTGATCCATATCCCAACCAAGCTTTGTTAAAAATGTTTTTAATTCCATAAATTTCTTCTTTTCCTACTGATGGTTTAAATAATCTTATAAATTTTTTTGGTTTATACATTTTAAAATATTAAAAAACTTTACTATCTATAATATTTTGATTTAAAACATGTTCTTTTCTGTCACATCTGCATCCTGAATCATTAATTTTTTTACTGCAAGAAAGTAAGTACTTATTAAAATTTTCTATTTCATAATTATAGTAAAGGTCCCAAAAATTACTTTTGGTCAAATCTCCTAATGCCGAAGCCCGAAAATTTGGAGCACTAGATTGGGAACAATTGTATAACCAACCATCAAAACCTACTGTAGGAAAGATATATCTTGCAAAACATGGTACCGTTCTTGGTTTGTTATAAATATCATAATCATCATCTGCATCCACGATAAGAATGGAGCATTTAGAATTTTCGTACTTAATTTTTAATTTTTCTAAGATTTTCTTATATTCATTCTTTTCAGTTTCGGAAGGTATAACCCCTTTTTCTGTATCAATACCCTTTGGTTGTTGAGGAAATGTAAATCTTAGCAGGTTACAATCAGCCTCCATAAAATTATTTATAAAATATTCATAATCATACTGCTTTGAACTGTGAATATTAACTAAGTATGCGGCGCTCAAATCAAAATAATTTTTTTTTCTTATAATTCCTAGTTTTTTTGTGTTTTCCAAAACTTTGTCATAAATTTTGGAAGAATTTTTTACTCCGTGTATTTTGTTATAAGTTTCGTTTGATCCGGCATCAACACTAAGGCTAATATAGCTCCCATTTGTAATTCTTTTGGATTTGAGAATTTCAAAGAACTTATCTGATACTCTTAAAGCCTTAGTGTTAAAACCAAAAATAGCTTTTTTTGATATGGTTAAATCTAACAAATCTTCAATGTATGAACAATTGAGCGGGTCGGTGGCGTAACCTGCAAAGATTATCTTTTTCACTCCCCCTTCTAAAATTTGTCTTAAAATTTCAAGACCTCTTTTTTTTTCTAATCTTTCTCCATTATCATTGGCGGATAAGCCATAACAATAAGGACACTCCAACCAGCAAATTTTTTTTCCTCTAGGAGGAGCTTGAAATTCAACTTGGTGAGGAATAATTTTTTTTTCGAATATTTCTTTCTTTAAATTGTTAATATCTTTTACATATTCAGTTTGAAACTGATATTTCTTTTCTAGTTCTTTTTGCCTATTTTCTTTCATTTAGTTTTTACCAAAGTTAATCAATTTACCAGTTAATTTCATTATGTCTAAAGCTAAAATATTATTTCTTTTAATATTCTTATCATTCTTAAAACTATTTAACATTAGTTTCAAATATTCATTCATGGGGTTTTTTACCTTTATAATCCTTTTTTTATTTCTAACTAAAGTAGTTAAATATTCATTATTCAATTTTACTTGTTTTCTAACAAAAAAGTTTTCATTTAGTCTAAATGATAGCTTGCTTTCTTTGCTTTTTTTATTTTGCTTAAAGTGAAAATCACAATTGCAATCATTAATTAAAACTCTACATCTCCATTCGGATTTTTTATTATTTACTGAAAAAATTTTAAAATTTTTCAATTTTTTTTTTTGTAAAGCTAAAATAAAAGAAACTGCATGGGGCAATAAATCTACGGCAATATTATTATAAATATGTCTGCCTGAAGTAAAATAATTAAATTTTAAATTTTTAACCTTGAAAACTTTCTTTCGATAAATTATTTGATTAGCTAAACTTATCATGGGCAAATTAATAAATAATTTAAAATTGTTTTCCTTTAACAACTTTTTTGCATAGTAATAATTATAATCTTCAGATTTATTTTTTATCCAAAAAAATGGTTTTTCAACGATAAAATTTTTGCAATATTTTTTGCATTTCAAAAGATGCTCTGAATGTTTTTCAAATGGAGAACAAATGCTTATTACCTTGGGTTGAAATTTTTTTATTTCATTAAATGTTTTTAGATTATAAATTTTTGTTCTTTTAATATCCTTGGAAATTAAGTTAATTTTTCTGTTTTTTTTGAATTTTCTTCCTAATATAGCAACTTCTTTAATGCCATTTTTTACAAATTCACGAAGATGCACTTGTCCTATCCCTGAGGGTCCAATTATTAGGCCTCTATATTGCTTATTATGTTTGTTTTTCAATTTTTTTTTCAATTTTTTTTTTAAATAAATTTTTTATTTTTCTAAATAAAAAATAAAAAAAAGACATATATACATTGGGGTAAAATAGATTTAAAAATACGTGTCTATAAAAATTGACATAGTTTAATCCGCCTTCTTTTCCACTGATTAAGATCTTAAATAAATAATTAGAAAAATTACGTAATGCATAATTTTTGTTAATAAAATATTTGGTAAAACCTAGTCCTTTGCTTCTATAATAATCTAGTGCCTCAGGTAATCTAACTACTTCGATAAAGGGATACATTGGAGCCCATTCTCTTACGCCAAATAAATTAACTGTTAATGGTTCAGAATTAAAAAAAACTTTTGAGTTTTTAAACGCATTAGCATAAATTTTTAGATGGGCATGTGTATTGTCAAAATTTGACCATGGTCTTCTATCTTTTAATAGTTCCTGATCTACACAGCTAACATTATCTAACCACATTTGTCTTTTGTATATATTAAGACAATTAAGGTTTAAAAAATCAAATACGATTTTGTAGTCTATTAAATCCCAAAAATTACATTTTAGGTTTTCTCTTTTTTTTGAAAATGTTTCCATGTTTTGAGGTAAATTTTTTGTATCAAAAGGTTTTTTAAAATTGCTCAGGTATTTGTAATCTAAATTACAAGAGTTAACACAAAAAAAATCTATGTCGTTATATTTTTTAAATAATTCTTCAATCTTTTTTAATGAATTGGGCAGAAGTAAATCGTCATCCCCGATTGCCCAAACAAATTCACCTTTGGAAATGGATATTGTTTTTAATAGATTTGGATGATAGCCCAAATTTTCTTTATTAACATTAAGAGTTATATCAAATTTTATTTTATAGTCGTCTATTATTTTTTTCACATCATAATTAGACCCGTTATCAGAAACACATACTTCAAAATCTAAGTTACAATTTTTTTTTGCTAAATAAATAGAATTTAAACAATTGGGTAGATGTTGGGGTCTATTATAAGTTGGTATGCAAATTGAAAGTTTCATAAATCTAAACAAATAAGAAAGTGCGAAAATCCTCTTCTAAATATCTTAGATAATTATCTTTATCGACTATATGAAAAACAGGTAAAGGAAAAATAAGTTTTCCTCCGTCTTTTATAAAACTTTTCTCTTGTTTAATTACTTCTTTTCTAAATGACCAAATTAAAACTAGAAGATATTTTGGTTTTAATTGTCTCATTCTTTTTTTAGATATAATTTTTATATGGCTGCCAGGAGTAAATTTTCCAGTCTTAGTAGGATTGGCATCACAAATATAAGAAATATTTTTATTTGTAACTCCACAATAGTTTAAAATTACGTTTCCTTTAGTTGAAGCTCCATAACCGATTACATCCTTTTTTTTTTGTTTATTCAAAAATAATTGAACGTTTTTTTTACTATTCTCAACTCTTAAATTAAATCTATTAAAATCATGTTGATTAATTTTTTTTTCCTCAGAGAGAAGATTTTTTATCTTTTTGGTATTTGATTTAAATTTACTAACTTTTTTTGAACATAAAACGTCTATACTGCCACCATTAATTTCGTTGAGAGTAAAATCAATTATTCTTAGATTATTTTTTTTTATTATATTGTTAAATGTTGTTAAAGAATAATAAGTACAATGCTCATGACATATCTGGTCATAAGTTAAATTTTTTAATAAAAGTGGAAAATAAGAAAATTCTACAGCCCATATTCCATCTTTTTCTAAAATATTTGAAATATCTTTACAAAATTCATTTGGTTCTTCTACGTCATAAAACATTGCATAAGATGTGATTAAAGAAAATTTAATATTTTTTCTTTTAAAATATTTTTTAACAGAATTTTTATTAAAAAAATCTACTATTATTTTAATTCCTTTTTTATAGTTTTTTAAAAAAGCTGAGGCTGATGGATCAATACCATATAAATTTAAATTTTTTTTATATTTTGAAAAAAAATTTAAAAAAGTTCCATCATTTGAACCGATATCTAAAATATTTGATTTTTTTTTGTACAAACTATATTTTTTTAGTTTTATAAATTTTTCCTTCAAATGATTGATCATCAAATTACTCACAGATGTTTTGTATCCATAATCTGATCCATACATATCTTTTAAATTTGGTATTTTGGAAAGTTGAACTAGATTGCAGAATTTACATTTATATAGGTCTAATGAATAATTTTTTATTTTTTTTTTTAGTTTTTAAAAAGAGGCTACTTATTGGTTGTTTTCCAATTTTTGATATTTTAAAAAAACTTTTGCTATTACAGTTTCTGCAAATCATATTGCTAAATTATAGTTTCATAAATTCTTTTATCTGCTTGGACGAAACTTCAAGCAAATTTTCCTTATTTTTGTAGGCCAAATACCAATTTGCGGTTAGTTCAAGAGTTTTTTTTATGTTTAAAATAGCTCTCCACTTAAGTTTTCTTTCTGATTTTTTACTTTCTAGATCCAAAAAACTTTTTTCCCTTTTGTCCTGTTTTTTTTTAATAAATATTTTTGATTTTGATTTTAATTTTTTCTTAAACAATTTTGCAAATTGTTTAACTTTTAAATGATTTTGTCTGTTGGGTCCAAAATTCCATGCTCCTGAAAAATTGTAACCGTTTTTTCCATAAAGTTTTTGCGCTAAAATTATATACCCGGAAAGAGGTTCCAGTACATGCTGCCAGGGTCTTCTTGAATTAGGATTTCTTAACAAAAGTTTTTTATTATTCAAAAATGCATTAGAACAATCAGTTAAAATTCTGTATTTGGTCCAGTCACCTCCACCAATACAATTTCCTGCTCTAGCGGTTGCTACACTGCAGTTAGATCTTTTGAAAAATGATTTTGAATAACTTAAAGAAATAATATCGGCACATGCTTTACTAGCACTGTATAGATCATCTCCACCTAGAGGATCATTTTCTGAAAATCTAACTTTTTCTTCCAAGTTTTGATAAACTTTATCGGTTGTGATAATTACAACAGATTTTATAAATTTTTTGTTTTTTGCAATTTCTAATAAATTGGCAGTTCCAATAATGTTAGTTTTTGTCGTATCCAATGGTTCATTAAAACTTTCTAGAACTTGAGGTTGAGCAGCAAGATGAAAAATAATTTCGGGTTTAAATTTTTTTATACATGATGATAAATCGTTAAAATTTTTTATATTTTTTCTAAAATCAAATTTAAATATTTTTTTTATTTTTGTTGAGTCAAAAAAATTTTTTTTTGTAATGGGGTTTAGAGAATACCCAGCTACCTCGGCTCCTAATATTTTTAACCAAAGTGATAACCAGCCACCTTTAAAACCGGTATGCCCTGTTATTAAAACTTTCTTTTTCTTCCAAAAATTTTTATTTATCATTTAGTTTTTTAGCCAAACCACTTATTTTTTTATAAGTTTTATTATCTACTTTTTTTTTGTTAAGTTTATCTACATCTTTCATGTTATCCATTGCATACCAAAATCCTTTCAAACTATACATTTTGCAATTATATTTTTTTATAATTTTAGGATAAAATTCTTTTTCAAAATTTTCTTTATTAATAAATTTTTCTTTTAAAATTTTTTTGTTAATAATGGCCATGCCAGAATATACGTTACCCTTAAAATTTTTATTTTTTGTATTTACAGAATTAAAATATAAACTTCTTTCAAAATTAATAATTTTTCCATTTCTGGTTCCAACTGTTCCAAAATCAGCTTCTGCCTCACAACATATAAAGCTCATATCGCTTTTTTTTTTTGAATGATAATTGTAAATTTGATTTAAATTAGCATCAAATACAGCATCTCCATTTACTAGTAGAAAATCATTTGAATTAATATGTTTTTTTATTTTGTAAATTCTTTTTGCAATCGATGTATTTAAACCTGTATTAATTAAATCTATATTAAATTTTTTAAATTCTGAATTACCTTTAATATATTTTTCAATTTTTTTTCCTTTGTAACCTATTGGAAGAATGTAATGATTAAATTTATTTTTTTTTAAAGATTTTAAAATAAACCACAATATTGGTTTTCTTTGTAACTTAACTAGGGCTTTTGGTATCTTTTTTCCCAATATACCCAGCCTTGTGCCTTTGCCGCCACATAAAATTACTGCCGTTCTATTTTGCATTTTAATTTATAATTAATTTTAAATAATATATTAATGTTCAATTTTTGAACAAAAATTTGTACACCAATTATAAAGCAATGTAAAGTCTGAACTGGTGGGCGTGATAAGAATCGAACTTATGGCCTCTACGATGTCAACGTAGCGTTCTACCATTGAACTACACGCCCAGTTAAATTATCTTAAACATTTAATTGATATAAATATATTATCTTTAAGAAAAAAACATGTTAAAAAATCACTTAAAGAATTCCTGTTGAATTATTAATGAGCTCTAAAAATTTATTTGCAGTCAATATTAAAGCACTAAACATACTTGTTCTACTTTATCCCTTAGCATTAATAGCGGGAAATTTTTTGATAAATCTTGATATTATTTTAATATGTATCCTTGGAACATTGGCTTATAGAAAGAGTATTTTTAATTTAGAACAAATAAAATCAACTTTTTTAATTTTTTTCTTTTTCATATTAATGATAATTATTACTATTTTAAATTCAAAAATTTTAGTCAATGAACAGGGTTTTTTAAAATCTTTCTTTTATTTAAGATACTTTATTTTTTTTATCGTCATTGGACACATGCTTAAAAATGATCATCTTAACATCAAACAACTTCTTATATGTTGTTTATTAATTACACTATTTATTTCTTTGGACTCTACATTCCAAGCTGTAACAGGAAAAAACTTTTTTGGTTTAGAAAGTTTTGGAACACATAATACAAGTATTTTTGGAAAAGAATTAGTTTTAGGTTCTTATATTCAAAGATTCTTTTTGTTTGCATTAATTTGCATCCCTTTTGTTTTTAATAAACTGGATAATAAAAAACTGTCTATTATTTGTTTGCTCTTGATAATATTTTTCTTAGGAACTTTATTTTCTGGAAACCGAATGCCTTTGGCTACTTTCTTTTTATCTCTAGGATTGACATTTCTTTTAATCAAAGAATTAAGATTAACTTTATTAGTGGGATTTTTGTTTTGTTCCTTAATATTTGTTTTAACAGTTTATAACAACCAAAAATATAAAGATCATTATTGGCTTTTTTTTAAATACTCTATGGACACAATTGTGAATCTTAAAAATTTCTCAGGAATGAAGTATCCTGAATTAGATAATAAAAAAAATGAAGTTTTTAGAGATAAGTATGTCAAAAAAAAAGACAGTGCAACTACTACCAAAAAAAAATCCTACTTGCATCCTATAATAAATTTTGAATCTTACAAAATAGTCAATTTTGGCAGTGGGCACCAAGTAGTTTTTTTAACTGCTATAGATACCTGGACCGATAATTTATTTTTTGGAAATGGCTTGAAATCTTTTAGGATAACATGCAAAGAAAAGCTGCATCTGCCTAATAGAGTATGTCAAGCTCATCCACATAATTATTATTTAGAACTTTTGAATGACTCTGGCTTGGTTGGAACATTAATTCTTATTTTTGGTATATTTTATTTATTATTAAAAAAATCTAGTAACTTTAAAAATTTTAATAGAAACGAAAGGTTTTTGTTTTTATGCATTTTAATTATTATTTGTAGTGAATTTTTTCCTATTAGAAGCTCAGGCAGTTTTTTTACAACAGCCAATTCATCTTTTATTTTTTTTCTACTAGGGTTAATAAATGGTATTAAAAAAATTAACCAAGACTAATAATTTTTTTTAAAAAATTAAGTCCATTTCTACCGCTTTTTTCAGGGTGAAATTGACAGCCTATAATATTGTCTTTCTTTATTATCGCTGGAATATTTACATCAAAATATTTGCAATAGGCAAATGTATTTTCCTTTTTTTCAGTAACAGCCATATATGAGTGAATAAAGTAAAAATCTTTATTTTGAACTTCTCTATCTAAAATTTTTTTATCTTTTATTTCTTCTTTGATAAAAGTTTCATTCCAACTTACGTGCGGAACTTTTAAATTCTTTGATTTACTATCCTTATTTATTCTTATCACTTCACCATTTATAAAGTTAAGTCCATTGTGCACACCCATTTCATAACTTCTTGTTAAAAAAAGTTGCATACCTAAACATACCCCGAGTATTCTCTTTTTTTTATTTTTAACATAATTATTAAGTGTTCCTATTAGATTTTTTTCTTTTAATAAATTCATTGCATAATTAAATGAACCAACACCAGGAAGAATTAAAAAATTTGAATTTAAAATTTCTTTCTTATCACTACTTATTTCGCTTTTATATCCTACCTTTTCCAATCCTCTTCTTAGACTCAAAATATTACCGCAGCCATAATCTATAATTATTATTTTATTCATTTTTTTAGAATTATAATTAATTTTATTAATTAAAATTTTTTATATTTATAACATAAAAATATATATCTTTTATTTTTTTGAAATATATTTTTGATATAAAAGTTGTTACGTTTATTGGTTTATCTAATATAATTAAAATTAAATTTTTAATTGCAGTAATTTTATTTTTTTCAAATCTTATATAATCTAATTTTCTTTTAATAAAATACCAATCTTCTACTTTTTTCCATAATTTTTTTTTTCTAGTTTCTGTTAAAGATTGAGAATTTTTTAAGTGAAATCTCAAAACAGCTTTTGTAGATTCCATATGTTTTAAATAATCAGACGAGGCACTTTTTTCATGTTGGAAATGATAACCTAATGGTTTATTAATAAAATTAAATTTACCTTTTTTTTCTGCGATATCTAAAAATAAATTATAATCTTCGCTAGTTATAAATTTTTTTTCTTCACTAAACATAATTTTGTTTGTTATTAAAAATGACTTTTTTACAGAAGACGCCGAAGTGCACAATTTATTTCCAGTAGTGATTAAAGATTCATAAAAATTTTTCTTATAAGGTCCGTAGGATAGTAAAGTAATTTTATTTTTTTTTATTATCCACTCGCTATTACAAATTACATCAAAAGTATTTTTTTTTATAACTCCGTAAGTGGTTGCTAATTTAGTTTTGTGCCAAGAATCATCTGAATCAAGAAAAGATATCCATTTACCTTTTGAAGTTTTAATTCCTAAATTTCTTGATTTTCCAATAACTCCATTATTTCTAATTTTTTTATAGATTATTTTTTTAGAAAATTTCTTTACTACATTAGGCGTGGAGTCAGTAGAATAATTGTCAATTACAATTACTTCAAAATCTTTGAAGGTTTGATCGAAAACAGAACTTAAGCATTTGTCAAGAAAATTTGCCTGGTTGTATGTTGGTATTACGATAGAGAAAAAAGGTTTCATCTGTTTAATTTTTTAACATTTAAAGCTAATATTTTAATTTCTTCGAAAAAGAATCTGTCCTGATTATTGTAAATCCCTTTTTGGTACAAACTTTTAAACAAATTTTTTTTTGCTTTGTTTAAATTTTTAAATTTAAACTTAACTAAACTTTCTGATTTTTTTAATTTATTTGTTATTATTTTAGAAAGATCAGTTATATTTAAATTAAAATTAGAAGAGAAATTTAATATTTTTTTATTTTTTTTAAAATTAATTTTTTTGTAGTTTTTGATAAGAAAAAAAACAAAGTAGCAAAAGCTTTTTACGCTGCTATAATACCTATATTCATTAGTTTTTGACTTTACAATAAATTTTTTATTAAGACCAATTTTTTTGACCATAGAATTAATAATCAATTTCCAACAGTTTTTTGTTTTATAAATTGGATAACCAAATAAATTGCAGGATCTTATAATAAGTATCTTAGTATAATTTGATTTGTAGTTTAATAATTTTTTTTCTCCTAAAATTTTACTTTCTGTATAATTATTTTTAGCTTTTGTTTTTGATTTTTCATTAATAATTTTATATTTCTTAAAATCGTAAACATGATATGTAGATAAAAAAATAAATAATTTTACCTTATTTTTGTTCGCTGCATTAAAAAGTTTAAATGGAAAGTCTGAATTAGTTTTTTTTGTTTTTTTTAAATTATTAGAATTGTTTGCGTCAGTTCCTGCGCAATTAATAACTATGTCTTTTCCTTTGCACAAACTTTCTAAATTTTTTTTTGAATACCAATTTATTTTAGAAAAATTTTTTTTTGATCTTGATGTTTTTGTAGTGCTAATTCCCCTTTTCAAAAGAAACTGATTTAGCCTACCGCCAACTAATCCTGTTGCTCCGGTAATTAAAACTTTAGTTTTCATTTCATCCATGGAGCTGTTTTTTTTCTTATCAAATCTCTTAGGAGTTCCTTATCTCTTTGTGTATCCATACACTGCCAAAAACCATGGTGTTTAAATGCCATTAATTCCTTTTTTTTATATAGTTTTTCCATTGGTTTCCTTTCTAGCATTTCATCTTTACGATTTAGAAATTCAAAAATCTTTTTATTGAAAACAAAAAAACCACCGTTTATCCAACTGCTTTTTATCTGTGGTTTTTCTATGAATTTTGCTACTTTGTTTTGCTTCAATGTCACTTCTCCAAATCTTACTGGTGGTCTCACTACAGTCATTGTTGCTATCTTTTTATGATTAAGATGAAATTTAACCAAATGTTTAATATTTTGATTTGAAACACCGTCTCCATAAGTAAACATAAAGTTTTTTTCTTTATTCAGATATTTTTTTAATTTAAATAATCTTCCTCCCGTTAAAGTTTTTCTTCCAGTAAAAACAGTTTTGACTTTAAATTTAAATTTATTTTTTTTAAAAAAGTTTTCAATATATTTGCCCTTATAACCAAGAGCCAAGATAAAGTCGTTGTAACCATATTTATAATAAAGTTTTAGTATATGCACTAATATAGGATCTCTATCTATTTTGACCATAGGTTTTGGTATAACTTTAGTTTCTTGTCCAAGCCTTGATCCAAAACCACCACAAAGAACTACTACTTTCATAACCGCAATATATTTAATTTTTAATGATTGTACAGGCTAATGTTCAATTTTTGAACGATGTCACCGGGTAATAATGTAATAATTTAAAATATTTAATGAAAAAGTCTTAAAAAAAGTGGTCGGCTCCAACAATTCCGCTGTTTCCAAAGTTAATAAAGAAACCAGAAACAAAAGGACTGTCCGACTCTACTGTAAACCAGCCAGGTTTATTTTTTAAAAAATTAAAAATCTTAACATTTTTTTTTAAATCAAATCTATAAAAATCATTATCTGAAACAGATATCTTTTTAGAAATATAACTATCCTTCTTAGTGCTCCAAAATTTAATCTCTATATTTGCTTTTTTAAATTTTTTTCTTAAAAAACTTATATTTGATAAAAAAAATTCATAGTTTTTTTTGGGTAAGATAGGTCCCCACTTAAAAGCTCTCGGTTTTTTTTCAAAATTATTTATAGGAACAACAACGTTGAAACATACGTTTGATGAAATATTACTACTTTTTTTTTGACCAATATTTAGTCCAAACTTAACTCTTGATGGAACTGATTTGTTTCCCTCACATATTATTTTAATTATATAGGTCCTGCTTTTATCAAGATTTCTAATTTCTCTGAGAACCATTTCAGATATGTTAAGATAAATGGGAGACTTAAAGTTTTTATCTATTTTAATTTTTTTCTTAAGTTTGAATCTTTTTTTCCTATTAAATAATTCAAATCGAATAAAAAAATTCTTCTTAAAAATATTTGGATATATTGCAAGCTCAGTATATTTTTGTTCATGAAAAAAAACTGGTATTGAAATTACCCCATCATAATATTTTTGAGGATTAGGGTTTTTCCATAAATTAGATGATTTGTGACTACTTTTTGATAAATCATAATAAGAATGTGTAAGAGTAGAAAAGCTATTGTCTTCATGAAAGTTTCCACACATGAATCTGGGGAAAAAATTTTTTATTGAATGCTTTATTATTACTGTTCCTTTTTTATTTTTTAAAAATTCTTTTTCTTTTTTTGAAAGAAAAAAGAAAAATTTTGTCTCATATGGATCAACTTTTTTAATTTTTATAGTTTTTTTTATTTTTTCATCATTTTGATTAAGAATAATTAATTCTAATTTTTGATTGATTAGCTTCTTATTTCCATTCACAAATGAAAAAAAGGGTTTAAGCTTACTATTTGGCAGTATATCAAAACCACTTTCTGGAACTAAAAATTTTGTATTTCTCTTAAAATCATGTTCATTGTTAAAGGTTCTTCCGCACGTATGGACTAATGAGGAAGAATTGTTGGATTCATAATTGACTATAACTGCAGGATAAGGAAAAACTAAATTTGTCTCAGAAAAAAACTCAACTTCTATTGAGCCAGAATTTAGATTTAATTCATTTTTTTTAATTATTTGCTTTAATGAAAATATAAAGGATTTTACATAATTTATTTCACACTTTTCTTGGAATATAAGTTTCCCTGATAAATTTCTTATGGTTATTTTGCAAACTATGTCTGCGATTTTTCTTTTTAAAAGCCAATAGCTTAAAAACAAAATTTTTACATCTAATGACTTATTAATAATAAATGGAAAAATAGCCGATGATCTATTGATATTGTTTTTTAAAATTAGCTCAGGATTTAAAGTTTTTGTTGACACCAAATGATCTTGAAAAGATTTCATATTAATTATTTTTTTCTATTTCTTTTATTTTGTCAAAAATTGCTTTTGAAACTAAATAATATCCCTCCTCGGTAAAATGACCATGACTTCTTAACGGTGCAATTGATAAAGGATCTTCCATCGAAATAAATAATTCTTTGTGTAAATCGATCAAGGGTATACCTAGACTATTAACTACATTAATCACATCATTATAAGAGTCAAAACTGTGATTTTCTATAGGTCCTCTCAACTTCTTCCAAATTGTTCTGCCTAATAACGATTTTTGATATTTTTTGTGTGACGGTAAATATACAAAGTACATTTTGGCATTATTTTCTTCAATGAATGCTTTAGTTCTCTTTAAAATATCAACATATTCCTCGGAAACTTTGGGTTGGGTATTAAAAAAAACTTTCCTAACATTTTGCAATTTAATTAGCTTTTTTATTCGCTTTTGAAAAAATGACCTTTGATATCTGTCTTCGTCCTCCAATTGTTTTTCAACCACAGTCCTAATAAACTTATCTTTTTCATCATTTCTCGAAACAAGATTTTGTTTATACTTATCATCTTTTACATATCTCAATAAAAATTCTTGTCTATACTCATCTAAAAAATTTCCTAGATCGTTCTCAAAATAGATTAACACTACTCTTTTCGTTTTTATTTCTGGAAGGTACTCTCTAAGCAAAGCGTATTCTCCTATTGGTCCCTGTCCACGAAAACCAAAGTTTATAACCCCAGGATCTTCATCATTTTTTTTTAAAAATTTTCTTATATTTCCTGGTATATCGTTCTCAACATTTACACATGCGCCTTGAGTGAAAGAGTCTCCTACAAAAACAAATTCTAGATTATCCTTTCTTTCCCATTCTTCATCTGGATTTTTAAAGCCATATCTATCACTTTTGTAAATAGCCATATAACCTAATTCGTTACAAAGAACTGTGGTGCTGTTGCTTATTCCGCTTAGTGGATAAATTGTAGAATCGCCTAAAAGCGACTTTTTGTTTACAAAATGCGCTGGCGAAATGGAGATAGTAACTTCAGGATCTGTCTTTTTCAATTCAAGAAAAACCTCTTTTTTTGTTCTTCTATCAAAATTAATATTGTTTTCCTTTATGAATTTTTCACGAGAATATTTTTCGAATGTGTATTGATAGATTAAAAAAAACTCAACTAGATATAATGCAAAGGTTACTGAAAAAGCAACCAACATTAAATTTACTTTAAAATTTTTAGGTATAAAGAAAGAAATTAAAGAGAAAAAAACTAAGACAAGAATAGAAATATAATAGTTCAAATAGTAAGAAAAAATTGCCCCTTCATTTACAATTCTTTCTTTGTAAATTACATAAAAAAGTAATATCAGTGATAAGGTTAATAAAAAAAATGATAATTGTTTTGATGAAAATCTCATAAGGAATGATTTCATTAAAGTTTCATAATTTACTATATTATTTAAAAGACTTAGTCAAATTTAATCGCTTTAGATCACTTTTTAAAATATTATAATCTTTTGGAAAATCAATTTCGGCAAAATAATTTTTATATTTAACAGCTTTAATTTTAATACCTTGGTTTAAAATTATATTTAAAAGTTGAGTCATGCTAAGTTTATTTATTTTGTTTTTATTTTTAATTTTTTTTAAAATATTTTTTATTTTTTTCCATCCAGATGGAGTAAAGTACAACAGGCCCATGTATTGGCCTTCGATTTGTCTTAGATTTTTTGGTTTTGATCCAATTGCTTTTAAAATATTTGTTTTCTTTTCCAGCTTAAAAGTTTCTGCGTCTACCAACGGATCGTTAAATCTTCTTTTCCAAAGATTAAGCCAATTAGATAAATAACATATTGCAATATCACTTTTTTGTTTTTTAAGTAATCGAATAGCAGATTCATCATAAAAAATATCAGAATATGAAACTATACAATCATTTTTTTTTAAAATTTTGTCTGCACAAAGTAAACTTTTTAGCATATTTGTATTTTTCCAATTTTTGTTAAAAATCTTTTTTATATTATATTTTTTTAAATAATTTTCCTTATAACCCGTTATAATAAATAATTTTTTAATTTTGTTTTTTTTAAAATTGCTAATGATTTTATCTAAAAGAGTATAATTCTTTTTCAATTCTAGGGTGCTTTTAGGTTTATTATAGTTGTTTAGTCTATTACCTTTGCCGGCTGCTAAAATTATTCCAGAAAAGCTCTTCATTTAAAAATTTTTATAATTCTTTTCTTTAAAATTTTTGAATCTCCATAATTTCGTTCAGGATGCCACATCCAACCTTCCCACTTGTGTTTGTTGTGCTTTATGGACTCTATTGAACCATCTCTAGATTTGACAGTCACAGTAAAGTTTTTTGGACATGTATTGATAGAATAATTATGAAAACATTTAATTTTTTTGGGGAAATATTTATCTTTAGTTAGAAATTCACAACTGTGTCTTCTGTTTACATGGTTTTTAATTTTTTTTAATTTTGAGCCAAAAAATAAAGACAAATTTTGCATTCCTCTACAGATACCTAGAATTGGTTTTTTTTTTCTTATGAAATATTTTAAAAGTATATTTTCTAGCCTATCTCTGGGTATATTCTTTCCAAAATCTTCTCCTCCTGTTAAAATTAAACCGTGAGGTTTTGTTTCATTGAGAAAGTGTTTAGTAAAGATGGAAGATCTCTCACCAAATGAATTTGCTATTAAAATTGGAAAAATTTTTAAACTTAGAAGATACCTGGTTAATCTAATATCTAATGCATCTCTAATTTCATTAGTTTTTTTATCTTTTGAAAATCTCTGTGTAACAATTACTTTTTTCATAATGCTAAACTAAAATATTTTCCTTTTTTCATATTTTTCTGACAAAATTTCAATTTTTTTGAATAACTTCTTATTAATTAACTTTTTAAGAATATTTTTTTTTTCTTCTCTTAATTTCATATCCATTATTCTAGGAACATGATGAAATTTAAGAGATTTTTTTGTGAAATTTGAAGGTTTAATTCCCAAAAATTTAGATATTTTTTTAAGTTCTTTGTGTGTTGATACTGCAAAGTCATCGTATCGAACGGTCAAAATATTTTTTTTAAATTTTTTATATTTCTGTATAGATCTATTCAAGCTAGAAAGGTAATAAAAAACGGTTTTTTCAGCAGGTTTTAAACTTAAAAACTCTTTTGACCTCTTTTCAGCATAATATGGTAGCAAAACACCTTTTTCTTTAATCATCATTTGATAAATCCTGGGATTATTATGATTATACTTAACTTTGTTTTTTGATTTTAATTTATTTCCATATTTTTTAAAAAATGAAAAAACATTGTCGATTGGGTGTCGGTAAGTATAAATCAATTTATAAGGTAGCTTTAATTTATTAAAACTATCGATCATTGATAATAGATCGTGCGTTATATAAATTGGTGAAAAATCCTTTTTTTTGATTTCATCGATAACATGATCTCCTTCTTTTTTTTTCAAATTTTTCCAATATTTTTTACCGTCTTTAACATTTACAAGGCTACTATTGTCGCTTGGCCTGAAATTAACACATCTTGAAATATTCAATTCGTAGACGTTCTGGTTAAAATAAAATTTTAGTAAAGATCTAGTTGCTTCAATGCTTATTCTTTTTTTATGCAATATTGGCATTAAATGGTCTAGCAGAGCCTGGTGTTGCATTGGATATACTTTTTTAAATGAACCAATAACTGGACTGATTAAAGATTTTCCAGATCTTGTTACGCCGTCAACAAGTATTAATTGTCTAGGTAGCAAATCTGGGCTGGACCAATATTCTTTTTTCATTAATTTTTTTGATTTATATTTCTTGTTAGTACATCCGAAAATTTTTTTATAGCATTTTTAGGTGGATGAATAGAGTATTTTAAACAAAATTCATTACGAACCTGGTTTGTTTGAGGACTGTTCCACCATCTGTTCAGATCTTTCCAGCCAGAATTTATAAATGTAGTTAATTTGCTCATATCATCAAACATTAATTTATGATTTATAAGTTTCGAATAGTCTGCTTTATTTTCATCGTGAATAAAATTTAAACCAATTGGTAAATAACATATGGATGGAACATTAATTGTAATATTGTGCAAAAAACCTGAAGATATATCGTTAAATAAGACAAGTTTACCCTGCTTAATCAATTTAAAGTAATTTGTATTTTGATTAATTGTAACCACGGTATTTTTTTTTAAGAAATTATCAAGTTCTTCGTAAAGTCCCTCTGTGTAATTATCGTGTAATCTTAATATGGTTTTTTTTTTAATTTGTTCATCTAAATTATCCAGCAGAAACAATGTTTTTTTATTCAATAAATTGCCGTATGCAAATCTATCATAAGGAACGGTTCTATTCCCTGATGATCTTGTTACAATAATTAGTTTATCTCCTTGATTTTTAATTTGCTTTTTTCCAACTATTTTTAAATTAAATAGCGGTATAATTTTTTTATCAAAATTAAAGTTGCCCCAGGAAAAAAACTTATCTGACGTTTTGTATTCTATATTGTATTTTTTTTCATTCAATTCAAGGTACCCCAAGCCATGTTGACCCACAAAATAATCAAATCCTTCGTTAACCTTGTTGGCAAGCCAAAATTGAAATATTCCTTTAGAGCCAAATGCATTGCTGGTAAAAATAAATTTTGGTTTTTTTGGCCATGAAATTTTTTTACAATATAGTAATATTTTTTTATAATTTTCTAACACTGATAAAGGCAAATAATGAGGTATTAAATTAGACACGATTATTTCAAATTCAGTACCTTCTTTTATTTTTAAACGAATTTTATCTCTTAAATTTTTCTCAAATGGTGAGTATTTTACCTTTGGTATTTCCCAATATTGGGGAAACTGTTTAAGTTTTATTTGTAAAGTAATTTCTTGATAAAAAGAAAGTCCAGAATTTATTATAAATGCATCATTTTCATTCTTAAATAATCTAAAAAATTTAAAGAGTTTTTTTAAATTTTTTTTAAAGAAATTTTGATTGTATAATTTTTGTTTTTTTTTAGGATTAAAATTTAAAAAATATGGATTAAATTTTAAAAAAGATTTATCCTTGCTTGATAAAATTTTATTTATTTTATTTTTATATTTTGTCTGATCTAAAATTTTATTAATTAAAATCGCATCAAATAGTAAATCATTTGTGTTCGACATGAAGTCAAACACTTCCTCTGAAACAGGATTATATTTTGTATCATCAATAGTTAAAATAGAATTTATTTCATTTTTTTTGAAAGTCTGCTGAATACTGCTATACCTATTGTAAGTTGTCCAAATTAAATCTCTTAACCACGCACCAAGTATAATAGACCAATATCTCTCACTCTTGTTTTCTAAGTGAAGTTCGTTAAGTTGAACGGTCAATTCTTTAATAAATTTATTATAAACCTCTTCGAGCTTATCAAAATTATTTTTTATCAGTGAAGATTCTAAACCATAAGGCTCGACTATTTCATAGTTTAAATTCTTTAATATATTTTTATTTATATTTTGTTTAATAAGATTATTAAAAAAAATAGATTTGTTTTTTTTGGATAATTTTTCTGTAGGATATATAATTAGTTCATTGCTCATTTAATTATTTAGCATTTTTTTCTTTTTTAAAAAATTATATATTTCTTCTGCACAAACTTTATTACCTTTTTTTGAAAAATGAGATCCATAATAGGAATTAACAAAATATTTTTCTAAATTTTTCTTTTTTAAAAAAATTTTACTTAAATCAAAAACATCAACAGATTTAGAAATTTTATTTAATAATGGTAAATAATAATAATTTTTTGTATCGGATATATAATTGAGATCTTGTAAATATGGAAAGATAATTACTAAAGGTTTCCCTTTATTTTTTTTTACTTTTTCAGAAAACATTTTTATTTCTTTTGACAGCAATTCTACCATTTCTTTTCTTTTGTAACTTTGGTGCACATACTTAAAGTTATCATCAAGTATAATTTTCCAGGCATTATTATGATATTTATGTGAATTAAAAAGATTGCTTAGAGTCAAATTAATTATTAATAAAATATTTTT
>MDSW01068157.1_pt1 | contig 21312 bp, 23 predicted proteins | sample 811171 | NCBI WGS metagenome assembly MDSW01 (sample SAMN05326641, study PRJNA326480) | marine metagenome | isolation source: seawater | place: Atlantic Ocean: North West | collected 2012 | reverse complement strand
TTCTAATTTTGTTTAGTGTATGTTTTTAGAGTGTTCTAAACGGGAATCGTATTACATTCCCATTCCACCCATTCCACCCATTCCACCCATTCCACCAGGCATTCCTCCTCCTGCTGGGCCAGAGTCTTTTTCCTCAGGTTTATCAGCAATCATAGCTTCTGTAGTTACAAGCAAACCTGAAATAGAAGCTGCATCTTGTAAAGCAGTTCTTACAACTTTTACAGGGTCTATAATGCCTTCTTTGAACATATCAACATATTGTTCTGTTTGAGCATCATATCCATTAGAAGGTTTATTAGTTTCTAAAAGTTTTCCAACTATTACCGAACCATCTACCCCAGCATTTTTGGTTATTTGTCTTATTGGAGCTTGAAGTGCACTTTTAACAATTTCAACACCTGCTTTTTGGTCATCACCTTTAACTTTTACTTTATCAAGGTCCTGTGCAGCATATAAAAGTGCGCATCCACCTCCCACAACAATTCCTTCCTCGACAGCTGCTCTTGTTGCATTGAGAGCATCTTCCACTCTATCTTTTTTCTCTTTTACTTCTACTTCAGTAGCTCCTCCAACTTTAATTACAGCAACTCCACCAGCAAGTTTTGCTAATCTTTCTTGTAATTTTTCCCTATCATAGTCTGAGGTTGTTTCTTCTACTTGAGCTTTAATTTGTTCACATCTTGCTTCGATATCAGATTTTTTACCACTACCGCTTACAATTGTACTATTTTCTTTATCTACTTTAACTTTTTTTGCAGACCCAAGATCATTAAGTTTTACATTTTCTAACTTTATACCAAGGTCTTCCGAAATTACTTGTCCACCAGTTAAAATAGCAATGTCTTCAAGCATAGCCTTTCTTCTGTCGCCAAAACCTGGGGCTTTAACCGCAACTACTTTTAAGCCTCCTCTAAGTTTATTTACAACAAGAGTAGCTAATGCTTCTCCCTCTACATCTTCTGAAATTATCATAAGAGGTCTTCCAGCTTGAACAACAGCTTCTAATAGTGGCACCATCGGTTGCAAGTTTGTCAATTTTTTCTCATGCAAAAGTATTAATGGATTTTCTAATTCTGTAGTCATTTTGTCTGCATTTGTTATAAAATACGGGGAAAGATATCCTCTATCAAACTGCATACCTTCTACAACATCAAGTTCAGTTTCAATACTTTTTGCTTCTTCTACTGTAATAACACCTTCATTTCCAACTTTTTGCATAGCTTTTGCAATCATACTTCCAATTTCTTTATCACCGTTTGAAGAAATAGTTCCAACTTGAGCAATCTCATCGCTATCTTTAACTTTTTTTGCAGAAGAAATTAATTTTTCTTTTACATGTTCAACTGCTGCATCAATACCTCTTTTTACATCCATTGGATTCATCCCAGCAGTTACATATTTACAACCTTCTTTTACTATTGATTGTGCTAAGATAGTTGCAGTGGTTGTCCCATCACCGGCCTCATCATTTGTTTTACTAGCGACCTCTTTAACCATCTGAGCGCCCATATTTTCAAACTTGTCTTCTAAATCAATTTCCTTAGCAACAGTGACACCATCTTTGGTTGTTCTAGGAGCACCATACGACTTGTCAATTACAACGTTCCTGCCTTTAGGCCCTAGTGTTGTTTTGACAGTATTAGCTAAAGTGTCAACACCTCTAAGCATTGCCGCTCTCGCATCTGAGTCAAATTTTACTATTTTTGGCATTATAATTTCTCCTTAATATTTATTATTTACTTGATATACCCATAATGTCAGATTCCTTCATTATGCTGTATTCCTTACCATCTATTTTTACTTCAGTACCTGACCATTTTCCAAATAGAACTTTATCTCCAACTTTTACGTCCATTGGTATAATTTTTCCGTCTTCAGTCTTAGATCCACCCCCAACAGCAACAACTTTGCCTTCTTGAGGTTTTTCTTGTGCGGTGTCTGGTATTATTATTCCACCAGCAGTCTTTTCACTGCTGTCTAAAACTTCTATAAGCACTCTGTCGTGCAAAGGTTTAAACTTCATATATTACTCCTTTGAATATTGAGATCATATAGAGGCATAATGCAAGATTTTCAAGATATCAGTTTTAATTATATAAACCTAAAAAACCCAAGAAAAATCGATATTTTTGGGATATATGTCCAAGATGACATTAAATATAGATAACAAAGGACTAAGATCCATAGTATCTGAATTCGATCTTTTATTTATTGACATATGGGGAGTAATCCACAATGGGGTAGAATTATATAAAGACTCTATTGATGTTTTAGATAAATTAGAAGAAATCAAAAAAAATTATATACTTTTAACTAATGCACCAAGACCTAATTCAAAAGTACAAAATTTTTTAATGAAAATGGGTTTGGATGAAAAAAAATGTCAAAATGTATTTACGTCTGGAGAAGCATCATTAAATCATTTAAATTCTAAATGGAAAAACTATAAATTTTATCATATTGGGCCTCCTAGAGATTTTGATTTATTTAAATTATTTGAAAAAAATAAAGTTAATAAAATTGAAAATTCAGATTTCTTGTTATGTACAGGTCTATTTGATGAACAGACAGAAAATTTAGATTTTTATAAAAAGCTATTTGAGTCTAAAACAAATATTAGAATGATTTGTACAAATCCAGATTTAGTTGTAGATAGAGGAGAAAAAAGAGAATACTGCGCTGGATCTATTGCTAGAATTTTTGAAAATGTTGGAGGTAAAGTTGATTATTTTGGAAAACCTTACTCTCTAGTTTATAATCAATCTACAAATACAAAAAATAAAAAAATTTTATGCATAGGAGACAATTTAAACACCGATATAAAGGGGGCCAATATTCAAAATTATAGTTCATTGTTTATTTCAGGTGGGATTCATAAAAATGAAATAAGCGGAGATGTGCAAAGCTTACTAAAGAAATATAATGTAACAACAAATTTTATACAGTCTAAATTAAAATGGTAAAAAAAATTAAAGTTTATAAAAATTTTAAAATTAACAAATCTCATAAAAATTCTATAATTTTTATTGGGAATTTTGATGGATTGCACATTGGGCACCAAAAACTATTCGGGTCTGCTAGAAAATATAAAAAAAAAATTAAACTTGGTGTTGTTACATTTGATCCAATACCAAAGATGTTTTTTAATAAAAAAATTAGCAATTATAGATTATCTAATTTTAATCAAAAATTAATTTTGCTAAAAAAATTTAATGTTGATTTTGTTATAAATAAAAAGTTTGATATTAAATTCTCTAAGATTAAAGCTCATAATTTTATTAAAGATATCTTATTTAAATATATTAAGCCAAAATATATATTTGTAAGTAATAATTTTAGATTTGGAAATAAAAGAGAAGGCAGTGTTTTGCTTTTAAAGAAATTAGAAAAAAAATTTAATTATAAAGTAGTAAAACCTAAGCCTTTGATAAAAAATAAAAAAGTAATTTCATCTTCACTAATTAGAAAATTGTTATCACAAGGTAAATTGAATTTAGTTAATAAATATTTAGGGCGTAACTGGTGTGTGGAAGGCACGGTAGAGCAAGGAAGACAAATGGGAAAAAAAATTGGATTTCCTACTTGCAATATAGACTTAGGAAATTACGTTATTGCAAAACCAGGAGTTTATGCAGTTAAAGTTTATTTGCCAAAGCACAAGAAATATTTAAAAGGAATAGCAAATTTAGGATATAGACCAACTTTTAATCAAAAAAGAATTCTTTTAGAGGTAAATATATTTAATTTCTCTAAAAATCTTTATAATAAGAAGCTAATTATTGAATTTATAAAATATATTAGGACAGAAAAAAAGTTTAATAGCGTTGATCAATTAAAAAAACAAATAAAAAATGATGTTAAATTTGCAAAAAAATTATAAATAAAAATGAGTAAAGAAAGCATTAATCTTCCAAAGACTTTATTCTCTATGAAAGCAAACTTGCCTTCAAAAGAACCAGGGTTTGTTGAATATTGGGATAAAATAAAATTATATGAAAAATTAAGAAAATCTGCAAAAGGTAAAGAAAAATTTGTTCTCCATGATGGACCTCCATATGCAAATGGAAACATTCATATGGGTACTGCTCTAAACAAAATACTTAAAGACATCATAACAAAATTTCATCAAATGAATGGAAAGGACTCTGTTTATGTACCTGGGTGGGATTGCCATGGTTTGCCTATTGAATGGAAAATTGAAGAACAATATAAAAAAAATAAAAAAAATAAAAATGAAGTTCCAATTACGGAATTTAGAAAAGAGTGTAGAGATTTTGCTGATAAATGGATTAAGATTCACAAAGAACAATTTAAAAGGCTAGGTGTTATTGGAGATTGGGAAAATTATTATTCAACAATGAGTTTTGATGCAGAGGGACAAATTGTAAGAGAACTTGGAAAATTTTTAAAAGAAGGAAGTCTTTACAAAGGTTATAAACCAGTTCTTTGGTCAACTGTAGAAAAAACAGCACTGTCTGACGCAGAAGTAGAATATATGGATCACATATCTGATACAATTTATGCGTCATTTGTTATTAAAAAATCTAAAATTAAAGAATTAATTGAGTCAGAAATAATCATTTGGACCACAACACCTTGGACAATTCCAGCAAATAAAGCTTTAGCCTATAATAGCAAGTTAAAGTATGTACAAGTACTGATTCAGGATGAAAATGAATTTAAAAATAGAAAAATTGTAATTGCTAAAGATTTATTAGATTCAGTAATAAAAGACTGTAAAATTGAAAAATTTAAGATTTTAAATGAGATTGAAGGAAAAAATTTTTCAGGGACCATTTGCCATCATCCTTTTTATAAGATGGGCTATAAATATGATGTTCCACTGTTAGAAGCCAAATTTGTTACAATTGAACAGGGTACTGGATTTGTTCATTGTGCCCCAAGTCATGGACCAGATGATTTTAACTTATGTTTAAATAATGGAATTAAAGCATTAGAAACCGTAGACGATGATGGCAAATATACAAAGCACATACCGATATTTGAAGGTACTCATATTTTTAAAGCCAATCCTATAGTTATAGAAAAACTCAAAGACCAAAAAAAACTTTTAGCAAATGGTAAATTAAATCATTCCTATCCACATTCTTGGAGGTCAAAAGCACCTTTGGTTCATAGAGCTACTCAACAATGGTTTATTTCAATGGAAAGTCATGGTTTGAGAAAAAAAGCTCTTAAAGCAATTGATGAGACTTCATTTTTTCCCAACAAGGGTAAAGAGAGAATTAAATCAATGATTGAAACAAGGCCAGACTGGTGTGTTTCAAGACAAAGAGTCTGGGGAGTGCCCTTACCAATATTTGTCTCAAAACAAACAAACAAAGTTTTAATTGACGAAGAAGTATTTGAGAATATTGCAAAAATCTATGAAAAAGAGGGTTCAGATTGCTGGTTTTCTGACGATCCACAAAGATTTTTAGGAAAAAAATATAATGCAAAAGATTTTATAAAATTAAAAGATATTGTTGAAGTATGGTTTGATAGTGGCTCAACACACTCGTTTGTATTAGAAAAAAGAAAAGATTTAAAATGGCCAGCTTCAATGTATCTAGAGGGATCAGATCAACATAGAGGATGGTTTCATTCATCATTATTAGAATCATGTGGAACTCGTGGAAGAGCACCTTTTGAATCAATTCTCTCCCACGGATTTGTAGTTGATGGTAAAGGACATAAAATGTCAAAGTCCCTAGGTAATGCAATTTTTCCTGAAGATATTTTAAAAAAATATGGTGCTGATATTCTGAGAATCTGGGTTACCGCATCGAATTATGCAGAAGATCTTAGAATTGATTATTCAATACTAGAACAGCATGCAGAATCTTATAGAAAAATTAGAAATACTTTTAGATATTTGCTTGGAAACTTAAATGATAACTTTTCTGAAACTGATTTTAAAAAAGTAGAACTAAATAAACTTCCAGAATTAGAGCAGTATATGCTTCATAAAGTTTATTTATTAAGTTTGGCATTTCAAAAAAATTTTAAATCGTATACTTTTCATAATCTTTATAAAGAGCTTTTAAATTTCTGTACTGTAGATCTTTCAGCTTTTTATTTTGATATTCGAAAGGATACGCTTTATTGTGATCCGATAGAATCTCAAAAAAGAAAAGATTGTATTAAAGTTTTAAACATAATACTTGAATGTTTATTAAGTTGGTTTGCACCCATATTATCTTTTACCACTGAAGAAATTTTTAAATTAATTAATAAAGATGAAGAAAGCAGTATTCATTTGAAAAAATTTGTTAATATTCCTAAAAATTGGTCAAATGAAAATTTAAATCAAAAATGGGTAAATCTAATTATGATCAGAGACCATTCAAACATAAGTATTGAAAATAAAAGAGCTGAAAAAATAATAGGTTCAAGCTTAGAAGCAACAATTAAGATTAAACTTAAAAAAGATTTATACAAACTTGCAAAAGAATTTGATTTTGCAGAATTGTGTATTACTTCAGGTGCAGAATTAATTAATGATGATAGTATAAGTAATGAAATTATTGTAGAAACATTTAAAGCAGAAGGTGAAAAATGTAATGTTTGTTGGAAAATTAAAAAAGAAAAATGTGATAGACATAACATTTAAAAAATGAGCAATTTACTTTCAAAAAAAAATATATTTTATATTTCAATAATTTTTTTTACTTTTCTTTTAGATAGATTTACTAAAGTTTATATATTAAACTATGTTGAAGTTAATGGAAGTATAGACATATATGTTAATCCATTTTTAAATTTCATTTTAGTTTGGAATTCAGGGATTGGATTTGGTTTATTTTCTTTCGAAGGAAGTATATTTTATCATTTAGTCACTTTTATAATAATATTTATTAATTTATTGATAATCTACATGATTATTAAGGCTAACGATTACAGAATTTACTTTCTATTAATTATATTAGGTGGATCATTAGGTAATTTGTTTGATCGAATTTATTATTCTGCTGTACCTGATTTTATTGACTTAAATTATAATGGTTTTCATTGGTTTATATTTAATGTTGCGGATATTTTTATTTCTATAGGCATTATATGTCTTATAATTACAGAGTTATTTATTTTTAATAAAAAAAATGAAAAATAAATCTATATTAATATTGTTAATTCTTAGTATGTTTATACTAAGTTCCTGTGGATCTGGAATTAAAGATGCTTTGGAAGGAAAAAGAAGAAGTGTAAGTGGAGATGAATTTTTAATTAAAAAGAAAAATCCATTAAGTTTGCCGCCTAGTTTTGGTGATCTGCCTACTCCTACTGAGGAAGAAAATATACCTGATGAAAATAATTCAGATGAAATAAAAAATATACTTGGAAAAAATCAATCCAATAGTGATTCAGGTGAAATAAGCGAAGTAGAAAGTTTAATTTTAGAAGAATTAAATAAAAATTGATGTTTAATAAAATAATTAAATTTGAAAATTTTTCCTCAAAAAAAAAAAATAAAAAAATAATAAAAATTTTAGATAATTTAATTAATAGATCTACTAGTGATCAATTATTAAAATCACTTACGCCAAATTATAATTATAGTTTTATCGAAAATAGATTAAAAAAATTTAAAAGAGAAAAAATATTTAAAATAATTGGTATGGGTGGATCTATATTGGGTGCGGAAGCAATTTATAATTTTTTAAAATGTAAAAAAAAATTTTATTTTATAAATAATCTTCAAAATACACTTAAGAATATAGAAAAAAAAAAAACGACAAATATAATTATTTCAAAATCTGGTAACACTCTTGAGACAATCGCAAATGTTAATTTGTATATAAAAAAAACAGATAAAAAGATCATTATTACTGAAAAGAAAAATAATTATCTATTCAATTTAGCAAATAAACTCAAATGTGAGATAATTGAACATAATAATTTTATTGGTGGCAGATATTCAGTTCTTTCTGAAGTTGGAATGGTTCCAGCTGTATTGATGGGTTTTGAAGAAAAAAAATTTAAACAATTTAATAATTTAATAAAAAATAATTCTTTTAAAAAAAAATTAATCCTGAATGTAAGCAACTTAATAGAATTAAATAAAAAAAAACAAAACTCAATCATTTTAAATTATGATGAGAAATCAGATAGCTTTTTTAAATGGTACCAACAATTGGTAGCAGAAAGCCTAGGAAAAAAATCTAGAGGTATTCTTCCAATAATATCTACAATGCCAAAAGATAATCATAGTTTAATGCAATATTTTTTAGATGGCCCAAAACAAAACTTTTATACCTTTTTTTCTGTAAATGAAAAGGGGTCAGCTAAATTAGATAATAAAAATTTATTATTAAATCAAAAAAAATTTCATAAAAAGAACATTAACGAAATTATAAATGCTCAAAAAAATGCAACTAGGAATGTGTTTTTAAGAAAAAAAATTCCATTTAGAAATTTCACCATCAACCAAAGATCAGAAAAAGTAATAGGATCTCTTTTTTGTTTCTTTATATTGGAAACTATTTTGTTAGGAAAAGCTTTGAATGTAAATCCTTATGACCAACCGTCAGTAGAACTAATAAAAAATGAAACAAAAAAGCTATTTTAATTTATAAAATATTATTTTTGATATTCCATAAAATCTAGTATTAATAATATGAAATTTATCATTTAATGGGTCATTTGTTTTTTTGTTTCTATGAAGAATAAGTAAACCATTTTTATTTAAAAAATTATTTTTTTCAATTATAGAAAATAAACTAGATATTCTTTTTTCCTTATATGGTGGGTCAGCAAAAATTAAATCAAAATTTTTATTGAGATGTTTTTTAATTTTTATATCAAATATATCTTTTTCAATTAAATCATAATTTTTTATATTATTTAAATATTGTATATTTTTATAAAAAGTTCTAATTGCAGGCTTATAATTTTCAACAAATGTTACATGTTTAACTTTTCTTGAAAGACATTCCAGCCCAAATGACCCACTTCCAGAAAATAAATCTAATACAATTGATTTTTCTAAATCAAATTTTTTAAATTTAGAGTGTATTAATAAATTAAATATTGACTCTTTCGTTAAGTCTTTAAGAGGCCTTGTTTTACTGTCAGTGGGTTGAAATAATTTTTTTCCTTTATATGAACCAGATATAATTCTCATTTTTTAATAACCTTGTATCCAATATCTCTTCTGTAGTACTTATTTTCCCATTCAAGATTATCTAACATTTTTAAAGCTCTATTTCTTGCGTCTTCCAAGGATGAATTGATCACTGTGGCACTTAATACTCGACCACCGTTAGAATAAACTCTACCCTGTTTATCTTTGATCGTAGAAGCTTGAAATATTTGCTGGCTAGAATCTTGCTTTATATCTCCAATTTTTTTTATCTCTTTATATTTTTCAAATTTTTCAGGATAACCTTTGCTAGCAGCTACAACAGTTATACAATATTCTTTAATCCACTTGATATTAATTTTATCCAATGTTTTATTTAAAGTTGACTGAATTATTTTTAATAAATCACTTTTTAATCTCATCATTAATACTTGGCATTCTGGATCACCAAAACGTATATTGTACTCAATAAGTTTAGGTTCAGAATTATTAATTATTAATCCAGCATATAATATTCCTTTATAGGGATATCCTTTTTGCTTCATAGCTTTAATTGTTGGTTCAATAATTTTTTTTCTTATTTTTGAATCAATTTCACTGGTAATTAATAGTGCTGGCGAATAAGCACCCATACCTCCTGTATTGAGACCAGTATCATTTTCACCAATTCTTTTATGGTCTTGGGCACTGCCTATAGGAATATAATTTTCACCATCTGTTATTACAAAATAACTTACTTCCTCTCCATCTAAAAATTCTTCAACTATAACATTTTTTGAAGTTTTAAATTTACCATTTAATATGCTTTTAATATCATTAATTGCTTCCTTTTTAGATTTACAAATACTAACACCTTTGCCAGCCGCTAGACCATCTGACTTTACGACTATTGGTAAATTAAATTTATTTATAACATCTTCAACTTGCTCAATTTTATTTACAAATTCGTATTTTGCAGATGGAATAGAAAACTCTTTACAAATTTTTTTCATAAATGCTTTAGATCCTTCCAGCTGAGATGCTGATTTGCTAGGTCCAAAAACTTTTATTTTTTTTTCTTCAAAAAAGTCTGTAATACCATTAACTAAAGGTATCTCCGGCCCTATTACCAATAAATCAATTTTTTTTGAAATAACAACTTTATAAAGTTCTTCAAAATTATTTAAGTCAACTTCTAAATTTTCACATATTTCTGATGTACCAGCATTACCAGGAATACAATATATTTTTTTTACAGATCTTGATTGTTTTAATTTATAGCATAATGCATGTTCTCTAGCACCACTTCCAATTATTCCTATATTCATGTAATACTTTATAAACTATAAATGTTTAAAAAATTAGCAAAATTAAAATATCATCCAAATAATTTTGAAATTATTGAGAATGGAGATCATGTGGTTTGCTCTGTTTCAGGTAAGGAAATTAGTTTAGAAAAACTTACCTATTGGAATGTTGACTTACAAGAAGCCTACTATTCCCACATTGAAGCTTCGATTAAAAAAGATCAACTTATCAAAAAAAAATGAGTTATTTCCATCTATTATGTGACCATATCCATTGATCCGGATTCTCTAATATCATTTTCTCAAGTTTATAATTTAATTCTTGTGTTATATTTTCTAGTGGCAAATCTTTACTAAATTGGATTGGTTCATAAATTTTCATTTTAAAATAAACACCATTTAATCTATGAATATATATTGGAACCACATCACAAAGATATTTTTTTACAAGCTGAGCAGGTATTGTTGTAGTATATGCATTATTATTAAATAATTTAACTTTAGTACCTTCACTGACTCTTTGATCAATCATCAAGGCAATAGAATGACCTTTTTTAAAAAATTCCAGCAACTCCCTTGTTCCTGAAATTCCTTTTTTTATTTGTATTCTGCAAATATGATTCCTTCTTATATTTTCCATGATTTTATTTAAAAAAATATTATTTAAAGGTCTATAAATTGCAGCAAGGTCTATGCCAAAGTTTTCTATTTGCATTGCCATAAGCTCAAAGTTATTAAAATGCCCAGATACAAACACTACTTTTTTTTTATTTTTTTTTATTTCCTCCAAGTATTCTGATCCTTCTATAGAAATATATTTGCTAAAAGTATTATTTTTAAACTTTTTCAAATGCACATATTCCGCTAAAATTCTTCCATAATTACCCCACATGCATTTAATAATTTTTTCTCGATCTTTATCACTTTCGCCAATATTGGAATTTCTTAAATTACTTAATATTTTATTTTTAGATCTAAATAATGGACCTAAAATTATACCAACTTTTTCTCCTAAATTTGATGCATTTTTATAACCGATAAATCTAAAAATAATTAATAACGTCATAATAAATATATATTCAAAAAAATATTTTACAATTTTCATATTTTATTTTTAATTAAATTTATCAATTCAGATTTATCTTTAATTTCCAAATCAACTTTTATAAAATTACAATATTTTTTTTGCTCATTAGACATTCTATTGTAATCTTTTTCTGTAGTGATTAATTCTCCATTTATTTTTTCAGCTTTTTGCAAAAGTAAATTAAATTCCTTTTCTAGAAAATAATGGTGATCAGGAAATGAGATAGTTTCATAAATTTTAAAATTATTTTCATTTAATAAATTAAAAAAATTTATGGGATTACCGATTCCTGCAAAAGCTATTAAATTTTTATTTTTAAATTTTTCACTATTTATAATTTTATATTTTGAGTAAAATATTTTTGTAGTTCCAGAAGCATATTTGAAAATCTGCTCTTCTATTTCTTTATTTTTATTACCATTTATAATTATACAATCAACAGCATTAATGCTCGAAAGTTTTTCTCTTAAAGGTCCAGCTGGAATTAATAAGCCATTTCCAATCCATTGTTCAGAATTAAAGCAAACTATAGAAAAATCTTTTTTTATCGTAGGATCTTGCAACCCATCATCTAGCACGGCTAGATCATATTTATTTTTTATTAAAACATTTATTGCTTCAATTCTATTTTTATAAACAAAAGTTGCTCCAATTTCTTTTAACATATTTATTTCATCTTCTAAGTAGCTATAAAATTTTTTTACAAAACCAGGTTTTTTTCCTAAAGATTGTGTAATTTTAAATATCTCCATAGCAACTGGAGTTTTGCCCGTACCTCCTAAATAAATATTACCAATACATACCACGGGTATAGAAAATTTAGTTTTTGGCTTTATATTTTTAATTTTTGAAAATAATAAAAATAGCAAAGAAAATGGAAATAACAAAATAGCAAAAAATGATTTTTGTTTACTATCCCAAAATTTAGGTTTTTTATATTTCATTCTATATACTTTATTATTTCATATTTATTTTTATTTAGAACTTTTTTTCCAATAGTATTTAACTTATTAATAATTTGTTTTGAGCTGAATTTATTGACTAAATTTTGATCTATAATTTTTTTTGCACTGTTTAAATTATTTATTTTTAATGAAATTTTGTTTTTGTTTAATAAATTATAAACTTCAGAAAAATTACCAATATTTGGACCATGAATAACTTTGCATCCAAATCTTGCAGCCTCAAGTGGATTTTGACCTCCATGTTTAATCAAAGATCCTCCTAAAAATACAATTTTACAAACTTTTATAAAAGATTTTGTTTCTCCAAAAGTATCTACTAAGTATATATCTATATTTTTGTTCAATTTATTTTTTTTTGAACTATGTAAGCAAACGTTAAGTCCTAATTCTTCGATTTCATCTTTAATTTGATTAGATCTGTGAATATGTCTGGGAATAATAATTGTAATACCATTTGGATATTTTTTTTTTAATTTAAGGTGAATATTTGCACAAAAAATTTCTTCACTAGAGTGAGTACTAATTCCAGCAAATAATATTTTTTTTTTATTAAGAAGTTCTTTTGTATCTTTCTCAAAACTATAAGTATTCTTAAAACTTGTTTCAGAAAATTTAAGATTACCGATTTTTTTTATATTTGATGCTCCTAATTTTTTAAGATAATTTTTTGTTTCACTGTTTTGAGCTAAGCAAAAATCAAATTTATTAAATACGTATTTAGAAAAAAAAGATATTTTATTCCATTTTTTAAAGGATCTATTAGTTATTCTAGCATTGATTAATCCTAGAGGAATTTTTTTTTCTTTAATATTAAAAATTAAATTTGGCCAAATTTCAGACTCAATAAAAAAAGCAGACGATGGTTTCCAATAATTTAAAAATTTTTTTGCTACTAAATTAGAATCTATAGGACAAAATTGATGAATGGTTTTCTTTAATTTAAATTTATTAAATACATTTGCTGAACTTAATGTGTTTGATGTTAAAAGTATTTGTTTTATATTTTTTTTTTTTTCTAAAATTTCAATTAATGGAATTACACTTAATATTTCTCCAACGCTAGATCCATGAAACCAAATTAATTTGCCTCTATTTCTTTTTTTGTTTATAAATCCTATTTTTTCTAAACAACGTTTGTAATCTTCTTTTTTTTTTAAAATTCTATAAATCAAAATAACTGGAGAAATTAATAATATGAAATTTATTAACACTCTATAAATTGTAAACATTAATCTTTTCTTAATTGTTTTTCATAAAAGTTTTTATAAACAGTTGAAGAATTTAATAGTTGATTATGTTCACCGCTATCAATAATTTTTCCATTATCTACTACATAAATTTTTTTAGATTTTATAATTGTAGAAAGTCTATGCGCTATTACAAGTGTTGTTCTATCTATCGTTAAAAGTTTAATTGCTTCTTGAATTTTGCTTTCAGTTTCTGCATCTAGAGATGATGTGGCTTCATCCAATAAAATAATTTTGCTTTTTTTCAGCATAGCTCTCGCTATTGAAAGTCTTTGTTTCTCCCCCCCGGAAAGCCTGTATCCATTTTCTCCAATTAATGTGTCAAATTTATCAGGCATTTTGTTTATAAATTCATCACAAAAAGAAAGTTTCGCAGCTTCATAAATTTCTTCGTCTGTAGCATCTTCTTTTGCATAAGCAATATTGTTTTTAATTGTATCATCAAAAAGTAAAGTATCTTGATTTACTAGAGAAATATTTGATCTAAGAGACGAAATTTTTGAGTCATATATAGACTGGTCGTCAATTAAAATATCTCCTGAAGTAGCATCATAAAATCTTGGAATTAAATTTAATATTGTTGATTTTCCAGCTCCACTATGACCAACTAAAGATGTCATTTCTCCTCCAGCAATCTCTATATTTACTGAATTTAAAACTTCGTTATTAGAAGCACTATATTTAAAATTAATATTTCTAAAAATTATTGTTCCTTTTTTAATTTCAAGATTGTTGCTATTTTTTTTTTCGATTATTTTATTTTCAGCATCTATTACTGGTAAAATTCTTTTTGCAGCAGAAAGACCAGTGCTGATTGACATGTTAAGTGTAGCTAAGGATCTTACTGGTTGATAAGCCAGCATCATAGCTGCCAAAAATGAAAAAAAATTACTTATCTCTAATTCATCATTTATAATTAATTTTCCTGAGTAAAAAATTAATATCGCTATCATTATACCAGTCAACGTTTCCATAATTGGGGAAGCTCTTTGTAAAACAGTTTGAATTTTTATTAATTTTTCCACTAATTCACCTGCATATTTTTCTATCCTTCCAGACTCATATTTTTCCTTTTGAAAAATTTTTATGATTTTATGATTTTTTATTATTTCCAATAATAGAGTGATAAATACACCAGATTTTTCTTGAGCTTGTGTAGTCACTTTACCCACTCTTTTACCCAATGATCTTGCAGCAAAACTAGCTAAAGGTATCATTATTAATGCCAACAAAGCTAGTTTCCAATTTTGATAAAACATGACACCTACAAGACCTATTAGAGTCAATGTATCTTTTGTAAGATTTAATATTACAGTACTAACTAGATTAGTAATCATAGTTACATCGTAGGTAATATGAGAAGTAAATTTTCCAGAATGTTTTTTTTCAATGATTTCTGTATCTGCTCTAATTAAAGATTTTACTATTTGCACCTGTATCATCTTCGTCGCTTCTTGCGCAACTTTAATTAGTATTATTCTAGCAGCATAAAGAGACCCACCTTTCGCTGTGAAAGCTATTATAATGGCAATAGGAATTAGTAGAATTAAAGTTTGATCTTTTTCAATAAAGATTTTTTTTATAGCTGGATCCAACAACCAAGCTATAGCTGTAGTGCTTCCAGCAACAATTAAAGAAAAAAATACGGAAAGTAAAATCTTAAATAAAAATTTTTTTGTGTAATCATTATATAGTCTTTTTAAAATATCTAAATTAGTCATAAAGTTAAATTTAGTTTACCTATAATTAAATTAATAAAAATTAAAAATCCAAAAATATTATTAGATCTAAATATTTTTAAACAATTAGCAGGATTATTTTTATTAAATTTTAATATTTGAAAAAAAAATAAATGAAAAAAAGGAACTATTAATAAAATAAAATAAAAGTGGTTAAAATTCATTAATATTCCCGTTATAATTAAAGATATAATTGTTATCAAATAACATAAAATCAATATTTTTTTTGGATTGTTTTTAAATTTTATTGATGTTGATTTTACCCCAATTATTTCATCATCTTTAATATCTTGATATCCATAAATTGTGTCATAACCGAGTGTCCAAAATATGGCCCCCAAATAAAATATTATTGGGAGAATACTTATATTTTCATTTATAGCAGTCCAACCAAGAATTAAACCGTAATTAAATGTAATTCCTAAAAATAATTGAGGCCAATAAGTAAATCTTTTCATTAAAGGATATGAAAAAGCTAAAGGCATAGATGCTAAAGCTAAAATAATTGTGATCAAATTAAAATTAATTAAAACAAGTAAAGCTAAAAAACATAAAATTAAAACATAAATTAATGCATTGAAAATAGATATTTTACCTGAAGCAAGAGGTCTATTTTTTGTTCTTTGAACTTTCTTGTCAAAATTTCTATCAAATATATCATTTACTATGCACCCAGCAGATCTCATTAGCACCGATCCTAAAAAAAATAATAAAGAATAAAATAAAAATTTATTTAAATTGTAATTAAAATCATAAGCTATAGTTAAACCCCATATACATGGCCAGAAAAGCAACATATATCCAATAGGTCTATTAAGTCTTGTAAGTTCGATGAATAATTTTAAATTTGTCATTATAATTTACTTGTAAATAACAAAGCATAGATTCATAATCAAATTGATTCGTTATGAATATAGATTATACGGTTACAGCTCTTATGTTCCCCGCAATACCTTTAATGATGAGTGTTTATGCTAATCGCTTTCATACACTTAGCAATCTTATAAGAAAAATACATGATGAATATGTATGGGAAAAACACATACCACAAGAATGGGAAAAACAGCTTATAAATTTAAATGGAAGAATTAAATGGTTAAAATATTGTCTTGCATGCGCAAGTTTTGGATTTTTATTTAATATGTTGACTGTTTTTGCCCTTTACTTAGATATGATATCTTTAGCTAGAATTATTTTTGGATCTTGTTGTTTAGCGATGATTATATCGGTTGTTTTTTTTATTAGAGATATCAATGTATCAACAGAAACATTGGAACTTCATTTGTCTGATATGAAAATAAATTTAGATTAAGGTAATAGAATTGCCGGCCCAATTATCTTTCTATTTTCTAAGTCAATATGTGCCTGTTTAACATCTTCTAATTTATATTTTTTAAATATTTCAATTTTAATTTCTCCAGCGCTAATTTTTTTAAATAAATTTTTAGAAGCTTCGTTTAATTCTTCTTTATCTCTTAAGTATTGACCCATAGAAGGCCTTACAAAGTAAAGTCCTTTTGGTTGTAAAATTTTGGTTACATCAATTGGAGATAAAGCTCCAGAGGCATTTCCAAAAGATATCATCGTACCTCTGATTTTTAAACATTCTGTAGATTTTTCAAAAGTTTTTTTTCCAACTCCGTCATAAACTACCTGCAATCCTTCTCCTTTTGTAAGTTCCATAACTTTTTTAGAGAAATCTTCTTTAGAATAATTTATTACTTCATCACATCCATTTTTTTTTGCTATAGCAATTTTTTCATTACTTCCGACTGTGCCAATTACTTTTACACCTAAACTTTTTGCCCATTGACAAAATATTTGGCCAACACCACCTGCAGCAGCATGGAATAAAATAGTTTCACCAGCTGAAACAGCATATGTTTTATATAGCAAATAGAACGCAGTAAGACCTTTTGTCATTATGCATGCTGCTATTTCTAAATCTATTTCTTCGGGCAGCTTCACTAGATTTTTAGTATTATAAATCCTATGAGTTGAGTAGGCTCCCAAAGGTACTGCTGCATAGGCAACTTTATCTCCAACAGAAAAATCTAGAACATTTGGACCCACTTCTTTGATAATTCCTGCAGCCTCCATGCCCAGACCCGTTGGAAGCTTTAGAGGATATAGTCCTGATCTGTGATAAGTATCAATATAGTTTAATCCAATTGCCTTATGTTCAATTAATACTTCATTTTCTTTAGGTTTATCTAAATTTATATCTTTAATTTCAAGAACTTCTGGTCCACCGTTTTTTAATATTTGTATTTCTTTCATTATTTATTTTACAAAAGTACCATTTTGATAATCATCAATTGCTTGAAGTATTTCTTGTTTTGTATTCATAACAAAAGGGCCTCCCTTTGCAATTTGCTCACCAATTGGTTTTCCAGATATTAATAAAAATTTTGATTTAGTTAAAGCGGATACTTTAAGTTGTTCACCTTTAGTCAAAAGAATTAATGTTGAATCTTTAACTTTATCATGTATCTGACTACCAACTTTTATTTCTCCTTTGATCAAATATATAAATGAGCTATGGGTTAATGGTAATTTATAATTTAACTCTTTATTATTTTCTAACTCTACATCAAAATAGATTGGTTCTACATTATGTCTTTTTATAGGACCATAAGTATTTTGAAACTGACCAGCAATTACTTTAATAAATTTATCTTGATCTTTATGCGTATTAATTTTATCAGAGTCGATGTAGTGATATTCAGGTTTACTCATTTTTTTACTAGCTGGCATATTTATCCATAATTGAAATCCGTGAAGCTTACCTTCTCTCATTGTGGGCATTTCAGAGTGAATAATGCCACTTCCTGTTTTCATCCATTGCACATCTCCAGCCGTCATTCTACCCTGGCCACCAGCACTATCTTTATGTTCAAATTCACCTGACAACATATAGGTTACTGTTTCAATTCCTCTATGAGGATGGGGTGGAAAGCCTCCGATGTAATCATCTTTATTTTCTGATCCAAACTCGTCTAACATTAAGAAAGGATCAAAATAATCAGGCTCAATTCCAATACTTCTTTTTAATTTAACACCAGCCCCGTCAGATGAAGGAATTGGATTTATAATTTTACTTATTTCAACATTTTTCATCAAGCTTATTTAACAATGGATTAAATAATATCAAGTAATTGATTTATATTTTTAACTTCATTTTTTACTTTGTAATCTAGATTATCAAAAATATTATTATTTCTATTTACCCAAACAGAATTGTATCCATAATTTCCCGCTCCTGACACATCCCAAGTATTTGCGCTAAGAAATATTATTTCATTTTTTTGTATTTGATACTTAATTACTGGAAGATCATATACTCTTGTATCAGGTTTATATATTCCCACCTCTTCAATAGAAAAAAGATCATCAAAAATAGTCTCAACGCTATTGCTGGTGACCAATTGTTTTAAAAGGTTGGGAGTTCCGTTTGATAAAATTGCTAATTTATAATTTTTTTCTTTTAACTTGTTTAAAGTTTTTTTAACTTCAGGAAAAAGTGAAAGTGATTTATACAATTGCAATAATTCTTGTCTCATAGAATTATCAATATTAAATAATTTTATTGATTTATCCAAACTGTCTTCTGTAATTTGCCAGAAGTCTTTATGCCTTTTCATTAAACTTCTTAGCCAAGTATATTCTAGTTGCGTTGTTCTCCAATAATTTGCAAAATCTTCCCACTTATCACCAATTTTTTCTTTACATTTTTCAGCTGCAGAATTTACATCAAATAATGTACCGTATGCGTCAAATATGATTGCTTTAACATTTTTCATAAACTATTTTAATTATAATGAGTAATATTAGAATATTTTATCCAGAAAGTTTATCAATTAATTTTAAAGCTACATTGAATAAATCTCAATCTCATTACTTAACAAAAGTTATGAGAGTTAAAATTGGTAAAAATTTTTCTCTTTTTAACAATAATGGAGAATGGATTGCTCAAATTAATCAAATATCAAAAGGTTTTGTTGAGTTTTCTATTTTAGAAAAAATAAAACAAAAAGAAAATTCACTAGATATTTGGCTTGCATTTGCCCCAATCAAATCCAATTATTTTAATTTTATGATGCAAAAATCAACTGAACTGGGTGTTACTAAATTTATACCTTTAATTACTGAAAGAACAATAGTTAGAAAAGTTAATAACGAAAGAATTAAAAAAATTATAATAGAAGCTTCTGAACAAAGTAATAGAATAATTGTTCCTGATCTAGAAAAAACTATTTCTTTAGATAAATTTCTAAAAAATAATAATACTACAAATATAATTTTAGGCGATATTAATTCTAAAGAAAAAAAAATAGACATAAAAAAAATTAATACAAAAAACCCCATATGTATATTAATTGGTCCTGAAGGTGATTTTACCGAAAAGGAGAGGGAAAAAATTCTCAAATCAGAAAATATTCAAAATTTAAAAATTAATAAAAATATTCTAAGATCTGAAACTGCGGCTATATCTTTATTATCAATAGCAAATTATATTTTTGATTTATAAGTATTTTTTTATAACTTTTAAAGATCTCTTAATATCGTCACGATGACTTAGCTTGGCAACAAATTTTCCATTTTTTAAAATTATTACAGGAGAACTATGATCAATATTGTATTGTCCATCATCTAAAAAAATTTTTTGACTTATTATTCCCCAAGATCTAGATAATAAAAAAATTTTTTCTGGTTCTCCCGTTATACCTACAAATTTTTCATCAAAAGAACTTAAATAATCTTTTACTACTTCAGGAGTATCTCTTTCTGGATCAACACTTATAAAAAAAACTTTTAATTTTTTTTTATTACTTTTATCAATTTTATCTAAAACTATATCCAACTTATTTAAAGTCATAGGACATACATCTGGACAGTGAGTAAAACCAAAAAAAATTAAAGTAAGAGGTCCATTAAATGACTCTTCTGTAATTGTATTATTGTTCATATCTTTTAAAGAAAAATTTGAACCTTTTAATGATGCGACATATTCAACTTTTTTATCTTGAACAGATAAGAAAATCGGAAGCATAATGAATAAAAAAATAAACAAACAACCTAAAATTATTGTTATTGATGTTTTTATTTTCATTATTGATAAAGTTAATTTATTGATTATATAAAATTTATGAGTAGCTTTATAAAGAAAATTTTTGGCACACTTACAGAAAAACCTTGGGAAAAAGAACAGGCAAGGTTAGACGATGTTCATAAAGGAAAGACTTTTGATATATCGGTTCAAAAATCTGCTGTAATTATAATTTTTGGAATTGCCACAGTATTGTTTAGTTTGATTTTTACTGGTTATATTTATTCATTGCCACCAGAGCAAGATACGAGATATCTGCTAAGACCAAATTTATTATGGATAAATACCTTAATACTTTTATTTGTTGCTTATTACTTTAGTAAAATTACCAAAGACTTACAAAATAAAATAACTGTAAAAATAAAAAAAAATTTAATTATTGTTGGAGGGTTAAGCTATTTATTTTTGTTTGGCCAATTATTTTTCTGGGTTCAATTGATGAAAAGTGGAAATTATGTATCAACAAATTCTTATTTCTCTTCTTTTTATATTTTTACTGCATTACATGGTTTACACCTTTTAGGTGGACTATTTTTTTGGGGCAAAGTTTCTTCAAGGGTTTTAAAATTAGAACAAAATAAAATTCTTAAAGAAGAAAATAATATTTCAGCATTATCATGGTATTGGACTTTTTTATTAATTGTTTGGCTAGTATTTTTTGTTATGATTTATGTTTTCAACGATGCATTTATTGAATGGTGTAAATCTTTGATTATTTAATTTTAAAGAAATAATACTAAAATGACACCTACTACTGCTATTAATATTAATAATATATTTACAGATTTTAAATATTTTT
>MDSW01096104.1_pt1 | contig 21314 bp, 34 predicted proteins | sample 811171 | NCBI WGS metagenome assembly MDSW01 (sample SAMN05326641, study PRJNA326480) | marine metagenome | isolation source: seawater | place: Atlantic Ocean: North West | collected 2012 | reverse complement strand
TCAATCAACCTTTCTTTGTGTTGTCCTTCATCCACTTGATGAGAGAATCAAGACCAACTGAAATAATTGGAACAATAAGCATACCTGTAGCACCAAGGTCAAGATGCCCGAGATTATTTGCAACATATGTTAATGCTGCCGCACCTCCAACAAGTACTGCATTTTTTACCAAACTAACAACATCCGCTTTGTTTAATGTAAAACCTTTTGAACTTTCCATTTGTAACCCCTTTGCTAATCTAAACCAAGAACAATTAATCTATAAGTAACACCAGAACCTTGATCAGCTAATTGAACATATCTTTGACTGGAGCCTACACTAACTCCTGTAAATGGGTCATTGTATGTGAATGCTGAGTAAGGTTTAACCAATAGGTTGCCACTTCCTCCATTAAATAAATTTATACATGCGTTTGTTCCAGTGGCCTGAACCGCAAAGTCATAACCTTCCGTAGTAGATTCATTATACACTGTAAAATTTTTAATACCAGTAAAAACTACATTAGTTGTTGTATCGAATGAAGTTTGACTTAGTGAATATAAATCAATTTGTGTAAATGCTCCAGATGCTAGAACGCCTGTTATAGTTACAGCGTTGGTAATCTGTTTATCACCCGATCCATACGTGTAAGTTACACTCATGTTTTTGCTATCAGTCAGTGAAACAATTTGATTATTGTTGGTTGACGATAAATTATAACTGGTTTTATTTACCGGGGTTGCAGTAATAGATAAAGTCATTTTCTCACCTATTATTAACTAAAACTTCGTTTATTGCTTTTGTCAGTTCAGACAGGGCTTGATTAGCTTTATCCTGTCTGATTGAAGCATCTTCTCTCCACTCAACACGTTCTTCTTTATGAAGATCATGTATTTTTGATATAGTATTCTGAAAAGATTCATTTCTACGATCTTCTCTTTTATTTGTTGATACGATTACGTAAGTCAAGAGACTTACTAATGCTGAGACAGTTAGTCCAACAATTCCTAAATCTGTAGTCCAAGGTTGAATGTTCATAATCACCTCCAAAAATAACCCTAAGCTCCGGATGAAGGGATGAATTTAGATCTAGTCTAAATACCTAAATAAATCCGGATACTTAGGGTTTCAATGATAATTATTTAGGCACCCATTCGACCTTCATAGTCTGCTTGAGTTGCGTCAATTGCACCATGCATATAGGCCAATTCACCAGGAACTGATTTATATGTCACAAATTGACCCTGATCATCAGCATTAGCAGAATTATTAGTTGGCAATACATAATCAACATTATTGGTAGCAGGAGGTGTGCTCCAATTAGTTCTTTGACCACTAATACCAACTCCACGCCAATAACCACTTCTATGAGCAGTCGTTGTCTTGCCGCCCTTAGACTTATTGCTAACAAGAGTGTGAGGACGATTGTCTGGAAGACCATTAACCTGTAGAACAGTATTGGATTGATTGTTAATCTTGGTCGCGACAGTTCTAATCATAAACTGAACTTGATCATAAGCAAATGTACCACCGGTATCTGCTTTTTGAGCACTATACGCATGTGCTGCACCAGACGCTTCAATTACAGTAACTCGACGAGTATCTCCATCAATTGCATTTGATGTTAATGGAAACGTCTGAGTAATTGGGCCAGTTGTTGTATCACTTCCAGAAGTAATACCAACTGCCGTTCCACCATCCCTTTTTTCAGTAGGATTTGAACTACTTCCAGTTGTGCCGTAAATAATTGTGTTTGGTAGTAAAGCCATTTTGAATACCTTTCTATAGCTTTAGAACCGGTTTCCAAATTATCCTAAAAATAAAATTCCTGATCCCGATTAGTATACACCATTACAGACTATCATAAGTAATAATGTTTCCGTTTTTATTTTTTTTCAACCTTGTTAATGTTTCTAAATATTCTAACTCTGACGAAAATTCGCTACTTTTAATTGTTTCTATTGTTCCGTCATCTCCAATAAATACCGCCCATTTTTCAGAATCTTGTATTGAAAACAACGACTCATTAATTTTATTAAATGCTGCATTAATCATTGAGTCTACAGAATCTCCATCTATATGTTCTGGTACTTTTAGATTATTACATAGTATTTTTTGAATTTGTATTCTAGCTACTGGAAATGTAAATAATTTTTCTATACCTATAAAAAATCTATATGGAGAAATAATAGCTAAACACCCTATACCATCTATTTGAGTATCTAATTTATCAAAATCACCATCTGTTATTTTAAAATTAGTATGCCCAATCCAACATTCAAACATATTATACGGAGAAAATGGATCGTCTACCTCGTAAGCACCAAATGGAGTTTTTATTTTTTTTGACAAAAGGAAATGTTCTAGATTTAATCCTACGTCTAATTCTTCTTCTTCTTGAAAAGAAGGTGGTTCGTCTGTCTCTTCATCCTGATGAACCGCGTTTGTCGAATAGTTTGGCGTGAATTTTTCCCACGCTATTTTTTTCTCTATCATATTAGGCTCCGTTAGCGAAATGAACTTGGCCTCATTAATGTCCTTGGCTGTTTTATTAATAATTTATCTTCATCTATTTTTTCTAACATTTTGTAAAAATTGTCAAGCCATATAATATCCTCTTCGTCCGCATTGTTTTGAACCATCATATTTTTGATTGTTTCATAAAAAACTTGACATGAAGACGGAGAAAATAACGTAATTATTAATTCTCTAAATATAAGAGAATCGTCATATATTATTCCAATGGTTGGTGAACCATCTTTATACTCTAATTTAATGTAATTTGCCATTATGTTACCTGATATTATTTGCTAATCTATAAAGTTCAATACTATTTTTATCAAATTTGACAAATTTTCCAGATTTTGTAATTTTGTTATTTGATATTAGATTGTACGAAATATTTAAGCTGTCATCTTCAATTTCTATAGAGGATACAGTTTTTGTTGCTAATGTGATATGTAAATGATTTTCATGTATAAAATTGGATACAAACTCAACTAATTGACTATTGACATCCTTGTCCTTTACCAGATTAAACCTTGGAATTTCACCAGCATTATCTAATAATACACTAAATCCGTTTTTACTTTCTTCGTCTAGACAAATGATTCTGGTTAAAATTTTTACAGAAAGTTCGTTCATTACAATCCACTCAGTTTTATAAGGTTGTCATGTACTGTATTTGCGGCTTTTTTCCATGTGAATTTTTGTGCAGATTCAATTCCTATTGTATTTTCCTGTAGTGACCCATCTGTTCTTTTTTGATGAATTGTACGCATATGTTCAACCATTTGGTCTATTTCACTATCACCTATTTTTCTCCATTGAAATTCACCATGAAACCATTTACCGTCATTTGCAGGCTCGTATCCGGATTCCATATTGATTAAATGGCAGTTTTCTGAATTACAAAATTCTGTATGTCCTGTAGCATGTGAAATAATAACATGTCTGCCGCATGCCAGCAACTCTAAAGCTTCTAAATTCCACCCTTCTGCTCTGGATGGAAACACACCGCAATGTATTTGTGACATAATATTATACACCATAGCCTGTGTTTGCTGACGAGGTACAAATATTATCTTATCTCCAAGTTTTGTATTTTTAAACTTATTTATCCACTCTCTTGTTTCTTCTGGCTTTAAAAATGGATTGCTTGCCATCATAATCAGTAAGACATCATCTTCTTTTTCAAACGCTTTATTGAATACTTCTGGAAGTATATCATGTCCTTTACGTGTCTCAAATTTGCCAAAGTTGCCAAAAATTGTTTTTTCAACTTCGGGTAAAGGGCACGGCTTAAATATACTATCGTCATATCCTAGTGGCACAACATGTGTATGTCCAACTTTTTCTGGAACATTATCATGAATAACTTTTCTGGCCCACTCTGAGCAGACAAATAATTCATCTGGGTTGTTCAAGGAATGCAGTTCTCTATGATTAAATTCTTCTAATTCAAAGATTGGCATTGCAATCCGCAAACCTTTTCCGTAAAATGCTCTAAGATCAAATTGATGCCATATTTTTAAACACGGAGCATCATGAAAAAAATCCCAACGATTCAGTACATCCTCTATATGAGGACGTAATAAATCGTCAGGATCAGGCCGGTGATGATCTAATATTGGAATATATCTTATATCATAATTAAGATCAAGAAGTTCCTTAAGAATATAGGATGATACGTATCCATAAGAAGTAGTGTTGATAGGAGCATTAAGATTGAGCTTCATTCAATTTGTCTTTTCTGAACGGTTTCAATTTAGGTTCACTAGCTTTTTTGAGTTGTTCCAACTCTTTTTCGAGCTTTCTTTCTTCTCTTAAGAGTTGCCTTTGTTTGAGAAGTTTTTGTTTAACTCTTGCTTTTCGATCCTGCTCTTTTCGTACTCTTCTTCTTTCTTTATTCATCAGATTCCTCTTGAGTTTTGATATACATTACTTCATCTGCTCTTAGAAGTATTACCTCTCTTCCGATATCAGTGTCACTAATAACTTCTATACAATTATCAGTAAGCTCACCAGAAAATACATCATAGATTTGATCTACTAGGGCGGTAGCCGCATCTTTTTTAAGAAACAACATTATGTCCTGATTGCTTCTTAGATGTATTGTGATTTTCCTTTTCTCACTTGCCATCAAAAGTTGCTTTCTTGAGGTGCTCTTTTTGCAATCTTAAATAGATTGTTAGCGTAAACAACAGCTTCGCGTCTGTCATTTCCATTTTTATCAGTGTATTCATCTACTGACAATCGTCCAACAACTGCAACTTTATCACCTTTTGTTGGTGCAAAATATTCAAAATCTCTATAAGCAAAACCAAATAGTTTTACGTCAATAAACAACGTATCTTCTTTGTCTCCGCGTTTCGTATTTGCTGCCATTCTTACCTTTGCGTGTTTGCCATTAGCTGATTCATAAACATCTGGATCACGCACTAGGTTTCCTACAAGTTTGATTTCATTGTTTAGTGACATGTTTACCTCATTATAGTTAAGTAATAAGAAAAGACCCAGTTTTTTACAACGAGAAACTGGTAAACTCGGCGGTCATTAAAAAATTGTTTCTAGCATCTTGCCTCGAACAATCTGAGCATGACCGCGATTAGATCCAGAGTATACAGCCATTGCTAGCTGCGGCGTAATGCCAATAGCTCTAGCTGCACGAGTCGTGCCGCGTTTTGTGTTTTCAAAATAACCTACACCAAGGCTATTGGCTACAGCAGTAACTGGATTAAAGGTCTTACCTTTGTTTTTGCCACGTCTTGCTACTCCAACAATCTTATTGCTAGAATTACCTTGGTAATTATATTCCCAAGAATATGAAGATACAACACGAGTAAGTGCTTCCAAAAATGCTGTTTGAGTCATGGATGTTTGAGCGGTCATAAAAGTCTCCTTGAGGAAAAAATTGTAAACAAACTGTTTAGGATATTATACCGAGAAGCGACCGAAACCTCACCGATTTTTCTTTATTTTGTCTGAAAGTCAGAAAAGTAGTGTGTTTGCTGAAGTCCAAGGCTATAATCTACTGACTGGGTTGATGATTTCCAGTTTACAGTCCCTGTTGACAACATAAAATCATCAGTTCTCTTAGGCGTAGGCGTAATAAAGTCAGCTAAAGAACCTTCAACGGTATGAATTTCCTTCGTGGTTGTGTGCAGGCACATAAATATTCATATTAACCTATTAGAACTTAAGACGGGTATAATATCCGGATTCATCCGCTCATCTAGACTAGATCTAGATTCAACAGCTCATCCGGACATTACCTGTCTTTTTTTTGAAATTTCATTTTCGGCTCTGAGCATATAATATATAAACAATAATGAAAACATTCTGTAGTTAACTTTTTAAGACTAAGGAATACTTACTTATTGGTTAGTTTAAGATTTAAGATCAGTAAAAGAGGAAGAATATATACAATCCTCTTCTTTACATGATAATGGTCTAGGTGGTAGTTATCTATTAACAATTAACAAAAGAGAAAAGCATGATAACAGAAAAAGCAAAAATTGTAGAAAAACGATGGGGTCGTGAAATTTGGTTTGCTAACAATGAAGAAAAAGATTACTGTGGTAAGATACTTGATATCAAACCTAATAGTCAATTAAGTTTACACTTTCATCTAGTTAAAGAAGAACATCTGTTCAACTTGGAAGGAGACTGTAAGATTACTTATTTATCTAAAAGTGGTGACAGGATATCATTTGACTTACAAGTCGGTTGTTCTTTTCATGTAAAACCTGGGCTTGTGCATAGATTTAGTACAAAAGAAGGTTGTAGACTTTTAGAGGCTAGTACTTTTCATCGTGATAGTGATAGCTATAGGGTGCAGCGATGAGTTTATCAATAGAAGACATTTCGGTTGTTGTGCAAGGACCGATTGAAGAAGGCACTGATGAAACCTTGAATTCTTTTGAAGGATTTTCTGATATAGTCCTATCTACTTGGGATAATGAGGATTTTTCTCTTTTAGATAATGTTAAAGTCGATTATAGAACGGTTACTTCACGGTATGAGGATTGCGGTAAAACACTTGTAGAAAGATTTAATAAAGTATATTCTGGAAAACCATATTGTTATTGGATGTACCAGACCAACTACAATGGCGTTGCTCATGCTAAAAATAAATTCTCTTTAAAATGCAGAACTGATGAACTTTATCCTGATCTTTCTATTTTCTTAGATAATTTCTTCAAATATCCAGATAGAATTCATACTACCAATAATGGTTTTTGGAGACATATTCCAGCCATGCTGTCAACTCATTTATATTTAGGAGAAACAGAAAAATTAAAAAATTGTTTTTCTAATATAAAAAAGTTTCTCTCACAAGAAGATTTCACAGATAAAAAATTTAATTATCTTCTTCATTCTGAACAATTGTTTGCATACTTCTATATGCTTGAAAACTCATTTGACATTATATATGATGACTGGACTTCTGCCTTTAAGAAATATGTTTTTATAACTCCAATGTCAGATCTTCCAAATCATTTACATTCAGGAGCAAGTGACACTTCAAATCAAGTAAAGAGATTACCGAATTTTCCAAATGGTAGACCAGATATGGAACCGGTTGCTAGAACCATGTATGGTCATATAGATGAAATAATGCCATATAAACCTAGATAAGAAAGAATTCAATGAGAATATTAATAACTGGAGGAACAGGCACTCTTGGCAAGGCGTTGGTGAAAAGAGTTCTTAATCAAGGAAATACACCCATTGTATATAGTAGAGATGAAGGAAAACAAGCTCTGTCATTTAATGACAAAAGAGTGGTAAAGATTATTGGAGATGTTAGAGATTTTGATAAATTAAATACATCAATTTTTAATCATAAGCCTGATGTTGTGATTCATACGGCGGCGTTAAAAAGAGTCGATGATATGGAAATGTATCCGGATGAATGCATCAAGACAAATGTTCAAGGTTCAGATAATGTAGCTAAAGCATCATTGAAAAATAAAGTTGGTAAATGCATTTTAATATCCACAGATAAGGCTTGTCAACCTGTTAATGTATATGGGTCTTCTAAATTCATTGCTGAGAGACTATTTACAAACCATGATTTTTATTCTAAAGACACTATTTTTGCATCCGTAAGGTATGGAAATGTAATTTGCAGTAGAGGGTCTTTTATTCCATTATGGATGGATCTGATTAAGTCTGGAGCAGAAATTAAAGTTACATCTACTGAGATGACTAGGTTTCTTTTTACTATTGAAGATGCTGTAGACGCTGTTTTAAATTCTATTGATGTTTGCCAAGGCGGTGAAGTTTTTGTGCCAAAAATAAACTCATACACTCTACCCGATTGCATAAAAGCATTGGAATTAATAACTGGTAAAAGTTCATCAAGCAGGGTTGTGGGTTTGAGACCTGGGGAAAAATTGCACGAGGATATGTTGGCGAAAACGGAACTGCCATTTACATATGAAGTTCCTAATATAAACTTATTACAAATTAGACCACAATATACAAATAAAACGTATCAAGATTGGAAAAAATACTTCGGAAAACAACTCAATTCTAAACTCTGGGTCCAAGATGATGTTGAAAAATTAAAAAAATTAATTGTTTGCGGATTAAGGTAATCTTATGAAAATTACACATATAGCATCGGCCACTGTTTTAATTGAATATCAACAAACTAAGATATTGACTGATCCTTGGTTGCTAGGTGAGCCTTACTATGGTTCTTGGACTCACTATCCAGAAATAAATGTAGATTGGGATATGTTTAATGATGTAGATTATATCTACATATCTCATATACATCCTGATCATATGAGTAAAGAGACGTTAGATAAAATAAAACCAGAGATACCAATTTTAGTACATTCTTATGAAGAAAAGTTTGTTAAGAACAATTTAGAAAGATGGGGTAGGAAAGTTATTGAGTTGGGTCACGGTGAAGAATTTGACTGTGGAGATGGATTAAATATTAAAATATATGCGGCAGATAACTGCAATCCAGAACTTTGCTATAAATTTTTTGGTTGTGGAAAAATGGAAGGCAAGATGGGTTCTACGGGCATAGATACCCTGTGTGTTATAGAGAATGGCAAACATGTCATACTTAATGTGAATGACTGTCCATTATCTTTATCGACCAATACAATCAATAAAGTATTAGAAGATCATAGCGTAATTGATTTACTTCTTGTTGGGTATGCTGGTGCTGGTTCATATCCTCAATGCTGGGAGTGTTACAGTGATGAAGAGAAGCTAAACAAATACGGTCCAAAAAAGAAAAAATATTTCCTAAATTCTGGCAAGGGTTTTATAGATAGTATAAGACCAAAACATTATATGCCGTTTGCTGGCACATATACATTAAGGGGTAAATTTGCCAAATTGGAGAAATTGAGGGTAGTTCCCGAACTACAAGACGCTCTAGAATTTTATCAAAAAGAATGCAGTTTTTCGAATGGCATTCTTCTTAATTCTATGGAGTATTTTGATCTTGATTCCGGATATCTGTCATCTGAATACAAACCAATAGACTACGATAAAAAAATTGAATACGTTGAAAATGTTTTATCAAAATTTGCATACGATTATGAAAGTGATGAAGATGTTAGTCTAGATCAGATACTTGAATTGGTTGAAGCATCTTTTGAAAGATACGACAGAAAAAGACAAGAGTTAAACTTTAACACACCAACCAATATTTATATCTATCTGCCAGAAGAAAAAATGTTAAAAATTTCATGTTCTGGTAACGGATATGAGATTATAGATAGAAAAGATTTCAATGACCAAAGATATGTTACGTACAGATTAGATTATAAATTATTGTTTAGGATATTAAGAGGTCCAAAATACGCCCACTGGAACAATGCTGAAATAGGTTCTCACATACAATTTACTAGAAAACCAGAAGAGTATGAGAGGGCATTATATTTTTCTATGAATTATTTTCATTGTTGAGGTTATTAAATGAAGGTTTTTTCAACAACAATTAACAAGAAAGACTGTAATAAAATTGTATCGATCTTAGAGTCTGGAGATTTAGGATTTGGACCTAATGTGAATTTATTTGAAAATGAGTTTGCAAAATTTTCTAAAAGAGATTATAATATCTCAATGAGTTCAGCTTCTGCTTGTGCTTTCATAATTTTTAGCTACATGAAAGAACTTTATGGCACATGTGACGTATATACCACCTCTTTAGGCTTTACATCACCGGCATGGGCAGCAAAACATTTTGGCCATAATCTTATTTTTGTTGATGTTAATGACGATTTACAATTTTGTAGCAAGCATTATAAATCGATTAGAAAAGACAGTAAAAATAAAACAATTCTTATGCCTGTTCTATATGGAGGTGTAAGCACTATACGGGATTTTGATCCTATTGGAGACGAGGTTATAATAGTTGATAGTGCTCATTGCGTTACTCCAACAATAAACTCAGACTATATATTCTTTTCTTTTCATCCATATAAGCCGATATGTGCCTCTGATGGAGGAATGATATCAACAGACGATAAAGATGCTTCAGAGTATTTCAGAAAATACAGAAATTTTGGAAGAACAAATACGGGTAGCTCGTATACAATATACTCAGAAGGTTTTAAATTCTACATGAATAATCTTAATGCTACAATTGCTTTAACACAGCTTAGTCATTATAATAGATTATTAAATCAAAGAAAAGAGAATTTTAATAATCTTAGCGATAGCTTTGCTCTGCTCAGTCATGATGATAAATCTTCTTACTATTTTGCGACATGCTTAACTGAGGAGGCCGACAGTGTGATTAACGAGCACAAATTAGCGAGGCATTATCCTATGTTGCATCTAATGGGATATTATCGTAATGGACAGTCTTTACCTAAATTAGAACGCATTCATAACAATATATTAAATTTACCACTATATGAAATGATTACATTATGAAAACGTTTGTTATAGCAGAAGCCGGTGCAAATCATGATAGGAGTTTTGATCAAGCTATTACATTAATAGACGTGGCTAAAAACTCTGGTGCAAGTGCGGTTAAATTTCAAACATATTCTTCTGAAACTCTATACTGTAAAAATACATCCGATTTCGCTGGTTACAAAAATATAAACCAACTTATAAAGGATATAGAACTACCAAGAGAATGGCAAAAGGACTTAAAGCAATACTGTGATGAAGTTGGTATTGAGTTCATGTCAACTCCTTTTGACGAGCAAGCTGTTCAGGAGTTGGTTGATATAGGCGTCAAGCGATTAAAGATAGCAGGATTTGAATCTACAGATATGAGATTTGTAGAAATGGTAGCTTCCTCAAAATTACCACTAATTATATCACTAGGTATTGGATTTACTCATGATCTGATGCATAAAATTTTAAAGATTAGAGACAAATACGATAATGACATTTCATTACTACATTGTAACAACGCCTATCCAACTCCAATGTCAGATGTTGGATTGGTTGATATGTTGTTGCTCAGAGATTGGCGTCTTATGAAAGGAGTTTCCAAGACAGGACTTTCTGATCACACCCTTTCAACATTAACTCCTTCATTGGCTGTGGCGAATGGTGCAGATATAATAGAGAAGCACTTTACAATATCTAGGTATCTGAGTGGACCAGATCACAAGTTCGCATTAGAGCCTGACGAGTTGACGGAAATGGTTGATCTGATAAAACAAACCGAAGAAACCTTAGTCACTCACAACTCTCTTTATTCGGAATCCGAAAAGCCCTTTATACACGCAAGAAGATCTGTAGTATCTAAAAGAAAAATTCATGAGGGCGAACAACTCTCAGAAGAAAATATTACAACAAAAAGACCTTTTTTGAAGGGCGTAATATCTGCATCAGAATATCAAGATGTTATTGGGTTAAGGGTTTTACGTGATATCGAAGAAGACATACCCATAAAGGAAAATTATGTTAATAGGTAAGAAATGTCATTTAACGGCTGTTAATTCTCAATCGCTGGAACAGATGAGGGAATGGAGAAACGATCCAGAGTTGAGACAATATTTTAGAGAGTACCGAGAGATAAGTGACTTCATGCAGAATTCTTGGTACGAAAGAGTATCAAAAGATCAAAATCAGGTAAATTTTGAGATAAGAGATCCTGCAAAAGATGTTTTAATTGGTCATTGTGGGTTATACTATATTGATTGGAGAAGTAGACATGCTGAATTTGGAATATATGTGGGTCACAATTCCTATAGATCTTCCGGATACGGATCTGATGCACTTAGAACCTTGATAAGGTATGGCTTTAATGATCTAAATTTAAATAAAATTTGGTGTGAAGTTTATTCAAACAATAAAGCGTTAGATATATATAGGCATGTAGGTTTCAAAGATGAGGGCATTTTGAGAGATAAATACTTTAATAATGGTAGATACTGGGACTCTTACATGCTATCAATGCTAAAAAAAGATTTCAATACTCTGACATTATAGTCGTTTAACATGAAAGAATTAGACAATATAGAAAAGATCTTAATAGTATCTCCATCATCCTTGATAAAGAAATTTAATAAAGATTTCTTTGATAAAAAAAGAGAGGACGGGTACTACGTATTGGCTTTTAGTTGTTCAATATTACATATGTACGATATTAATTTTATCCCAGATGGCTGGTCGTTCATTGATCCTTCAACATGGATTAACTGTCTTAAAGATGAGATACTTGAATTCATGCAAAATAAAGCAGATCTAATTATTTTAGATTTGTATCATAACAATGGAGAAAATTTTATTAAAAATAAGTTGACTTCTAAGCACATTCCTTTAAATCAAAATATTTTAGATAATTTTACACAGTTCAAAAATATCTTCTCAAAAAAGAATTCTAAAGTTATTGAGATAGGCAGCAACAGTAATGTTGAAAGCTCGATTGATTGGAAAGAGCATCTATCGCTATATATTGGAGATGAAATTAATAAAAAAAACAGAAGCATCAGAAAGAAAAAGACTAGGCACAATATTGATAAATTAGCATGTTTTTTATTACCAATGGTAGTACATTACATGAGAAACCTGAAGGAAATAGCTGCTCTGTGTTTCTGGGATTTTAAGTCTGATAGACTGCATAATAAAAAGTCAACCGGTTATAATCATTATTTAAGATCTATCAAAATGATGGCACCAGAAATAAAAGAAAATTTACTACAGTCAAAAATAGACTTTGTAAATATAGGAGGTCAGCAGTTAATATGAAATTATTATCAATAGGATCTGGATTCTCAGCCTTAGATGTAAAAGTACAGAAAGAAGAACATGTGCTTGCCTTGCAGCAAGCATTTCCATATTGTATAGAACATATTAATATTACTCCTGATTATTGGATATGTGGAGATCCGCATGGTTATATGGATGGCTTTAAATATTTATTAGAGACTTCCGATAAAAACTTAGACTCTATGACTATATTGGTTCCATCCTTCTTTACTGGCAGTTTCGAGTTATATAGACAATATTGTGGTAATACACCGTTGGGTCGTATGAAAAATGGTTGGCTAGAGTTTCAAACCTTATTATCAGATGTCTCAAAAAAATATAAAGTAGTTGTTTTTCCTGCTACTAGCACTAAGTATATCAAAACCAGTGGAACTACTGAATGGAATAGGTTTTCTGGAGATAAAGTTGTTTTTGGTTCCGTAGAATTTGATGGTGAAAGGATTTCTGGTGATCACTACAAGTGGGCTTTGGAAAACAAACTTACGGCAGTAGTTTTGCCTGTTTGTCATTATTTAGGAGCGAGCCAAGTCAGAATAGCTGGATTTGATTATGCTGGACCAAGATTCTACAGTAACGATGCTAGACACCCTTGGGACTGTGAATTACAGTCAAATAATAAAGACAAAGTTCTGAATGTTTCTTTATCTATATTAAAAGCATGGCTAGATTTAGAAGATGCTCATGGTATGAAAATTTTCTCTGCAACAAATCATGCGAATAGTTTACCAAATCAATTTTTAGAGTATTTAGGAGAATTATAAATATGTTTAATCCATATGAGGACACGCTAAATTCACCATTCATTATTGCAGAAATAGGTATAAACCATAATGGTAATTTAAATTTAGCGAAAAAACTTATCGATCTAGCGTGTGAGGCTGGATGTCAAGCGGTTAAATTTCAGAAAAGAGATATTCACGTAGTTTATACTAAAGAATATCTTAACTCTTCGCGTCAATCTCCTTGGGGAACTACGCAGCTAGATCAAAAATCTGGTCTAGAATTTGATGAGGATCAATATGATTGTATAGATGAATATTGTAAATCAAAAAATATTCTTTGGTGTGCCTCTGCTTGGGATATTAATAGTCAGAATTTTCTTAGGAAATATGATTGCAAATTTAACAAAGTCGCATCAGCAATGCTTACACACAAAGACCTTCTTGAGGCTATTGCTTCTGAATGTAAACATACCTTTATATCAACTGGTATGAGTGATTTCAATACAATAGATGATTGCGTAAGTATATTTAAGAATAATAATTGTCCTTTTACTTTACTGCACTGTGTTTCTACTTATCCATGCAAAGATGAAGATTGTAATATAAATTTAGTAAAAACATTAAGCGATAGGTATAAATGTCCTGTAGGTTATAGTGGTCATGAATCTGGTATTTTACCTTCAATATTGGCAGTTTCTGTTGGTGCTAGAGCAATAGAAAGACACATAACACTTGATAAAACCATGTATGGCTCAGATCAATCAGCATCTATTGAATTTGATGATCTTTGTAGACTTGTTTCAGAGTCTAGAAATGTAGTGAATATCATGGGGACGGGGCAAAAACACTTTCTTAATCATGAAATTGAAGTTGCAGAAAAACTTAGATATTTTGAGGTATAATATGAAACAGATAAAAGACATATGCATTATTGTGCAGGCTCGCCTTTCTTCTGAACGATGTCCTAGAAAAATGATTAGACCTTTTGCTGGATCTAATTTAGTAGAAATATGTTTAACAAAACTTAAACAGTCGGAGGTATTTGATCAATCAGATATTTACTTATCAGCTTATGATAAAGAACTTGTAGAGGTCGCAGAGAAAAACAATGTCAATGTCTTTCATAGATCAGAATATTCTGCTAATTGGGATGCTAGACCCGGAGAGACACTTGGTGAAATGTATGAATGGTGGAATAAACTTCCATATAAATATGTTGTTCTTGTTAATGCATGTACTCCATTACTAAAAATTGAAACCATTGATGGATTTATACTAGATTATTCTCGCTCAGATTCGGATGGTGCATTTGCGGTAATTGAAAAGAAAGATTATTTCTGGGATGAAAACTTTAATTTTTTGACACCAATTAGAGGTGCTGCCATGAATACAAAAGATGTTGTTAAAACTTATCAAGCGGCACATTGTCTTTATGCTAGTAAAATGAGTTCAATAGGTGATGGAGTATGGATGGGAGATTTTAATAATCCCGGAGAAATACATTTATATCCAATTGCAGAAAATGAAACCTTTGACATAGATTATGAATGGCAATTTACGTCTGTAGAAAGTGTATATAATCATGAAATGGGCTGAGTGTGAACGCATTAATGATAAGCAATGGATAGATCATTATACGAATGAAGTTTTTAACCCATTGGAAACTTATAATTCAAATTCGCAAGCAGCATTTCTATGCGAGGCTGATGAGTTTCAATCTCATAATAAATATGGACTTTCAAAGTTTTCAGGACTAAATGTAGACTATAAAGGCGGTGAGTGTATAGTTTCTGGATTTGAAAGTTTAAAAAGATTTAATGATTCTAAAGTCCTAATTATTGGTGCTGGACCTTCAGTGGTAGAATGTAAAGACATATGGTATCCTCAAGTAAAAGAATATGATTCTATTTGGTCTTGTAATCATTATTATCAATGTAAAGAGTTAGATAATATTAAGATTGATTTTTGTACTCTAGGAAATCAAGTTGATTATTCAAGTTCATTATTAATAGACAGGCTAGAAAAAGACCAATCTTTATTTGGGATTGACATGAATATATCAATGCATTCTTTAGCATTTCAAGAATTTTTTAAAACTCAACAAAATGATAGGTTGTTTTTTTCTACAAGATTTTTTGGTAAGATTGGTTCTATTCCTAGAATGATTATACTTGCAATATTGTCCGGTGTTAAACACATATCACTTATTGGGATGGATGGAGCCAAGCCTGTAGGAGAAAATTCTGTCAGAGGCACTACAGTTTTTAGAGATGAAAAACACTTTCCAGAAAAAGAAGACGGACGCAATGGTACTCAATTATATAGTACTATTAGAAGACATTATGTTGCGTTTTGGAATTATATTCTAAATTATTTAACTAAAGACATTAATATTTCTTTTATCAATTATGGAAAAAGCTATAATTATAATATCACTAGTGACATACTAGAAAAGTTTTAGGTTTAATTTAATGATTGTATATGTAGATATAGATGACACAATATGTGAAACTCCATATATGGGATGGGCTAGAGAATATAGTCTCTCAGTTCCATTAAAAAATCGCATACATAAAATTAATAAAATGTATGATGAAGGACATACAATAGTTTATTGGACCGCCCGAGGTTCTACTACGCAAAAGAACTGGTTTGAGCTTACATTGAGCCAGTTAGAAAAGTGGGGCTGTAAGTATCATGAGCTTAGAATGGGCAAGCCTGCTTACGATTTATTTATCGATGACAAAAATATCAACAGTGAGGATTTTTTTAATGTGGTGCCTAGAAACAATAGTTGAACTCAATAAAAAAGCAAAAGAGCGGTATGATACTAATGATCATCCGCTCAAGGCATATCAAGATGTTGGCTGTAATGTACCTATGGGGAGAAGGTTATTTCCAGTGCGTGTCGATGATGTGCTCGATAATCTTTCTGACGATCCATCTAATAACAGTTCTGGCGATCCACCACCAGACAAATGATGGTATAAAGCCAGAAGGTTTTTCCATTCGTTCATAAGTATAGTTATAAGCTTTTTTATATAAGGCTCTTTTACTCTTACTTTTATGTATTCCTCGTGGAGTTAATTGCTTATACCATCCAGAAGCATGTTTAAAAGCTTCATTAAATATTTCAGATTTTAAAGAATCTGATTCAGTAATTTCCCCCTTAGCTGCAATGATGTATTTGAGTTCATTAATGTCCATTATAGTTCCTTTTTCAATATAGGCCAAAGTGCATCTACTAGTTGTTCTCCTGCCACATTATCACTATGATAGTGTACACCCATTAACATTCTAGCCATGCCTACATCTTTTACCGCTGATTTAAATTTAGAAGAATGTTCAGGATATTTCATCGATAGTATTTTTTCGGCAAGTGCTGCATAAGCAACATGTCCGGACGGATAAGCCATAAATCTATGAGATTTTGCTGGCACATAGTTAATAGACTTATCTAAATCATAAGGTCTAGTTCTTTTAAATGAGCGTTTTAATTCTAAGATTATTGGTTCCAGAATTTTAAATACTTTCTTGAATTCTGATGTTGGGAATTTTAATCCATACTCCTTAAGAACATCTTTAAGTGTAATAGCAGGATCTCGATCAACTCTTTTAACAAGTTCTAGATCTTTCTTTGTTCTATTATTTGCCAATTTTCGTACTTCATTTAACTCGCGTTTTGTCTGATCGCTAGTATCAGATGGAGGTTTAGGTATTAATGAAGTCCAATCACCGGGTATTTTAGCTGAGGCGTTCACCTCTAACAATGACATGTATAATTGCTCGTATAGCATATAAAACCTCTAAACAATAATATCTTTAATAACTTTAGCAAAATCAACAATTTCAATCGGTCTATCTCCAGGGGCCATTAGTTCCTTATCAGGGTTGATTCCCATTAGATGATAGATGGTTCCTGCCCAATGAGGTATTTCTACGGGATTTTGATCTGGCTCAGATCCTGTAGGATCAGATGTCCCATAGGTAATTCCACCTTTAATTCCACCACCAGCCAATACAGAACTAAATACTCGCGGCCAGTGGTCTCTACCTGCCGTTCCATTGATTTTAGGTGTTCTACCAAATTCAGAAACAACACAAACTAAAGTAGAATCGAGCAGTCCTCTATCTGATAAATCAGAAATTAAAGCTGCAAATCCTTGATCAAAAGCTGGCATTTGACTATTAATTCCATTAGCAATATTGTCATGCATATCCCATCCGCCATAGGTCATGGTAACAAATCGTGCTCCAGCCTCTACAAGTCTACGTGATAGCAACATACGTGCTCCAGCGGTGTTTTTACCATATCGATCTCGCGTCTCGGATGATTCTTTGTCTAGCTTAAATGCTTCTTGTGCGTCTGTACTTGAAATAAGATCATAGGCTTTATTATAAAAAGTATTCATAGCTTTAACATTATCGGCATTTTTATTATTGACAAGAAAATTCTCATTTACAAGATCTAAGGTGCTGCGTCTTCTTGAGAATCTTGTTTCACCAATTTCGCTAGCCAAATCTCTAACTTTAAAATTATCCCTAGCAGGATCAGAACCTAAACTAAATGCACCGTATGAACTGCTAAGATATCCAGTTCCGGCAAATTCATTAGGTAGATTTGGAATACAGATATAGGCTGGTAGGTTATTTCTGGAACCAAATTCATGCGTTACTACAGCACCCATAGATGGATAGTTTAGTGCTGGACTTGGTTTGTATCCAGTAAATACATTATGTGTTCCTCTTTCATGAGCGGCTTCACCGTGCGTCATGCTTCGGATTATAGTTAGCTTATCAGCCACTGTTGCTGTTTTAGCTAATTTCTCGTTAAGAAAAGTTCCCGCAGCATTTGTCTGAATACTTTCCATTGGGCCTTTATATTCAGTTGGTGCTAAAGGTTTAGGATCAAAACTTTCTTGTGCTGCTATACCTCCCGGAAGGTAAATAAAAATCACACTTTTAGCTGAACCTTCTACGCTCTTAAAATCTTTAATATCTCCAAATAATTTAGGAGCCATAAAACCTAGCAATCCAGCTTTAAAAAAACTGCGTCGACCAATATGAGCATCAAACATCAAAACCTCCTACGATAAAATAAGTTTAGCTTGACCATCTAGTAAATATCTTGGACGGCCAGCCATGTCTAATCGCTGTTCTTTTCCGTCAATCAACATATGGTCAAAAATTGTAGCTTGTAAATCTAATGGTCCAAATTTATCACTTTTAGGCACATATGATCTATCGGCTTCACCAATAGTTCTTCCTGACTGATATTTTCCTCCCGCCATCATTAAAGGAGTAATAGATGGCCAGTGGTCTCGACCAGCATTTCCATTTATTTTAGTTCTTCCAAATTCTCCAGTAACAACCACCAATACTTCTTGATTAAGTCCGCGATCCCATAAGTCTTGTAAAAGGCCAGAGATAGCTTTATCAACTGGAGGCACTCTCTTTTTAAGTCCGTCTGAGATATTGCTATGCATATCCCATCCTCCATAATGGATGGTAACAAACTTGGTTCCATTTTCAACTAATCTTCTAGCTAATATCATTTGTTCTCCAATATCATTAGCTTTTGTAGAACCATAAATTTTTCTTGTATCATCTGATTCTTGCTTGAGATCAAATGCGTCTTTTGCAGATCCTAATGTGACATTATATGCTTGATCTTTATAAAATCCAACAGATTCTGCTGATCTACTTTCAATTTTTCGACCAATAGTGTCAATACTATTTAACAATTGTTGTCTATTATTAAATCTATTTATGTCAATTCTAGGTGCTAGATTATCTTTTGCAGATGGATCAAAGGGCTTATACGCACTTCCTAGCCATGCTGGATCTTCACCTTGAATTTTTCCTTGTTTAACATAGCATGGCATTCCGTTGACTGGATGATTAGCACCATAAATCGCGGACACCATTGACCCAAATGAAGGCATTATTGCGGTCGCGGTTTGTGCTCTTTCTTTGTTATAATGTCCAGTCATCATAAAGTGAGTGCCTTGTAGATGGGCAGAATCTCCATGACTAAAAGAGTTGACAACATTTAATTTATCTGTGTGTTTAGATAGTTCTGTCCAGTTTGAGCCAAGATTAATATTGGTTGATGAACAATAATTAGATCCATCAACAGGTCTCCACTCAACAGGCACTGTGTCAGTTGGTGCATGGAATGTTTCAAATTGTGCTGGACCGCCTCCTAGCCAAACCCAGATTATGGCTTGATTGTTTGTCTCCTGATTGGCTAATGCCTCATCACTTAATCCAGCCATCGACATGGCTGTGCTCACAGATCCAACTTTTAAAAATGATCTTCTATCAAAATCAAATGTTATCATTGTACTCCTCCAAAATAAAAGCATCAACTTATTTGTATAGCTACAACAGATTGTTTGAGTCTGTCAAATAGTATACACCATGAATTTATTGTATGTACTTAGTCCATTCCTCTGGAATAGATTCACATGGGAGCATTTGATTAAATGGTTTTGGCTTGATTAATAAGGTCATGCGTGCCTCAGCTAAAGTTTTATCGCCTTTGAGAGAATTGCATTTCCTACAACATGAAACTAGGTTTTCCCAAGTATTTGCCTCCATTTTGTTGGAAAATTTACTTATAGGTATAATATGGTCTATAGTAAATGTTTCTGAGGATAAATAGATCCCACAATAACCACATTTATTATTATCTCTCAGCTTGATAGATTTTTTTGTGGGAATTGATTTTCTGTCAATTAGAATATATTTAGAATATATCATTACTGCTGGAATTGGTATTGACCCGTTCGTTGTAGATATAAACTGATCATAATAAGAAAGAGCCGTAACATTGGAATTATTAAGGTCCAATACCACGGCTCGCCTATCTGACACAATAGATAACGGTCGAGAATCGGCATTTAAGATCAGGGTTTTCATCTAAAAGTTCCTACATTATTCCTTTGCATAAGTTCTGATATTTTTTCCATATCTGCGGGACTTAAACCAGTTCTATATAGTGGATCACATCCGTATTGAATAAATCTTTCATTATTGATCCATCCAACAACTCTATTTTCGTAATCAAGAATCTTTGTCTTGTCCTTGCTCATTCTGAACATGATCGTCTCCACCTGTTTCTTTAGCGAATAAAACATACTTTTTAGGTATATGAACTAAAGATATTTTATCCTTAATAAGGTCTAAAATTTGCGAATATTTTTCAGAATAAATACTCATTTTAGGATTTGATGAATCTGTAAATTTAATCTCACTTACTCCGCACTGATATAGCATTTGCAGACAGTCGAGACAAGGAATGGCTGTGATATATGCTGTAGCACCTAGAGTGCTCCTGCCAAGTCTTACACAGTTATAAACAGCATTAGCTTCTGCGTGAATCATAAAGGGATATTTATCAGGTCTTTCTCTAGGTAAGATACTATCGTCAATATCTCGAATAAAGCCATTATATCCCGTAGATAAAGAAGTCTTATCTTTTACAAGAACACAGCCACATTTGGTTTGATTGTCATGACTATTAAAACTCCATAAAATAGCTTCTCGGAAAAATACTTTATCCCATTTACTGGCTTCATTTTCAATCTTGATATGTTCTAGCATTTTTTCATCCTTACTAAGTTATATTTATGTCGCCTATATTTACAGGCATTACATCGTCATCATCCAAAAGATGTACATCAGTAGTTGTAGTTCTTGATATCAAGGTATCATTAACTAAAGTGAAAGAGTTTTCTCCTTTTTTAATTTGCAAGATATCCCCCTCTTGCCAATCTTCAGCGATTTTTTCTCCGAAATCATTAGGTAATTCGACATAAAGATCTCCATCTTCATCTGCGACTACTAAAGCTTTCATAATTGAACAACCTTTGACTTTTTGAGTAATAAAAGAG
>MDSW01203004.1_pt1 | contig 21315 bp, 14 predicted proteins | sample 811171 | NCBI WGS metagenome assembly MDSW01 (sample SAMN05326641, study PRJNA326480) | marine metagenome | isolation source: seawater | place: Atlantic Ocean: North West | collected 2012 | reverse complement strand
CGCCACCAAACTCACCTCCTCCTCCACCGCCGTCTCCAAACCCGCCTCCTCCTCCACCGCCGTCTCCAAATCCGCCACCAAACTCGCCTCCTCCTCCACCGTCTCCCAACCCCCCACCAAACTCACCTCCTCCTCCACCTCCATCTCCCAACCCACCTCCATACCAACCACCTTTCGTAAATGGTATTTTTCAAAACATTCCTTTAGATTGTAGAACGGGTTCCCACATTCGAAGCTCTGCTAATGATTTGGTAAGTGTCATGACGGTCAATGACATCTATCAAATGATATCCTATATTGTGGGATCGGACTTATCAGCTAATACCGTTCAACACATTCTTCATTGTTACGATACCGATAATTCAGGTACTGTCAATGTGATCGATGTTGTAAACTTGCTTCATATACTAGCTATTTAGGAGGTAAAAAAATAATTTGGAAAATAAAACGATGATAACCATTAATCATTGGATCATCCTAAATCTTATCGTAATCATAGTAACTCTTGGCTTCGTTGCATTTCTTATTCCAGAAGTATTAAAATATCACGAAGAGACTTGGCAAAAAGATCAACAACGCTTGAATTCATGCATCTTCGTACTCATGCCTGCAATCACTCAAATCACAGCTATGTTAATAGCTAAACATATTAAGTGAATTAGGAAGATTCGTGAATAATGTTTATCAGATGTAAACCTATTGCATACGCAAACATTGGAGGGATGCATTCACCTATAACTTCTCGTATTATTTTGTCATGTACATTCGAAAAGTCATAGGACCACGGTAATTCAACATCATTATAACCGCAGATACTTCCAATAATCATGATTTCGCGCAAAGACATGACTCTGTTCTCCAACGGGTGTCCTTTGACATCGGAGCTGATGACACCAGAATTTGTTGTCAATGCATTCGCGGGGCGATTCATAGCCATGCGACGATACGCAGTTTTAAATGCTCGTATTAGACGAAGCGATTCATTTTTTTTTATAACTGGTTTGGGTAACAAAGCATTACATTTCTCACAAAATATGGACAAAGAATTTTCAGTCGTATATTTACATTCGATACAACGATTGTTGTGAAAAGCAGTATTATCTTCGGGTGTATGTTGCATACAAAAGTATTGCATATCATTCCATGATGGAATTCTATGAAATATATCTTGATCATCAACCAAGCGTGTTTTTGCGTCAAGAGCAGGCAAATGAGCTATACAATCGCCTAATGTTATATGAGTAGTATGAGTTTTGTGTGGATGGAAGACTGAGCTTTCTTCGGTAAAATAATTCAAAATGCGGGGTTCAAGTGTATGTTGTGCATCAATTGCAAGTGTAATAAGACGTTTTCGTGTTTGAGGAACACCATAATCAGCAGTGTTTAAAACCGATGATCGAAGAATATAAGATGGCAAAGATCTGAACATTAATGATAAAATGCTTTCATAAGTGTCGTGCTCATTTTTTATTTGAGTAAATCTCATTCCTGGTACATTTTCAACAATGACACATATTGGTTTCAACTCATTGACGACTTCAAGTGCGGGAATCATCAAACGATTTCTAGGATCGTCTTTTATACGTTTCCCTTTGCGTATTTCGCTTGAAATGCGTCCCATTCCATTACTAGACGCACCTTGACATGGTGCAGAAATAATCATACAAAATAATTGTTCCCCTTGAAGTTGATTCCTGGCCGATATTATGATTTCATTTTTTTTCTCCCATATATCTCCAATTATAACATGAGTATTCGGAAAGTTTTTTTGCATGAGATTGGCTCGAGATTCCACAAGTTCGTTTGCAACTATCGTATGTATACCACATGCTTCAAGTCCTTTATCTCCCATACCTGCACAACTGAATAAAGATACACATTTTTTCATTTTTCCTTAGGTAGACATAATGTTTTGGAATACAGCCACATGTATTTTTTTTCAGAATGTGCAGCAAGTACAAAAAAAAATGTTTAACTTTTTCAAATATGAGTCAAGTTGTACACACCATCTGTATGCAAACATCGGATGCCATCAAAAAAGGAGAAGGTGAATTTGTGATGCAACTGTCTGGAGACAATCCACGATTGAACGCTGTAAAACTTGCTTTAGGTTCGTTAGAATTGCCAATCGTACAATGGACAATAGAAGATGACTGGTCTTTAATGTATTTTTCAGAAGGTTATCGTCTTTCTGCAAGCTCATCTTGGCTGAGAATCAAAGAACGAAGTGACGATCAAGAGAACACAATTCAAGTGCACCTCCCACTTCATGTGAACAAAATTCAAAGTATTAAAAGTATGAGCTCGGGGTTTTTTGTCGTTAAAACAGAATTCCCACATGGCTTGTATGTTGGCGGAAAACGTTGTATCGCATCTGCAATCAATTGGGGAGATATCGAAATCATTTGCAGTTCTTTAGGAAAAGTAAATATAACAAGAATGAATGAGTACAAACATATGGATTATTTAAGCGAGACTGAATTTATGGTAAAGGGTGAAAACGATTTTTTGGATGAGGGCGATTTTGGGTATTTATACATGCCCACTATTCCATCACCCCAGGCTTTATGTGATGTGCTTACATTTGCTTTGCAATACAGTAAATCTCTCGGAAGTTATTATTTGAGCTATGACGCGTGTGAAAATCGCATGTTACTTTCTTCGTCACGATACCCAGAGAATAGTGATACCTTATTTTATAAATTGTTTGGTTGCGAACTTGCTCAACTCTTGGGATATCCTTCTGATGAACATTTCAGGACATTTTACCGAAAGAAAAGTGGAGATGATGATCTTGATTTAACTCGAGTTCGCTTCGACTTCCAATCAAACCAAACCGAACCGCCACTACAGTTGCATTCGGAAACATTTCCAGGATGGATATGCGTCAAATTGACACCTGGCTGGTATGCTCCGGCACATCGTCCAATGTGCACCGGTGCTCCTTTACGCATCACAAACGAAGTGGAGAATGCCTTTAATAAGTTGTATTTTTCAATTCCTGAACGCATCCCCAAAGGACACGCAACATCGCACTTTCTCGTCTTTTCAGATCCATCCGGATCACAACATTTATGCCCAATTTATGCTGGAAAATATACTCCAGAAACGATTTGTGCACATTTAGAAGACGAAATGACACGCCTTGCAAGTAAATCAGTATCGAAAACCGATTTTTCAGTTACATACGATTACATAACGCACAAATTTACATTTTCGTGCGAAATGAAGCAAGGCAATGTTGTTGTACCTGCGCAATTTTGTATATTGTTTAATCATCCCGCATCTATCGATTCACAAAAATTCGGATTTCAAGCTACATGTTTGAAAGGTTCGAATACATATACATCCGCTGAGGTACACATTCCGTATATGAAATGGAGCAATCGATGTCATAGTAATACATATAGAATTTCTGAAATTGGTCATCAAAAATGTTTCATGATGGAATCTACTCCTTTGAGTCATATGACTGGATTGATTATGGGATACGATTCCAACTCGTCAGAACTTGTGATTATGACATATGCCGGACAACTCCCATATGTAAACGGATTGCAAGCTGGCGATGTCGTCACATTACTTCCAACCACTAACGCAGAATTATTTGTTTACGACAATGACAGAGATATGTGGGGTACTCGTGAATGTAAGGCATGCCCATTGGCATTTACTATCGGTAAGAATGGAATCGTATCAGAATTTGGATCCATGAAACAAGCAGCAAATAAGCAATCGTTTGTTGCAACCTATATAAAAGTCAAAGTGAAAAGTTCTGTGAATCTTGAATCCGTCATAGGTTGTTTAGTCGCAATTGCCGTAGAAAATGAACCGTTTAATTTGTGTTTTGGAAATCTTCCACGTTCTGTTACGCCTAAACTCTTTGGCTTTGGAAAAGGTGCGATTCAATGGGGCCTGGATGGATCATTAACGAGTGGCAATCTCAATATCCCACCTTTTGTAGCAAAAGGAGTGCATAGTTTAGATCATCCGGATTATGTCTTGCTATATATTGAAGAAGGTAAGAAGAATGTGTCACTACAACACCGACATGAAAATTCAACGACATCACCTTTTGCCAAATTAGTATTGTATCCAATGTTCAGAGAAGAACGAATGCTTCCAAGAGATACGACTCTTCTGGGTAGTGAATACCTGTCAACATTTACTCTCCGTTTTCGAAATCCAGATGGGACACCGTATCATTTTCATAATGTTGACTTCTCGTTTTCTCTGAATTTTATTCGTCAGGGACCTCAAGAACATTGACAAAATTTGTGAAAACGCAAAAAAAAATATCATTAAAATGGAAAAATGCGCGAGACGGCAACGATTGAAGAAACCGGAATACAATGTGGTCCGGACATCGTTGCACGATACTTTACAAGTTTCATTATGTTCATTATTTCTTTTGCAGCAATCGCTTCCATGGGAGTAATTGCAGGTGGTTCGTTTTGGGCGGCACAATCAATGGCACGTCTGACGGACGGAGTGAATCGCATCTCTTTAGTACGTTGCTGTCCGGCAGGTACACCTCTTGATCTCTGTGATTACGCAGCCACTTGCCCGAATTGAATTGTTGCATTTTTTTTTGAAAAAAAAGGCAAATGACATGTTTCATATGTATGGATGACACGATCGCTCCTCGAGCAGAATGCTTGTGTACGAGTCGTTTCGTACATACTGATTGCCTTAAAATGTTGATTGAAAAAACCGGACAATTACATTGTCTTGTATGTCTTGCACCATATGATGTCGTAATTAAAAAAAGAAAACGGTGTATCGTGACTCAAGATGGTTTTGTTTGCATCATACTCCTTGTTGCCAATATATGCATCTATTATGTAGCTGGAATCTCATCTCTTCCCTCTCTTTTAAGCATGCAGCAAATACTTATTGGTTCTGTTGTGGGTTTCGTATTTTTAATCGTAAACATAGTAACCGTTTGGTGGTTGTATACAGTCTGTTACAACCATCTCCGTTTCTTCAGAATTAAAGAACGAATCGAAGTCATTTCTATACCAGAGCGATTAGCAACATAATCAGAAATGTCCATTCTTTCGTTGATACATTGTGGTACCTCTTCTATTAGGATGCCTTATGCACTTATTCCAATGACATACGTATCCATTATCACATGGGGAATTCTGATTACATTCTCTCATTCTGTTCTGTGTCGTAAGTGAACAATGGTTATGATGACAATACTTGCCCACACACATTTTATCGTCGTTACACCAGTGACCTTCTTGTGTCAAGGATCTGCATGTTTTGTTGCGTGCATTGTTGTTGACTTTAGCACACCATCCACTTTCACACTCACTGTCATTGCTACAAATTGTACCTAGCTCGCAATTATTACTGCACGCATTATAATTTTTGCTTCCATTTGAGTGGGAACAACTGGCACCATCATAAGCCTTAGTTGTTGTGATGTTATATACTTTGTGTCTATTATTACACGGTCCTTGACAATCGGACCAAGATCCTACACAATCTTGCGGTGTCCTGCATTTCCCCCAGTGACACTTGTTGCTCTTGCACTGCTTATCCCCGGAACAGTTTTGACCGTCAATTCTCTTATCATGGCATGTATTATCCTTACAAAATTTATTATCAGGGTCGTTGCAATCAGGGTCGTTGTTGCATTCTGCGCATTCCATCGCCATATTCTTTTTACGGCCAGATTGACAATATTCTGCACCGCAGTGACCCGCGCTTACACCATTCCGTATTGAGCCAACAGACTGACACCGTTCATTACATACTTTATTACTTTCGCACTTGCGGCCGGCTCCGATACCTGCACGATAACCGTTACTCTTCTTTTTTATACAATAATCATGATTGGTACCGTTGTCATCTTCGCAGTAGCAACCACCACTTGTGCAATCGAAGTTTTCCTTCTCGCTTTTTGTAATTCGACTGCATCTACCTTCACCATCAAAGGCGGTTTCATGGTTCGCGCCGTGTTTGCATTCGACACAACGAGAATTCGCTTCAAGATTAGATATGCATTTGTATTTTGCGGTAGGTCCTACATTTATTCCACTAGGCCGTTTGAAAACGCATTTATCGTGATTGGTACTGAAGTTATTTTCGCAATAACAACTGTTTTCGGGGTTTGCGGGATCTGTGCCGCATGTTGTTCTTCCTTTTCCATCTAAGTCTATGGCATTTTTACCAGTGCAATAGTCTGCGTTACCTTCTTTGCATTGTACACATTTAAAGCCTGCTTCCACCCCAGAAATACATTTGTAACCGGCGGTAGGTCCTACATGCTTCTCAAGAGGCCGTTTGAAAACGCATTTATCGTGATTAGTACCGTTGTCATCTTCACAATAACAACTGTTGATACCTGTACCGCATCTTGATCTATTAAGAGAATCTTTTTCTATGCCTGATTTACCCGAGCAATGATGTGCGCCGGTTCTGCCATCTCTGCATTGCACACAATGTTGGCCCGCTTCCAACCCGGAAATACATTTGTAGTCGTTAAAAGGTCCTACAAACTCACCGATTTCTTTCTTTGGAACACACACACCAGTCTCGCAATACTGTGCGTCTGCATTACAACCGGTATTCTGATCTTTGCACTGCGTGCATATACCTAAAACTTCGATTCCGCTAACACAGTATCGTCCATTCCCAGCTCCAACATTTTTTCCTAATGGTACGGAACCGTTTCCATTGTAACAAATTCCGTTTGTTTCTTGGCCAGACAGGCATTTTCTGCCATTGTTCCATCCAACATTTGCTCCTACTTCTTTCTTCGGTTGACATGTGTTATCGTTTCCGCCGCCGCCCGCAATAGCCTCGCAATAATGAGTGCCATTCGGATACTTCACCAAACAATGATCATTATTCCCATTTTTGCATTCTACACAATATGTGTGTGCATCGTGTCCGGAAAGACATTTGTAAGCCGCTGTATGACCGACTTGTTTACCGATTGAACGTTTGAAGACACATTTGTCGTGATTGGTACCGCCGTCATCTTCACAATAACAATCGTCTGTGCCGCATACTGTTCTTTTATTACCCTTAGCATCATTAAAATTCGAAGGCTCTTTTTCTATGCCTCGTTCACCATTACAATGATGTCCGCCGGAACTGCCATCTTTGCACTGTACGCATTTTCCATGTGCTTCCAACCTGCTTTTGCATTTGTAATCGCCGAAAGGTCCTACATGTGAACCAAGTTTCTTTTTGAAAACACACTTGTCGTGATTCCTTCCATTGTCATCTTCGCAATAGCAATCCCCGTCCCTGCCACATCTTTTCTTGCCGTCACTTCCAAGGGAGATAATGTTTAGAGTATCTATGCCTATTTTATTATTGCAATGATGCGCGCCATTCTTACCGTCTTTGCATTGGACACATTTACCGTGGGCTTCAAGTCCACTTTTACACTTGTACCCACGCTCGCCTGTTCCAGGTACAGTTTCATTGAGTGATTTTTTCTTCGTGCATTTATCGAACTCGGAATTACCCCATGCATCTTCGCAATACTCATCACTTTTACAGTCAGTCGAATTTCGACCGTCTCTACAAGTCACACAGCTGCCAAACGCTTCTTTACCCGTTTTACATTTATAGTCAGCCCCTACTCCGACATGTACTCCCACATTCTTTTTGGGAACACATGTATCAAATGTACTTGAACCCCATTCATCATCGCAATAACACGCATCATTGGAACAATCGTGTCCATTCTTTGTATTAGCATTACCATTGCACATGAAAGATCCCGCTCTTCCATCGCGACATTCAACACATTTACCAAACGCTTCCTGACCGGATAAACATTTGTGACGATTATTACTTCCAACATGATATCCAAGTTCATGTTTAGGCTTACATGTATTATTCTCACAATATTCCTGCACCTTACAACATGGGTTACACATATTTTCGCCTATTGCATGAAATCCACGAGCATAACTGCGAGTAATTGTTGCCCCAAATAGAAATTCTGATACTTCCTGTCCTTCATCTTTATAACAATCAGACTTCCCAGTAGCTGCATTGTACCTATGTTTCATCCCCATACGAGTGCACCATGCGTCGGTATATATACATCCTGGTACTCCCGTTTCACCCGTTCCGTCATCGAATTTAACACAGTGATGTTTCGGATCTATACCTGCATTTGCATCGTCTATATTTTTTCCAAAAACACCTCCCATAAAAGGTGCATTTCTAAACTTTTCGCAAAATGTCACAGCTCGACCCGCAGGAATACTAATCGGTAATCTTTCACTATTTATGTCATTATTGATATATTTTAGAATGCTATTGGGTTTATCTGAAGTACCCGGATTGTCCATATCCAATACATAATATTGATTTGTGTAAAGACAGACTGGAGGAGCAACATATTCTATAGCTTTCCAATAATTGTTTCGAACTTTGATATAAGTTGAGGAATCTATTCTACTTTGCCTCGTAGCTCGGTCAACGATACCGAATTCAATCAACTCGTCTACACTAAATCTATTTTTGTAAAATAGCGAGTCGCTTAGTAAAGCGTTTGTCAATTCTATACCATTTGGTTGAACTTGGCCAACATCATTCCAGATTTGACCGATTGTGTTTGGTGGTTGAATATCGGTGTCAAAAACATCATTATTTCGGAACCATTCGGCTTTATTCTTTTCATTCCACCACTTTACACCATTCACTGATAAAGAAACACCATATGTTGAGACTCCTGATTGAGAAGGATACAATTGTATCTTGTCCATAATAGATTGCGATGCAGCATTTTTAGTGTCTACATCAGCCAAAAGATTAACCGGCGATGCACTAGGTGCTGTGCTAGTGCCTGCATGATGATTCACCATAGCTTTATATATTTTTTCGTCTCGTTTTATCGGATCCTTATTTACTTCCGCCATGATTTCCGTCATAAGGCTTTCAAAATCGTCTTTATCCAAAATATCAGGATCTATCATATACAGTAATAGGTTTACTAACATATCCGCATTAGCATCATTATCCTCTGCTAGAAGTCGATCAAGAAGAGTATTTTCTCCATCCCGTACTACAGCAGAGATAGCACTTCTAAATTCTTCTGGAAATGCGACACTGATAGGAAATAAGATTGGAACTCTTGTGCCAGTGATTAAAGCACTCTTTTCATTTTCAAGATGTGCAGCTTTGAAAAAGTCTTCAATGACAGAAGCTTCTGTGTAATTGTTATATCCAGACGGGTCTGCGAGATCCAGTCCTATCGACATTAAATCTAGCGCAAACAATGCCCATCCTATCGGATTGCTCAACTTGAACATCATTGTTGAAGCTTTTGCCGCAATTTTCGCAGCTAACTTGCCCATATTTTTGCCGAGTTGTCGGCTCAATTGTCTTACTGCTAATCTTGTAGTTGCCGTACTACTTGCAGCTGCTTGAGCAAATGATGCTGCTACTCTACCTGTAGTACCAAGAGGAACTTGCATGATTGTGGCCCTTACAGTTGCTTGCATTGTAAGAGCAGACACACGAGCCATGGATTTTGCTGCACTACGGCCAGCGCGTGATGCGGTTCTAGTAAAAGAATTCAGCTTTTTCAATGCTCTTCCTATCGTTTTGTTCAGCTTTTTCCCTCCTAATTCTTGCATTCCTTCTCGCATTGCTCTATCAATAGCCTCGTCTGAAAATTCGCCAGAGAGCCATTTGAGAATATACGGCATTAATTTAATTAATGCATCAACTGTAACCGCTTTCAATATCTCCAAACCCATTTCAAGTGCGATAGTCACTCCCGCTGGCGGCGATGTGGTGTCCGCAGGTAGCACACAACACGTATCGTGTAAGCCACTGTTAGGATTCATAACTCCAGGAACGAATCCCTCCGGACACGGTCCATCATCGGTTTTCCCATAAGGACACGCATATAGATTTTCAGAGGGTAATTCGGGCTCATCAGATGATGATAATGGTTCTGACGGTGATGATGATGGTGCAGCGCTTGGCGGATCTTCTCCAAACGCACCCTTGATAAATTCATCAGAATCAAGACCGCTATCGTCGACCTCATTTTCAATGTTTTCGACAAGACCATCCATGTCTATTTGTTCAAAGTCTTCTTCCTTTTTTCGCAACTTCTTGAGTCGTCTCATTAATAAACCGATGAATGTGATTGCTACCGCGATAATTCCGCCTGCTAGGAATTTTACGAAACCATTCGGAACAATAATTATCATCATAGCACATATTATTATGACTATCACGGTTGACACAAGCGCTTGCGAAATTTTTTTAGAATCTTCATATTGAACCATATTCTTTTAGTATAGCAAAAAAAAATTGATCTTCCTGTATTCATTTTGTGTGCACATAATAAATGAACGCTCAGCCTAAACGAGTATTCCAACGAACTTTGAATGATCGCCATCATGTCGAAAGCGGCCGCATACACCGTGAAAATATCGAGAATACAACGCAAGGTGCTCCGACAATCGGAGTATATGAAGAAGGCGTAGAATGCACACCAGAATCCATTTACAAAGCCATGATTGGTTGTTTCGGATTGCTCATTTCTTTGTTGCTGGTGTTGTGTTTGGGAATGACCGCAGGCGGTGTACTTTGGGCGGCTCAATCTGTGAACGCATTAACTAGTGGTGAACGCCAAGTGATTGTATCCTTGCAAAATTTGATAGTCTAATCAATCTGAATCGTCGATAAAAAAAATAATGTGCGTTTGATTTGTGCGTAGCAAAAAAAATAAAAGAGAAAATGGAATCACCCCCTATCTGGTCTGAGAATTTAGTCCGAAATTTCGAAAGAATCATAGAATGGTCCGATGCAGTCGCTCTCATGTGTGATTTGAATCCAACCGAATATGAATATTATAAACTCAAAGAAGCTTGGAAAATCGAATACAAAGACGCTCAAGATGTCATTATAAGTCTGAGCGCTAATTTCGGATCCATATTAGACTGGATAACTAGCGGTTTAAAATCCATCAATGATAATCCGAGGTTGCCTGAAATGTGTATAATCAAGGTTGTAGATCTAGACAAACATAGCGCATCGTGGAAACGTCATGTGAATGAAGAAAGACAAATTTTGGACAATCTAAAACGTGATATTTTATTCTTGCAGAATGATGCTAAGAAAAAGTTGCAATTCTTTTATGAAGAGGAATCTGATGAATACAGTAGTTATTCAGATTACTCTGAAGATACTTCAAGCAGTGATGAAGACGATGAAGACGATAATGATGATCGAGAAAGCAAAGAGAAACGTAGAGGCAGGGAAAAAGAAAGAAGCAGAGATAACGATTCAAGGCAAAAGGATCGTAAATATGCGAAGAATCATCCTGAAAATGCACGCCGACAAAGTAATGAAGAAGAAGAAAACGAAGAGCCTAAGAAAGAAGAAAAAAAAGACAGACGGAACCGTCGTTGAATTCAGAGACCAACCATAGCATACCATTTTTCGCGTGTTGTTTCTACATATTCACTTTTTGGTCTATAGTTGTATTGGAAGTTCTTTGGAAGATGTATCATTTCTGATTCATAAGTTGTAGGAGTGGCAGAGCTGCTTTGTATGATTGCTCTACGAGACTTTAGAACTTTATTGCGATTTGTAATTTTGCGACTCTTTTTTTGAAGTGTGATTAGAAGCATAAAATTCGATATAGATACCAAGATACAAATTTCGTAAATTGGTATACGACATAGACTAGTCATCCCGGTGGCAAATGTATCACACTCACACATGTTATTCTTATATAGCCCACACAGTTGTTGTAAAAAGAAACCAGTAATGCTTGTTGTTATTGAAAGAGCAAAATAGAGCAAAAGTGTTGTCAAAAAACGTATCTTGAGCAACAAACACACAATTGGTGCTATAGACACAATAACAGACAAACCAATGAAAAGAGGCTTCCATGATAATATGTTTACGAGAAGAGGTAGAAATTGTGAAATGATGGTAGATTCAATCTCACACTGAGATGAACAATTAGATGATTGCAATTCACATATACTCTTTTCAACCATGTCAAACAAATGCCACGAGAGTAGGATGGTTATCGTACCGATAAATATTTGCATTAGAAGATATAAGAATACAACAAATCTACGAGACTCAATCACAATGTTCGTAAAATGCAAGTATGTTCTTCTGTCAAATGACAACAAGCTTAAAATATAGAGAATAGAAGCGAGAATGGTTATGATTGGAATGGAAAAATTGATAAAGAAAGCTGACATGTAATTATCATCTGGAAAATTATCAACATTCAAAGTAAAAACTCTTGTATTTCCAAACCAATTTTTCAAAGGAAGAGAAGATTTGCATAATGCTTCCGCACTGATACATTGTACCAGTATCAACAATGTAATGATATTTTTTTTCATTTACTAGTTGCAATATTTTTTTGCGTTCAGTGTGTCAAATTTTTTGTAATATTGAGTATTACGATAGGATGCATCTTGTAGTTGATCTCGCAAATCAGGTAATTTTACCACAATTCAAAACTGAAGGAATTGAACTATGGATTAAGCGCATTTTAAAACGTTTAAAGTTTGTAGTTATGATTTCTGAAAGATGGCATTTGCGACCAATTTTTGTATGTGATGCAGGTTACACAACGGAAGAAGTGCAACAAAAATGGAAATTAAGACGTGAAAAAGAATTAGAAAAAGGTTGTCGAAAAATACCATATTGCGCCGACACAATAGTATGCGAACTCATCTTACGCAAAAAATTAAATTTGGTATTCGATCGACGATACAATGCAGATGATATAGTGGCGACGATTGCAAACATGCATCCAGATAGCATAATTTTATCTCGTGACATGGACTATTTTCGGTATGATGACGGACTTTTTAAAGACAGGGTTTTCTATATAGGTGATGAACGAAAAATCACACAATTACAATCAAAAGGAACAATTAGAGACCCATTGCAAACTATTCGAATGTATTTTCCTATATTCGCTTCGCATCATCGTGATTTTGTAAAATTCGTCAAAAGTGGTCTGTATATTAGAGGCACCGCGTACCCAGTGGCAGAACGAAGTGAGTCAAAAAGTTTGCATCTAGCAACTCGAAAATACCGACGACTGCTATATACCGGCGATGTAAGAGAAATATTTCCTATATGGCATCAAAATAAAGTAATTTGGAAAGACGAAATCGTTGTTCCTGAAACAGGAGTGTTTCCGAACGATTACCAAATGTTTTTGAACGATATCATATCAACAGTTGGTGGTTGTGTTGATGAACAACATAGGTTGACAATTATTATAATGATTTGTGAACTCTTATGTGTTCAAAATGAAACTTCGATACTGACCGAACTTGAAAAATTTATACGCTGATCATTTCGATTTCTACTGCCGCTATTACTTTTTCCATTTTTTTGTCTATATTCCATTTTAATATGACACATGCGAAAACAATCACTAAAAATATTAAAAATACGGTGAGCGTCACTATAATATACATTAAATATTGATTATGAAGGCTGGTTGTATGTGTAGCTACCAATTGAGACGATCGACATTTTGTACGCTTCGTGGAAGATCGAGACTCACACTCTCTTGAATATACCGGATAAATTGGTGGTGATGTAGGTTGATTCGGTAAATTTGGTGCAGGTGACTCAGATGGTGGCGCTTGAGCTGGCGCTTGAGATGGTGCTTGAGCTGGCGCTTGAGATGGTGCTTGAGATGGTGCTTGAGATGGTGCTTGAGATGGTGCTTGAGATGGTGCTTGAGCTGGCGCTTGAGCTGGTGGTGCTTGAGGTGGCGAAAAAGCTTCCATATCAGGTGGAAGCATTGGTTCATCAGAAAGCTTAGGAAACGATGGTGATTTAAGAGGAGGAGGACTTGGTAAGGGAAGTGAAGGACGAAGTGGTGGTAATAGAGGTGGAAGAAAAGGAGGACAATTAAATTCTAATGTCTCAATCTTACAACTATCTTGTGTTGAATTTTCGACCAAGTGACAACTTAAAGGACACGAAATTCTGCTTACACTACTTATGTGTTGATATTCGTGTCCATGATCATCTCTTATTTTTTTAGATATTTCAAAAAGACAATGATCCCCATCAACATGAATAATTTTAGTATAGTTTTGATCGTTGCAATCCATATGATGACAGAAATCACATATGCTTCGATCATGAACTTGTAAAACAATGTCCATTTTGTTTTGATGCTTAAAAAAATAAATCTTCATTATGAACAAATGTTATGGTTATTATATTTTTATACGAGTCAGATATGCTTGTCTAATATGAATCAAGCAGGTTCGTTGGGCTTTCCTTTGATGCAAAATGTCTCTCTTGAGTCTGACGGATCTGCACAATTCACTAAGAATAGATATTACAACTTGATTGAGAATATTTGCATATGTTCAAATGAACGAACAAGTAACGGTGTACCTCAGATAGGAAGCAGTTCAAACGGTATATGTGAAGATGTATCAAATACAACTCATCAAGCTTTGTATGATTTCGGAACAGATTGTGATGATTGTGGCAGTAGAGGTAATTATCCGTCATATGTATGTGACACATGTTCTAATTATATGAATGTGTATGATCTTACTGTTTCAGATGAGATTGAGTTAGTAGATGGTATTTATTGTGATACTCCTCGTGGAAATGCATTATCATTGAGCGTGTACGATCATATGTACTTGTCTTATGCAAAATTATATAAAATTGGAGAATTGACCGAGATGTGCAAACTCTACTGGGTCAAAAATCATGTAAAGATTCCATTCACTGTAAGCGTATTCGATTTCACTGGGAATACAATTCAAAATATTACAACTCATCCATGGCAATCACCATTCACATCAAATACATTTGTACCAAGCACAATATCGAATTTGAACGTTAGTACAATCCAAAGTCCAGAAGTATTGATTTCCATCTCGAAAAGTGTTCGACTTGTTTTCCAATCCACCGAAAACGAAATCAATCAAACATTTTTTAGATATCTATATGTATCTGCGAATCGTGTATTTCCTTTTAAAAATTTTCGATTTGAACTGAGTTACATTACATCACAGATCAAAGATTTAGAAACTAACATATTATTTGACGCTTATATTTCGTATTCTAACATGGAATGTTTACCGGATATGATGAATTCAGAAAACTTGACAAATCATGTAACAGTGAATACTGATTGTACAATACAAAGTCAATATTCACGATTGTTTATGCTGAATAACAATGAACTGTCTCTATATCCTTTGATTGTATATGCAAAATTTCCACAATTTCAAGAATATATACCTGTTGTCCGTTATTTGCACCACTCGTTTTACGGAATAATTCAGACGAATTTTCATTTCTTAGAGCCTTCGCGTTTCTTACTTGAATTCAGAATAGATGCCAACCAATTCTCTTTGCTGCAGATGTACGGATTAAAACTACAGTATGAAAATATCACGCTTGTGAATAATACATTCTGTCGTCTTAGTGTACAAACATCGGTTGGCGAAGTGTTAAAACCAAAAAATGACATGGGCGCAGAGAATAAGTGTGTATGGGTACAGAGTGATCAAGGTCACATCACCGAAATGAACTTCAAAGACAACTCAATCAATGTGATTTATGCGAAAATTCCAGTACCTTTGAGCATGTTGGGTACATTCTCCAAAAACATTCTGCTTTTTGGCGTTGAAGTTTCCATAGATGGAACATCTGATTTCAGTCTGTCTTTTCGAGAAGATCCCGTAGCAATACTGGTGACTAGTTTTTCAAATCGTCCATCATCGATGTGTTCTGTACAAGAAGATATAGTGAACACAATGCCAACAATAACATGCAGTCCGAATATATTGCATCGACAGAATCTTGTGGACAACATGGGTACGAATATGATGACTAAGTCGTTATTGTTTGAAAATAATACGACGGAATATGTATCCACAACAGCAATTCCATCTGAAGGGACTTGTTTAAACGACAATATTGTGTATACTGCAAGTTCGATCGAGTTTGGTAAATATGTAGCGAATGGCATGTTTGTTCCCATTGGTCCTGTAGTGACCAATTTCAATTGTCAAAATTCGAATGTCTTATTCGGAAACAGTGTCAACAATTTTGACATGTGCCAAATTTTGAACAGTTATCATGTAAAAGTAAACAATAATTTGAGAACAATATGTTGTAATTCTTGTTCACTTCGTCCGCCATTCCCTCCAACTTTCCCGATAAGTTTAATCTACCCTCCATTTGTACCTGCACATCCTCCTGCTGCACCTCCACCTCCACGTGTTCCTATTCCTCCTACATTACCACCTCCATATAACCAGCAGTCAAATACTATTTATTTAATTGCGACACATCCAGTAAATGTAGAATTGTCTTGTTCTAATTCTTCTAATGATTTAGAGTTGCATCTATACGAAACATATGTCACTCATTTTACAATGAATCCTTGCGACGCACAAAATGTTACATCCTGCGTTGTAAATATTGGTTCAGTTTGTACTGTTGTGTTATCGCACGCGAACGATCCGTTGTATCTAGATTCGGCTACATTTTACACAAATTTCAATCCAGACTCGTTTACATGTCAAATACAAGGTGCATCTGTACAAGAAGTATGCACTTTTACGATTGAAGAAACGCGCCTGAATCAATTTTTACAATCTCCGTCTCCCCCTCCTTTTAGATCGGATTTCCGATGGATTTATACATCTATTTCTCAGTGCATATATTTACTGAGAAGTGGACAAGTTGAGGATTTTGTGATTCGATCCAATGGAACGACTCAAAGTATATTGGTAACGAGCAGTGATTATGTCCATTCGACGCCATTTTCAGATTCTTGTTCAGTATTTACAAATTTTATGGTCAATATACAGGTGAGACAAACGGAAATCATTGATTACACCTTTCAACATGGTTATCAGTTCTCTCCCATCGCAAATTGGACAAGATTGTTTTTGGATGACACGTTACAATTCACAACATATGATAATGGAACTGAATTATCATTTCCAGGAAACGATACAAAAACAATTGATTTCAAATCGTTTTTGATGAACTCCTATGATTATAAAACGGTATCTCTTCATATAGCTCGAGATTACTATCCACCTCCTTCAAGTCCACCAGCAAGTCGAAGACTTAGCACAAGTCAAAGACTTGATACAAATCGAAGACTTGACACAACTTCAAGTGTTCCAGTAGTCGAGACCCCGAAAAGGACAAAATTACAAGAATTGCGAAATTGGTTGAATTTTTGGTAAAAAAATCTTGACATAGAAAAATGAAATATAATTCGTTGAATTACAAGTTTGTGTTCGCGTTGGTAGAAGGTGACGACAAAGATGAACGCATAGCAAACGCCGTCCAGTGGATGATGTATTGGTTAAGATTCAAGTCATTGTGTAATCAGACAGGTTGTGTTGTCTTTGATATTGATGACACACTAGTTGACAACAAGGAAAAACCGATTCCTTCGATGATAAAATTGTACAAACTCTGTATTTCTTTAGGTTTTATAGTAAATATTGTGACGGCAAGACCAGAAAGCCCGAAAAATCGAAAAGAAACTGCCAGAATGTTGGATGACCGAGGAATTACGGATTATGAAGCATTATACATGATGCCAGCCAACTTGAATACAACTGCAAGTATTATATCAACATATAAATCAAACGCGCGAGCAGATATCGCTCAACGTCATGAAATTTTGGCGAATTGCGGGGACATGTGGACAGACCACATAAAGTATCCGACCTCCTTGAAAGAATTTCAAGACAGAAATGTAGAAGAGACTGCAGTCTTCTTTATTCCGGGTCAATCGTTTCCTTGCTTGAAATTACCAGGTGAAATTGATTGAGCCTCATGGACAAAATCGTCATCATCAAACATCTTTTCGAATTCCTCTTCGTCCGCGACACTAATTTTGCGTTTCTTACACAGATTGAGCATCGCTTTGTCAAGTCTTTGTTGCACATGTTCAGACTCGTGTACACACGATTCTCGCGTAGGTAATACATACTTTTCATTCTTTATGACACTTTGTTTTTTATGCCGAAGCCTACGAAACATTGGTAAGTTGTCTGAAGTTACAAAGGACAACATGGACGATTGCATAGTTTAATTTTTTTTTTGATGCGAATGTAAATGATGTCCTTTGTGTTTATATTTTGCATGTTATTTTTCAACTTGCAAGTGGTAGCTCCTTCACCGCCACCATCGCCACCACCTTTGCCCGAATTGGGATTATTTGGTATTCCGACAGATGCTGGATGGGATAGGACTTGTAGCTTCTTTACTCAAAGCACATGTCCATCAAATACATGCACATTTACGACGAGTTGTGAACGACGCACGGATTTAAGTCGTACAGATGTGTGTAATGCACTTTATACATCATTGACAGAAGAATCAATCGCTTTTACCTGGATTGAAGGATGTGCACAAGTTACGACAGTCTTAGATTCCGCTAAAACGTCAGTAAATGGTGTTAACACATACGAATGTGCACCTAACTCTGCTCCTTTGACCTTACAACAGTGCAAATATCTTGCTGAAAACACGAACGGGGTCACATATCATCGTGTCTTACCGATTCCTGTGAATACAGGAGGATGTATTATTCAACGAGGTCAGAATGGGGAAATTCTAGCATACAGTTACGCAGGCTTGGAGACAGATGGTGCAGGTACTACGAATACGGATGCATGTCCTTTTTCATGGGATGATGATTTTAGAACATGTCTTTGCTATCCCACCGATTACGACGACGATCCAAGATCGTCATCTACAAGTGCGCAAAATATATGTATAGGAGAACAATCGAGCGATCCTGGATGCGCGGTGGAAATTAAAACACGGCAATGTCCCACTCCAAATCCAAATCTTGCACATGGTTATACAACTGCTGAATATAATGCGATTCCATTATTAATGTGTCTTTCAATCAATAGACCATTTTATTATGCGTTTATCAAATTGGAATGTTGGACAAATTATCAGGTTCCAGAGCGCGCGTCGACTTCATGCATTGAGATTAGCCCGGCTTTACGGAATTATGTTGTATTGTTCGACTTGTACGGAGGTATCATTCTGCATACTCATGGGTCTTATGATAATACATTGTCTTACACGAATTCTCCCGCAATTTCCGAAGATGGTAGTATACATTTAATCACGATAAAGTCTGGATATTTTGTGATTCCAAGTGTGTTGACACAAGATCATCAAATATGGCAAAGTTACAATTCGTTATATGATACGACATTGTTAATTTCACCGCCTCCGTCACCGCCACCTTCGCCACCACCTCCATCACCTCCACCATCACCACCTCCGCCTTCTCCTCCTCCATCACCACCGCCTCCTTCACCGCCACCTTCACCGCCTCCACCGTCGCCGCCACCATCACCGCCACCACCATCGCCTCCGCCATCACCACCTCCGCCCTCGCCGCCACCATCGCCACCACCTCCTTCTCCGCCACCTTCACCACCTCCGCCTTCCCCACCACCATCACCACCTCCGCCATCGCCACCACCATCGCCACCGCCGCCATCGCCACCACCCTCTCCACCTCCCTCGCCGCCTCCATCTCCTCCACCATCGCCGCCTCCTTCACCGCCACCGCCTTCACCTCCTCCTTCACCACCTCCATCTCCACCACCGTCTCCACCACCTTCTCCTCCTCCATCTCCTCCGCCTCCGTCGCCTCCACCATCGCCGCCACCACCGTCACCACCACCGTCACCACCTCCTCCGTCTCCTCCACCGTCTCCACCTCCGCCATCGCCTCCACCATCTCCTCCGCCTCCATCGCCACCACCCTCGCCGCCACCACCGTCACCGCCACCGTCACCACCGCCATCTCCGCCTCCGTCACCACCGCCTTCTCCACCACCTTCACCTCCTCCGCCCTCGCCGCCTCCGTCACCCCCACCATCTCCTCCGCCTTCGCCCCCGCCATCTCCACCACCGTCACCTCCGCCATCTCCACCACCATCCCCTCCACCATCTCCTCCCCCTTCACCCCCTCCCCCCAGTCCTCCTCTACCCTCACCCCCACCATCACCGCCACCGCCATCTCCACCACCACCCTCTCCTCCACCGTCCCCCCCTCCTTCACCGCCGCCGTCGCCGCCACCATCCCCGCCCCCGCCTTCTCCTCCGCCTTCGCCACCTCCGCCATCGCCACCGCCTTCGCCACCTCCTCCATCACCACCACCCTCACCACCACCACCTTCACCGCCACCTTCACCTCCTCCGCCGTCGCCGCCGCCATCACCACCGCCGCCTTCACCTCCTCCTTCTCCGCCTCCTCCGTCACCACCACCCTCACCACCACCTCCGTCACCACCACCCTCACCGCCACCTCCTTCTCCGCCACCATCACCTCCTCCGCCGTCTCCACCACCATCGCCACCTCCACCGTCGCCTCCACCCTCTCCACCTCCTCCGTCACCACCGCCATCCCCACCTCCCTCGCCGCCTCCATCACCCCCACCCTCTCCTCCACCATCTCCACCTCCACCTTCCCCTCCTCCATCTCCACCACCTCCATCTCCACCACCCAGTCCTCCACCACCTTCACCACCGCCAAGTCCACCACCCCCCTCCCCTCCGGCGCCTTCGCCGCCACCTCCAAGTCCTCCGCCATCACCTCCACCACCCAGTCCACCTCCAAGTCCTCCTCCTCCAAGTCCTCCACCTTCACCTCCACCGCCTTCACCACCGCCATCTCCACCTCCCCCATCACCGCCTCCCTCACCTCCGCCCCCTTCACCACCACCTTCACCACCACCGCCATCTCCGCCACCTTCACCTCCACCACCTTCACCACCGCCATCTCCACCTCCCCCATCACCGCCACCATCACCGCCGCCACCATCTCCTCCTCCTTCTCCTCCGCCTCCATCGCCACCTCCATCGCCACCACCCCCATCGCCGCCGCCACCTTCGCCTCCACCACCATCACCGCCACCTCCCTTACCTCCACCACCTTCTCCTCCGCCACCATCACCTCCACCGTCGCCACCTCCTCTTCCACCTCCACCATCGCCTCCGCCACCATCTCCTCCTCCTCCTATCCCGCCACCACCATCGCCTCCACCGCCATCACCTCCACCACCATCCCCTCCTCCATCTCCTCCTCCTCCCTCGCCTCCGCCATCGCCACCACCATCACCACCACCATCACCTCCACCATCGCCACCACCGTCACCTCCTCCGCCCTCACCGCCTCCCTCACCACCCCCAAGTCCACCACCTTCTCCTCCACCATCTCCACCTCCTCCGTCACCACCGCCATCCCCACCTCCCTCGCCGCCTCCATCACCCCCACCCTCT
>MDSW01101331.1_pt1 | contig 21315 bp, 10 predicted proteins | sample 811171 | NCBI WGS metagenome assembly MDSW01 (sample SAMN05326641, study PRJNA326480) | marine metagenome | isolation source: seawater | place: Atlantic Ocean: North West | collected 2012 | reverse complement strand
GGGGGGGGGGGGGGGGCGGACCCGGCGCGTGCGCGTTTCGTGTCGATCAAAAGCCACCTCGGACCTTCGAGCCTTCGCGATAGAGAACCGACGCCTCCGCTCGGAAACGCTCGTAGAACCAAAACTCCTCCGCTCGAACGCGCTCGTAGTGGTAGAACCAAAACGCCTCCGCTCGAACACGCTCGTGGTGGTAGAACCAAAACGCCTCCGCTCGAACGCGCTCGTACGGAACCAATAGCTACTCCGCTCGAAAATGCTCCAGGAACGCCTCCTCCGCGAGTATCCTCGTCCCCCCCACGAGCACCTCCCTGGTCTTGCTCGGGGCGTCGCCGCCGAACAGGGGCACCCCCGACGCCGCCCCGGAGCCCCCAAGAGCCCTCGCCGCGGCCTCGCGCGCGTCCCTCACCTCCCCCGGCGTCACGCCCCCGACGACGAAGAGAAACACGACGGCGCTGTCGGAGGGCCGAGGCCCGGAGACGAGCGTGTTGCCGCCTTTGCCGCCTTTGCCGAAGCCCGCCAGGCCCGCCAAGCCCGCGACGCCGCTCTTGAGGAACCCGCCCAGCGTGCCGGGCGCGTGCTCGAGGTCCGCGCACGCGCCCTCGTCGTCCGCGCCAGAGGCGACGCGCCCGGCGATCTCGCCGAGCAAGGACCGGTGGCGGAACCGAGGGGGCCCGCCGGAGGAGACCGCACGGGCGGGGGAAGAAGACGACGCGGGAGACGTGAACCCCCCGGGGGAGGAGGGCGACGAACTAGAACGCGCGGCGAAGCGTTCGTGGCACGCGAGCGCCCCCGGGTCCGCCTCGAGCCGCGAGCGCGCGCGGGCGCAGAGCGCCTCGACCGTCGCGAGGAACGCGTCCGCGGCGTCGCGCGCCTCGAGGCGAAGCGCCAAGAGAGTCGCGTCGGCGTCGGACGAAGCGTCGGAGGAATCGGCCGAGACGTCGTCGACGAGAGGATTCGTCGAGGCGTCTTCCTTCGACGCGCCTTCCGAGTCGCCGCCGACGCGAATCTCTCGGCGGACCGCCTCCAGAGCTCGCGCGCGACACGCGGCGCCGCACGCGACGCCGAGCCAGGCGTAAGCCCCGGGACCGGCGACGAGCGAAGCCGCGTCCGACTCTCGACCCGCGTCCGAAGCCGCGTCCGACGCTCGAGCCGCGTCCGAAGCCGCGTCCTCCCCGAAGGAAGGCGAATGCGAAGGCTGACCACCTCTTGTCGCCGCCGGGGTCGCCACCGCCGCGTCGGCGAGCGCGTCGCGAACGAGCGCGCGCGCGCGCGCCGAGAATAACCCCGAGGCTTTTTCGACGGGTTCGGCGTCTCTTTCCTCAAAGGGGTCGGCGTCCGCCGAGGCGTTCTCGTCCACCGCCGAGGCATCCGCCGAGTCCACGAGACGACGCGCCGAGTCCCCGAGACGCGCCCCGCCCGCCGCCTCCGCCTCCGCCTCCGCCTCAGCGTCGTCGTCGTCGTCGTCCCACCCGAACCCGGCGTCCCACCCGGCGGCGTCTTCCGTCTTCCTCCCTTTGACGTCGTCCGAGCGGGGGCCAACAATTTTTTTCGCGTCTTCGTCGAGACCGAGACCGCCACCGAGACCGCCCCCTCGCCCCCCCCCTCCCCCCCCACCTCGCGCGAGGGCGGCGAACGCCCCCTCCCTCACCACCACCCCGGGGCCTCGGTGGCCTCCTTCCCTAAACGACGACGACGGTTCCCTAATCAACGACGCGCGTTCCGCCTCGGCGGCGAGGGCGCACGCCGCGACGACCAACGCCGCCGCCTCCCCGACGTCGCCCGCGCGGGGTTTGGATTCGCCGTACTCCTCCCGAAGCCGAGCCGCCAGGGCCAGGGCGCACGCCTCCGCGCCGAAGGCGTTCTCACCCGAACGCGCGTCCGAACGCGCGAGCGCTTCGTCCGAACGCGCGAGCGCGTCCCCCGAACGCGCCCCGAACCCGCCGAATCTCCGAATGTCCGACGCTGTATCGCCGTCCGACGAATCCCCGAACCCGAACCCCGCGGCGTCGGAATGTTCCGAACGTCCCGCCCCGGGGCCGCGCGTCTGCGTCTCCTCGTAGTCCCCGAGCGCGGCTCTCGAGACCTCGGCGAGCGAGCGCCGGAACGAGGACCCCGCGCTGATCGCCTCGCTCGTCAGCACCCTCCCCCCGCTCGCCTCGCTGTACCGTATCGCGTCGCCCCGCGCGTCCTCGGCGCTCGCGCGGACGACGGCGTCGACGACGGCTAAAATCGCCCGGCGGCGAAGCCTCGCCCCGGGGTCGCGGCGTAACGGCTCGACGAGGCGGTCGAGCGCGGCGGCGTCCGCCGCGGCGGCGCGCGAGGACGGCGCCGCGGGCGCCGAAAACGACGCGGGCGGAGCGTCGGCGTCTGTGTTTTTATTTTTCGCGGCGGCGGCGGCGGCGCACAGAGACGCCTCCTCCCTCAGCGCGTCCGCGCACTGGCGCCGGGCGGAGATGACGGCGTCCGCGGCGCTCTTCGACAGCGCCGCGTCGAGCCACGCCCGCGCGGTCCTGTCGTGGGGATGCGCGAGCGTCCAGGACGTCGAGAGGGACGAGAACGGAGTCGTCGCCTCGAAGGAGTCGTCAGATATCCCCTCCGAAAAGAAGTCGTCCCTAAACTTCCGAAAGACTCGCCGCTTCTGTGAGATGGCGAAATCCATCGCCTTCGCGAAGAAGGCGTCCGACGCGGCGTGCGCCGCGGGCGCGAGGAGGTCCACCGTGCGATCGACGAACACGAACGCGCACGTGCGCCCCGCGAGCCCGCCGCCCAACCCCTCGTGCCACCCCAGGTCCTCGCCCTCCGCGGGCGGGCTCGCGCTCGCGCAGTGTCTCGCGACGGCGACGCTCGTCCGCCCGAGCCCGAAAAACTGCGGCGCGTAATTTCCCGCGCGACCGTTGGCGCCGAGCCGCGCGAGCATCGAGACGACCGCGTGCGCGATCGCGGGGACGCCGGGGGGCACGGGGGCCACCGAGCCGTCCTCCTCCGACCCGTCCACGTCCGGGGGTGGGAGGAGGGGGGAGGGCGAGTAGGAGGTGTACTGGCGCGTCGGTCCGCCTTTTCCGCCGCCGCCGCCGATTGGTCGTCGCGAAACGTTCGCGAGGGCGACGGGCGCGGTGGACGCGAACGCGTCGCGCGGAAACACGAACGCGCTCGCGGCGACGGGGACGAAGTGAAGAGGGAAATACCGCACGCGGAGTTCGCCGGGGTCGTTCGCCGAGGCGTCGTCGGCGTGTGAGGAAAACGCGAAGGCGCGCGCGGCGTCCGAGGAAGAGGACGGCGGCTGTCTCCGGTGTTCCCCCCTTTGTTCGGCGTCTCCCTTCGCGGCGGGGGGGGAGTCGAACGCGTCGTCGTCGCCCCAGTCCCCCCACCCGTCCGAGTCGGACGCGCCGCTCGGGTCGGGCGCGGCGCTCACGGAGACGTTTTCGTTTTCTTCCTCGGCGGCGTCGTTCGGAAAACGAGTGTGGGTGTTTCGCGTTCGCGCGCGTTCGGGTTTTTCGCGATCCGCCGACGACGCGCCGGTTCGGGCGTCGCGCGCGTCGCGCATCAGCGCGTCGACCGCGTCGCGGTACGACGCGGCATCGCGCGCCCCGAGCTCGCGCTCGCGTCGCACCGCCGCGTCGTGCGCCTCCTCGCCGACCGCGCAGAAGAGGACGACGCTTCGCGCCCCGGGGCGCGCCGCGAGCAACGCCAGGACGTCCGCTCGAACCGAGGCGTCGTTTATTCGCCTCGACGTGAAGATCGCGAGCGGGGCGGCGGGGTCCACGGCGTCGCCCGCGACGTCCGACGCGGAGGAGTGGCGAAGAAGAAGGCAGCGGCGACGGTCGCGGTCGCGGTCGCGGTCGCGGTCGCGGTCGAGGTCGCGAGCGGAGGAGGAGGAGGGGGAGGAGGAGGGGGAGGAGGGTCCATCGCGCGTCGCGTCGCTTGCGTCTCGCTTATTCGACGACTCCGACGCGGCGGATTCCTCATCGAGGGACCACCGCCGCCGCCCCGGGGGGACGTCTCGGGTCTCGTCGTCCTCCTCCAGCGGGAGGACGTTCAGCGCGCCGATGCCAAGGAAGAACCCCGCGCCGCACGCGTGGTGCGCGACCTCCGCGACGCCGCGGTCGAGGTACACGAGCGCGCCCGCGATCTCGGGCGCGGCGTCCGCGAACGCGCGACGCGCCTCGTCCACGAGATCGACGCGGAGGGAGGGACCCGCGGGGGCGGCGGACGCGCCGGCGTCGGCGAGGCGCTGGAACATGGAGGGAGGGACGATGTTTTGGGGGATGGGGGGGGCGGGCTCGCGACGGGCTCGCGACGGGCTCGCGACGGGAGAGCGCGCGAACCCCCCCAGTGAGAGGGCGCGCCGCGCGCCGCGCGTGCGACGAGCACTGTTGAGAGTAGACTCCGCGCCGCGCGCGACTGAAACATATGGAGCTTGGACTCGTCGCGACTGTCGACTGATCGGTCATCGCGGTCGGGTTTCATCGGGACCTCCGGTCGATTCCGAGACGCGACCCCACTATTCCGACGACCGGGTTCGACCGTTATCGCACCGCGCTTGAATCAAAAGTCCCTCCAAAGTCCCTCCCGCGCTTCCGATTGCAGACCGTTGCGTTTGCGCGCTTTTTCGCGGGGTGCGCGATGAGTTGTCGCCGTTTGGACGCGTCTCCGCTCGGCACCGGGGGGGGGGTGCCCTGCGACGCGGAGACTTTTATCTGTTGTTATTGGATCCGCGTCTCGCGCGCGCGCGCGCGACGCTCGGCGCCACTCCCACTCCGCGCCCGCCCCGCGACCACGCTCGGTTCCCTCCTCACCCCCCTCGCCCTCCGCGTCGCCGCGCGCGGGATGAGCACGTCCGCGGTCGCGGCGCAGATGGCGTCGCTCCAGGTGGCGGCCAAGACGAAGACGTTGCGCAAGCTCGCCAACTTGGTGAGCCCCGTGCCCGCGGACATCGACGTCGCGCAGGCGGCGACGCTCGTGCCGATCCGCCACATCGCGGCGGCTTGCGGCCTCACCGAGGAGGACTACGAGCCCTACGGCCACTACAAGGCGAAGATCAACGACAAGATCGCGCCCCGGCTCAGGGCGGAGCGCGGCGAGGGCTACTACGTCGTCGTCGCGGGGATCAACCCGACGCCGCTCGGCGAGGGCAAGTCGACGACGACCATCGGCCTGGCGCAGGCCATGGGCGCGCACCTGGACAAGAACTGCGTCGCGTGCATCCGCCAGCCCTCGATGGGCCCCACGTTCGGGATCAAGGGCGGCGCCGCGGGCGGGGGGTACTCGCAGGTGATCCCGATGGAGGAGATGAACCTCCACCTCACCGGCGACATCCACGCCATCGGCGTCGCCAACAACCTCCTCGCCGCCGCCGTCGACACCCGAGTCTTCCACGAGTCGACGCAGAGCGACGAGGCGCTGTTCAACCGCCTCTGCCCCGTCCGCAAGGACGGCACCAGGGCGTTCGCCGAGTCCATGCGTCCCAGGCTGCGAAAACTCGGCCTGGAGGCGAAGTTCGACGACCCGGACGCTCTGACGCCCGACGAGCGCAGCCGATTCGCTCGGCTCAACATCGACAAGGATAAAATCTCCTGGCGCCGGGTCGTGGACATGAACGATCGCTTCCTGCGCAAGATCACGATCGGGCAGAACCCCACCGAGAAGGGGTACGACCGCGAGACCGGGTTCGACATCACCGTCGCGAGCGAGATCATGGCGGTTCTGGCGATGACCAGCTCCATGAGCGACATGGAGCGGCGGTTGGGCGCGATGGTGGTGGCGCCCGATCTCGACGGGCAGCCCGTCACCGCGGACGACCTGGGGGTCACCGGCGCGTTGGCGGCGCTGATGAAGGACGCGATCAAGCCGACTCTGATGCAGACCCTGGAGGGTACCCCCGTGTTGGTCCACGCGGGCCCGTTCGCGAACATCGCGAGCGGGAACTCGAGCGTGATCGCGGATAAGATCGGTCTCTCGATGGTCGGCGAGGGCGGATTCGTGCTCACGGAGGCGGGCTTCGGCGCCGACATCGGCCTCGAGAAGTTCATGAACCTCAAGTGCCGCCAGGGCGACCTCAAGCCGCACGCCGCGGTCATCGTCGCGACCGTCCGCGCGCTGAAGCTGCACGGCGGCGGGCCCGCGGTCAAGCCCGGCCAGCCCCTCGCGCACGAGTACACGGACGAGAACGTCGCCTTGGTCGCGAAAGGCGCGGAGAATCTCACGCGCCACGTCGAAAACACGCGCAAGTTCGGCGTGCCCGTCGTGGTGGCGGTGAACGTCTTCCCCACAGACACCGACGCCGAGCACGCCGCGATCAGGGAGGCGGCGATGAACGCCGGCGCGGACGACTGCGTCCTGTGCACGCACCACTCGCACGGCGGCGCGGGCGCGACGGCGCTCGGCGAGGCGGTGGCGAGAGCGTGCGAGGCGAACAAAGACGCGGCGGCGTTCCGAACGCTCTACCCGGAGGACTCGAGCATCAAGGAGAAGATCGAACGCATCGCGACGGAGCTGTACCGCGCGGACGGGGTCGAGTACAGCGAACTCGCCGAGTCGAAGATCGCCATGTTCGAGTCCCAGGGGTTCGGGAAGCTTCCGGTGTGCATGGCGAAGACGCAGTACTCCTTCTCGCACGATCCCGACGCGAAGGGCGCGCCCACGGGGTTCACCCTTCCCATCGGCGACGTGCGGTGCAGCGCGGGGGCGGGGTTCGTCGTCCCGCTCGTCGGCGCGTTCCCAACCATCCCGGGCCTGCCCACGAGGCCGGCGTACTACGAGATCGGGCTCGAGCCGGAGACGGAGAGAATCATGGGACTCAGCTAAGAGAACTTTGGGAGGGGCCGAGTGATGAGAGTCCAGGCCGGGTGCTATCCCCGAGGTGAAGATAGTCCAGGACTTGCACTCTCATATCATATCCCCGAGGTTCGATCCCCTTTAGGTTCGATCCCCGTCGAGAGCGATGAGGGCCCCCGGCGAACGAACAAAAGCGCGATCGTGTGATAGATGGTACCTGAAGGTACTCCCTTCGAAGACGCGAAAGGTCACTCACAACCGTCGACGGTATGCGTCATCCCACCTCCTCCGGTGGTCTCTCCGCCGCCGCGCCGCGCTCGTCGCTAGGGGTCGTTCGCCGCGCGCGAGAGAGAGATTCGCGCTCGGCTCGCATCGCCGCGAGCATCTCGCGCCCGCGCTCGCGCTGCGCCCTCGCCTTGTGCTTCTTGCTCGCGACGTGCGCGTCGTAATTATTTCGGCTCCCGCACCGCACGCCGCACGTCGCGCACTCGAACGCGACCGCCGCCGGCGCTTCTGGTCGACCGTCGAGGACGCTCGGCGAACCCGGCGCTCGACCGGTCGGCGACCCCGGCGCTTCAACGTCGTCGCGCGCGCTCGACCGTCTCTTGACGACTCGGCTTCGCGACTCGTCGTCCTCCGACGCCGCTTCCGCCGCCCCGGGGGTGGTCGTCCCCTCCTCCCGGACGGCGGCGGCGGCTCGTTTCCGCTTCGGCGGCGGCTTCGGGCGCGCGCGCGGGGGCTTCACCGACCCCGCCGACCCCGCCGACCGCTCGAGGCGTCGCGCCTCGAGGCGCGCCCTGAGCCGTTCCCGCGCCGCGACGTCGCGCGCGCCCTGTCCTTTCCCCAGCCGCCGACCCTTCTCCCCGCCCGTGCCCCATCCCTCGCCGCCCCCGCCGCCGTACTTGAACCCGTTGGACTTGACCGCGATGCCCTTCGAGAGGTCGCGGGAGGCCCGGGACATGTGCCCGTCCGCGGGGCCGGGGGCGGGCATGGTCGAGCGCGCGAGGCGGGGGCGCGAGGGCCCCGCGCGCGGGCGCGTGTGCGCGACCGAGGCGGACGAGATTGAGAAGTGGGCAACTTCCTGTTCGTCGTCACGAGACGCCACTACAGGCCTTGTGTGGTTTCGACGTCGACCTCGCGAGCGCTCCGGTCGCTCCCGCGCGCTTCACTCGCGCGCGCGCGCCTCCGCCAGATGCGCGCGTCGGGACCGGCTCGGCTCGCCCCCCGCCTCCCTCTTCCCGCGCCGCACCCCCCGCCCGCCCCGCCGCCTCGGCGCTCGTCGCGTCGCGGCGCGCCCCCGGCGGTCCGGATGATGGCCTCCGCCTCCGCCCCCCCCGCCGCGCCCGCGCCGCCCCCCGCGCCCTCCTCCTCCTCCGGCGCCTCTCGGAAGGACCGCTTCGTCGCGCACGTCCTCGCCGGGTACAAGCTCGAGGGCGTGAGCGTGGGCGGGCAGGAGACGTGCCTGGTGTTCCCGCAGCTCAAGCTCGCGTTCGACGCCGGGCGGTGCCCGCAGCGGTGCGTGTACGCGGACACCATGTGCGTCACCCACACGCACATGGACCACGTCGGCGGCGCGGGATTCTACGTCGCCACGAGACAGCTCATCTCCCTCCCGCCGCCGACCCTCGTCCTCCCCGCCGAGCGCGTCCGCGCCTTCGAGGCGTTCATGGACGGCATGCGCGAGCTCGACGGCTCGGACATGCCCCACCGAACGGTCGCGATGAAGCCTCTCAGCGCCGCCGCGGGACCGTCATCATCATCATCTCTCTCGGGAGAAGAAGGCGGAGGAGAAGGAGAAGGCGAACGCGGAGCCCGGAGCGACGACCCAAACGCGCTCGCCCCCGACGACGACGACGCGGCGGCGAGAGATCCTCAAACTCGAGAACCCCAAACTCCCCCCGAGTGGTGCGCGGAACACCGGATCGGCAAAACGCTCGTCGTCCGCGCGTTTCGAACCACCCACCCCGTCCCCTCGCAGGGCTACGTCGCGTACAGCCGCAAGGAGAAGCTCCTGGACGAATTTAAAAATCTCGGCGGCGCGGAGATCGGGGAGCGTAGACGCAAAGGCGAGCGCGTCACGCGAACGGTCGAGGTTCCCGAGGTGGCCTTCACCGGCGACACCACCGCCGAGTGGATCGACCGGGCGGTGCGCGGCGAGGACTCGGTGGCGGCGGACGCTCTGCGCGCCAAGGTGCTCTGCTGCGAGTGCACGTTCGTCGACGACAGGGCGTCCCCCGAGGACGCGAGGCGATACGGGCACACGCACCTGGACGAGTTGGTCGATCGCGCCGGCGCGTTCGAGCGGTGCGAGGCGGTGTTGTTGATGCACTTCAGCGCAAGGTACAAGGCGCACCAGGTGAGGGAAGCGCTGGACGCGAAACTGCCGGGCGGGCTGAGGGAAAAGGTCACGCCCATGCTCGTGGGGTTCGAACCGTAGTAGAGTGCTGAGAGGACGACAGTATCCGTCTGAAGAGAGTCGACGGGGAATGCGTCGCGCGCGCGGGGAAGGAATAAGGCGGAGGAGGTATAAAGATATCCCGTCCCGTCCCGCGAGAGGGGAGGACGAGCTCTAGCTATCTTATCATATAGAGGGGTTTAAAACATCTGAGTGCGCATCGACGCGCGCGGTCTCCCGCCCGGAGGGCGTCTCGGTCGGTCTGAGCGCGTGCCGTACGATCAACCGGTGCGATCAACCGGTACGATCAACCGGTCCTCCGCTCGCCCGTCCCGCGCATGCGAGCGCCGGTGCGATACACCGAAAAGAAAATCTCACACCGGTCCTCCGCTCACTCGTCCTCCTTTTCGGTCGGCACCCTTCGGCACCCTTCGGCGCCCCCCCCCCCGGGGGTCGGGTCCCGTCTCGTATCCGTTTCACTTCTTCTTCTTCGGCTGTTTCTTGCCTCCGCCCGGCGCGCCCTTCCTCTTCGCGGCGGCGGCGCCGCCGTTCGACCCGCCCGCTTTGGCGCCTCCTCCCGCGGCGGCGGGGGGCTCCTTCGGCTCGAACACGGGACACCCCTCCGCGTCCTCGCGCTTCACCAGAAACGCGCAGTGGCCTACCCCGCACGCCACTTGGAGCGTACACTTCCCGCCGAGGCTATCCACCGTTTTGGGGTTCGCGGAGCTCTTCGGCCCCTTCTCCCCGTACCCCAGCTCGCCGCACCCCGCGCCCTGGCCCCAGGTGATGGCCTGGTCCTCGCCCGCGGCGGCGAACGTGGTGGCGCCGCAGGACACGGAGCGTAGGTTCCATCCCTGGAAGTCCATGAACGGCACGGGGTACATGTGGTTATCCCCGCTCGTCTTGGGTTTGCCCCAGACGTACATCTGCCCGCCCGCCGCCGTCGCCCACGAACACGTCTGCGCGGCGGCCAGGACGGCGCTCCCATCGCTCGGCACGAGGTTCCGGTCGCCGCCCATGATCTCCACGAGCCTCGGGGAGAACTCGTCCCGCTGCACCTTGTGGCCCAAACGTCCGTACCCTCCGTTGCCCCACGTCCAGATCTTTCCGTTCGCGTCCGTGCACACGCAGTGGTTGTGACCGCACGCCAGGTTCGTGATCTCCGCCTCGGCGAATGTAAAATCCGGGTTGGAGTCTTTGTTCGCGGTCACCACGCGCATCGGCGTGGGTTGGGGCTCGTACGCGAGCTTCACGCTGCTCGCGGCGGTGTTGTGCTCGTGGTCCGTGCCGTGGCCGAGCTGGCCGTACTGCGGCAAGCCGCACGTGAACGCGTGGCCGGGAGCGCACAGCCACGCGGTGAACTCGGCGCCGCACGCGACGGACGTGGCGCCGGAGATGCCCGCGCACTTCGCGGGGACGAGGCGGACGTCCTCCTCCTTCGGGTTCCTGGGGTTGGAGCGCACGGAGCCGAGGCCGAGTTGGCCGTGCTTGTTGGCGCCGAAGGCCCAGGCGCTGCCGGATTCGTCGACGAGGACCGTGTGGGATTTGCCGAGCGCGCCGGAGACGATCTTGACGTCCTTCAGGGGGCCCTCGATCACGGTCGGGACCTGGCGGTTGACCTGGTCGCCGTGGCCGAGCTGGCCGTGCTCGTTGCGGCCCCACGACCACGCGCGGCCGTCCGCGCCGATCGCCACCACGTGCGCCGCCGCGGACCCGCCGCAGATGAACGCGATCGGGACGTTCAGGAGCGCGGAGACGCGCGAGGGCTCGAGGACGTTCGGGTACGTCGCAAGGTCCTGGGTGGTGGTTTTCGTGGTGGAGGAGGGAAAGGGGCGGGAGGGACGCGCGACGTGAGGGGAGGGCGCGAGGACGAGGACGAAGGGGAGGGACGGGGGAGGGGGGGATCGATCGAGTCGAGCGGGAATCCATCATCATCCGCGCGTCGCCGGGGGGGGGGCCAACCGACGACGAGCGCGATCGGGGAGCGCGTACCGTCGGCTTGCTCCGGCCGACGCACTTCCAGTCCGTCATCCCGGAGAAGAGCAGTTCCCCGACCACCATGGTTTCCGGGGGGGGCGTTGGGAGCGGCTTCGAGCGATGAGAGGCGAGCCCGCGCGCGGAGGAGGAGTGGTCGCGATCGATCCGATCGATCGTCGCCGGAGCGTTCAAACCTTCCCTTGACCTTGGGCGCGGCGGTGATGAAAGCACACCTTCGGTCTGGGGTCAAAAAACCCAGACTGGAAAAACATCGGACTTTTAACCTTCTCTCACGAGACGCACGAGCGCCGCCAGGTATAGTGCAAAAAGCGGTGGCGTGGGAATCCTCGTCAGCCTGAAAAAGCTTTTACGGGCGCTCGCTCGACGGTTCGCGAACTCGAGGACGGCTCCGTCGCGCGCCCATCGGCCCACATCCCACTCGCGCAGCGTTCGCGCTCGCGCGCCCCCCCCCGCCCGCCATGAGCCCGATGACCGCCCCCGAGGATCTGGCCGGCCTGTCCCGCGCGGACCTCGTGTACAAGGCCAAGCTCGCCGAGCAGGCCGAGAGGTGCGTCCCTCGCTCGAACCCGCCCCGGCGCCCGGCGACCGGCCCGCGCCGACCCGCCCGGCTTTCCGCCTTCTCCCCGCGCCGCGCGCCGGCTCGGTAACAAGCGCGCGGGCGAGATCCGAGCTCGGCGCGCGCTCGTTCGCGCCGCTCCGCCCCGCCGCGGATCGCGAACGAGCCGCCGCGGACCCCGCGCCCGCGCCCGCGCGTCTCGCGGCCGCCTTCGGCGCTCGTCGCGCGCTCGCGAGCGTCGATCCCGGCAGCGCGCGGCGTCTCGGGTCTTTTTCAGGATCTCTCCTCCATGCACCGCGCCGCGATCGCCCGGGCGCCCGAGGAGGGGCGAGGGGGGGGGCGTTGCCGTCCACCCGGCTCCACGATAGCGCCGGCGCCCGACCCCGCGCGACGGGGATACCCCTCCCCCCTCCCCCCCCGCGCGCGAGGGAGACCCGCGTCGTCGCCACCCACCCCCCGCCCCGCGCGTTCGTCCGCCCCCCGCCGGCAGGCACACCCATCCGCCGCGAACGGTCTCGTTGCCCTAAAAACGACGACTGCGTGCGCGTGTGCCGTTTCGCACTTTTTTCTCCTTCGTTGTCCGATGGGCGGTCGGTTTGTTTGCGCGCGGGCGGCGCTCGAAGGCTCCTCCGACTCCTCCGGCGACCCCTCGTCTCGCTCCACCACTGACACCACCGACCCTCCCCCTTCACCACCCCTTCCAACCCCCCCCCCAAAAAAAGGTACGACGAGATGATGGAGTACATGAGCAAGGTGGCGGAGTCTTCCTCCGGCGCGTCCGAGCTCTCCATCGAGGAGCGCAACCTCCTGAGCGTCGCGTATAAGAACGTGGTCGGCGCGCGCCGCGCCAGCTGGCGCATCGTCACCTCCATCGAAACCAAGGAGGAGTCCAAACACACGCGCGAGAGCGACACGGTCAAGCTCATCGCGGCGTACAAGGCCAACGTGGAGAAGGAGCTCTCCGACATCTGCGACCGGGTCTTGCGGCTCCTCAGGGACCACCTCGAGGAGACCTCCGCGGCGGGCGAGAGCAAAGTCTTCTACAAGAAGATGAAGGGCGATTATTATCGCTACCTGGCGGAGTTCAAGGGCGGGGAGGCGCGCAAAAACGCCGCGGAGGAGACTTTGCTGGCGTACAAGGAGGCGGAGAACATCGCGAGCAACGAGCTCGCGCCCACGCACCCGATCAGGCTCGGGCTGGCCCTCAACTTCTCGGTGTTTTACTACGAGATCCTCAACGCGCCCGAGCGCGCGTGCGACATGGCGAAGAAAGCCTTCGACGAAGCCATCGCCGAGCTGGACACGCTCGGGGAGGAGAGCTACAAGGACTCCACCCTGATCATGCAGCTCCTGAGGGATAACCTCACGCTGTGGACGAGCGACATGCAGGACGACCAGGGCATGGGGGGTGGGGCCAAGGAGGAGGAGGAACAGTGAACCGAGGAACGGGCACTCGGCGGAGAAGAACGAACACTTACTCGGTGGCGACGAAGGATCGGATGATGCGCGCGAAAAAGGATGATGACTCGGAGATCGATCCGCGGAGAGCAGTGCACCTCCGCGGCGGGCGCGAAGAAGGACGACTCGGAGATCGATCCGCGTACTTGTAGAGGAGTGGATTTTCTCTGTTTTTTTTTTGGGAACCTCTCGGCGAAGACGCTCAGACGCTCAGACGCTCAGACGCTCAGACGCTCGACGCCGCTTTTCGTCGCTCTCGTCGGCGCGCGCGCGAAGAGTATCGCACGACGTAAATCATGAACCCCCCTCCTCTCTCTCTCTCGTCCTCGTCCTCGTTCTCTCTTCACGCGAGCGCCCACGCGAGCGCTCACGCTTCACGCGACGCCTCGTTTTTCTCCCCCCTTGAACCCCCCCCCTCCCCCCCTCTTCTCCCCCCGCTTGGGCGCGTCCTGGTACAGCAGCCCGAACGCGATGCAGAACACGAGGCTCGCGATCCCGGTGACGCTCGCGTCGTTCGGCCAGACGATCACCGTGAACGCGATCGTCGCCATCTTGTTCAAAACCCCGACCAGCGTGAACGTGGTCGCGGTGATCACCGATCGCGTTCGCCAGCCGCTGTAGCTGATGCCCACGCCCATGACGCAGCTGGCGACGAGCCACGTGTACGCGTACTCTCCGAGCGCCACCCCTCCCGGCGCCGCCACCTTCGCGCTCTCGCCCGTGCCGTAATACAGCGCGATCGTCGGCGGGATCGCGAACGCGTTGGTGTAGAACACGCGCTCCCACTGCGTCATCTCGATCTTCTCCGTCATCCACTTGCCGTAGGTCATCTGGAGCGCCAGGAGCAGCCACCACGTGAGGAGCCACGCGTAGCCCTCCAATCCCTCGACGTCGACGGCGGAGTCGTTTCGGATGTATAAACCCGCGAACGCGACGACGCCGGCGAGGGAGAGGCACGAGCGCGCGCCGGGGAGGCTCCGGCCCATGAACGCCCACTCGATGAGGCAGACGATGACGGGCAGGCAGCTCCTGGCGGCGATCACCGCGCCGACGTTGGTGAGCATCAGGGCTTTCATGTTCGCGAAGAGGCCCGCGGCGAACATGGCGGTGTACAGCGCGAAGGGGATGACTTTGGTCTTGTCCATCGCGCCCATGACGGTGGGCCAGACGATTTTCATCGCGACCACGACCAAGCTCGAGGCGAGGAGCTGCGCGCCGGAGACGACGGTCGGGAGCGGGAGCTCCTGCACCGCGAGCTTGTTGATGACGAGCATGGTGCTCGAGCACGCGCTGTACGCCAAGATCCAGAAGAGCTTCTCGCGAAGGCTGACGGGAGCGGAACCCGCGGGACCGTGAGACGCGGGCATATCGCGTGCGAGGAGGGAGGTATGGGGTGGCTCGTCGAACGAGCGGGGGTTTATGGGTGTGGGGAGGCGAGGGCGACGCGAGCGCGCGACCGAGGTGTGGACGCGAGCGGAAGCGTGCGCGCGGACGCCGCGGCGCGATCGGCAGTGACGATCGATACGATAGATCGATCGAAGAGAGGGTTCAAACCGCCGTCGATCGAGGATCGCGATGATCTGAGGGGGTGGGCATATGCGGGCGCGGCCACGAACACCCGCGTGTGTGGGACGACTCGTGAGAGGCGCGATTATTTCGGCACCCGACGTCGTCTCGCCCCGACAGCACTACTCCCCCACGCACGAGTCTCCTCCTCGAGATGGCTCCCGCCGGGGGCGGCGTGGGTTCCGTGGACCTTCGGTCGGTCGTGTGCCTCGACGACCTCGAGCGTCACGCGCGATTGGTCATGGACGCGCAGGACTTCGACTACTTCGCGGGCGGCGCGGAGACGGAGACGACGCTCCGCGCGAACGCCTCCGCGTTCGCGCGCGTCACGCTCTGGCCGAGGTGCCTCGTGGACGTCTCCCGGGTGACGACCGAGACCGCGCCCATGCCGAGCGTCGGCTTGTTCGCGCCGTCAGCCGCGCCCATCCTCGTCGCCCCCGTCGCGATGCAGAAGATGGCGCACCCGGACGGCGAGATCGGCGCGGCGCTCGCGTGCGCCGAGGCGCGCGTCCCGTACTGCGCCTCGCAGCAGTCCACGACGAGGGTCGAGCGGATCGGCGAGGCGATCGCGAAGGCGTCGGGCGCCATGTGGTTCCAGCTGTACGTCCTCCGAGACCGAGCCGCGGTCGAGGCGCTCGTTCGAAGGGCGGAGCGCGCGGGCGCGACCGCGCTGGTCGTCACCGTAGACGCCCCGACGCTCGGCCGCCGCGAGCGCGACGTCCGAAACAAGTTCGCGCTCGCCGCCGGATTACGCCTCGCCAACGTCGACGCTGAGGTTTCCGAATCCAAATCCAATTCCAAATCCGAATCCGAGTCCGGGTCCTCGGCACCATCGTCCTCGGCACAGGCGTCCATCTCCAGGCGCATCGGCGGCCGCGACGATTCGCTGACGTGGCGCGACGTGCGGTGGCTGCGCTCCATCACGTCCCTCCCCGTCATCCTGAAGGGCGTGCTGACCCCCGAGGACGCGCGACGCGCCGTCGCCTCCGGCGCGGCCGCGGTGTGGGTCTCGAACCACGGCGGGAGGCAGCTCGACGGCGCGCCCGCGACGCTCGAGGCGCTCCCGGGGGTCGCCAGGGGCGTCTCCGGACGAGTCCCGATCATCTTCGACGGCGGCGTCCGACGGGGCGCCGACGCGCTCAAGGCGATCGCGCTCGGCGCCGATCTGGTCGCCGTCGGGAGGCCGGCGGCGTTCGGGCTGGCGTGCGGCGGGCGCGCGGGGGTCGAAGCCGCGCTCGGGATGCTCGCGGAGGAGCTGAGGTCCGCGATGGCGCTCGCGGGGGTGCGGGACGTCGAGGAGGCGAAGGATCGGCGCCTCGTCGCGACGCCGGCGGATCGGTGGGGCGAATTCGGAGGCGGAGGCGCGCTGAGGAGGTGGAAGAGGACCGGAACGCGCGGAAAGGCGCCGCGGGCGAAGATGTGACGATCATCATTATTTATTCGCGCGGGTGTTCACGCGCGATCGATCGATGGGGATGTATACCCTCGAAGGGAGACGAGTACCTTCGTAGAAAAATACCTCGCCTCCCTCCTTCGTCGGCCTCGCCTCCCTCCCTCGCCTCCCTCGCCTCCCTCCCTCGTCGGCCTCGTCGCTATAGACGGATTCCGTCGGATCCTCGCTCGCTAGGAAATTCCGCCTCCTCCCGCTCGTCGTCGCTCTCCTCCTCGACCGCGCTCTTCATCGTCGCTTCGCACGCCCTTACGATGGCGCTCGCCTTGAGCTTCATCTCGTCCCACTCGTCCGCCGCGTCGCTGAGCGCCGTGATGGCGCCCCCCGCGCCGATCCACGCCTCGTCCGTGGAAGGTCTCACCGCGCACGTCCGAATGACGACGTTCACGTCGAACGCGCCGCTCACCGAAAAAAATCCCAACCCGCCGCTGTACGGCCCCCGCGGCGCCCCTCCCTCCAACGCGTCGATGATGTCCATCGTGCGCCTCTTCGGCGCGCCCGTCATGCTCCCGCCCGGGAACGCCGCGCGGACGCACCGCGCGGGACTCACGTCGAGGCGCCTCGTGGCCGTCACGGTGGAGACGAGCTGGTGCACCGTCTCGTACGATTCCACGCGCATCAAACCGGGGACGGCGACGGAGCCGGGCTCGGAGACGCGGCCGAGGTCGTTGCGGAGGAGGTCCACGATCATCAAATTCTCGGCGCGGTCCTTGGCGTTCGTTCGAAGCGCCTCGGCGGCGGCCGCGTCCGCCGCGGAACCCAGCGGGAGGACGCGCGCGGCGGTGCCCTTGATCGGCTTCGCCTCCAACGAGCGAACCGAAGGGAAGAGCGATGAGGACGGGTTTCGCGTCGAGCTCTGAAAATTCGCGGCGCCGCCGTCTTTTTCTTTTTCGTCGACGAGGCTCAGAGTCTTCTTCTCGGCGCCGTCGCTCGCGGCGTCGTCGAGAGTGCCGCGCGTGTTCTCCGACGTTATGCTCCGGTCGCGGGTCAGCCGCAGGAACCGCTCGGGGGACGAACAGCACACGGCGACGACGTCGCGGAGCGCCTCCGCGGCGGCCGGTGTCTTCGCTTTCTTCGAAGAGGAGAAAGTCTCTTCGAACGAAAACGCGTCGTGGAGGGTCTCTTCGAACGAACACGCGTCGTCTTTTTCTCGACGCGTCTTCGTCTCCGCGTCGTCGCGTTGTTCGTCGTCCGACGCCGGCGCGCACCCGCCGAAGTTGAGGAACGCGGCGTACGGCGCGGGGTTCGTCCGGCGCAGCGTGGAGTACAGCGTCGCCGGGTCGAGCGGCGCGAGCGCCCTCGGCACCCCCTCGGCACCCCCTCCCCCTCGGCGGCCCCGAAATCCTCGACGGTACAGCTGATTCGTCAGGCACACCTCGTACGTCTCCCCCGCGTCGATCGCCGCTTGGCTCCGCTCGATGTCCGCGACGTACGAATCGCGCGCGCGCCGAACCGCGAACGAAGCGAACGTGGCGTCTCCCGAGAGACGAGAAGCGGCGTCTCCCGAGGCCGAAACGCCTCCCCCGGTGGCGTTTTCTCTTCTCGAAGCGTCCGCCGCTCGCCGCGCGAGTCGCGTCGCCCTCGCCGCGCGTCGCGCCGCGGCGTCGTCGTCGAGCGGCGCGCGCGCCCTCGGCGTCCCCTCGGCACCCGCCCCCTCGGCACCCACCCCCTCGGCACCCCCCCGCCTCGTCGCCGCCTCGTCGTCGCCTCGCTGCATCGCGAGCAGCGCGAGCTCCGTCTCGGCCAACCACCGCCTCGCCTCCTCCTCCGCCTCCTCGGCGGCGAGCTCGAACACGCCCTCGGCGACGGCGCGCGCCGCGCCGTCCATCCGCTCGGGATCAAACCCGAGCGCGACCGTCTCGGAGCGCCCCGCCTCACCGCCTAGGCCCAGACTTTCGCCCGGGCCGCTCACCGCCGCCGCCCCCACCCTCGCGCCCTCTCCGTTCGCGCCGCCGCTCGCCGCGTGTTCCCTGAGTTCCGCCTCCAGCTTCGCCCTCGCGTCGACGCACAGCGCCAAGCAAAAGACGTCGCCGGTTTCGTGGTCGAACGCGAGGAGGCGGTCGGCGAAGAAAAAAGCCGCGTCGGGAAGGGGAGAAGACGCCGCGCTCGCGCCGCTCGCGCCGCACTCGGCGCGGAGCTCGTACCCGAGGTACCCCACGAACCCGCCCCAGAAATCAAACGGAAGCGAATCTTCCTCGGAGGAAGAAGAGGAGCCATCTTCGCCGCTTTTTCCCACTCTCGGGGCCCCTCCTCGCGAACGAGAATATACCCCCTCCTCGCCCTCCTCCGCGCGGCGCTTCGCCGCCTCCGCCCACGACGCGACCCTCTCGACGCGCGCGCACGCGCGGTTCGCGAGCTGAGCCTCGAGCCAGTCGAAGAACACGACGCCCGTTTCGGAAGACACCGCGTGGTCCGCCGCGTCCGTCACGGTCAGCCGCCCGCCGGCGCACGCGGGGGGCGCGCCCGCGCGCCACGACACGCCGCCGCCGCCGCCGCCGCCGCCGCCGCGCGGAGACGCTCCGTTCGTCGCGTCCGCCGCGTTCGCGAAGGTCGGTCGAAGGTCGGTCGAAGAACCCTCCTCCGAGTCGACGAAACCCTCCTCCTCGGCGCCGCGATGGAGGCGGAACACCGCGCGGCGCCACAGCCCTCCCCCCCTGGCGCCCATGAACGAGAACCGCGACCTTTGCCGCGAGTCGTCGTCGTCGTTTTGTTTCGCGCCGCGGCGGCGCGAATCGTCGGCGTCGGCGCTGTCGAGCCAAAACGCGTCCCTCGACGCGATCGTTCGCGAGGAAAACGCCGATTCTTCGGAACAACAGTCCCCGCTTCGGAAGATGCCCTCCGCCGCGCCGCACCCGCCGCCGAACACGTGCCAGAAGACCTCCTCGGCGCCGCCCGGGACGCTCGCGAGGAGGCCCGGAAGCTTCGTGAACAGAAGCTTCGTCGGCGCGTCCGACGCCGCGTCCAAGGATGGCGACGTGAACGACGCGTGTTTTTTCGTCTTCTTCTTCGCGTTTTCGGGAGCGCCCTTTTCGGGAGCGCCCTTTTTCGCGGCGGCGCCCTTCTGTGTACTCTCCTCGCCGAGCGGCGTCGTCCCCCCCGCGTTTTTCGTAATACCCCTCCTCGTAAAAGAAGACGTCGTCGCCTCCACGGCGCTCGGATCGGCGCCCGCGGGAACGAGCGCGGGACGCGGCGTTTTTTCCTCGGAAGGCGCGCCGCCGCGACGATGAAACGCGTCGGCGATTCTGGAAAAGTTGGCGTACATCTCGCACCCGAACGTCGTGCTGACGCTCTCCGGGTGGAACTGCACGCCCACGTGCGGCCTGCTCACGTGCCGCATCGCCATGATGAGCCCCCCGGCGCGCTCCCGCTCGGCGTCCTCGGGCCGCGCGCCCCGCGGCGCGCCGCCGCCGTCGCCGCCGTCCGCCGCCGTCCACGCGATCGCGCGCAGACACTCGGGAAGAGCCCTCGACGCGTCGTCCACGATCAGACTGTGGTACCGAACCACCTCGAGCCGCCGCGAACGCGCGCGCGTTCGCGCGGACGCGTCGGAGCACCCGTCGCCGCTACCGTCTTCGGGTGGTTCTTCTTCGGGTGGTGGTGTCTCCGTCTCCGGACCGCCCGGGATGCCTCGGAACAGCCCCAAAGCGCCGCCGTCGTCGTGGCGCAGGACGCTGACGCGGCCGTGCGTGGGCACCGGCGCGCGCGTCACGTCGGCGCCGTGGACGTGCCCGAGGAGCTGGTGGCCCAGGCACACGCCCCACACCGGGACGACGTCGTCGGTCTCGAGGGTAAGGATGTCTTTGCAGATCCCCACGTCCTCGGTTCGAGCCGGGTGGCCCGGCCCGGGGCTCAGCACGACGCGCCTGAAGTGTTTCGATCGGAGGGACGGGAGGAGGTCCTCGAACGCGACCTCGTCGTTGCGGATCACGACGGGGGGGGCGCCGTCGACTAACGCGATGAGGTGGAAGAGGTTGTACGTGTAGCTGTCGTAGTTATCCACGAGGAGGACGCGGTCGCCGGTCCAGGGCGCCCAGCGCGAGGGGTTCTCGCGGGCGGGGGGGTGGTGAGAAGGGGTCGAGGCGGAGGAGGGGAACAATGCGGGTTCGCTCTCCGAAGAAGAACCACCGCCCGAGGCGGGAACGCCCGGCGGGTCCCAGTCCCAGTCGTCGTCGTCGTCGTCGTCGTCGTCGTGAACGTCGTCGTCGTCGCGGCGCGCGGGATCGAGATTTACGCGCGCGAGATCGAGACGCATCCGCTCCGCCTCGGTCGATCGGTCCTCCGCGACGAGGCCCTGGCTCCGCGCCGCCTCCAGCGCCCTGGCGAGCCACTCGTCGTCGTCCAGCGCGGGGTCGTCCGCGCCCGCGAAGGCGTAGTGCGCGCGGAGGGGCGCGGTCGCCGCGAGGTCGTCCGGGCCTGAGGGATCGTCGTCGTCCGCGGCCACCGCCGCCGAAGAGCGCGTCTCCGAGGAGACGCGGGCGGGCGGCGCGACCCCGCCTGGGGAGGACGACGCGGACGCCGGGGAGGCGTCCGCGGGGAGGTCGACCGCGGGGGCGGGGTCGCGCATCGCGACGCGCCCGCGGGGCGCGGAGGGGAGTGGCGCGGGGGGGGGGGCGGAGGGGCGAACGCGACGCAGATGAAGCGCCCCGCCAATAAAAGGCTCTGAAACTGCCGCGAGCTCGACAGCGCGCCGTCACTGATCATCAGTTCGCGCGCACTGAGCGCATCGTCATCAGTCAACGCGCCGTTGCTCGTTGCTCCCGCCCCTCGGACGGCTCCAGATCCGGCCGCGCGGTCGCCATGACGGAGGCGGCGCGCGACGATTTCCTCGCGAGCGTCCAGCGCGACGTGAACAGCATCACGGACGCGGACCGTTCGACGCGCAGGCGCGCGTTCCAGACGCTCCGGAAGAGGTGCGACGGCGCCCCGGGTCGCGCGAACGACCCGGGTCCCGCCGATCGATTCGTCGCGAGACGTCCCGCCGTTTCGCCGCCCGATCATCATCGTTCGCCCGCCTCCCGATCGTTCGCCGGCCTCCCTCCCGGTCCGTCTCGCTCACCCGCGCCCCCTCCCCCCCGTCCTCCTCCCCCCCCCTTCCCCCCTTTCAGGCTCCTCGGCGAT
>MDSW01186642.1_pt1 | contig 21317 bp, 26 predicted proteins | sample 811171 | NCBI WGS metagenome assembly MDSW01 (sample SAMN05326641, study PRJNA326480) | marine metagenome | isolation source: seawater | place: Atlantic Ocean: North West | collected 2012 | reverse complement strand
TTTAGCTGCAATTGAGAATGCTATGAATTTTGGATCTCGTCTTGATAAAAAGAAAGCTCAATTGGGTAGTGCGTTACAGGCTGTTACAAACTTTGCAGCAGGTACTCGGTCAGGTGTAGATCCTTTGCAAGCTTCTGTAGGACAAACAAGCGGTGCTAATAGACAGACTGCAGACTTTCAGCAAATGACAGCTCCCAAAGACTACACGAATTTGGCAGGTCAAGGTACAAGTTTGTTAGCTGGTGTAGCTAACCAGCCGACAGATCTACAAAATATGTTCTCAGGTTTTGATTATTTAAAAGGGTGGAGCCAAGGTCAAAATCCTTGGACAAAAAGTTAATTAATAGAAAGAAATAATATGGCAAACTTTAACTTAAGTGGTCTGTTAGGTGGTATGTTTCCGATGATGCAGCTTGAAGGTCTTGATGACGAAGAGTTGCGTTTGATGGAAGAGTTACGAGCTTCTGGTGCTTACGTTCCACAAGTAAGAGAACAGAATCCTTTTGCTTATGGTGCAGGTGGACGTAGGGCAGAAGACTTAGCTGCTGCACGACAAGCTATGCAACCAGCAATGCAAGGTCGTATGCAAGATGTTGTACAAGCTCGCGGAGAACAAGAGCGTAACCGTATGGCAATGGAAGCATTTAATCGCCAACAACAAATTGCCGAACAACTTAGACAAAAACGTATTCAAGACGAAGCTCGTAGGCAACAGCTAATGGGAATGCAACAGGATGCCGATCAATCATCTGCAGACTACAGTGCTGCTGTAACTAGCGGAAATCCTATGCTAGAAGATTTTGATAAGTATGTGGGTAAAGAGTACTACGATCAAAACATCGGTACTACAATGGCTCCAAGAGATGCAGCCGAACTTACAGTACTACAACAAGATGCTGCAGCACCAGAAACAAAAAGACTTCAGCTTGAAGAAGCTACTGCATCTGCTGATTTATCAAATGCTGTTAGAGCACAGCTACCACCTGACTACGCAAAGACTTTAGCAGACAAGCAGGTAGTTAGTGATGAATTGAAAGTCTTGTTGGATAGGCAAAGATTAAATGTAGCTAGACAGTTTGGTGATCGTATTGGACAGGCTACAGGTAACAATCAATTAAAGACTCTAGACCAAGAAGCACTAGCTATAGAAGGAATTCTAAACTGGTTTCAAACACCAGAAGGTAAGCAGTACCTAGACCGTGGTGCAGCTTTAGGTTCAAACTACAGGAATGTTTTAGAACAACTAAAGATTCAACTTCTTACAGCAAGAGCAGCATTAACCAGAGCGGAACAATCTGGAAACGCTACATTGAGGGATATAGTAAACCGAAATCTTAGTAACAGAAACAGCAATATTGTAGGGCCGACTCGTCGTATGCCTACTGACCTTCTTGACCAAGGTCAGTTTAGTCCAACTAATACAACTAACACCGTAACAAATCCTAATCCTTAATCATGGCAAAACTTACTCCAGTTAGGCGTAGAGCTAATACTCCACGTAACGGAATATACGATCAACTACTGCGAGAAGATGGTTATGATCCCGAAGAGGTAGAATATTTAGATGATGAACAGCTTGAAGCATACTTAGCTGAAGACTGGAGTAAGCTTGAGTCTGCTGGTATGGGAGCTTCTGAATCTCTAGGAGCTGGTCTAGGAGGAGCAGGTGCTACATTTTTAGCTGGAGCAGCTTTAACAAAGACAGGAGTAGGTGCTGTAGTTGGAATACCTTTGATGATAGGTGCTGGTTTAGCTGGTGCATTTGCTGGTAACGCAGCCCAAGATAAGATTGAAGAAGCTGTATATAATCCAGAAGATTTAGAAGCGTTAGAAGCTAGACGACAGGAAGCCAGACTTGCAAATCCTTTAAGTTCTTTCGGCGGTCAGATGGCTCCTTCTTTATTATCATTTAGACCTAGCCTAACACAACTTCGCACAGCAGGTAGCGGGATAGGTCAAGCAGTTAAAGGTAGTGCATTAGGTGTAGGAGAGAAACAAGCTTTACTTCAGTCAGGTATAGGTGCTGCAACAGAAGCAGGTTTTGAAGGAGTACAACAAGCTGCAAGAGGAGAGTTTGATCCATCTAGATTAGCACTCGCTGCTACTGTAGGTACAGCATTACAGAAACCTACATTTAAACCTAAAAACATAGACAGCCTTATAGCTAAAGGTAGAGAAAGAGCTGAAGCAGCAGGTAGAGATCCAAACAAAGTCTTTAATATGTGGGCTGAACCGTTGCCTTCTACTGCACAGTTAAGACAAGACATAAGTGATACGCTAAGAATAAATTTATTTGAAGACGGCAAGCATTACACAGGAGACACTGGCACTCAGGTAGGAGTTCTAGAAGATAGACTTACACCAACTCCAGTTGATTTAGTTTCTGTAATTGACGACCAAGTAACAAGAGGTGTTGGTGTTCTTGATCCGTTAAAAGTTGGCCCAGCAGCAGAGTCTATGCGTAGACAAGGATTAGGTGCTGGTCCTATGACAGCGGAAGAAGCAGCCAGAGGTTACGGTGTCGCACCAGAAGTGTTAAAAGATATTTATGGTGCAGCTTCAGTAGCAAAGAAAGAAGCACAAACTAATTTTGACAAAGCCAAGAAAGATTTAGACGCGGCTAGAAAAGCTATAGCTGCATCCAAGAAAACGTGGACACCAAAAAGACAAGCTGCCAAGTTACAGGCTGCACTTAACAGAGCACAAAAGAACTACGACAATGCTAACAAAGCTTTAACAACTACAAAAATTCCAAAAGATGAGAAGAATAAACTCATGGGCTGGTTTGGTGATAGAGCCAAGCAAGTTGACATGGTTGATCCTGCTACAGGTAAACTTACCAGCCGTAAAGTTATAGATATTGATCCTGAAATATCCAGACGACTTGTAGATCGTGACGGAGAACCATTAAAAGATCAGTTAAGTGTATGGGAGCCGACAGGTTTATCAAGTGGTAGAATTGTAGATCCGCAGACAGGTATCACCACTGAGATACTTGGGCTACGTGCTGTAGAAGATGGACGACTTCAAGAGGCATTTGAAATAAATGGAGAGATTGTTTGGAGAACTGTCTCAAAAGCTAAAGCTAAATCTATACGAAGAAAGTTTGAGAATCATCTAGTAGGAATTCGTAAGAATGCTCAAAGAGAAATAGACGCGATAGAAGCTGAGAGAGCGAGCAGAGCTGATGCTTTAGGTAGGATTGAAAGTAAGACTGTTAAGAAACCTAAACCATTAGATACTGAAATAGTTGAACAGCTTGCACAGCTTGCAGCTATTAGAGGATTTAATATAAGCGAAGCAATCCGTAAAGGTTTGTATAGAGTTGTTGATGGTAAGTTACAAAGACAAGCAGGGTTTGCAGCTTATGACACAAGACAAGTAACAATTGATCCACGTGTTGCCACTGATGATACACTAGCACACGAAGGTTTTCACAACTTCATTGATGATCTTCAGTACTCTACGAATAAGAAAGATAGAAAGCTTAGAGAAGACGTACTTAAATTATTTGCTGACGAAGAAACTGCTGTTCAATTTTTTGGTGAAGCTATGACTCAGAGATTAAAAACTCGCAGAGCAAACGCAAACCAAGGCAAGTTTAAAAACTTATTACGAGAAGCTAAACTACGTTGGCAAGAAAAGTTTGGTATACGTATGTCACCTAAAGCTTTAAAGGATTACCTACTTATAAAGTATGACACTGACCAACCGTTTATTTATAACTCAGATCTCGTAGATGGTTTTGCTGCTAAACGTCTGGGTAAAAAGCCAACAGATGCAGAAGGTCTAAGACAGTGGAGAGGTAGACAACAGAAAATTATGGATGATGTACAAGCTGGAAATCCTATAGGAGCCAGTGCTGTTACAGGTTCTATAATAAGGTCCAACGAGCTTGGAGGAGATCCTTGGAAAGATTTAAAATTTCAAAGAGCCAAAGAACGGTACGATAAAAACGATCCCGATGCTATCGTACCAAAGGAAGTAGCAGTACGTAACCTTAGAGACATACGACGTAGCGTATCTGGTGAAGACAAACCAAAGGGAGATACTGCACCACTAAGGAACATACTTAACAAAGGTATACAGGATTCTGAGGGTAAGTTCCAACCAGCAATAGGCGGAGAACGTACAGTTACAAGAGAGAGTAGCTTGTTTGCAAAGTCAGCACACGATGCTAAGAGGTTGGCAGAAGCTTTTGATAAATTCGGTACGCCATTAGCTGCATTTGATCCAGAACGTAGTGTAATTTCTGGAGGTACAAGAGACTTTAAAGGAGTTCAGAAGTACATAGATCCTAGATCATGGGTACAGTTAATACGTTATGCTGCCGCTGAAACAGATCAGCTTATAATAAGACCATTCAAAGGTTTAAAGAACGAGGACATTACGGACGCAACTAAGTCTATGGCTCTGTATGCTAGAGATGCACACAACAGATTAGAGTTAGCAGAGAAACGTTATTCTAATATGTTCATAGAGCCTATACTTTTGAAGCTAAAGAAACTTAACCTAAGTAAGTCCGAACTTAATACACTAGGTAACTACAGAGCTTTCCGTAGGTTGGTTAAGAAGTACGGTTCTGATAGATCAAGATCTTGGATGGTTAAATACAACGAAGCTTACACGAAAGCCTACGGAGAAGTGCTAACAAACAGGAGACTGTTTGATGCTAATGCAGAGTTGGATAAACTTTACAGAGAGACGAGAGCGGAGCAAGCAGCTAACGGACCTAAGATAAAAAGAGGCGACAGTTATGTAAACGTTAAGGAAGTAACAGATGATTACTACGATCCTTATATGTTAAGCCACGACAACACTACAATCTTGAGACGCAAATCACATACGCCAGAGGGTAAAGCGTTACAAGATAAGATAATAAAATTTTGGATGGAACAACGATCTCCAGAAGTTGGACCTAAACCTGACTTAGAAAGAGAATTACGTGATGAGCTTGCTGAATACATAGCTATCATTTCAAACAAAGACAGTTACATAACTACAACAGGTGAGAACAAATCTCTTACATCAGCTTCTAAATTTGGTGCGTTAAGAAAGTCGGAAGGTTTACTTATGCCTCCTGACCTAATAGAGACTGATCCTTTTATGAGAGCACAGCGTTATGTTGGTAGGTTCTCTAAAGACATGGCATGGTTTACGCAAGTAGAAGGCGATCATGTTATGAGAGCTATAAGAGATTTACCAAACGACGAAGGTATTTATACTCACAGACCTAGCAAGGATGAGACGGAAACTAAAACACAAAGCTTACAAGAAATCTTTGGTGAAGATGTAGACCTAGACTATATAAACAGAGCACAAGGAACGTTTAAAAAGCTAGACGAAACTCACTCAGGTTTTCACAGAGATGGAGATTTGTTTATGCTAAGACTTAACAGGGCTGTTACATCTCAATGGTTAGGTGCGTTGTCTGGTGTACGTGATACTGTAAACTCTTTCAAGAATGCTAACATATACATGAGGACACAAGACTGGCCTCTTATTTTAAAATCTCTAACAAATCTTGAAGAAGCTTGGAAACAAAGTCACATCTCTGGTGCTAACAGATCTAGTCCAATTTCACAGATAGAATTTGCACACGATAGCGTAGACAGAGCAGCAGATGCCTTGTCTACAGTAGCTAACTTATCTCAAAAATACTCAGGTCGTGAACTCTTTGAGCGTGGTACACGTGCTATACAGTTTAACTTGGGTAAGTTAATGATGAGAAGTTATACTAACAATTCAAAACCAGATGCTCATATTAATAGAGTACTTGATACTGTTGGTAGGATGGCAGATATAAACGTGAACAAGTTCAAGAAGGATTCTGTTTTCCCTACGGAAGACGAACTTAATAAACTTGCAACAGCTTGGGTAGAGATAAACCAAGGTACGTATGGTGTACGTGGCGTACCCACTGATATGATACGAGGTAAGTCTAGTTGGTTTTTATCTTTGTCTCGCTGGTCTGTAGAAAAATTCAATCGGTACAATAAGGACGTTATCCTGCCGATGAAAACTCAAAAAGATTTCAAACCGTTTGTAAAAGCTACGCTAGGTTCTGCAGTTGAAGGTGCGTTACTTGTAGAAATTGCGAACATGATGAACGCGAAAGAAAGCTACGAACCTACAACAAGAGAACTGATAGCTGCTGATGCAGATTTTGAAGAGTATGTTTACCATGCAATGCACTTGGCTAACTTGTCTGGGTATTTTGGAGTACTCTCAGGGCTATCTAATGACGCTGTTCGTATGCTAAGAACAGGTAAAGCAGGTATAGAAGATGTGTCTATGGTAACATTTCCTGCACTAGAAGCCTTACTGACAGATAAAGGTATAGCTCAAACAGTATCATCTTATCTTACGTCAGGTAACGTAGGTGACGGGAAAACAACATTAAGATTTGCTGAAGATATAATAACAAACTTAAATCAATCTTTAAGAATAGCACGTAATCAACTTATCTCTAGTTCAAATGTAGCAACGGAAGTAGACAGGCTTCTTGGTACAACTTACTTTAAGAGTAGGGCAGATCAAGTTAAGCGTAGCAAATTAAGAAGAGACTTAGCTTTGTTTAATAGACTACACAAAAACGAACACACCGCTGGATGGTTTAAAAATCTTGATCGGTACTCCAAAGTACCTGCTGAACAATTTCAACACGCAACTAACGTAGAAGATATGCGAGACTCTGTACAAGCGTTCATGGAAAATGCCTGGTCTAGGGCTAAGACCCGTGATGTCTACACAGGAAAAGAAATCATAGACGAGAAAAGATTTGTAAGCTTACTCCAAGAAGGCGTAAACAAACCAAAGAAAATTACACCTCTTACAGCAAACGATCCTCTGTCTATCAGAGAGACTAGAAAGTTCGCAGACTTCATCGGTCAGGTTAAAGGTCAAGACGCAGTTAGAAATATAATTAACCAAGAAGAAACTGACATACTTAACTCAGCGATACGTGAACAGTTACTTAAAGATAACCTTGAAAATTTTATTGCTTCAAAGATGTGATAACCTAATATAAAACTTTGACAGCTCAAAAGAAGACAATAAGCACTGGCTTACGAGGTGAACTACTTGTTACAGAAAAACTAATCTCGTTAGACTGGAATGTTTCAGTGCCTGTAGGTCATCAAACTGTGTACGACTTTATTATACAGAAGGGTAAATATCTAAACAAAGTCCAAGTAAAGTCTACAGAAAGTCTCTCAAGTCTTTCAGGTAAAAATATTCCAGCGTTTCAGTTTTCATGTAAAAAAGGTAAGTATCACACAAGCTATTCCAAGGCAGACATAGACTTCTTTATCTTCTGTGCCTTAGACTGCATAAAGTTCTGGGTCTTACCTATAAATGAAGTGAAAGGTACTACCATTAAAATTTACACAGGTTCAAGATGTAAGTATACCAGCTACGAAAACGCTTGGAATTTACTTGAGGCTTAACTTCTCTTTCAACTCTACACCTCTTTGAGCCTGTAGCTTACGTGCTTGTGTGATAGCTCGGCTAAGTATTGACTGAGCTTCTGTACCATTTGGTAGTTTTTCTGCAGCCTTATGCTGGTCTGCGAGATTTATTATCAACTGTTCTAAGGTTTCTTCCATTACTTTATTAGGTTCTGCCACCATTTAAAAACTTCTTTGTTATCTTTCCATACTGTACATAAACCTGTGGCTAGTCTACGTGTCATTTGTTCTTCTCCCTCTTTCATCTTCACAGACATCACATAACATATCGCATGAATTAGTTCGTGTAAGAATGTATCATGCAAAGACTCAGGTGATTGATCTGTGTTCAAGCCTATGATCTCGTCTTCAAAGTCTACGAAACCAAAGCTATCCTGTACTGATTTGTGTGTTGGCTCTACCATCTGAAGTTTAAACACTAGGTTAGCTACTTTGATTTCGGAAGGTATACTAACTTTCCGCCCTTTTTTGCAGCAGTTATTTGATCCGTCTGCATCAGAAACTCTAGTGCTGCTTCTAGTTCGTCCTTTTTTAAATCGCTGTGCCAATCTAGCCATACTCTTTTGTGGGATATACCGTCGGGCGAGTTAGATATATACTCACCTAGCTTACGTGTGAATTCGTGTATCGCGTTACGCCCTGTTAAGTCATAAGAAAGGTGCATGAAAATTTCTGTCTCGGCAATAAATTTCTCCGCTTGCTTAAATGACTCTAGCTCAATCTCTTGCGACTCTGCAGATTTACCCATCTGTATACAAAGAGCTAGTTTTTGTAGATGAATATTCTTCCTAGCGTAGTACATATCCAGCTTTGGGCTAGTGTTTATTCTGTTATGTATATATGAACCACTCTCGTACCTTCTCTTGTGGTAAGCTGCACACTCTTCTGACATAGGCACTGAACCACAACGCTTACTCAAAGCTTTCATGTGTTTAACCAAGTCTGCCCTAGCTTGTAACTGGTCATCAGTAAAGCCTGTGAACTGTCGCAGAAATCTAGGTTGATCTTGGTAGACTACAACAAAACGTGAAGTAAAACCTTGAGAGATTAGATTCTCGTTGAAGCACTCACGTATGAATGAAGGTGTCGTACCTGCAACGAGTGAAACACATACATTCTTTACGTCATCCTTACCCTTCTGCTTTGTATAGTATCTATAGTTACGTGCATCGTAGAGTTGGTTAAGCATATTAACTGTATCTTCCGTACGCTTCTTTAAGAAAACTCCAAGCTCCTCAACAAGCATAGTACATGATGCGTGTACGTAGTCTTTACCTTCGTCTGTTGTAAATATCTTTGTACATTCTTTTGCTAAGTATTCACTCAAGGCTTCTGCTGTTATGCTGTCTGCTGTAAAGGGAAACAAAGGTGCAGTATGTTTCTTGTCTTTACTCATGATCTTTAGTTCGTTGTCTTCTATCAAGTCTGCTATCATAGATACAACACGACTCTTACCACAAGCAGGTGGGCCTACAAAAAGCATAAAGAGATTAGCATAGATTGCATTGATACCTTGGGAAGTCCATACCCTACGCTGTAGGCAGGTACTAATAAGAAAGTAAAATCCCCAGTCTATGTAGAGATTGGGGGATTCTAAGTCTTTTAGGTAGTGTCTCCACTTCTCTAAGTTCGTCACGCTAGACCTCCCCATGTATCTCCTATACAAGCTTCACTCTTCATCTTGAACTTCTCACCTCTAGGAGAGATCAAATCACAGTTCATTACGTTAACAGTTTGTTCAGCTACGTAGTCTGCGTGTTCTGGTGGACATTGGAGTAGTACGCTATCATGGTTATTTTGTACTATGTCCACATCCATAGTAGATAGCTTGTCATTTGGATTTTCTATTTTCTGTTGCATTTTACTAAACGTTAGGTTTGTGATCGTGCCTACAGTAGATTGAGGTACGAAGGCGTAGGCTTCCTTGTACATGGATTCTTCTACTTGTGCTGTGAACACTCGCGGATAACCAAACAGGTTACGTAGAATACCGTCTCGTCGCAATGTGTTTATAGTTTCTTTTTGCCATAGTTGTATTTCGGGGAATAGTTGGTGATAAGTGTTTAAGAATCTTTTAGCTTCTGCTAGTGAAATTGAGACTTTACCTTCAGATTTCTGTAGCATATTGATACGAAACGTAGGAGGTTTCATACCGTAGTTACTAGCGTGGCATACCATCTTGGATATAAAGTAGTAACGCTTGTCTGCTGGCCAGCCGTCACTTGACTTTATTAAGGTATCTAATTCTTTCCATCCTTTAAGTTTAGTAACTTCTCCAATAGGTGCAGCACAGTACTCATCAACTGAACGACCCAGTTCTGCAGACCACACATCGGCAAAAAGACGAAGGGCAACGTACACGTGACTTTTAATACCATGTAGAAACAGACTACGAAAGTTACCCTCGTAGCATAGATAAGAAACGATAAGAGCTTCTGCACCTGACTGATCCACTTGTATGAATACTTTGCCTTCATCTGGTATAAATAATTTACGTAAGTCTTTAGGAAAATTTTGTACGTTAGTTCCCCATCTGCCTAATAGCCTACGTGATGCTAGACGAAAACTTGTAGTACCTGCTAGGTTATAGGCTGTCGTTACTCTTTCTTTAGTTGTTCCACGTGGAACGTATGGAGGAAACTTTAACTGACCAGATTGTTTAGCCATCTCTCTGTACTTTAGAATCAAAGTAAGTACAGGGTTAGGATGTTTCAATCGTAGCTGCAGCAAGGTCTTTTCATTTGTAAGATCCTTTGCAGGTTTCTTATACATCATACAATTGTATAGATAGTTTGATACCTGCTTGGGACTATTAGGGTTAAGCTCGTAGCCTACAAGTAGTCTTAGCATACGAGAAATCTGAGCACAGTATCTATTGTTATAAGCTATACGTGCATCTAGTTTATCCTTGTCGTAGTTGAGTCCTTGAAACATAGCAGTCAGGTACGGAGTAACACTTTCGTTTACCTGTTGTATGCTTTCCTTTGCGTGAAGCTGTGCAGCGTGACGCTCTAGCTTTGGTTTAAGCAGAGCAAGTGCTACAACATCCTTTGCATTGTAGTGGTAGAGGGAAAGTATCTGCTGTTGATTGCGGGGTTCAAAGACTCCCTCGTTCTTGTGGTACTCTCTGTCTAGGTAGAGTGAGATACAATGACCGAGAGATTTCTCTACCTCTGGGTAAAGTCTATGGTGTGCAAGCATAGTGTCGTAGACTTTGCGAGGTGCTGGGATACCATACTTGTATGCCATGACAAACAGATCAAACAGTGCGTTGTGTATTACTACTGTATTGTCACGGAAGGCTACAGCTAAAGCTCTTAAAATTTTTGCAGTACCTTTACCATTATAATAGTAAGCCTGTCTCGGTATCTCGTACATGGGTACACAGATAGAAACCTTTGTATCCCAACCATAACCAAAGCAGGTAAGTGTAAGATCGCTTGCGGTTTCTACATCGAAGAATAAATCTTTACCTTTAGTTTCTGTAAGGTCTTTAACTACATCATCTAATTCTGGATAGATTACCTCTTGTGCATCATGTATCATAGGCTTAACCAACAGATACCGACACGCTTTCTTTATATCCTTGAGTAACCAGAATCTCCAGTTCTGTCTCTTGGTTCTACCGTGCGTTACTTTATCATCGTCACTACCACCTACGTACTCTTCGTTAGGGTTGAAATAGTTCTTACGATCAAACGTATCCTGTGGCATATAAGATGCAATGTAAGTTACTCCATCTTCTATCCAAGGGTTTCCTCTTTGTTCATCCAGACCTACACCAGGTTTATATTGATGCAAAGATTTACGACCAAGCAACAAGACTACGTTTGTGTTTGGTAGCAGACCTGCGTTCATAGTACTTAGCGTACGTAAGTCACAGGATTCCCGACTAACTGTAAGAGTAGAGTCAAAAAACGCCCCCGCGTAACCGCTAAATAAAACACGGCGGTCAAAACGCGAAGGCGTGTCAATGACAACAGTTAGACCAGAGTAAGTTTCACTCGGTTTTTGTCGCATTGTCTGGCAACTCTAGCTTACCAAGTTTTTCTATTGCGATCTCTTCAGACTCCTTGTTGAAATCTTTATTACCCTCGAAGTGATCCTTAGCGTAAGATAACAAAAGTGATGCACCATCTTGGAAGCCGGACTTGTATCCTATGACCAAGATTTTAGACATTAATTCTGTAACCCTATGAGCAGCAGCTTCCGCCTCTTGTTTATTGTCGGGAGCTACGCTAGTTATTATTTGTTTTACCTGTTCAAGTACTGTCATAATTTTCTTAAAGTAGAGACTTGCGTTTGTTTCAGATGGAACCGAGAACCAACATCAGCTACCAGTTGTAGAATCTCTCTACACACCATACCGCAAGTCTCCGTGTTTGAGACTAGATTAACCCAGATCGTGATCTGGTGCAGCTTCTAACCTGCGTTCCACGTTGTACCGATAGGTAGCAAGTGGCTGATTTGAGATAGGGTCGATCATAGGGTCGCCTGTGATCTCGTCCATTCTAGCCTCAGACTTGGTGTAGAGTACAGCCTTAAACGCTTTACCCTTAATACCGTCTGCGATTTCATCGTAGTCTTCCAACTCAAACTCTTCTGGAAGATCGAAGATTTTGTGATACTCCTTAAGACTCCGTGAAGGAATCAAAGGATAATCACGTACTTGAACACCGCCGACTTCAACAAAACCGTTAGGTCCGTTAACTTCTGTAGGTTCAACTACTTCAGCTACAACTGCAACCATGTCGTTGCCTTTGCTGCTTACTTTACGTTCTGCTTCAACAATGCGAAGCGTGTATGTACCGTTCGGTAGATAAGGTCTACCTGAACTTTCCGTTATTTCTTTTAGACTTACTGTAGCCATATAATTTAACTTTAGTTTATTGTTTATTGTTTATGTTTATTTGGTGTAACGTACACATTTCTCCTACACTCATAGGAAAATTCTTACTTATAATATTTGTCAATGCTATCAAGTACAGTGACAATATCGTTTGGTATAAGTTGTTCATCGAACATACCCATTGGGGTCTTAGCCGATGTAACTCCATCAGTATTAGTCTGAAAAAAGTATTCCATCTTTTCAGTCTTCTCGTTCTTACGTGTTTCAGTAAACAGTACCATTAGGAATTCTTTTTCTATCGCTCCCTCATGTACCTTACCTTGCACTTTAATTCTACGGTGCGAAGTTTCTCCTCCTGTAACCTGTGGTATCTTAACGATGTCGTCTACTGCTGTGAATATAACTGTAGCCTTGTCGTTCTTTACGGCATCCAAGGTTGCACGAATTGTGCGATTGTAGAATGACCATATATCGTACCCTTTGAATGATGTGTTAGCTAGGGTATGCACTTGTTCTACGTACTTGGTGAATGATTCAACTACAATAGTCTTGCAGTTATCTTCTTTAAGTACCTTGTTAAGTTCCCGTGTGAAAGCGTTGGCATTCTCTACAGGAATTATGTTGAACTTATTAGCATCTACAAACGGAAAGCCTTTGCGTTCCAAGTCTAGGATGTAAGTTGTCTTCGGGTCTAGGTTACGCAAGGACGAACTCTTGCCGCTACCGCTATGACCTACTATTGCGATTAGTGGTTTAAACATTTTCTTATTTTATTGTGTATGTGTTTCGGTATCAGTTCCTACGATACCGTAAAAAGGTTGTGCATCTTCTGGTTCATCTGCTGGCCACTTATCTCTAAGTAACATCAAGCCTATCAAACCATAGTTAGCTATGTCTTTAAACGTATCCTCTACAGATTCGTTTGCTGGTTCACTATCTTTATCCATTAGAAGATGAGCGAGTCTCTCTACCTTATCGTATAACCTGACAGCTAGACCACGTACACCGAACCTACTTATGTTACGAGGTCCGTAGTCTTTCTGCTTGGCATCGAGTAGGCTTACGCACTCACTAGCTATAAAGATAGCTTCCTTACCCGCAAGTGTTTCTAGTTTTATTCTCACTTGCTTATGTTCCTTCCCATGATAATGCTAAAGTTTTGTATAGTCTTATCTAGTGCAGTGATCTTACTACCTAGCATATCGGCTGCAGCTAAGATTGCTGCAGATTGACTAGCTGCATCTGGCGTTAGCATACCGTTGAGGTCGTTCTCTTGTAGCGTAGCAAGGATAGTCTTACTAAGAGACTCCATTGCTGCCGTGTAACGTAGCATGGTAAAATTATCCATGCCGTCTTTGTAGGCATCTCGCCTAGCGTCCAGTGTTTTCTGTTGAGGTTTTTCCATTTTTCTCTTCTGGTTTTCTAAGTTTATATTTTCTTCCGTAATCTTTGCCTGCAAAAAACCTACGATGATACAACTCTCCGTGGTTTTGATGGTCAATGTTATCCCAGTTTCTATATGTACTTACGTTAGATACAGAAACGCTAACAACTACACCGTTCTCTATTCCTAGTATTCTTTGACTGCTCATAATTGAAATTGTAGTGGGTCGTATACTTTACGTACGTAATCCATCTCTATTATAGACTGCCTATCATCCTTGTTGTTTGCAGTACACAAGGGAGAGAAAGAACACAAGCCAAACCTAGTCTCGCATGATGCGAAGTTACTGAGGAATATACTTTCTGGTTCTTTATCAAGATCGTCTGAGTGTTCATCGAACTTGGCTACAAGCCTGTCTACTAAGTCATCTACGTAGGCTTTAAACTTTACTAATCTATCCTTACTGAACTCGAAGATCTCACTACGTTCAAACTTGTTCTTGTTAGATCGACCAAGGAAGATACCGTTTATCATACAGCCTATGTAGTCATCAGGAAACAGCGTGTTCCATATCATATTATAAAACATAAGCTGCGGTGATACCTTATAGGCTGCGAAGTATGATGAGGTATTGTAAGCTGCAGTTGACTTGTGATCTACAATAACTGGCCTACCAAAGTAAGTACCAACAAAATCTATCGTACCACAAAAGAGTACGTCTAGCTTCTCTGTCTGCCTGTAAGGATAGGCGAACCTCATTTCAAGTAGCGGATCTGGATCACGCTTAACTTCTAAACCTGTATCTACTTTGAAGTATTGAGTGAGCAGGTTGACTAGATGAGCTAGATCACGGAAGTCTTTGTCTGGTACAAGTACGTCCGCATAGTGATCTATAGCTGCGTTGATTGCTTTATCTTTATCATTGTCTGTGTAGTAGGACTCCAGTGCTTTATGTACTGCAGTACCATACTCCATCTTATGATTAGAGTTTCTCTTGCGTAAGCCACGAAATAACATATACCATAGCTTACGTTCACACGCTGATTCTTTTATGAGCGAAGCATCTATCTTCATAATGTACTTGCCCTCCTTAGTTTTTTCTAGATTAAGTAATTCCATAAGTTCTCTTTAATAGTTCTGCTTCATCAAGCAGAGATTTCTTTTCTTTTACCACACGTTTCTTACGTGCAGTCTTTGGTTTAGCTAACTCTACCTTTGGTTCTGTTAACGCAAGGTACTTCTCAAAGTGTTGGAGTAATTCATCATCAGACTTAGCCTCTAGATCTTCTACAGTACAGTCTAATAATTCTTCGATGGTCACTTTACTTTATATTGTACGGTTGCAACTCCCTTTAGTTTGTACTCAGGCATTACTTTACCTTTGTACTCCACTAGGTTAGTGCCGACTAACTTACCCATCAAGTATGGTGTAAGGTCTAGCTTTCTACCTTTGTTATATAGAGAACGTGATGGTCCTCTGTCTTGCACTACACCTACTACAACATTAGTACCATACTTTAACTCTAGCTGTGTACCGAATGGATAGTCTAGGCTTGCGATGTATGGCTTAGATGGATCAAACTTTTTACCGCTTGCCATTAAGTCACCCTTCTTGTAGCTGTCACCTTCTCCATAGTAACTACACTCTGTAGTCTTGTAGGCTTTGTCTTTATTACTAGCCCACAGAATAGGAACAAGGGCTACGATTAGTATTAGTTTCTTCATGTGTTATCTTATTATAGTAAGTTTATCTTCAGCAGTATCAAATTCAAAGTCTGTTATCTTTTGTTTTTCTTCTAACCACTTTATGTCTTCTGGTTTTATGACTAGGTTTTCTTTACGCCACGTGTCCATATCTTCAGCAGTTTGTAGCCAAGCAAGAAATTCTTTACGCCATACAGAAGAGTCTTTGAAATTGTACTCTAGCTCTTTAGCTTTAATCTGATTACGAAGTGTATCTTTAAAGTATATTAAGACACCTGTATCAGTTTTCTTTACTGAAACCTGTGATCGAAGTTCAGCGTAGATTGGACCGTACTCTGTAGAATTGTCAACGAGAAACTTAAACCCGTCCATTAACTTTACATACAACGTGCCTACAGTAAAACCTGTCTCCTCTGAAGTTACTAATATATCTTTTTGATTGTGCAATAACTTATCTATAATCGGTTTTACTTTAGCTACATTGTTTGCACTGTATGTTGATCTCGAACCTACAGTACGCTCTCTTACTCTACGTAATAGTTCTGAATGATTCTCTAATGTTTTATCCATATTAATCTTAATAAGAAATAACGTAGTGTTTCTATGAGTTATGATATATACTCGTTACAGGATCTCCCTGCACACCATGCTACGCTATCTCAGTTTGCAATGACCAACCCAAAGTTACGCATCGTCTTGCGATAGCATAGCTTCCATACGTTTAATGAGTTCTTTACCGTCTTCTATATCACCGTTAGCAAAGGCAGCTTTCGCTTTCTTGAATAGCTTACTAGGTGTCTCGTTGCCAGTATTTTCTGGTGTCCACTTGTCGGCATCCTCCTTAGTGTAGATCACCAAGTCAGGATACTTCTCAGTTAACTCAGCCTTTAGTTCTTCACTTGTCTTACCGTTAGGCTTCAACGAGTTCTTTACTGTAGACCGTATCCTAGCACTAACTTGTTGATTAAGTAGTGCTAGTGTTTTCTCTTCACCGTACCTATTAACTGCATCAGCAGTAGCTTTGAATTCTGGTACGTGAAACTTAAAGCCTTCCCAGAGTCCGCTCTGAAAATGCTCTACTTCGTATTTTGTGTTTACTTCTAACATATGTTTACCTTATCTGTTATTAATGCACGTATAACTGTTAGTGCAATAAATTTTTTTCTTCATTGAATTAAATTTTCAATAGTATTATATAAGCAGGAATCATGCCAACTGTTATAACTGTTGAAAAATAAATTTATAATCTTCATTTTTATTTGTAGAGTAGGAAATTTGCTTCGATGCGACGACCTGCACTATGACCAATAGCAATATTATTGTTTCCAGTTGTAATAGTCTTCACGCTTTATGACCTATCGCAACGTTTTTAGTACCGTGTGAAATCCAAATAGGCTGGACCTAAAACTTTGTATTGCTTTGCTAACCTTAGTAGCTCACGTACGTTTCCTTTAAGCCTATAGTTACCATCATAAACATTAGAGCATACCCTAGTCCAAAGATCATTTGCTTCTTCAGAGGTAAAGCCTAAGCCATAATGATCTAGTATAAGCTTGATGTCTCCAAGTCTCCGACGCAAAGGTTTAATCTCTAGCTTGAACGTCGCTATCCTGTGGTATAGATCGTCACGGAAAGAACTGTCTAGTTTATTTGTAGCAAAGACAAACCTACCTGTAAATTCTGTGTCTTCATTCTCACCTATCCTACGAAACCTACGAGTCTCTATAAGTCTAAGCAACATGGTCTGTATAGAAGGAGAGATGTCGCCTATCTCATCCATGAAGATCGTACCCTTGGATGCAGCTACTAGTAACCCCATACGATTTGATACTGCCCCTGTATAGCTTCCCTTTACATGACCAAAGAGTTCACTCTGTATCATATTCTCAGGCATAGCCGATAGATTCAATGCTATGAATCTACCGCTACGCCTGTTGTGTAGCCTTCGAGCTACAAGTTCTTTACCTGTACCACTCTCACCAGTAACAAGTACAGTATCATCTAGTGTCGCAAGCTTGTCTGCCATCTGTAACATATGAATACAGTCTCCGTCTTGTGTGACGAACATATACTCTAGGTTAGGTTCAGCAGATTCTATAAGTTTCCTAGCTTGCTCTCTGAGTTTATCACTTTGTGACTTCATTAAACTTTTTATCTACTAAGTTAATAAACTCTTTCTCTATATCCTTTACCTTATCTACACCAGATACATCATACCAAAAGATAAGCTCCGAACTGTCCTGCTGTATGGCTATGTCTTCTGGTTTAAGTGAACCCGATCTTATCTGTGTACCGTATCCACCTGACTGATAGTAACCGAACTTCTTGCGTATCCAATCTGGTTCTAGTTCTTGCAGATGGAATAGAAATCTACGCATCATAAACGTAGAACATAAAGCTACACACAACTTGTCTATGTCCATCATCTCTTGGAAGTTTTTAACCTTAACATATGTTACGTGTACATCTTCTCCAGAACGACAAGGAAACGTAGCAATGACTTCACAGCCGTAGCCCAAGGTTTCTAGGTGATCTATTGCTTTGTATATTAAAGCTCCCCTATGGAAGTAACACTCCTCTGGTATACCACAATGATTCCAACAGTTAACATACACAGTAAGTAGTCTCTTACCTGCAGCGATTACTGTATCTGTCTCCTCTTCCTCTAGGAAGTGTTCGGGACTTGCGTCTGTAACAGCAGCCTCTATGTTTATTACACCACCAGCTACACTAGGTACGTAGTCTGTAAGGTATTCTTCTAGTGGAGCTATAGAGTCTGTAACTTTCTCGTCCACCTCTATCTTTTCTAGTCTATCTATACCCCAACCGCCAGCGTCTAGCAGGAAGATGGCTTCGATCCAAGACTTTGTACCGTACCACTCGTCGCTTTTAGTTTCCTCATTACTGGAGTAGGAGTTTAGTTTTTCTATGTCACTCGTAAAAGGAGTGTCGTCTAGTCTATCGCGGAATTCATCCCACTCTAGAATTGTTTTCTTTATTATCTTCATGGTTCTTTTTAATTACTTTTAGTTTTTCTACACCTATATCTCTTTGCTTACACTTCCTCATAAACTGTAGCTTAGTTAACTGTTTATCTAGCTTCCATATAATATCATTAAAAGGTACGTGATCTACTAAATCTAAGTGCATACCTAGTAGCATACCTAATGGCTGTAATATTTGTGAAGCAGCCTCGTCACTTTCAACGTATAGATAAGCAGTTATGTACTTTATAATGTCTTGCTCTGTATAGTCCTTATCTGGATCTAACTTAAGTTCTATGTTCATGGTTCTTTTTAGAATGGTACTTCTTTATCTACTACGTTCTTTACATCCTCTGGTACTTCAACTTCTTTTACCTTTGGTTTAGGATCTTCTGTCTTAGGAGTAATAGGTTTACGCTTCTCTGTGTAGACATCGAGTAATCTACTGCGAGCATCACCTTTTACAGATCTAAATACCGTAGCATCTAGCGTATCAAACTCATCCCAACCTGAGATAGCTTGCAACTTAATACACTGGTCTAGGTTACGGCTAGAGAATATGACACGTATCTTCTTAGACTCTGCATACTTTCTCATACTTTGGAAACGCTCTACGAACTTATCAAACTGTGCCTCACTGATGTAAGGTTTGTCTACTCTAGCGTAGGTTTGCTTGATCCAATTCTTTTCTGCTGATGTATCGTAAGGCCACTCTATACATACGAACTCATTGAGTAAGGCTACGTCGAGAGCGTTACGCCCTACGTATTCTCTGTCTGGACCTAGACCCCAAGTATTTGCAGTACACATGAGTCTACAGTCAGGGTGTACCTCTTGCATACCGTACGGCATAAAGATATGACCGCTTGTTATACCTTTAATAGTCATAAGTACATTAGAGTTGCCGTTGTCCATCTCATCTATACAAACTAGACCACCCTCTTGTATCACCTTAGTGAACACACCAGGTATGTAGTTTCCACTGGAATTGTTGAACCCTACAAGATCATGAGTTGCTGTTTGTTTGTTCACTTGTCGTATAGCATAGTGCTTACAACCTAGTGCTTTTGATACAGCATGAGTTACTCTAGTCTTTCCACTACCTGTAGGACCGATAAGCATAGCAGGTAGACCTGCTGCTAGTGTACTTATCAATGGCTTAGTCTGATAGTGCTGTCCTTCTACGGTACTATGATTAGTAACGTTGTGCTTTATGATCTGTTTGATCTCTAGCTTTTGTGGTGCTTGTTGCTGTACGTTATCGAGTTTCTTTTGGAACTCCTCAAACCTATCAGCATATTTTTTATCTATGTTAGCTGCTATTTCTTTTGTTAGTCCAGCTTGCCAGTTATTTTCTTCTGTCATTGTTTTGGTTCTTATCTTTGTTTTTCTCTGTAGTCTTTAGTCCACCTAATTGTTTCAGTAGACTTTCAATTGGTGTTATTACATCTATATCTTTATCTGTCTTAAACATTATGCAGTATATATTTTCATCCTCCATCTCTATGTCTACGACATTCTCTAAAGAGTAGCCCCCAATTGTACCTGCATCTTGAAACTTTTCTAGTGCAAGGGGAATCATATCTATTAGAGATTCTAAAAAACTATGGTTGTCTACCTGTATTATATGTGTATGCGGTAGATCTACGTACTCTTTGTTTTGTGGGTCATTCATGGGTAGAAAATTAAGTAACCTAAACCTATGCCAGCTAACCATATAAAGCCAGCAATTGAGATCCACTTTATCATTGCCTGTAGTCTATCTATTGTTGTTAGTTTCATCGTCTTATACTGTAGTCTCTAGGTGGTAGTATAGTTGTAGGGTAATCAGTCAATGGTGTTTGATGTATCTCATCTACTATACCATACGATCCTCTACCTGCTGTAACTTGCATTGTATTTTTACCAAACTTTTTACGTTTTACAGTAAACTGTTTACCGTCTATCAAGTCTAGGTATTCTATCAATTGCTTTAGTTTAGCGTTATTCAAAACAACCTACTCCTTCTTGTTCTTCCCATTTGTATGACCATTGCTCGAACTGCTTTAACTTTTCTAAAACTTCTTCGTGTTCATACGGGCCTTGTTCTTCCGTAAGTCTGTGCCTTGCATTATCACCAAAGGCTATCTCATACACCTCGTCTATGAATTTTTGATCTGTCATAGTTTGTCTTTCTTTTGTTAGCCAACTAATCCTTTCACTAGGTTTTCTATTCCTTGGTTTTCCATATCTACCAAGTGTATTATGTCTGCATTTATTTCTTTTAGAGTTAATTGCTTTCCATCTTTGTACACTTGGTATACTTCACTCTCTACTAGATCACCGCGTGGTTCAATCAGTAGCTTAACAGCCTTGGCTTGTTCTAGTTTTATAGGGTCTATCATAGTTTGTCTTTCTTTTGTTTTCTTCTTTGTCGTATAGCTTTTAGTTCTTTAGCAAACCTTCTATCGTACTCTGCCTTTGCTCTTACTTGAGCTAGTTCTACACGTAGATTTAGGTCTGCGTTTTCTGTGTTATTTAGTTTCATTCTCTTGTATCACGTTAAGATTCTCTTCCTCTAGTTCTTGGTACTCATCTTTGGTAGCTACATCTTGCTGTACTGTACCGTTAGTGAATACATTAACCCAATTCTCTCTAGCACCTACGCTTGCGTTGATGCAGTCTAGCTTGGCCTCTACTCTAGCACACACTTTCTCTTCTATAGTGTCCTTGTACCACACAACATCTTGAGTTGTGTCAGACATGGAAGTAATTCTGTGTCCTCTACCTAGTGCTTGCACTAAGTCTATAGCTGACCAAGTAGGAGGTATGATTATATGTCGTGGCCTACCTTGTTCTGTGTCATGGTGCAAACTTATACCTACTCCACCTGACCGCATAGTAAATAGCATAATATCTGCTTTGCCTGTCTGGAATAACTGACGCTG
>MDSW01152654.1_pt1 | contig 21320 bp, 20 predicted proteins | sample 811171 | NCBI WGS metagenome assembly MDSW01 (sample SAMN05326641, study PRJNA326480) | marine metagenome | isolation source: seawater | place: Atlantic Ocean: North West | collected 2012 | reverse complement strand
TATAAAAGATATAGATGATAATAATGAAAAGAATTTAATTAAAAATATATTAAAATTAAATCAAATAAGTGTTGAAGATATTATGGTTCCAAGAAGTGAAATTGTAGCCGTAGAAATTAATCAAAGCTATTCAGAAATATTAGAAATAATAAAAAAAGAAAGTCATTCAAGAATGCCTGTATTTAATGAAAATATTGATGAAGTATTAGGGTTCTTTCATATAAAGGATTTTTTAAAAACTAATGAAAACAATTTTAATTTAAATAAAATCATAAGAGAGAGTTTATTTGTTGCTCCAAAATCACCAATTCTCGACTTATTAAAAACTATGAGATCATCAAAAATTCATATTGGTTTAGTAGTTGATGGGATAGGAGGAGTTGATGGATTAGTAACAATTGAAGATTTAGTTGAGGAGATTGTTGGAGATATTGAGGATGAACATGATGCAGAAGATGATGAAGATATAATCTTAAAAAAAAGCGATGACACACTTATTGTAGATGCTACGTATAAAATTTCTGAACTTGATATGCATTTTGAATTAGAATTACAAAAATCAATAGATGAGGAAATCGATACAGTAGGAGGATTAGTTTATTCCAAAATTAATCGAATACCTAAGAATAATGAAATAATTGAAATTGAAAATAAAATAAAAATAAAAATATTAAAATCCAATGATAGAAAAATTTCAGTTGTTGAAATTAAGAAAATAGATAATTGAATATTTTATTTTTTTTAATCATTGGTCTAATAACATCCTTTATATTTCCACCTTATTTTTTTTTACCTCTTGGATTTGTAACATTTTCTACTCTTAGTTTTTTTTTCTATAACAACTATAAAAATTTAAAACTAATCCATTATTTTTTTTATGGTTTTTTATTCGGCATAAGTTTTTTTTCTTCTTATTTATTATGGATCATTAATCCTTTTTTTGTATTTGAAGAAACAAGTAATTATTTTTTTATATCTTTTTTATTGATAATTCTGCTTTCAATTATTTTAGGTTTAAATTTTATATTGATTAATTATTTTAATAAACCAAACATTTTTGTAATACCTATAGTTTTTACAATATTTGAATTCATCATTTCTCAAATATTTACAGGCTTTCCTTGGGTTTGTTTTTCATTAATAATTTCTAATTTTTATCCGGGTTTAATTCTCATTAAATATTTTGGATCAATACCATCAACCTTTATTATTTTATTATTTTTTAACTTACCTCTTGTTTTTATAATTAAGGAATTAAGTTCAATTACAAAATATTCAACTTTGTCAGTGATACTAATTGTTCCATTACTACTTTTATTTAATTATTTAGACATAAATAAAAGTAATGTAAGTAAAAGTGTTCAAATTGATATATTTCAAATAAACAAAAAAATTAATGATATAGAAAGAAATACTAAAAATTTAGATTATCTCAAAAAACTAATTTTAAAATCTGATTCAGAAATTTTAGTTTTTGGAGAAAATAATTACCCAAATTTAATTAATGATATTAGTAATTTTGAATTAGCTAATATTCTAAAAGACAATCAAACATTAGTAATAGGATCAAGTAGAATTGAAAATAATAAAATTTATAATTCACTCATTTCTTACAATAAAAACAAAATTTCAATTTTTGATAAAAAAATCTTAGTTCCTTTTGGTGAATATCTTCCTTTAAGAAAATACTTATACTTTATGGAAGAAATAACTGGACCTTCTGATTTTACAACTGGCAATAAAGAAAGAATAATTAAGATAAATAATAATTTAACATTTATTCCAATTATTTGCTATGAAATTACTTTTTATTGGAAAATTATTAATAGCTCAAATTATGATAGTGATTTTATAATTAACATAACTAATGATTATTGGTTTGGAAATCTTCTTGGACCATATCAACACTTTTATATTACGAAATTAAGAGCCACAGAGTTTAATAAAACCATTATACGTGTATCTAATAATGGAATATCAGCTATATTAGATTCAAAGGGAAATATAATACAAAATACGACTTTGAATGATGAACAAAAAATAACTCATAACTTAACATTTACTAAAACTAAAAGTTATTTTAAATTTCATCAATATATTAAGATTTTATTTTTAATAATTATTATTCTTTATTTTATTATATGTGTAATTAAAAATGAAAAAAAATAATTTAGGTAAATACAGATTATATGGAAGAAATAAAATAAGATCGAAAAAAAATCTTAATTTAGAGTCTTATAATAATAGGTTAAATAAATTGAAGATTAATAGTATTGATGCTAACAAAAATAATATTATGGATATTGGTTCTGGCAATGGAGAATCAACAATTTATTTATCTAAAAAATATCCTAAAAGTAATATATATGCATGTGAGAATTATATTAATGGTAACCTAAATTTGATTAATAATATTGATAAAAATAACTTAAAAAATATTTATTTATACAACCATAATGTAAGTAAACTTTTGGATGAAATTAACAAAAAAAAATACTTTAATTTAGTATGGATATTTTTTCCTGATCCCTGGCCCAAAAAAAAACATTTTAAAAGAAGGTTGATTAATGATGAATTTTTGAAAAAAATTTATCTTCTATTAAAAGATGAGTCTCTAGTTTATATCATTACAGACTCTAAAAGTTATTTTAGATCTATTGTTTTGACTATTTATCAATGTCGTAAAAAATTTACTTGGATAAATCAAAACAACCTTTTTCTCAATTATCAAGATTATCTTCTACCACATACTAAATACTACAAAAAAGCATTCAATTTGGGTATAAAACCAAATATTATAATTTTAAAAAAAATATAAGCTTGAGTTTTTGCATAATTCCAATATACGCTTAAAATTATAGATTAGGTGGGTTTTTCCCACCTTTTTTTTGGTAACTTATTATGGCAAAAAAACAAATTAAAGTAATTAGAGAGGAAATGCTTCAAGTAGCTAATAATGTAGCTCAAGAAAAGAATATTGATCAAGACTCAGTATTCTTGGCTATGGAACAAGCTTTAGAAAAAGCTGCTAGAGTTAAATATGGTCACGAAATTGATATTAGAGTTTCTATCGACAGAGAGACTGGAGATATTAAGTTAAATTCTTATTTAGAAGTTGTAGAAACTTTAGACGAGGAAAATCAAAGTAGACAAATTTTATTTTCTGATGCAAAAAAAATTAACAATAATATACAATTAGGTGAATTTTTTATTAAGGAACTCCCACAAATTGATCTTGGTAGAGTAGCAGCACAAAATGCTAAAGGTGTTATTATTCAAAAAGTAAGAGAAGCAGATAAATCAAAACAGTATGAAGAATACAAAGACAAAGTTGGAGAAATAGCTGTTGGAATTGTTAAAAGAATAGAATTTGGAAACCTAATAATTGATTTAGGTAAAAGTGAAGCAATAATAAAAAGAGAGGAATTAATTCCTAGAGAAACTTTTAAAAATGGAGATAGAGTAAGAGCATACATTTATGAGGTTAAAAATGATTTAAAAGGATACCAAGTTTTTCTTTCAAGAACACATCCACAGTTTCTTGCTAAATTATTTTTCCAAGAAGTTCCTGAGATATACGATGGTATAATTACAGTTAAAAGTGTTGCAAGAGACCCAGGTTCAAGAGCAAAGATAAGTGTTGATACAGAAGACTCTACAATTGATCCTGTAGGCGCATGTGTTGGGATGCGAGGGTCAAGGGTGCAAGCTGTTGTGAATGAATTACAAGGTGAAAAAATTGACATTGTAACTTGGTCAGAAAATCAAGCAACATTTCTTGCAAATGCTCTCGCTCCAGCAGAGGTCACTAAAATATTTTTATTTGAAGAAAAAAATAGAGTTGAGGTAGTAATTCCAGACGAACAATTAAGTTTAGCTATAGGAAGAAAAGGTCAAAATGTTAAATTAGCCTCTAATTTAACAAATTTAGAAATTGATATATTAACAGAAGAGGAAGAGTCTGAAAGAAGGCAACAAGAGTTTAAAGATAAAAGTCTTCTCATTTCAGATTTGTTAGATGTTGAGGACGTAATAGCACAATTATTAGTTACAGATGGATACACATCAATAGATGCTATTGCTAGTGAAACGATTGAAAATCTTGAAAAAATAGAGGGCTTTGATAGTGATCTTGCAAATGAAATAATTAGCAGGGCAAAAAATTATATAAATGAAAAAGATGAAGAAAATGAAAAAATTATTAATGAAAAAATTCATGATGATGAATTAAAAAATCTTGAAGGAATGAATAAAAACATACTAGCTAAACTTGCAAATTCTAATATTCTTACTTTAGATGATTTTGCTGATTTGGCTACTTTTGAACTTATTGATAAAGATGAAGGTATTTTGAAAGAATTAGAAATTGATGAAGATACCATTAATAAAATGATCATGAAAGCTAGAGAAAAATGGTTTACAAGTTAATGGTATATTAAATTAGAGGTTAAAATTGGAAAAAAATTCAGGAAATAAAAAAAAGCCATTAAAGTTATCAACTTCAGGAAGACTTCAAATAAGAAAAAATTTAGGTCCTACTGGAGAAAAAAATAGAGGAAATGGCAATAAAAAAACTATTCAAATTGTTTTTAAAAATAAAAATAATCAACAAAAAAGTTCTTCAACTGCAAAATCTAATTTTAGAGGTTCCTCCACTTTTAGAACCGCAGTAAATAATCCTGCTACTACAAATTTTACTAATACAAATAGAAATAAATCTTTTGAAAATAAACAAAAAAAATCTGTAGAACAAAAAAAATCTCAACCAAAAAAATCTACCCTAAAACCTATAGAGAATGATTTTGGCAAGACTGATGCTAAAAAGATTTTAGAGCAAGAAGGTCAGGAATATGATAGATTTCCAAGTCTTGCAAAAATTAAAAGAGCTAGAGAAAAAGAAAAGCAAAAAATATCTAATGATCAACAAGAAAATAAAATTTCAAGAGATGTTTTGGTTCCTGATATTATAACAGTTCAAGAAATAGCAAATAGGATGGCAGAAAAAACAGCAGATGTTGTAAAGTCCTTAATGAAATTAGGTGTAATGGCAAATGCAACCCAATCTCTTGAAGCTGATACTGCTGAACTAGTTGTTTCAGAGTTAGGTCATAATCCTATTAGAGTTAAAGATGATGATATACTTAAAGATATTGAAGACTTTGACGATAGTGATGATCTTTTAAAAACAAGGCCTCCAGTTGTAACAATTATGGGGCATGTAGATCATGGAAAAACAAGTTTACTTGATGCTTTTCGTAAAACAAATATTGTTTCCGGAGAGGCTGGAGGAATAACACAACATATTGGTGCTTATCAAACAGAAAATAGTGGAAAGAAAATAACATTTATAGATACTCCAGGCCATGCAGCATTTTCTAATATGAGGGCTCGAGGATCAAAAACAACAGATATAATTATATTAGTCGTTGCTGCGGATGATAGTCTCAAACCGCAAACAGTAGAGTCCATAGCCCATGCAAAAGCTGCGAAAGTACCTATTATCGTTGCTATAAATAAAATCGATCTGGCTAATGCTGACGCAGATAAAGTTAGAAACGACTTACTAACTCAAGAAGTTATTGTTGAAAAATTAAGTGGAGATGTCTTAGATGTAGAAGTTTCTGCTACAAAAAAAATAAATTTAGATAAATTAGAAGAAGCAATTCATTTACAAGCTGATTTACTAAACTTGAAGGCAAATCCAAATAGAGCTGCGAGAGGAGTTATAATCGAATCTAAACTTGAAAAAGGCAGAGGCTCAGTAGCAACAGTTTTAGTTCAAAAAGGTACTTTAAAAGTTAGTGATATATTTATTTCTGGTTCTGAATGGGGGAAAGTAAAGGCATTAATTAATGATAAGGGTGAAAATATTAAAGAGGCTATGCCGGGTACGCCAGTAGAGGTGCTAGGTTTCGACTCAAATCCACTTGCTGGAGATGACTTTATAGTGGTAGAAAGTGAATCATTAGCTAGAGAAATATCTGAATATAGATTTAGCAAGATTCAAATTCAAAAAAACACTGTTTCAAAATCTAATGTTGAGGAAATGTTTGAAAAAATTAACAAGGGACAAATTTCATCTTTACCTATTTTAATTAAAACTGATGTTCAAGGATCAGCAGAAGCAATAGAAACTTCAATAACAAAATTATCAACTAACGAAGTAAAAGTAGAAGTAATTCATAAGGGAGTTGGTGCAATTACAGAAAGCGATGTTGCACTTGCAAATTCCAGTAATGGTTTCATCATAGGTTTTAATGTTAGAGCATTACCTCATGCCAGAGATATGGCAAAAAGAGATGGAATTGATATAAAATATTATTCAATAATCTATGAATTAATAGACGATGTTAAGAATCTGCTTTCAGGTTTGTTAAAACCAGATATTTCTGAAAAAATTACGGGAAATGTAGAAATTAGAGAAGTATTTAATATTTCTAAAATAGGCAATATAGCAGGATGTATGGTTAAAGAAGGTTATATTAAAAAGAATTCACAAATAAGACTTTTAAGAGATAATGTTGTTATTCATACTGGTTCTATAAGTAGCTTAAAAAGATTTAAAGATGAAGTAAGTGAAGTCAAAAATGGTTTCGAGTGTGGAGTCATGCTTGAAAATTTTATTGATATAAAATCAGGAGATATAATAGAAACATTTGAAGAAGTTAAAACTGATAGAAAATTATAATAAAAATATATTAAATGTTATCAAAAAGACAAACACGATATGGTGAATTAATTCGTAAAGTAATTAGCGAGTGTATCTTAAGAGAAGATATCTATGACCTTAAATTAAAACCATTATCGTTTGTTGTTTCTTTTGTTAAAATGTCAAAAGATTTAAAAATTGCAAATGTTTATATAATGCCATTAGGTGGTGTTGATAGTAATCTAGCACTTGAATTTTTAAACCAAAAAAAATTTATAATCCAAAAATATATTTCAAAAGCTAAACTTCAATCTAAATTTACCCCAAAACTTATTTTTTATATTGATAATACATTTGAAGAAGCAGAGAGAATTCAAAACCTTCTAAATAAAGAAAGTGTATCTAGAGATTTAAGTAATGAATGAAATACAGGGCTGGATAAACCTTTATAAACCTAAAGGAGTCACATCATTTCAAGCCTTAAAAAAAATAAATAAAATTTTTAAATTTAGTAAAATCGGTCATGCAGGAACTCTTGATCCATTAGCAGAAGGTGTTCTTCCAGTTGCATTAGGCAAGACTACTAAATTAATAAAATTTATTAGTGATTGTAAAAAAAAATATTTATTTACTATTACTTGGGGATCACAAACAACAACTGATGATCAAGAAGGTGAAATAATATATGAGTCAAAAAAAATCCCATCAGAGGATGAATTAAAAAATATATTACCAGAATATATTGGAAATATTATACAAAATCCTCCTAAAGTATCTGCAGTTAAAATTAACGGTGAAAGAGCTTACAGATTATTTAGGAAAAATGAAAAATTTAATACAAAGCCTAAAAATGTTAAAGTAAGTAAACTTTTACATTTAAAATCTTTTGATAATAAATCACTATTTGAAATTGAAGTCGGTAAAGGTTTTTATGTAAGAAGTTTTGCTAGGGATATAGCCATAAAATTGAATACTTATGGTCATATATCTGAATTAAAAAGAACTAAAGTTGGTAATTTTGATGCTAAAAATTCGATTTTGCTGGACGATTTATTAAAAATAGGACATGTGCATCCAGAATTTAAATTTATTCAAAATTCAATATCTATGCTGGACGACATCTTGGCATACGAAATTGAGAGAGAACTAGATTTAATACGTTTATCTAATGGTAGATCTATTACTTTAGATTTAAGTAATATGAAATTCGACCAAAAATTTTTTGATAATAAATATATTTTTTTATCAAAAAGAGGAAACGTTATTTCATTTGGCAAATTAGTTGGTAATTTGTTCAAACCAAAAAAAATTCTAATATAGGAGTTATGATGTCGATTTCTTTAGATGGTAAAAAAAATATTATAAGTCAATTTGCAATAAATGAAAAAGATACAGGTTCTGTAAAAGTACAAATTGCAATATTAAGTGAAAGAATAAATAATTTAACTGAGCATTTTAAGTTACATAAAAAAGATAATCATTCTAAAAAAGGATTAATTGCATTAATTAATAAAAGAAAGAAAATGTTAAGTTATCTATCAAATAAAAATAAAGAAGATTATTTAGAATTAATAAAAAAATTAAATTTAAGAGGTTAAAATAAAGGAAGTTTATCAATATGTTTAATGAAAAAAAAGTAGAAATAGAATGGGCAGGAAAAAAATTAAAATTAGAAACAGGTAAAATAGCAAGGCAAGCAGACTCGTCAGTTATAGCAACATACGGTGGCACAACTGTTATGGCAAATGTGGTTGCAGCGAAAGAAGCAAATCCAGATTTGGATTTTTTCCCTTTAACAGTAAACTATCAAGAAAAATACTATTCTGTAGGAAAAATTCCTGGAGGTTTTTTTAAAAGAGAGGCAAGACCAACTGAAAAGGAAACATTAGTCTGTAGGCTTATAGACAGACCTGTTAGACCTTTATTTCATAAAGATTTTAAAAATGAAACACAAGTTACCTGTACAGTAATTTCTCATGATCAAGAGAATGACTCAGATGTAATAGCAATGGTAGCTGCAAGTGCAGCCTTAACTTTATCAGGACTACCCTTTTTAGGTCCTTTAGGTGCTGTAAAAATTGGATTTGTTGATAATGAATTTGTCATTAATCCAACAAAAGAACAGTTAAATAGTTCAAAATTAGAACTTGTTGTAGCTGGAACTAAAGAAGGTGTACTAATGATTGAGTCTGAAGCACACGAGCTTTCAGAAAAACAAATGTTAGATGCTGTTGTATTAGGTCAAGAAAGTTATAAATCAGTAATTGATAGTATTATATCACTCGCTAAAAAAGCAGCAAAAGAACCATGGGCAGTTAAAGAAAAGGATGAAGAATTAAAAAACTTACCAATCAAAATTAATGATGAATATGGAAAGCAATTTATTGAAGCATACAAAATAACTGAAAAACAGAGCAGATCCGATAAATTAAGTTTAGTTAGATCAGAAATTTCTGAAAAATTTATATCAGAAACTCTTTCATCAGTTTTAGTATCTGATGCTATTAAAAATGTAGAAAAAGATATTGTAAGAGGTGAGTTAATTAATACTGGCAATAGGATTGATGGTAGAGATACCAAAACTGTAAGACCAATTATATGTGAAACAGGAATATTAGAACGTACTCATGGTTCTGCTTTATTTACAAGAGGTGAGACACAAGCATTAGTTGTATCAACTCTTGGAACAGGGCAAGATGAACAAAGAATAGATGCAATTGATGGAGAGTACACTGAAAATTTCATGCTTCATTACAATTTTCCACCGTATTCAGTAGGAGAAGTAGGTAGAGTTGGCTCAACAAGCAGGAGAGAAGTGGGTCATGGAAAACTAGCATGGAGAGCTATTCATCCCATGTTACCATCAAAAGAAAAATTTCCTTACACTTATAGAGTAGTATCAGAGATTACTGAGTCTAATGGATCAAGTTCAATGGCAACAGTATGTGGTACGTCTATGTCCTTAATGGATGCTGGAGTACCATTAGAAAGACCTGTAGCAGGAATTGCGATGGGATTAATTAAAGAAAAAGATAAATATGTAATATTATCTGATATTCTTGGTGATGAAGATCATCTAGGCGATATGGATTTTAAAGTTGCAGGAACTTCTGAGGGCATCACTTCTTTACAAATGGATATAAAAATTACAAGCATTACTGCTGAAATAATGAAGGAGGCATTAGCACAAGCTAAAGAAGGTCGCTTTCACATTCTAGATGAAATGGCTAAAGCAATTGATAAACCTAATAAAACTATTTCAAAATATGCTCCTACAATAACAAATCTTCAAATTAACAAAGACAAGATAAGAGAAGTTATAGGTAAAGGTGGTGCGGTAATTAGAGAAATATCTGAAAAAACTGGAGCAAAAATTGAAATTAATGATGAAGGTTTGGTAAGTATTGCTGCTGTTGATCAAAAATCAGGTACAGCAGCATTGGAATGGATAAAAGGTATAGTAGAAGAGCCTGAGATAGGTAAAATTTATGAAGGCAAAGTTATAAAAATAATGGACTTTGGTGCTTTTGTAAATTTCATGGGTTCTACAGATGGTTTAGTTCATATAAGCCAGTTAAAAAAAGAAAGAGTAGAGAAAGTAGAAGATGTTGTTAGTGAGGGAGATATGGTTAAAGTAAAAGTTTTAGATATTGACTCAAGAGGCAAAATTAAACTTTCTATGAAAGCAGTTGATTCAGAAGAAAAAGATTAAATTACCAAAATTAATTGGACACAGAGGAGTAAAAGATCTGTGTCCAGAGAATACAATTGAGTCTATTTCTAAGGCATTCGAAATTGGGTTAACTCATGTTGAAATCGATGTTAAAATTTCTAAAGATGAAGTGCCAATTTTACTGCATGATGATACATTAGATAGAACAACTAATGGAAGTGGATTGGCAATAGATTATAATTATAATGATATTAAAAAACTTGATGCAGGAAAATTTTTTTATAAAAAAGATACAAATATTTTTGTTCCAAAATTGAAAGATGTTTTGAATTTATGTAATAATAATAATGGCAATCTAAATATTGAACTAAAACCCAATAAAAATTTTGAAAAAACAAATATTTATAAAATTTATGAACTGACAAAAAACATAAAAACAATAGATATTTTTTTTTCATCTTTTGACATTACTTCTATTTTAGAAATTTCAATGCTGTATCCACAATCTGAGCGTAGCTTTTTATTAGATGATTTTAAAGAATATAATATTGATGATCTAATTAGTATATCGATAAATAATGATTTAAAAATTTGTGGATTAAATATAGATATTATCACAACAGATATTATAAAAAAAATTAAAGAAAATAATATTTCAATAACTGTTTATTCAGATAAGAATATAAATTTACCCAGTGCTAATAACTTTTTTTCTTTAGGAATAGATAGTATTTTTGTTGATAATCCAATAGATTTACTAGGAAAAATTTAAAATTTATTAGGCATGCCAATAATATTGTAACCACAATCAACATAATGTACTTCACCTGTTATAGCTGTAGATAAATCACTTACAAAATATAAAGCGGATTTACCAATTTCATCAAGTTGTGCATTTCTTTTTAAAGCTGAATGCTCTTCAGTAAACTTAAAAACTTCTCTCGCATTATTTATTGCCGCACCAGCTAATGTTCTCATTGGTCCAGCCGAAATAGCATTAACTCTAATATTCTTAGTACCTAAATCTACACTTAAGTATTTTACACTTGTTTCTAGTGCAGCTTTTGCTATTCCCATTAAATTATAATTAGGTATGACTTTATTTGAACCATAAAAAGTAAGTGTTAAAATACTGCCACCAGGGTTCATAATGGGTTCGAAAGCTCTGGCTAGACTAGTTAATGAATAACATGAAATATCTAAACAATTGATAAAATTATCTTTAGAAGTGTCAACATATCTGCCATTTAATTCTGATTTATCTGCAAACGCTACTGCGTGAACAATAAAGTCAATTGAACCCCATTCTTTCTTAATAATCTTTACTGCCTTGTTTATTGAGTCATGGTTGTTAAAATCACATTCTATTAATATTTTCGAATTAATTTCCTCAGATAAGGGTTTTACTCTTTTTAATAATATTTCATTTTGATATCCAACAGCTATTTCAGCATTATTTTTAGCTAGTTGTTTTGAAATTCCCCATGCAATTGAATGATTATTTGCTATACCAAAAACAATACCTTTTTTATTTTTAAGCATGATATTTTGAAAATACTAGAGTTGCATTTGTTCCACCAAAACCAAAACTATTTGACATCACATTCTCAATATTGACTCCACTTTCTGTTTTTAAAAGAATATTACAACCCTTAGCATTGTCATCAAGTCTTTCAATATTAGCAGAACCACTAATAAAATTATTTTTCATCATTAGTAGACAGTAAATAGCTTCATGAACTCCAGTTGCTCCCAAAGAATGTCCAGTTAATGATTTTGTTGAACTCATTTTTGGAATTTTTGAACCAAAAACATTTTTAATTGCTTCTAGTTCTTTGACATCTCCAATAGGGGTGCTTGTTCCATGTGTATTAATATAATCAATTTCACCATTAATATTTTTTAGTGCTTGTTTCATACATCTTTCTGCACCTTCTCCGGAAGGTTGAACCATATCATATCCATCTGATGTTGCTCCATATCCAGTCAATTCTCCATATATTTTTGCACCCCTTGCTTTTGCATGATCCAATTCTTCAAGCACTAAAGTCCCACCACCTCCAGCAATTACAAAACCATCTCTATCTGCATCATAAGCTCTTGATGATTTCTCAGGAGTTGAATTATATTTTGATGACAAAGCACCCATTGCATCAAATAAAATTGATAATGTCCAATGAAGTTCTTCTCCTCCGCCAGCAAAAACAATATTTTGTTTTCCCATCTGAATTAGTTCATATGCATTACCAATACAGTGTGAACTTGTAGAACATGCTGAAGTTATTGAATAATTAACACCCTTAATTTTAAATGGAGTTGCAAGAGTTGCAGAATTTGTGCTCGACATTGCTCTTGGGACCATAAAAGGTCCGATTTTTTTTGAACCTGCACTTTTCCCAATTTCAGAAGATTTAAATAAATTTTGAGTAGATGGTCCGCCGGAACCAACAATGATACCTGTCATTTCATTTGAAATATCATTTAATTCTAAACCTGAATCTTCAATTGCATTTTTCATAGCAATATAATTATAAGCTGCTCCATCACCCATAAATCGAAGTAATCTCCGATCAATCTCATTACTAATATCAATATTAGGTTTACCATGCACAAGACTTCTAAATGAAAACTCTTCATATTCACCGGCTCTAGTAATACCTGACTTTAAATTTTTAAGATTATTTAAAACATCTGATTGATTATTACCAATGCATGATACAATACCTAATCCAGTTACTACAACTCTATTCATTTATTATTTCTCAGGCGAAAATAAACCGACTTTCATATCCTTAGCTTCATAAATTGTTTCACCATCGGCTTTTAAAACACCATCTCCAACACCTAAAATTAGTTTTCTTAGTATGAGTCTTTTTAGAGATATATGATAAGTTACTTTTTTAACTGTTTGTAATACTTGACCAGTAAATTTTACTTCACCAACACCAAGGGCTCTTCCTTTTCCTGGCTGACCAAGCCATCCCAGATAAAAACCTAATAACTGCCACATAGCATCCAGACCTAAACAACCTGGCATTACCGGATCATTTTTAAAATGACATTCAAAAAACCATAAGCTTTCTTTTATATCTAGTTCAGCAACTACTTCACCTTTTAAAAACTTACCTCCATTTTCATTTATTAAAGTAATTCTGTCGAACATAAGCATTGGAGGCATCGGTAATTGAGCATTTCCTTTTCCAAAAAGTATCCCTTTTGCACAATCAATTAATTGATCGTATGTAAAAGAATTTTGTTTCATAACTTAGATTAAACTTTTTTTTTCTATTTATCAATTATCTTAAAGGTATTTTAAATAACAATCATGTTTACTTTTAATAATGATATTATCAATGCTTATTTTTTTTCCATCAAAAACTGTCAATATATTAGTTTCCTCCCTTAAATTTAATAAAAAATTTATTATTTTCTGCGCTGCAATCAATCCTGCCATTCCAGAGGATATTCCAGATATACCAACTGTATCACACCTAGGAAGATCTACATCTTCCTTATTAGGAAAAATACAGTTTAAACAAAGATGATTATTTCTTTTTATATTATCAAATATTATTATTTGTAAATCATGTTTCAATGCGGAACTATATAGAAAATTTATTGATTTTTTTACACAATATTCATTTAAAAGCTTCGAGGTTTTCCAATCATCAGTAGCATCAACTATTATCGAACAATCATTTAATATATTTAAATTATCTTTATGTATTTTTTCATCTAAAATATTAATATTACACTCTGGATTAATTAATTGTAATTTTGATTTTGCTACCTCAACTTTTTTTTTTCTAATATCTTTCAAATCAAACAATATTTGCCTGTTTAGGTTACTTTTATCAACAATATCACCATCTATGAGTACTAATTGTTTAATACCAGTTCTTACTAAGTACTGACTAAGTGGGCAACCTATTCCCCCAATACCAATTATTCCTATTTTAAAATTATATAATTTCTTTAAATTATCCTCAGAAAATTCATTAAGTATAAACAATCTACTAAAAATTTCATATTCTGTTTCCGAATAATTATTCATAATTTAATTTATGAATATAAATGTATTCAATAATTTTTTTTGCACAATTAATTTTTGTCATTTTTTTAAAATTTTTAATTTTATTTTTTGTAATAATCGAAATTTGATTATAATCTGAATTAAATACTTTATTTTTATCACTAATTTTATTGAAAATTATCATATTACAATTTTTGCTTATCAGTTTTTTCTTTGCATTTGATATACCCCCCGTTTCAGCTGCAAAACCAACTAAAAATTTAGGTCTTCGGTTTTTATTATTTCCTATTTTTTCTAAAATATCTATATTTTTAGATAGTTTTAAATTTAAATTTTTATTTTTTTTTATTTTTATATTTTTAATTTTTTTATTTTTAAAGTCAGACACTGCAGCTGAAAAAATACCAATTTCAATATTTGATATACTCTTAATTTTGTCATACATTTCCCTAGTTGAATTAACTCTAATAAATTTTAAATTTGGAGGTGGTTCTAAATTAGTAGGTCCAGAAATTAGAGTTACTTTTGCACCATATTGAACAAGTTGTGATGCTATCTCATACCCTTGTTTTCCTGAAGACCGATTTGAAATATATCTAATTGGATCAATCATTTCGATTGTAGGGCCAGCTGTTACTAGACATTTCTTATTTTTAAATAAATTCAAATTTTCAAATTTACTTGCTATTAAGTCTAATATTTTTTTGCTATCACTTATTTTGCCTAAGCCATATTCACCACATTTTAAATTACCAATCTTGGGACCTATAAATTCATAACCACGATTTTTAAGAATTTTTACATTTTTTTGGTTTGCTTTATTACTCCACATATAACTGTTCATTGCAGGAATAAATATAATCTGTTTATTTGTAGCAAGTAAAGTATTTGAAACTAAATTATCTCCATATCCATTAGCAAATTTTGCTAAAGTATTAGCTGTGGCCGGACATACTAGTATAAGATCATTAGTTCTAGATAAACTAATATGTAACATCTTATTTTTTTTCTCAGAATCATCTGTATATAATCTATTTTCTACTAATTTTTTTATTTCTGATATGTTAATATATTTCTTAGCTTCATTTGAAAGTATACAACTTAATTGAATATTTTTATCTTTAATTAATTTTATGATTTCTTTACATCTAGAAGCTGCGATAGAACCAGTTATTACAAATAAAATCCTATGCATTAAATTTTATAACCGGTATGAATTGCAACAATTCCATTAAATAAATTTATACATTCAATTTTTTGAAAACCACATTCCACCAATGTAGAGCTAAGATCGTCTTGAGATGGAAACAAATCAATGCTTTCACTTAAATATTTATATGAATCTTTATCTTTAGCAATAATTTCTCCTAATAAAGGTAATAATTTCGATTTATATATTTTATAAGAGTTTGAAATCAAAGATGATTTTGGATTGCTAAATTCTAAACAACAATATTTTCCACCATGCTTAAGAACTCTATAAGCTTCCTTAATGGATAATATATAATCAGTTACATTTCTTAAACAGAATGAAATTAAATATTTATCAAAATAATTACTTTTAAAATCTAGCTTTTCGGCATTTCCAATAAAAAAACTTATATTTTTTTTGTTCTTAAATCGTTTTTTACCAACATCTAGCATACTTTTGTTTAAATCGAGTAAATGTAATTTAGTTGATAATTTATTTTTAATTATTTGATGAGCAATATCTCCTGAACCAGAACCCACATCTAAAATAATGTCATTTTTTTTTATATTTATAATTTCAACAAATCTTTTTTTCCACAATCTGTGCATACCAAGACTCATTAAATCATTCATTTTATCATAGTTGGGAGCAACATTTGTAAATACATTTTGAACAAGTTTTGTCTTTTGTTTTGCATTAACTTTTGTATAACCAAAATTATAATTTTTTCTCATTATGCCTGAATTACCTGAAGTTGAAACTACAATTAGAGCTCTTAATGTTATACAAAAAAAACAAATTTCTAAAATTAATATACATACTAAAAAACTCCGATTTAAAATACCAAATGATATAAAAAAAATATCAATTAATTCTAAAATATCTAATATTAGAAGAATTGCAAAATATATTATTATAGATTTAAACAACAATTATTCAATTATAATACATCTAGGTATGTCAGGAAGGCTGAAATTAAATAACTATAATTATTCTAGGACTAAACATGACCACCTGATCTTTTTTTTCAACAACAATAAAACATTAATATTTAATGATCCTAGAAAATTTGGTTTTGTTGATACAGTAAATACAAGTGATGTAAATAATAAAAAATATATTATAAATTTAGGAATAGATGCTCTTAGCAAAGATTTAAGCTCTCAATTCTTGTACAACAAAATTGCAAAATCTGAAGTTCCTATTAAGCAGATACTACTTAATCAAAAGATAATTTCTGGAATAGGTAACATTTATGCATCAGAAATTTTATTTGATGCGAAAATATCTCCATTAATTTTAGGTAAAGATATAAAAATTAGTCTCATAATGAAACTAATTTCATCAATTCGAAAAATTTTAAGAAAAGCTATAAGATTTGGAGGATCAAGTATAAGAGATTACAAGTCTGCCGATGGAACTTTAGGCAATTTTCAATCAAATTTTAAAGTTTATGGCAAAACAGGTGAAAATATTGGCAATGACAAGGTTTTAAAAATAGTTCAATATGGTCGCTCAACATTTTTTTGTCCCAAAATTCAAAAGAGCAAATGATTTATAAATAAAAATGAATTGACATAATAAATTTTAAATTTATAGCGAACATATGGCAAATCATGCTTCGGCAAAAAAAAGATCTAGACAGAACAAAATAAGAAATACTGTTAATTCCCAATACTTATCGAAGTTTAGAACTGCTCTAAATAAATTAAATTCATCTGTTGAGTCAAAGAATCAAGAAGAAATTCAAAAATCTTATAGTGCTGTCAACTCAATATTAGCAAAAGCTCTAAAAAAAGGCATTTTCAAAAAAGAAAACATATCCCGAAAGTTATCCTCCTTATCAAAACAAATTTCAAAAAAATAATTATTTTTTTATTTTTTTCACTTTTCTTCTTGCTAAAAATACATAAAGAGTGTTGACTAAGTAAATTATTTTGGTGATCAGATTTTACGACGTTAGGTTTTTGTGCGTAAAACTAAAAAAATCAAAAACCGTCTATTAGGGGGACAATGGACAATACGACTAATTCATTTGACGAAAACTCATGGCCCTCTCTAAAGAAAGAACTAAAAAAGAATATAGGCTCTAGTGCTTATAATAATTGGTTAAAACATCTAAATTATGTCTCTATTGAATCAAATTCAATCACTTTTTCTGTGCCAACAAAATTTTTACGAGATTGGATAGTAAATAATTATTCTGACAAGATAAAAAACGAAGCTAAAAACTTTTTTAAAGATGTAGATACCATAAAATTTGTTGTAAAACCATCAGGCGGGAGGATAGTTCCTGGAACAACACGCACTATTAAGAGCACTGATAATCATTGGAAATCAACATTAGATGTCAGATCTAATCAAACTTCTACTTATCCTAATGAGTTTGGAGCACCACTAGATCCACGTTTTACTTTTGATAACTTCGTAGTTGGTAAACCAAATGAATTAGCATTTGCAGCATCACAAAGAGTATCCGAAGCAGATAAAATTACTTTTAACCCATTATTTTTATGTGGTGGAGTAGGTTTAGGTAAGACTCATTTAATGCATGCAATAGGATGGAAAATAAAAGAGCAAAATCCCGATAGAAAAGTTATTTATTTGTCTGCAGAAAAATTTATGTATCAATTTGTAAGAGCATTAAGATATAAAGATACTTCTGCATTTAAAGAACAATTTAGATCAATAGATGTATTAATGATTGATGATGTTCAATTTATTAGTGGCAAAGATAATACTCAAGAAGAATTTTTTCATACTTTTAATGCTTTGATTGAGCAAAATAAACAAATCGTTATCTCGGCTGATAAATCACCTTCTGATCTAGATGGTGTTCAAGAAAGACTTAAGTCAAGGTTAGGATGCGGACTTGTTGCAGATATTCATCCAACTACGTATGAATTAAGATTAGGGATACTAATTGAAAAAGCTCAGAAAAGAGGAGTTGAAATTCCCCCGAAAGTTTTAGAGTTTTTGTCTCATAGAATTATATCCAATGTTAGAGAGATGGAAGGTGCTTTAAATAGGCTAGTAGCTCATGCTACTTTAGTAGGTACTGCTATTTCTGTTGAAACCGCTCAGCTTGTTCTTCAAGATTTACTTAAATCTTCTAATAAAAAGATTACTATTGAAGAAATACAAAAAAAAGTCGCAGAGCATTTTAATATTAGGTTAACTGATATGCATTCACCAAGAAGATCGCGATCTGTTGCAAGGCCTCGTCAAATAGCAATGTATTTAGCAAAATCTATAACTTCTAGGTCTCTCCCAGAAATAGGTAGAAAGTTCGGAGGCAGAGATCATACAACAGTAATGCATGCCGTTAAAAAAATAGAAGAATTAAAGCTTCAGGACGTAAACTTTAATGAAGATTTAGAATTATTAAAAAGACTTATAGATTCTTAATTCAATTTCTTTTATATTTGATTTATGAAGTTTTTAATTAAAAAAACTAATATTCATAAAAGCTTATCTCATATTCAAGGAATAGTTGATAAAAAAAATTCGCTTCCAATTCTATCAAATATTTTAATTGAAGCCGATAATAATAATTTAATTCTATCATCTACAGATATGGATATATCAATCATTGAAAAAATATCATGTGATGTAATAGAAAAAGGTTCTACAACAATCAATGCTCAAATGTTTTATGATATAATTAGAAAGTTACATGAAGACTCAGAAATTGAAGTTATTTCAAATGATGGAAAACTTCTAACAGTGCGCTCAAACGGCTCTCGTTTTTCTCTAGCCTGTCTTCCCAAAGAAGATTTTCCGATTATTGACCAAGAAATTCAAGGTAATAATATATCAATACAATCAAATATATTTTACAAATTAATTGATAAAACCAAATTTGCAATATCTAACGAAGAAACAAGATATTTTTTAAATGGAATTTATTTTAATGTTTCCAGTGAAAATGAAAAAAATTATATAACATTAGTTGGAACAGATGGTCATCGTCTTGCTAAATTTAGTCATGAACTTGATGATAAAAATGATTTAATACCAGGTGTGATTATACCAAAAAAAACAATTTTTGAGCTATCAAAACTATTATCTGAAATTAATGAAAAAATAGAAATCAATATAAGTTCAAGCCGAATAGTTTTTTATATTAATAATTTAATTTTAACTTCAAAATTGATAGATGGAAATTTTCCAGATTATAAAAGAGTCATTCCTGACAATAATGACAGTGTTTTAGAAATAAATAGAATAAATTTACTATCTGCCGTTGATCGAGTGAGCACTATAGCAAATGAAAAATCTCCTGTAATTAAATTTAATATTTTAGAAAATATAATAAATTTAAATACTGTAAATAATGAAAACAGTACAGCTACTGAAGATTTAGATGCTAATTACAATGGCAAAAACATCGAAATTGGTTTTAATTCTAAATACGTAATGGATATAATTAATAATTTAGAGGATGATAATATATTTATTAACTTAAAAGATAATTCTTCACCAATAACTATATCAGAAAAATCTAAACCAAATTTGATATACGTATTAATGCCAATGAGGGTATAGTTTAATTTGGGTTATTTAAACAATATTGAATTTAAAAATTTCAGAAACTTTTCTCATTTTAATTTAGATTTCAGTAATAACTGCAATATTTTTTATGGGATAAACGGTTCAGGTAAAACAAATATTCTTGAAGGAATATCATTATTTACAAAAGGCACAGGTATTAGAAATGAAAAAATTAATAATTTAATTAAATCTAATAAATTAAACTTTTCGATTTTTGGAAACCTTGAAAGTAATTCAAATAATTATGAACTAAAAACTACATTAAAAAATAATAACGGAAAATATAAAAAGATTTTAAGTGTTAATGGTGACTCTTCATTACATAGTATAAAAAATATAAACAGTATTTTATCATTTTTATATTTTTTACCTGAAATGGAGAGATTATTTCTTTTGACACCTTCATATAGAAGAAATTTTATAGATAAATTTATTTTTTCTTACATAAAAAACTATAACAAAACAGTAAATATTTATAAAAAAAATATATTAGAAAGGAGCTCAATATTAAAATTAAATAATTATGATTTAGATTGGATAGAAAATATTGAGAGAAACATAGCTGAGTATGGAATAAATATTTATAATTTAAGAAATGATCAAATTAATATTCTTTCTAAAAATTTAAAAATATTAAATAGTAAAAATGAATATTCTTTTGAAGTAGATATCTTTCTTGATGATAATTTTTATGAAAAAAAACTAGATATTGATAAGTATGCTTCTGAACTAAAAAAAAATCGTGAATTCGATAAAAAATTTGGAGGCACAAAATATGGACCACACAGATCAGATTTTATTTTTAAGGTAAATAATAAATTTTTTGCAGATCAATTATCTACTGGTCAACAGAAAACATTAGTTTTATTACTACTGTTGTCGCAATCCAATTATTTGATTTCTGAAAAAAAGATAAAACCTATTTTGTTACTAGATGAAGTTTGTTCTCATTTAGACGACCAAAATAGAAAAATACTTTTAGATTTATGTAGAATATTTAATATTCAGGTATTTATGACAGGAACTGATGAAACTTTATTCTCTTTTATATCAACAAATAGTAACTTTTATAATATAAGTATTTAAAAATGTATTCATCTGATTCAATAAAAGTACTTAAAGGTTTGGAAGCTGTTAGAAAAAGACCCGGAATGTATATCGGTGATACCGACGATGGAACAGGATTACATCATATGGTCTATGAAGTAGTTGACAATTC
>MDSW01092907.1_pt1 | contig 21320 bp, 14 predicted proteins | sample 811171 | NCBI WGS metagenome assembly MDSW01 (sample SAMN05326641, study PRJNA326480) | marine metagenome | isolation source: seawater | place: Atlantic Ocean: North West | collected 2012 | reverse complement strand
TGTGATGTTCTCCACACTATTTGTTGCACAGGTAGCATCTGTTACTGTAACAGAGTAATTTCCGCTACATAAATTTGATATTGATGGTGTGGTTGCTCCACCTGGAGTCCAGATATAGGTGTAAACGCCGCTACCTCCTGTTGTGCTGACTGAAGCAGATCCATCACAGTCCCCTAGACAGGTTTCATCTGTCTGTGAGACGGTTGTAACTAACGGACCGAACAACTCAACAAATTCGGTTTGCACATCCGGGCAGGCGCCCCCAATGGTTGCTGTAATGGCATAAGTGCCTGGTGCTGTATAAGTATGAGAAGGTGGGTTATTCCCTGTGAAAGTAGTTCCGTCGCCAAAATCCCAGGTTGGAATACCAACGGAATTATCCGTTATATTCACCGTAACCGAGCTGCCACAGGTAACGGTCGATGGGGAAATTGAAAAGTCTACGTCGGGAGCGATCAACGCTGTCATGTCCGGTCCAAAAGAAAAATCAAGTCCGGTAGCAGTTGCACTAGTGTAATTGTCAATTTGAATTACATAGGTGTTTCCAGCTGTTACCGTTATACAGGGGCAATACTCTTCTGCAGCTGTTCCGGCCGTATTAATTGGGCATGCGGTTGTTGATGTGCAATTCATGCCTGAAACACCGCTTCCGCTGGAGTAGTTGTAATTACAGGCAACATTCGATGAAGTCCATTGCGCCGGATTTGTTGGGCATCCACCCGTTATATCGTAAATGGACCAGTCCCATTCTATTCCGGAACCGCTCGTTGCTGAGATATCCCAGGCAAGCTGACCAGTTTGCGTTACCGTAAACTGGAGCCATACATCTTGATTGCCACCACCGGGGAAACAAGGCGGACTTGCGCCAGAAGCCGAAAGGGTGGACATGTCGATACTCGTAGTAGCATTAACGTCGCATAATGGAATAGCGCCGGAACAGGCGTTACCGCCACCCGGTGGAGGATCGTACGAATCTATACAAAGATCAAATCCACCATCGGTGCCGCCGTTGGACATTATTCCGACCCACACCTGAGTTCCAGCTGGAAAACCCCAATTTAGGTTTAATGTATTCGTTCCTGTAACGGTTTGGCAAGTAACCAAAGTTCCCGTGGTTGGAGGGCATCCACCGGTATAGATTACGATTTCCGTTTCCGTTAGACCGGATGGAACAACTGAAAAATCATTTTGGGAACCCGTTGCTACATACGTGTACCAGACTTCGTTAGCAGGTGCTGCGTTGCATGCTCCGAACAGAATACTATCCGAAGTAGCACCAGAAGTAGTTCCGGTTTGACAGTTGGACCCACCCACTAAAGGAAAGGTTGTAGCTGTGGCGCAATTATCTGACTGACTGTAAGCAGAGCTTAAGCCCAACACCCCCAAACATAAAATTAGCAAGCCAAACTTCATCGTGCTACAATTCGATTAAAACTAATCCAAAAAATTAAAGGCAGAATGAAATAAATGAAATATGAAGTTATTTCAACAAATTAATCGTGCCCTTAAAAATCTGATCTTTTCCTTCGTGATCAATATACTTGACCACCCATACATATGCACCCTGAGGGCACAAACCACCATCTCTTTGATTTGATCCATTCCAGGGAAAGCTCACGCTAGTTGTAGAATAGACCAAACCTCTTTTGTCGAAAATCGACATCTCAAAATTTACATTGAGAATTTCAAGTGCTTTAGGGATAAAATTATCATTTATTCCATCGGCATTAGGTGTAAAGGAATTTGGCGCTAAAAGATTGTAATCGGTAGTTATTTCTAATTGTTGTGAAGAGGATTTGGAGCATCCTTCTACATTTGTGACAGTATGGCTTATTGTATAAAACCCCTTTTTGTTAAAGGTAACAAAAGGCTCCTTTTCTGTCGATTTTATACCATTGTCGAAATCCCATTCCCAATACACAGCAGTAGCTGAGTTGCTTTGGAACTGGATGGAAGGTATCGCATTCATGCTATTTTCCGACCACCTGAATTCGGCTTTAGGAGCCGGGAGAACATGAATTGCAATTTTATCAGATATGTTCATTACAGATGCATCCAAGGTGCTCGTTGCTTTGAGCTGGACGTAATAAGTTCCCGATTCAGGATATTGGTACATAGGATTGTTATCGGTTGAGTTTGCTCCATTTCCAAAATCCCAAAAATACTGTGCTTGTTTTGATTGACTTAATAGTTGGAAATCAATCACTTCACCTGTGCAAATTGAAGTTTTATTCAATGAAAACTGTGCGCTTGGTCTACTGATTTTTCCTGTTGAGGCATTTGACAATCCATGCTGATTCAATTGAGAGGATTTTGTTGTTTTATCATCTACCGTTGTGTTTGATTCCTCATCAGGAACAAACTCATGCTCGGGTACTTTACGATACTTGTCTGAAGTAGTCTTTTCCTCGTCTTCATTGTTAGCAGCATGGTCATACACTCTATCATGCACAATGATGGTTAGCTCCGCATCAAAATCTTGCAACGCTTGATTTTCGGTTGATGAAATTGCTGTCTTTTCTGGAACAGGAACGCCATCTTTATTTGAAATGATCTGTTGCTCGTTTTCGACTATCGAAGAATTCTCTTTCTCCATCAATTGCCAAATCAACAATGACACAACAAGTAAAGTCGAAGCAGCGGCAATACCTTTCCAAGGCAGTACCTTTTTTGGTGAGGGGAGCCGCTTCTCAATGGCGTTCCATTGAGAAGGGTCGTAGTCGTAGTGCTGCTGCTCCAACTTTTCTTTTACACTATTTTCAAAACCATTACGGTTCTTCATTCTCTTTCATTTTCTTCTTAAGTATCACCTTAAGATTTTTTTTCGCCTTTGCTAAATTGGATTTTGATGTCCCCTCAGAAATGCCGAGTATTTCTGCAACTTCTTTGTGAGACATATCTTCCATTACATATAAATTAAAGACCGTTTTGTAAGCAGGACTCAGACTTTGCATGGCTTCCACAACATCCGCAACGCCAATACCTAACATCTCAGATAATTCTATGTCTTCATCTTCCAATAAATCATCTTCGATTCTGCTTTCGTCTTCTATTATCGTTAGCTCTTTTTTTGATTTTCTGATATGATCGATGGCCGTGTTGACCATGATTCTTCTCATCCACCCTTCAAATGAGCCTCCGAAACTGTAACGTTCCAATTTTTCAAAGATCTTTATGAATCCGGTTTGACAAACATCCTGAGCAGTATCGTGATCGCGACTGTAACGCATACACACAGCCATCATTTTACTGTAGTACGTTTTGAAGAGTAATTCCTGACTTTTTCGGTCATTCTTTATACACTTCTTAATCGTCTTTTGAAGCTGCTTTTCTGTTAAATTCATTACGAATTCAAGTAACTGACGATAACTAAGACATTGGGTTGCCTTGCATCGACCTTTTTATTCTAATCTTTTATTTGAAATCATATTTGCCACGTAAATATTAACTTTTTCCAAGAAGTGACAATCCGAGTAAGTTTATTATTTTCGCAAACAAATTAGTGTAAGAAACAAAAACAAATTTAGAATAAAATGAAAGTAACTGTTGTAGGGGCCGGAAATGTAGGAGCTACTTGTGCCAATGTGCTTGCGCATAGAGAAGTCTGTAATGAAGTTGTATTGCTCGACATCAAAGAAGGATATGCTGAAGGCAAAGCTTTGGATATCTGGGAAACATCACCAATAAATTCGTTTGATACAAGAATGATCGGTTCTACAAACGATTATGAAAAAACTTCAGGGTCTGATGTGATCGTGATTACCTCGGGAATTCCAAGAAAGCCGGGTATGAGCAGAGATGACCTGATCGCGACCAATGCCGGAATTGTTAAGTCTGTAACGGAAAACGTTATTGCAAAATCTCCGGATGCAATTTTGATTTGTGTTTCAAATCCGTTGGATGTGATGACCTACGCTACCTACTTAACAGCAAAAAAAGATTCAAGAAAAGTGATGGGAATGGCTGGAATTTTAGATACGGCTCGTTACAGATCTTTTTTGGCACTTGAATTAGACTGCTCGCCCAAAGATATTCAGGCTGTACTGATGGGAGGTCATGGAGACACTATGGTGCCACTTCCAAGATACACAACAGTAGGAGGGATTCCTGTAACTGAGTTGGTTTCTGAAGATCGATTGAATTCTATAGTTGAGCGTACAAAGAAAGGTGGTGGTGAAATTGTTAATCTGCTTGGAACTTCTGGTTATTATGCTCCGGGAGCTGCCGCTGCCCAAATGGTTGAGGCAATCTGTAAAGACCAAAAGAGAATTTTCCCGGTTTGTGCATGGCTTCAAGGTGAATATGGGATGAAAGACATTTATTTAGGAGTGCCGGTAAAACTTGGTAAGAACGGGATTGAAGAGATCATTGAATTGGATCTAAACGATGCTGAAAAAGAATTGTTAGAAAATTCTGCTACTGCAGTTCGCGATGTGATGGCGGTTCTTGATAAAATGGACGTGGTAGTCTAATCAAATAGAATTGAAAATTAATAAAGGCATTACTCAGGTAGTGCCTTTTTTATTTGATCAAAATTGGTTGGGTTCCTGTGCCGGATTTTGACGTAATTTTTACAAGGTACATTCCGGATGTTAAAAATGAAGTGTCAAATTGATGCATGGAATTAGAATTTCTGGATTCCTGTCGAACAATTTTCCCACTTAGATCTAAAAGCTCAAAATCTATTGCCATTGTTCCGGTTAGCTGAATCGTGAATTGATCCGCGGCTGGATTAGGAAATACAGAAAAACGGAACTCTTCGTATGCTGGTTCAATGGTGTTGGATAGGCCAGTGCCCAAGGCGACCCTTAAACCGCCTCTTTTATTACCGACAATCATATCCAGGTTGTTGTCATTATTCAAGTCCTGCAGTGCAGGAGTGCTTCTCAAACCTACATTCACATTGCTAACCTGATTCGTGACAAGATTGAAATTTCCCGATAAATTTCCGTCGATAGTATTGTAGTGCTCAATGTTGCCGTGTTCACCTCCTGTAAATAACTGAGTTTCTCCCATATCGTTGAGAAAAAATCTAGGGAAAGACATTCCGATACTTGTTCCAAAATAATTGACTTGTATAAACCCTAGGCTGTCCGTCACATATGTGAATTTTGGAAGTAAAGTGTCTTTGTTTTCGTAATAATTTAAGTTGCCATTCCGTTCCCCAATAATTAGATCAAAATCACCGTCTTTGTCCAGGTCGAATAAGGTTGGGGCAGCATGCAATCCCACATCGATCGTAATGCCGTCCAGGTCGGTCATTTGAGGGGCAGTAAGGACGAAGTTCGCCGTATTTCCGGGTCCGGCTGTATTGGTGAAGTAGTGGAGCACTCCGTTGTAGTCACCAATGATCATGTCATCGTCGCCATCATTGTCAAGGTCGGCAAATGTGGGGATCATATTTTTTTCTATACCTGATGTGGAAAGATTCATATAGTCATTATCTGTTAGTGTATATACAGGCGCAGAAGCACTTCCCGTATTTTCATATAGGGAAATAAAAGGAATATAGGTGTCAGAAATTGGGTCAAACCTGCCAAAGTTAGAAACCAAAAGATCCATTAAACCATCAGCATTGTGGTCGAAAAAAGTGGGTATTGATCCGGATCCCACATCAATCATATTGTCTTGAAAGAGATTTTTAGATTGAAAAGAAAATGAAGGATTGGCGTCAGTTCCAACATTTAAGTAATAATGAACGCTTTGGATATCTTCACTTTGATTTGGTGTATTCGGCGATACAATAAGGTCTCTGTTTCCATCATTGGTTACATCTTCATAAAAGGATGCAGGGAAAACCTTAATGTTGATTGGAGTGTCGTAGGTCGGAAATGTTGTGTCCTGTTCAATCATGGAGGAATTGGTATTCGGGGCACTACCACCATTAGTAAGCAGAGACATAAATGAATAGCTGACATCCCCAATTAAAACATCTTTAACTCCGTCTCCATTTTCGTCAATTGTCATTACAGTTGAACCGCTGTGTCGCAACGCAGATTTTTCCCTAATTTCTGTTTTCAAAGGGTCCGAGTTGCTCTGAATGTATTCTGCCACTCCACCAAGATTGGAATTATCACAAGTGTCATAAAGCTGAAGTACGCTATTTGTAAAAGCTTCTGAAAAATGTCCCCAGCAATTATTTTTTAACCGAAAGACAAGGCTGTCGCATGTCCCATAATTTTCTACCGACAGATTTTTATGATATTCGAGGTTGGATCCGAAAATGCTGAATGTGATTACGTCTAAATCGCCATCGTTGTCAATGTCATCAACCGATGGAATGTCTGTAGAGCTCACATATAAATTCAAGTGGCTGGTATTGTAAAAGCTTTTTACCAATTCGGTTTCGAGGCTAAATGAAACATTTCCCGGTGTCCCCGTATTTTTGAAAACTCTAATTCCTCCTGTGGCATAGGTCCAAATGTCTTTCTTTCCATCACAATTGTAATCCCTAAGTATACACCAGCTCTTTAAGTCTGAAGGAAAAATGCTTTCGTATTCAGGGGCGTGAGTGTAGGATGGCACTCCTGAACTCCCATTGTTGATGTAGGTCATTATGGCATCATCTGTTCGGTCGAAAATAAATAAATCAGCCAACCCATCACCATTTAACTCAATGGTTGAAATCTGGGCTGAATTGATACCCCCGACCCACGGATTCTCCAATTCGCTTCCCATTTCAAATACGGAAATGGTGTCTGAAAAATCAAATTGATACGTCTGTGAAAAATTTAGGTTTGCCCAAAGCAGGAGAGCTGCGAGTACAATATGTTTCGATCTCATAATAATCATAGACGTAAAAGTGCGTTATTTGATTGCATAATGGGGTAAAAATAATTGATTGAAATTGCAATCCAAAACATGCCTTTTTCTAAGTAGAAATTAATGTTGTTAATAATAATTTGAAATTCTATATTTGCAGCCCCTATGTCGAAGCATATTGGCTTTTAGGGTAATGAATAACAAAATTTTACAACATGCAGAATAAAACGGCCATATGGCTTTTTACCATTCTCTTAACCCTTGCTTGTCTTTATCAACTCTCGTTTGGATGGGTTGTTAGCAGTGTTGAAAACGATGCGAAGGAACACGCTGAATTGCGCCAGCTTCAGGTGCAGGATTCACTAACTAGACTAGAGCCGGCTCAGTACGTGTATAATGTCGGAAAGAAGTCGATTGTCTTTGGAGATCCAACGACTGGTGAAATTGACAGTGCAGGACTATCAGATCTCAAAGGGTTCTTTGAACAGCAATATTTGATCAACGTAGCACCAAAGAAAGTATATCCGGTATTCGGACATACGTATCAATATTGTAAGAATCACCAGCTGAACTTAGGTCTGGATTTGCAAGGTGGTATGGCGGTAACTTTGGAAGTGTCGATTCCTGATTTAGTGAAAAACTTAGCAGGGCCACAAGCCGAAGTACAATCTGTTTTTATGGACCCGTTCAATGCTGCAATGAAGGAGCATTCTGAAACAAGTGAGAACTTCATTGATTTGTTTGAGAAGAACTGGAATTCGATCGATCCTGATCAGAAGATGACACGGTTCTTTTCAGTTGGTTCAAAAGAAAAGTTTGATGATGATTTGACCAATCAACAAGTGATTGAGGTGCTTCGAGTTGAGGCGGACAAGGCTCTGGACAAAACAGAGGAAGTAATCATGACCCGTATCAACAAGTTCGGCGTTTCACAGCCGGCGGTTTCAAAGCAGCCTGCGTCAGGAAGAATTCATCTGGAATTGCCTGGTGTAAAGGATGTGGAAAGGGCCCGGAATTTGATCCAGAAAACAGCGAAACTTGAATTTTGGGAAACTCCAGAGGTCAATGAAAACTTTGTGGGTAGTATTAGAGTGATCAAGTCTTATTTGCTTGATAAAGAGCGGATGGAATTGGGAGATCAGGTGATGAAGCTTGACTCCACATTTGACCTCGTGCCTAAAGATACGGTGTACCAAATGGACTCAATTGGGAATGTTTTGGTGGACACTTTAGGGATTGCGCAGATAGATTCGGTTACGATGGATACAATTGCAAGGCCCTACACCAAGGCTGAAAAAGACTCCATCATTGACGCAAGCTTGGCGGGTGACAATCCGTGGGACAGAAAAATCAGGGATAAAGGTCTGCTGAGAGCAGGAATCATAGGTGATGTAAAACTAGCTGATACAGCATATGTCAACTCAATTATAAATGATCCGAAAGTAAAAACAAGTTTGCCTGCATATGTTGATTTTATGTGGTCGTACAAAGAGAATGAGGCGGAGGAAGATGAAGATAAGAGGATTGATTTGTATGTGATTCAAAAAGAATCCGACGGCAAAGCCCGTCTTACTGGTGCGGACATTGCTAATGCCTCTTACTCCGTTGATATGGAGCGAGGATCCGGTTGGCAAATTAATATGCAAATGACCAATGAAGGCGCTGATGAATGGGGTGTTTGGACAGAAGAAAAGGTGGGTGAGCCCATTGCTATTGTTTTGGATAATCTGGTGTATTCCGCACCCAATATTCAGCAAAAAATAACAGGAGGAAGCTCTAGGATTACTGGGCGATTTACATTCGAAGAAGTAAAGGATGTGGTTACAGTTCTTGAAGGTGGCTCACTGGATGCTCCCGCTAAAATTATTGATGAATCCAAGATCGGTCCTACATTGGGTCAGGAAAATATTGACAGTGGGTTGATGTCGTTTGTGATAGCCATCATATTGGTTCTAATTTATATGGTGTTTTATTACAAAAAAGCAGGAGCAGTGGCGGACATTGCTTTGGTCGCAAACATCTTCTTTATAATAGGTACGCTTGCTTCATTGGGAGCGGCTCTCACATTGCCGGGTATTGCAGGTATTGTATTGACAATTGGTATGTCGGTGGATGCCAACGTACTTATCTACGAAAGAATTAGAGAAGAGGTGCGAGCAGGAAAAGGCAAGCGACTTGCAATTACTGATGGTTACAAGCACGCTTATTCGGCTATAATTGATGCCAACTTGACAACATTGTTTACCGCGATTGTTTTGGCGTATTTCGGATCGGGACCAATTCAAGGATTCGCAATTACACTGATCATTGGTATTTTTACCTCTCTGTTTTCAGCCATATTCATAACTCGACTCGTCTTCACGTACATGCTGGAAAGGAAGAAAGAGATTTCCTTTTCTACAAGGCTTACTGAGAAGGTATTTGCTAACGCGAATTATCAGTTTATTAAGAAACGTAAGATATTCTACTTGGTATCTGCACTTATTATCATTGGAGGAGTTTCATCGTTGGTGACTAAAGGACTCGATGTAGGAGTGGAATTCAGTGGAGGTAGAAAATACCACATTAAAGTGCAGAACACAGTAAAGCAGGATGAATTAAAATCCGCTCTAACCGCTGCGTTTGATAACATGCCTCCAGAGGTGAAAAGCAGGGGCAATGAGTATCAGTACGAGGTAACTACCAAATACAAGTACACCGATAAATCTCTGGATGGAAACAAAATGGTTGACGATGCGGTGAAAAGTGGAATGGGAACACTCGGATATGCGTTTGCTGATGACGAAACGTCAAACGCTCAAGCAGTGGCAAATGCCAAGGCATCCGGGGCGGAGAATATTGTAGGGGCCTATCGAATTCAGGAATTCAGACAGGTTGATGCTACCATTACCGAGACGCTGATTAAGTCTTCGTTTATTGCCATAATTCTTTCGTTGATTGTGATCTTCATATATATCGCATTCAGATTTAAAAAATGGCAGTATGGTTTAGGTGCGCTATTAGCGATGTTCCACGATGTTGTTGTGGTGTTATCCATATTTTCGATCTGTTGGGGCATAATGCCATTTACCATGGAAATTGATCAGGCATTCATTGCTGCGATATTGACAGTGGTGGGTTACTCAATAAATGATACCGTGGTTGTTTTTGACCGGATTAGAGAGCGATTAGGTCTGCATAGAAAACAAGACCACAAAGAAGTGATCAACGGTGCATTGAATAGTACACTTAGCCGAACCATTAACACGTCGCTTAGTACATTCATTGTGCTTCTGGTTATTTTCTTGTTCGCTGACAGTATCAAAGGGTTTACTTTTGCATTGATGATTGGTGTGGTCGTAGGGACCTACTCGTCTCTGTGCATTGCTACCCCTACAGTGGTGGATCTTTCCAGAAACTTCGATGCCAATAAGCGAAAGAAAAAAGCATAACGAGTAAAATACTTTTAGAAAAAGCCTTTCCGAATGGAGAGGCTTTTCTATTTTTGTTTGCAATACAAGTCGACTATGTTTGGAATGAGTGGAGGGGAAATAGTCATTATTCTCCTCATCGTTTTAGTGTTTTTTGGTTCCAAGAGTATGCCTAAAATCGCAAGAACTCTAGGTAGAGGTATGCGTCAGATCAAAGATGCAACACAAGACATTCAAAGAGACATTCAGGATTCCGTTGTGGATACCGAATCGGGCATTGGAAATACGGTTAAGGATATTAAAAAGCCGTTTGAGGATATGGAGAAGCCGATATCCGATATCAGTAGGCCATTCAAGAATATTGATCAATGATATATGATATCGGACTTTTGCTCTCAGGGTTGGCCGTTCTCTTTGTAGGAGGTGAGTTCTTAGTTAAAGGTTCGGTTGGAATAGCAAAGTCATTTCGAATATCTCCATTGGTGATTGGAATGACCGTTGTTTCATTTGGAACATCGGCTCCTGAACTATTGGTTAGTTTGCAATCTGCACTTGGCGGAAATCCGGGCATTGCTATTGGTAATGTGGTGGGATCTAACATCGCAAACATTGCATTGGTTTTGGGTTTGACAGTCATAATATTCCCAATTATACCGGGCAAACAGACGAAGAGAGTTGACTGGCCTATGTTGATTTTTGCCACAGTTTTATTTGTGCTGTTCTCTTTGGATGGAAAGATTCAACTTTGGGAGGGGGCAATTTTATTCTGTATTCTGATCATTTTCACCACCTTATTAATTGTGAAATCAAGAAAGGAAGTACGCACGAATGCAGATGCTTCTAAAATTGAAAGTGTGAAACATCCGATTTGGCTTTCTGTTTTATTTCTTTTCATTGGATTGGCTGGTCTTTATTTCGGGTGTGAATGGTTGATCGATGGTGCAGTCAATGTTGCTGAGGCGCTGGAGATGCCGGATCATGTTATTGGGCTAACTATTGTTGCATTTGGCACTTCTGCTCCCGAGCTAGTTACTTCTGCGGTTGCCGCCTACAGAAAACAGCCGGACATCTCATTAGGTAATCTATTGGGTTCTAACATCTTCAATATCATGGCTGTTGTTGGAATTACTGGTATGGCCGCCAGCGAGCCCAATGAACTGAAGGTTAACGAGGAGGTATGGAGCTTTGATTTTTGGTGGATGCTCGGTATCGCTATTGGGTTGGGAGTAATGCTGTTCTTAGGTAAAAAAATTGGTCGAGTTAAGGGGGTAATTCTGCTGCTAACCTATGTTGCCTATATTTCGATTCTGATCTATAAAGCTAGTCATTAGCTTTAGTGTTTTTTGTTTTTTATGGAATGCACCCCCTAAAAATTGGGGTACTGTTGAAAAATAGCGGTAAAATATTAGGTTCGACCCCTAAAAAATGCTCATATTTGCATAAATAATTGTAAAAATGAGTCAAATGAGATTTAACGCGATTGAAGAGGCCCAAAAAAGGGAGCCTATTAAAATACCTACCACGACCACCAGAATTTCGGAACTGTATGGCGAAAATGTTTTCAATCAGGATTCGATGCGCGAATACCTCACCGAACAGGCGTACAAAAGCGTTCAAGAGGCTACGTACGAAGGAAAAAGAATCGATAGAAAGGTAGCTGATCAGGTCGCGTCTGCCATGAAAGACTGGGCATTAGCCAAAGGAGCGACTCATTATACACATTGGTTTCAGCCATTAACCGGTGCAACTGCGGAAAAGCACGATGCTTTTTTTCAGCCGATAGAAGGTGGAAGGGCTATTGATCAATTTGAAGGAAGTTTGTTGGTCCAGCAAGAACCAGATGCTTCGAGCTTTCCGAATGGCGGAATCCGAAATACATTTGAGGCCCGAGGCTACACGGCTTGGGACCCTTCCTCACCTGCATTTGTAATGGGAACTACGCTTTGTATTCCTACGATTTTTATTTCCTACACGGGAGAAGCTTTGGATTACAAAATGCCATTGCTCAAAGCGCTATCTGCTGTTGATGAGGCCGCAACTGATGTATGCCAGTACTTTGACAAAAACGTAACAAAGGTAAATGCAACATTGGGTTGGGAGCAGGAATACTTTTTAGTTGATAAATCTCTTTATCACGCCCGCCCGGATCTGTCCACAACCGGAAGAGTGCTCGTGGGTCATTATCCTGCCAAGGGTCAGCAGTTGGACGACCATTACTTTGGTTCCATTCCTGATCGAGCGATGGCGTTTATGAGAGATTATGAACAGGAGTCGCTTAAGCTGGGGATTCCCGTTACAACGAGGCACAATGAGGTTGCTCCAAATCAGTTTGAATGTGCACCGGTTTTTGAAGAAACCAACTTGGCAAATGATCACAATTTGTTACTGATGGATGTCTTGGAAAAAGTGGCAAGAAAGCACAACTTCAGGGTGTTATTTCATGAAAAGCCGTTTGCCGGTTTGAACGGTTCAGGTAAGCACAACAATTGGTCTTTGGCGACAAATACCGGGGTTAATTTGTTAAGCCCGGGAAAAAACCCAAAATCCAATTTGCAGTTCCTTACATTTTTCGTGAATACGATTAAAGCAATTTGTGATAATGCCGATATCTTAAGGGCTTCAATAGCCTCAGCGTCCAATGATCACAGGTTGGGTGCCAACGAGGCACCTCCGGCTATAATTTCCGTTTTCATTGGGTCACAGCTCACTGAAATGTTGGATAAATTGGAGAAAAATATCAAATCCGGGAAAATGACCCCCGAGGATAAAACGGAATTGAAATTGAATATTGGGAAAATTCCACAGATTCTGTTGGACAATACCGATAGAAACAGAACTTCTCCGTTCGCTTTCACAGGGAATAAATTTGAATTCAGAGCAGTTGGTTCAGCAGCAAATTGTTCGTCATCCATGATTGCACTCAATACAATTGTTGCAAAACAGTTGCGCTTGTTCAAAACAGCAGTTGATAAAAGAATTTCGGGTGGAACAAAGAAAGATGAAGCAATTTTAAAAGAACTTCAAAAGCTGATTATTGAGTCCAAAAAAATTCGGTTTGAGGGGAATGGATATGGAGACGAGTGGGTAAAAGAAGCGGAGAAAAGAGGATTGTCCAATCTTAAAAATACACCTAGAGCACTTGCGGCCATGGTAGACAAAAATACAATCCAACTTTTTGAGGAGCTGAATGTCTTATCCTCAGTCGAACTGCATGCTAGACATGAGATTGAATTGGAAAATTACATCATGAAACTTCAGATTGAAGCCAGAATATTGGGCGATATATGCTTCAATTATATTATACCTGCTGCGATCAAATATCAAACACAATTGGTGGAAAATGTTGAGGGAATAATGGACATCATGAGTGAGAAAGAAGCGAAGGGAATTACATCCGCTCAACGTGATTTGATCACAGAAATATCAAAAAGATTTACTTCTATAAAGAAAAATGTGGAAGACATGATCGAAGAGCGAAGGAAAGCCAATTTGATCGAAGATATGGAGAAGAGAGCAATTGCTTATTGCGATAAAGTGAAGCCGTATTTTGACGAGATAAAATACGATGCCGACAAATTGGAGATGTTGGTGGCAGATGAATACTGGCCTCTGCCAAAGCTGAGAGAAATGCTGTTTGCAAACTAGCCAAATAAACGGGTTAAGTGAATCGTTAAGATTGAATCAGCTTTTTGGTTCAGATGAGCTTTAGTGTTTTGATTTAATGTTACCCTGTGTCAAATGTGGTACAGTTTTCGTTGAGTAATTAAAATATTTACTTATTTTCGTTTGTCCGATGAACGAGAATTAAGGAAAGCATAAGTAAACTATACATGAAATTATTAAGACGAATTGCTACGGTGTTGTTGGTATCTCTGATATCAGTTGGGGGTTATGCTCAAAAGAACTTTGCGAAAGAAGCGGATGCGAAATTTGCGAATGAGCAGTATTTCTCAGCTATTGATGCCTACAAGAAGGCCGAAACCAAGGCAAAACCCGCGGAAAAAGCCAGAATTAATTTTCAACTGGGAGAATGTTACAGAATGTTGGTTGACCCGACTCAAGCTGAAACATTCTACAGAAGAGCTATTAAACTGAAGTACGATAAGGTGAATCCAATCGTCATTTTTCAGCTAGCAGAGGTGATCAAGGAAGAAGGGGAGTACAAAGAAGCGGCAGAGCAGTATGAGAAATTTTTGAAAGTCAAGCCAGGTATTAAGATGGCTGAAGACGGATTGGCGGCTTGTGAAAAATCTCAGGAATGGATCAATAACAAAACACGGCATATCATTGTTGCAGAAGTTCAGCTGAATACAGATAAATACGACTTTTCTCCTGTTTTTGCTGATAGAAAATACAATCAGCTGATATTTTCATCTTCTAGAGAAGGTTCTACAGGTGCAGAAATTGATGATAGAACGGGTGAGAGTTTCATGGACTTGTGGGCAACTACCAGAGACAACAATGGAAAATGGAGTGAGCCGAAACCCCTTTCATCTTCAATCAACACAGAGGACAACGAAGGAGCTGCTGCCTTTAACAGAAAGATGAACACCATGTATTTTACAAGGTGTCCTAGAGAGAAAAAGCACAACATTGGTTGTGATATAATGGTTTCACAACAGCAAGGTAGTAATTGGAAATCGGCAACAAGCGTTGGTCTAAAGCCTGAAGGTGGTGACACTATCACAGTTGGTCATCCTTGCCTATCTGCTGATGATCAAGTGATGATATTTGCCTCTGATATGCCAGGTGGCTTTGGAGGAAAAGACCTTTGGATCACCAAGTGGGATAGAAAGGCAAAGAAGTGGGGGCCGTCATCCAATTTGGGTGAAACAATCAATACAGCCGGCGATGAAATGTTCCCTCACTTGAAACCGGATGGATCTCTTTATTTCTCTTCTACTGGTCACCTGGGAATGGGAGGTCTGGACATGTTCAAGGCTGAAAAGACAGGAGAAAACCAATGGGGAAATATTCAGAATCTGGGCTATCCGCTAAATTCAAGTGAGCACGATTTTGGAATCATTTTCGATCGGGGTGATACTGAAAAAGGATTTTTCACTTCTTCTAGAATCAACGGAAAAGGACATGACGACATATACAGCTTTAAAGTCCCTCAAATTCAATTTACTTGGACGGTGGAAGTGAAAAACAAAGCAACTTTTGAGCCTGTCCCTGGTGCTACTATTACTCTTGTTGGTTCGGATGGAACTAGTGTAACCAGAACTACAGACGAAACTGGAAAATATAAATTTGATGAGGAGAACGCGAATCGACTGATTAAAAAGGAAACGAATTATACTATTGAAATATCAAAAACTGATTTCTTGATTGGAAATGGAAGTGTTTCGACAGTAGGAAGAACAACCGGTAAGAATTTTTATTCTGCATATGAAATTCAACCGGCAACGAAGGATGTTGTGATTGATTTTCCCGAAGTACGGTATGACTTAGATAAATGGGCGCTTCAAGTTAACGAGACCATTAACTCCGAAGATTCTCTTAACTACTTGTACACGACATTGACTGAAAATCCTACCATTGTAATTGAACTTCAGTCTCATACAGACTGCAGAGGTTCGGACTCTTACAATCAGAAGCTGTCTCAAAAGAGAGCTCAGTCTTGCGTAGATTATTTGATCACGAAAGGAATACCAAGTGATAGAATGGTTCCGGTTGGATATGGAGAAAAGCAACCTAGAGGACCTAAATTTGAGTGTGGTGAAATTGACAAGCTTCCAACAGAAGAGGAGCAAGAAGCTGCACACCAAAAGAATCGACGGACTCAGTTCAGAGTATTGAGTTTTGATTACAAACCTGCCGGAGGTTCCGAATAGTGAATACTTATTTTATAAATAAGCCTCACAAATGTGGGGCTTTTTTATTTTTGCAAAACAATGACGTTAGAAACTAGATACGGTGCAAGGGGTGTTTCAGCAGACAAAGAGGATGTTCATGAAGCAATAAAGAATTCAGATAAAGGTCTTTTCCCTAAAGCATTTTGCAAAATTGTCCCGGATCATCTCTCGAATGATGAGGATTACTGTGTTGTTATGCATGCTGATGGCGCAGGAACTAAGTCTTCGCTTGCCTATATGTATTGGAAAGAGACAGGTGACCTGAGTGTTTGGAAGGGAATAGCTCAGGACGCACTGATAATGAATATCGACGATCTACTCTGTGTTGGTGCTGTAGATAACATTCTGGTATCAAGTACCATAGGAAGAAATAAGAATTTGATTCCCGGAGAAGTGATTTCGGCAATTATTCGCGGTACAGAGGAGCTTTTGGAGGAGCTTAGGGAGTTTGGAGTTAATATAAGGTCCACAGGTGGAGAAACGGCAGATGTAGGTGATTTGGTTAGAACCATTATAGTAGATAGTACGGTTGTCGCTAGAATGAAACGGTCTGAAGTCATTTCGAATCATAGAATATGTCCGGGAGATGTAATCGTAGGGCTCAGCTCCTGCGGAAAAGCTTCATACGAAAAGGAATACAATGGCGGAATGGGTAGCAATGGCTTAACTTCTGCAAGACACGATGTGTTTTCAAAAATTCTAATGTCAAAATATCCGGAAAGCTTTGACCCTGCTGTTCCGAAAGAATTAATTTATTCCGGTTCAAAACAGCTCTCAGACCGAATTGATGGATTGGATATCGATGTTGGAAAACTGGTGTTGTCGCCAACAAGAACATATGCGCCCATTATTGCGCGTATTCTTAAGGAACACCGCGCAAATATTCATGGTATGGTTCATTGCAGTGGAGGCGCTCAAACTAAAGTGCTCCATTTTATAGATCAGTTCCATATTGTAAAAGACAACTTGTTTCCAATTCCTCCTTTGTTTGACCTTATTCAAAAAGAATCAAATACCGACTGGAAAGAAATGTATAATGTATTCAATATGGGCCATAGAATGGAACTGTATGTGCCTGAAAGCATTGCGGAAGAGATAATCTCAGTTTCTGTGGATTATGGTGTTGAAGCTCAAATTATTGGAAGGGTTCAAGAGGGACAAAAAAAGCTTACCATCAGATCACCTTATGGTGAATTCACGTACCAATAGCCATGAGTGATATACTATCAAAGCTTGAGGCAATACATATGCGAAGGGAAGAGGTTTCCAAGCTAATTGTAGATCCCGATGTGATTGCTGACATGAAGCGTTATGTGAAGCTCAATAAAGAATACAAAGATTTGGAGCCGATTACGAAGGTGTACGTGGAATACAAAAATGTGATTGAGAATATCCAGTCGTCTAAAGAAATAATTAAGACAGAATCAGATCCTGAATTTAAGGAAATGGCCCGGTTGGAACTCGAGACGCTGGAAACCAGAAAAATTGAGATGGATGAGGAAATCAAGATTTTACTCATCCCGAAATCTCCTGAGGACGATAAGGATGTGATTATGGAGATTCGAGCCGGAACGGGGGGTGATGAGGCATGTATATTTGTTGAAGACATCTATAGAATGTATTTGATGTATTTCAAAAACCTTGGCTGGAAAACAGAAGTGATCAATTCCAATGAGGGTGGTGTAAAAGGTTACAAGGAAATTGTTCTTAGTATTGAGGGAGAAGGAGTATTTGGAATATTGAAATTTGAATCCGGGGTGCATCGAGTCCAGCGTGTGCCGGAAACAGAATCGCAAGGTCGTGTGCATACTTCTGCCATTACAGTTGCGGTTATGCCGGAAGCGGAAGAGGTGGATGTAGAAATCAATATGGCTGATGTAAGGAGAGATACATACAGGGCATCCGGAGCAGGAGGGCAACATGTGAATAAAACTGAATCTGCTGTTCGGTTGACCCACGTACCAACTGGAATAGTCGCAGAATGTCAGGACGGCAGATCACAACACAAGAACTTTGAAAAGGCACTAACAATGTTGCGCTCAAAGATGTATCAGGTGGAATTAGAAAAGGCTCAGGAAGAGCGGGCTGCGCACCGAAAATCTTTAGTTTCAACAGGCGATAGATCGGCTAAAATAAGAACCTACAACTATCCTCAAGGTAGAATAACAGATCATAGAATCAATAAAACAATATACAGTTTGCCGAGTTTTATGAATGGTGATATTCACGAAATGATCGACTCGCTAAAAATGGCGGAAAATGCAGAAAAACTAAAAGGCCAGGAAGACGAATAAATGACCAGGGAAGAACTAATTGATCAAATTAAAGAGAAACGCACTTTCTTGTGCGTTGGATTGGATACGGACCTTCAAAAAATACCAAAACATCTGTTGGATTGCGACGATCCGGTTTTTGAATTCAACAAGGTCATTATAGATGCAACGAAGGATTTGTGTGTGGCTTACAAACCAAACATCGCTTTTTATGAAATGTTAGGACCTAAAGGGTGGGAATCATTGAAAAAAACAATAGAGTACATTCCTTCCAACATTTTTACCATTGCTGATGCAAAAAGAGGCGATATAGGTAATACATCAGGATATTATGCGAATACATTTTTCAATACCTATGATTTTGATGCAGTGACAATTGCTCCTTACATGGGTTCCGATTCAGTAACTCCATTTTTAGCTCATACAAACAAGTGGGCAATTGTATTGGCGATGACGTCAAATGTTGGGGGATTGGATTTTCAATTTCAAAAGGATCAGCAGGGAGAACGATTGTTTGAAAAAGTGATTAAAAAATCGATGGAATGGGGTAACGATCGCAATACCATGTTGGTAGTGGGGGCTACACGTGCTGATCTTATTGAAGATGTGAGAAAAATAGCACCGGATACCTTTCTTTTGGTTCCGGGAGTTGGTGCCCAGGGAGGCAGTCTAGAAGATGTTGTTCATGCCGGAATGAATAAGGATTGCGGTTTGCTTGTTAATTCTTCTCGTGGGATAATTTATGCTTCTGATCAAGAGGATTTCGGGCAAGTCGCCAGGGAAAAGGCAATTGGATTGCAAAAACAAATGGAGCTGCATCTGGCCAATAGCGGCGTCATTCATTAACTACATAAATAGATTACGATTGCTCGACTCTACATTGGGTCGATGAAGGAAGATGTTTTACAGTTCATTTGGAAGATGAAGAGACTTCCAAACCAACCCATATATACCACTGCAGGAGACCCAATTCGGATAATAGATTTTGGCGAGATAAATTACGATCAAGGGCCGGACTTTCTGAACGGTCGCGTTTTGATTCGAAATGTTGAATTTGTAGGAAGTATCGAAATACATCGAAACAGTTCAGATTGGATCAAACACAATCATTCGTCAAGTAAACAGTACGATAATGTCATTCTTCATGTGGTATACAACCATGATTCAGAGATAGTTAATAGCTATAAGAGACCATTGCCAACGATTGAGCTGAAAGAACTAATTGATCCCTATTTACTATTGAACTACCAGCGAATTATGGATTCTAAAATTGATGTGCCCTGCCAGTCAATGATCAAGCGTATTGATAAGTTATATTGGCGATCTTTTCAAGATCGCTTATTTGCTGAAAGATTGGATAGAAAGGCAAAATTAATTTCAATAGATCTCTTAAGAAGTGGCAATAATTGGGAAGAAACGTTTTATCGATTGTTGTTCAAATATGTTGCAATGGGTGTAAATTCAGGGATGTTCTTTGAATTGGCAAAATCCATACCTCTTTCGTGTATCAACAAGTTAGGTAAAGATATACTTGCAGTAAAAGCGGTGCTTTATGGTCAGGCGAATTTGCTGGAAGATGTGACCAATGAGTATGAAATAAAATTGCGAGAAGAATACGAGTATCAGAAGATAAAGCTCAGACTCAAAAAAAATTATTTTCAGCTAAAGTATTCAAGAATGAGGCCTGCTAATTTTCCGACCGTTAGAATTCTGCAGCTTTCCTCGTTATTGGTGGAAAGACCAAGATTATTTCAGAAAATTGTGCAGTCTGAAACCAAAGAAAATGTAATCAATATTCTTACAGTTGATCCAAATATTCACTCGGTTAATACACAGTACGTTGGAATAAAAAATACAGATAAAACAGGCCCTTTTGGTCTCTATACGATTAACTCTCTGATCTTGAATCTTGTTGTTCCATCCATGTATGCGTATGGCAAGTATATCGGAGATGAGAACTTACTGCGCAATGCAACGCGAATCATGGAGGCTACTGATTGTGAAAACAATAAGGTCATCAGAATGTGGAAAGGGTTGAGTGTTCCATGCAGTAATGGATACGATTCCCAGTCATTGCTGGAATTGTACAACAACTATTGCAGTCACAAAAAATGTTTAAATTGTGCCATTGGTTTTAAAACAATCACCGGACAATGATTAGAAATATTTTATCCTATTTTGAAAAACGGGCATTTGGTGTATGTGAATGGTGGGGCAAAAAATTAGGAATTGGTGCGGGAAATATTCGCTTGTTTTTTATCTATTTGTCTTTTCTGACTCTAGGTTCGCCCATTGTTATATATCTCATAATGGCATTTGTTTTAGAACATAAAAAATTCTTTAAATTTAGCCGCAGAAGAAAGAGTATCTGGGACCTCTGATTTATGCTGTTTAATTTTCGATTTTTTAATAGGATTTTCTATGCCATGTTTCTTTTGGCGCTCATCATGGTCGTTGGAACACTTGGTTTCATGCTGATTGAGGATGAGTTTTCCCTGCTGGATGCATTTTACATGACGATCATAACAGTTTCTACAGTTGGATTCAATGAGGTTGGAGAACTGTCAGATAACGGAAGGCTGTTTACCGTGTTCTTAATCATAACAAGTTTTGGTACATTTGCTTACGCTTTGACATCGATAACTTCTTATCTCGTTGGAGGAGAATACAGGCAATATTTTAAAGAGCAGAGAATGGTAAAGAATCTTGATAAAATTAGCGATCATGTAATTGTTTGTGGATATGGAAGGGTTGGAACACAAGCCGTATCTCAGCTATTGGCTTTCAATAAAAAGTTTGTAGTAATTGAACAGGATCAGGCGATCATTGACAAATTTGAGAGCGAAAAGAAATTTCCATACTTAAAAGGAAATGCAATTAAAGATGAGGATCTGATGAAAGCAGGTATAGAAAAAGCAAGTGCGATCATAACGACACTACCATCGGATTCGGATAACCTATTTGTCGTTCTTACCGCCAGGGAAACCAATAAAAAGCTGACCATTATTTCTAGGGCT
>MDSW01076231.1_pt1 | contig 21321 bp, 22 predicted proteins | sample 811171 | NCBI WGS metagenome assembly MDSW01 (sample SAMN05326641, study PRJNA326480) | marine metagenome | isolation source: seawater | place: Atlantic Ocean: North West | collected 2012 | reverse complement strand
TATATTATAAAGTTTGTTATTGGCGAGGTAGCTCAGTTGGTTAGAGCACAGGACTCATAAGCCTGGGGTCGGCGGTTCGAATCCGCCCCTCGCTACCAAATATATGAATTATTTAATAGAAAAAAGCCTTTCATAATGAGAGTAGTTGATTTTATAGTAAAATTTTTAAAACAAAAAAAAATTAACGACATTTTTATGCTCACTGGTTATGGAGCAATGTATCTTAATGATGCAGTTAAATTAGCAGGAATAAAATACTATGCAACAAGAAACGAAGCTACAGCTCCGAGTATGGCTAGTGCCTATTCAAGAATTAAAAATAAAGTTGGTGTCGCTTGCGTGACGGCTGGACCAGGTGCAACAAATGCTTTACCGGGTTTAGCAGAGGCTTATGTGGACTCCTCTCCAATTGTAATTTTATCAGGCCAAGTTGATTATAAACAAACCACACATAGCACGAACTCCAAAAAAATAAGAAGTTTTGGAACTGCAGAAATAAATATTATTCCAATAGTTAAACCGTTAACAAAATATGCAGAAATAATCAAAAATCCCTTAGATGTAAAATATATAATTCAAAAAGCATTTCATTTAGCTTCAAGTGGGAGAAAAGGTCCAGTATGGATTGACATTCCACTAAATGTGCAAAAAGCAAAAATAGATGAGAAAAAATTAAAATCCTATTTGCCAAAAATCAAAAGTAAAATAAATTTAAAAAATAATATAAAAAAAGATTTTGAAAAAATTTTAAACTTATTTGAAAAATCAAAAAAACCAATTTTAATTCTAGGACATGGGGTCAAACAAAGTGGAAAGATCGCAGAGATTAAAAAAATAATTGATTTACTTAAAATACCAGTAATTTTTACAAGATTTACAAATGATTTAATTCCACATAATAAAAAATACATTTATGGAATATCTGGAATAAAGGCTACAAAATTTTCTAAAAAAATTATGAACCAGTCTGATTTAGCGATATCCTTTGGATGTAGATTTTCCCCCCAATTTGTTGGTCATGATTATCAAGCACTATCTAAAGCAAAAGTTATTTCCGTAGATTTAGAAAAGGATGAGCTTAATAAAAAAGGTCAAAAAATAGATGTGCCTTTGAGATATGACTTAACAAATTTTTTACCCTATTTTTTAGTTTTTCTAAAAAAGAAAAAATTAAAAAAATTTATACAATGGAATAATCACTGCAGAAATCTTAAAAAAAATTTTCCGATTATTTTTAAAAATTATAATAAAAAAAATAAAAGTAAATTAATGGATTTATATTATTTTATGGATAGATTAGGAAAAATCTCGTCTAAGAAGAACATACTTATTACCGATGCTGGTTCAAACTATTATATTGGCGGACAAGTTTGGAACTTTGAAAAAAATCAAAAAGAACTATCTTCTTATACAAATGCTGCTATGGGGCTATCTATACCTCTTTCAATTGGAGCTGCTGTTGCTTCACCAAAATCAACAATTTTATCTGTCACTGGTGATGGATCTTTAGAATTAAATATTCAAGAACTTAAAACGATTTCACATAACAAGTTTAATATAAAATTATTCGTTATAAATAATGGAGGATACGTATCAATGCACAATTGGGCTGACACATTTTTTAGAGGACGAAGAGTTGATAACCCAGTTGACACAGGTGATGGAACTTTGAATTTAAGAAATATTGCAAAAGCATTTGATATGGATATTTTTTAATTTCAAATTCAAAAAACCTAGACTTAAAATTAAAAAAAATTAATAATAATAGAAAGCCTTTATTTGTTGAGGTTTTAACTGACAATAAGCAAATAATTTATGATGCTTATAAAGATTATTAAAGTAAAACACTTATATGTCTTTAGATATTTTATTTATTCATCCTAATGCTTCAAAAAAAATATACCAAGGTTTAAGTAATGAGCATTCAGCAATTGAACCCCCGATTTGGGCAGGTATGTTAGCAAATCACTGTAGAAGTAAAAAATACAATGTAAAAATTTTAGATTGCGAAGCAGAAAGACTTGATTATATTTCGAGCGCAAAGGAAATTAACAATTATAACCCAAGACTTGCCTGCTTTGTTGTATATGGCCAACAACCTTCTGCTTCCTCACAAAATATGGAAGGAGCTGTTGCTACATGTGAAGAATTAAAAGAAATTAATCCAAGTATAAAAACCATTTTTGTTGGAGGACACGTCTCTGCTTTACCCAGAGAAACACTCGAGAATGAGAAATCAATAGATATAATAGCTTTAAACGAAGGTGTATATGCAATATCAAATTTATTAAAAGTTGAAAACTTAAATGACGATAATTACTTAAAAAAAGTAAAAGGTATTGGATTTAGAAATAAAGATAACAGTATTGAAATAAATGAAGCTGAAATAATTGTACCAAAAAAATTTCTTGATACTGATCTTCCAGGGATAGCTTGGGATTTGCTTCCTTCTCTTCAAAGTTATAGAACTGCCGGATGGCATTCATGGTCAAATAACTCTGACAAACAACCTTTTGCTGCTTTATATACAAGTCTAGGATGTCCTTATACTTGTTCTTTTTGTATGATTAATATTATAAATCGAACCAATAATTCAGAAAATATTTCTTCAAAAGACTCCAATATATTTAGATGGTGGACACCAGATTTTATTATAAAGCAATTTGACTATTTTGCTCAACAAGGTGTTAAAAACGTAAAAATAGCAGATGAATTATTTGTCTTAAACCCTAATCATTTTATGAAAATTTGCGATATGATTATCGAGAGAAAATATGATTTTAATATTTGGGCTTATTCGAGAATTGATACATGCAAACCTCAATACTTAGAAAAGCTAAAAAAAGCTGGAGTTAACTGGCTTGGTTTAGGTATTGAGAACCCTAGTTCTATTATTCGTAAAGAGGTCCATAAAGATGCCTTTAAAAATGTAAAAATAATTGACATAATCAATTCTATGAGAGATGCAGGAATTTATGTTGCAGCTAACTATATTTTTGGTTTACCAGAAGAAACAAAAGAAAGTTTAGAATTCACTTATAATTTTGCTGAAGAAACAAATACAGAAATGGTGAATTTTTATAGTGCGATGGCATACCCAGGAAGTCCTCTTCACTTAGAGGCAAGAAAAAATAAAATTAAATTACCTGATAGTTATTCAGGTTACAGCCAGCACTCATATGATACACAAAATCTTCCATCTCAAAATCTTTCAGCTGCTGAAATTTTATCATTTAGAGATAAAGCTTGGGATAAATATCATACTAATCCAAAATATTTGAAATTATTGGAAAGTAAATTTGGCATTAACGCAGTTAATAATTTAAAAAAAACTACAAAAATAAAATTAAAAAGAAAATTATTGGGTGATAAAATTTAGTGAAAAAAAATTTTACACTCACAGTTTTTGAAAAAGCTTCAGTATGTCGTCACTTTGAAAATGAAGTTTTTAAGAGAGTCTCCAATCGAGAGATAAATTTCCCCGTTTATTTATCAGCCGGACAAGAGTATGCACCTGCTACAATAGCTGGTATTGTTGAAAGAAAAAAAATCAAACCTTTAATTTTTGGACAACATAGAGGTCACTCAATTTATTTATCTTTTGGTGGAAATATAGTTAAATTAATAAAAGAGCTCAAAGGCAAAAAAGATGGTTGTACTTATGGGATGGGAGGGTCATTATCGATTCACTCAAATGAAATTAATATGTTTGGTCATGACGGATTTATGGGTAGCAATGCTTGTATTGGAACCGGTGCTTGTTTTTCGTCAAAAAAGCCAACTATAATCTTTATTGGAGATGCTGCGCTCGAGGAAGACTATGTGCTTGCATCTTTAAGTTGGGTTTCAAAAAAAAAATTACCAATATTATTTGTTGTTGATGATAATAATTATGCTGTTTTAACAAAAAAAGATGATAGGAGAGATTGGAAGGCAAAAGAGTTGGCTAAGGCATTCAAGATTACCTCTTTTGATTTAAAAGATGATCCCAAGAAAATCTATAATAATATTAATAAGTATTTATTTAAAAAACCTATGTTAATAAACATTCATACCAACAGAATCTTTTGGCATGCTGGTGCAGGAAAAGACAAAGAAAAAATTTTTGATAGATACCTTCAACAAAAGAAATTATTAGGAAAAAGAGGCGAAATTATTGATAAAAAAATTGGAAAAAAAATAAAACTATTATGGGAAAAGAGTTAAGAGATACAATAAAAGATATTACACATAGACACTTAAAAAAATTTAAAAGCCAAGTATTTGGTCAAAATTTAACTGGTGTAGGCTGGGTTGCAGGTACGCTTCCAAAGTTATTTGAGAAAGATGGTGTTATCGAACTACCGATGGCTGACGTTGCTGGAGGAGGAATTGTAACTGGCTCTGCATTGATGGGGAAAAGGCCGATATATATTATTCGTTATCAAGGTTATAATTGGTTTAATTGTATATTTATTGTTAATTATGCATGTAAGTCCAACGAGATTTGGAGAATGCCTTGCCCAATTATGATAAGAGGTATTGCATCAGAAGGTTCCATTGGTCCCGTTGCTGGATCAGCTCATATTTCAATTGTTTATAAGATGCCTGGGTTAAAAATCTTTTCACCTATGACAAATAAAGAATACATAAATACTTATAAAAAATTTATTAAATCAAAAGATGTTTTTTATATATCTGAACATAGACATAGCTATTCAAATACATCTGAATTTAAAAATGATATTATAGGAAAAAAAGATATTATTTTAATGCCAATCTCAGTAACAAGATTTGAAGCTGAAAAAGCTAAAAATGAATTACAACAAAAGGGTTTTAAAGTTGGAATAATCCATTTAGTCAATTTAAAACCCTTCGAAATTAAACAGTCTTGGGTTAAGGCAATTAAAAAAAGTAAATTCGGAGTTTTGATGACAGATAATGATTATAAAGATGGAATTTTGAGAGTCTTAGCACATAAAGTTTATGAAAAAACAAATAAGAATGTTTCGGTTATAGGACTAAAAGATAAATCTGCAGGTCATCATAGAAAGGTTGACAACTTACCTCCTAATAAAAATGATATAGTCCAAATGGTAAAATCAATAATTAAAAAAAAATAGAATGATTATTTCAAAAACACCATATAGAATTTCATTTTTTGGTGGAGGCAGTGATTATCCCGAGTGGTATAAAAAATTTAATGGTTCAGTATTGTCAACTACAATAGATAAACATATTTACATTACTTGCAGACACCTACCAAATTTTTTTGATCACAAATATAGAATAACTTGGTCAAAATTAGAAACAGTTAAAAATATTGAACAAATTCAACACAAAGCAGTAAAGGCTTTATTAAAAAAATTTAAAATTAAAAATGGGCTAGAAATACATTATGATGGTGATTTACCGGCAAGAAGCGGGATGGGATCGAGTTCAGGTTTTGTGGTAGGCTTGTCAAATATTCTATTTAATTTTACAAACAAAAAAAAGAGTAAAGAGCAATTATCTAAATTTACTAGAAATTTTGAACAAAAAATTTTAAAAGAGACTGTAGGATCCCAAGATCAAACCGCAACAGTTTATGGCGGGTTTAATCGAATTAATTTTAACAAAAAAAAAATTTCCATTAAAAGAATTAAGAATAAAAAAAATTTACTTAAATTGAATAAAAACTTAGTTCTTGTTTATTCTAAAATACAACGTAATGCCCCAGAGATTGCCAAGAAATACGTTACATCTCTAACTAATGAAAAAAAAAATAGTATATTGAAACTGATTAGACATGTTGAGATAGGAGAGAAAATTTTAAATAGTGGAAATATAGATGACTTTGGGAGGTTGCTAGATGAAACATGGCATTATAAAAAGGAAATAAATAAAAATATCACTAATAATAAAATTGATGAAATGTATATTGAGGCAAAAAAACATGGAGCATTAGGTGGAAAATTACTTGGAGCAGGCGGAGGTGGTTTTTTAGTTTTTTATATGGGTGAAAATGAAAAAATATCTTTTCTTAAAAAAAATAAGAATATTGTTCATGTGCCTTTTAAATTTTCTGATTTAGGAAGTGAAATAATTTTTAAAAAAGGAAATATATGAAATTTAAGCACTCATTAATGCATAATAATTTTACTAGAAGCGATATGCAAAGTGTAAGTAAATTATTAAAAAAAAAAAATATAGTTTTAACACAAGCTTCAAAAGTAAGAGAATTTGAGTTAAAATGGTCTAAATGGCTCGGAACTAAATTTTCAGTCTTTGTAAATTCTGGATCATCAGCTAACTTAATAACTCTTTCAATATTAAGATCTTTAAATAAAAATAAAAAAAAAAATGAAATAATAGTTCCAACTCTCACGTGGGTTTCAGATATAAACTCAGTTTTGATTAATGGATTCAAACCAGTTTTTGTAGATATTAATCTTTCTAACTTATCTATGAATAGTGAGGAGGTTTTAAGGAAAATTAATAAAAAAACTTTAGCCGTGTTTATAACTCACGCCCAAGGATTTAACGGATTTACAGATATCTTTTTAAAAAAACTTAGAAAAAAAAAAATTATACTTATCGAGGATGTTTGTGAAAGCCACGGAGCCAAACATAAAAAAAAACTTGGAACATACGGTTTAATATCTAATTTTTCTTTTTACTACGCTCATCATATGACAACTATTGAAGGAGGAATGATCTGTACTAATGATAAAAAGATTTATGAATTAGCAAAAATATTTAGATCTCATGGAATGGCTAGAGAGGCGAACAATAGTATATTTGAAAATAAAATAGTAAAAAAATATAAAGATCTTTCACCAAAATTTATTTTTTTATATCCAACATTTAATTTTCGGAACAACGAAATTGGGGCAACAATCGGTATAAATCAATTAAAATCTTTAAATAAAAATAATATTAAAAGAACAAAAAATTTCAAATATTTTTTAAAAAAATTAGACTCTAAGAAGTATTATAAAAACTTTTTAGTGAAAGGTTCAAGCAATTATGCTTTTCCAATAATTCTAAACACAAAATCTTTAAACATTAGAGATAAATTCGAAAATTATTTAAAAAAAAATGGAATTGAATTTAGGCGTGGTAATGCTGGAGGAGGTAATCAATTAAGACAGCCGTATTTAAAAAATATTCTTAAAACAAAATTAAAACCTAAATCATTTAAAAACGTAGAGCGTGTTCATTTTTTTGGGTATTATATTGGAAATTATCCAGATCTTAAATTTTCGAAAATAAATCAGATTGTTAAAATTTTAAATTCTTTTTAGGTAGATAATGATAAGTAAAGATATAATTGTAAAAAAAAAATCAATTTTCAAAGATCATAGAGGACTACTTTGGACTTCTTGGGTTCAATCAGACTTTAAAAATTTAAAGTTTAACCATGATAAATTTTCAATCTCAAAAAAAAATACATTAAGAGGATTTCATTGTGATTTTAAATCATGGAAACTGATTACATCAACGTATGGTAAGTTTCTTTTAATAGTTGTAAATCTAAAAAAAAATTCCAAGAGTTTTCTTAAAAGTAAAAAATTTATTCTTGATCATAAATCCCCAAAAACTATTCTAGTGCCTCCTTATTACGCAAACGCGCATTTGTGTTTATCTAAAGTATGTGTCTTTCATTATAAATGGAGTTATAAGGGCAAATACTTAGATCAAAAAAAACAAATTAGTATTAGGTGGAACGATCCAAAAATTAATGCTAAGTGGCCTATAAAAAAACCAATTTTAAGTGATAGAGATAAAAAATCTAAATTTTTATAATTTATGAGCAAAATACTTATTACAGGCGGAGCGGGTTATATAGGCTCAATGCTTTGCACAAAATTATTGGAAAAAGGTCATGTAGTTACAACAGTTGATCTTTTAAAATATAATAAAGGATCTTTAAATCATCTATATTTCTACAAAAATTTTAAATTAATTTGTGACGATATAAGAAAAGTATCTTTGATGAAAAAATTAGTAAGACAACATGAATTTATTATTCCATTAGCTGCTCTTGTAGGTGCTCCATTATGCGAAAAATATAAAAAGGAAGCAATAAGCACTAATTTAAAATCAATAAAAGATCTATGTAATTTAGTAACAAAAAAAAATAAAGTTATCTATCTAACGACGAATTCAGGATATGGAATAGGAGAAAAAGATAAATACTGTGATGAAAATAGTCCTCTTAAACCAATTTCACTATACGGGAAAACTAAATGTGATGGAGAAGATTTAGTTAGAAAATACATTCGAAATCATGTTTGCTTCAGACTGGCTACAGTATTTGGACATAGCTACAGAATGAGAAGTGATTTACTAGTAAATAATTTTGTCAGCACAGCAATAAAAAAGAAAAAATTAACACTTTTTGAGCCGCATTTCAGAAGAAATTTTATACACGTAAGAGATGTTGTAAACGCTGTAATTTTTACCATGAAAAATTTTAATCGTTTAAAAAAAAATGTTTATAATTTAGGTCTTTCCTCAGCTAATATAAGTAAAATAATGTTAGCCAGAAAAATCCAGAAACAATATAAAAGGTTAAAAATAAAAATTGTGACTAATAGAAAAGATCCTGATAAGCGAGATTATTTTGTAAGCAATAAAAAGATTGAAAAAAAAGGTTTTAAAGCTCAAATATCTTTAGATGAAGGTATTTCAGAGCTAATACAAGTTTTTTTAAATGATAAAGAAAAAATAATAAATAATTATTAATTATTTCTTATAATTTCTTTAATTTGAGAATAAAAATTATTTTTTGCGTAAAAAAACTTTATAGCACTTTTTTGTGCACACTTTTTATCTGATATTTTATCTCCAATCATAAAACTTTTTTTTCTATTAACAATCCAATTTTTTGAAATTTGCTTTATCATTCCATTATTAGGCTTTCTTAGATAAGTTTTTTTTCTAAATCTTTTGATTTTCCCTTTTTCATGAAAAGGGCAGAATTGGACATCGTTAAAAAAAATTCTTTTTTTAAAGAAATATTTTTTTAAATAAATATGAAGTTTTATAAAATCTTTTTCTTGAAAAATACCTTTTGCGATTCCAGCTTGATTTGTCACAATAAATATATTGTAATTTTTTTTTATTAAATATTTTAATCCATCTAGAACACCTTTTCTTAATTTAAAATCTTTTTTTTTGTATACATAACCATAATCATAATTTATAACTCCATCTCTATCTAAAAAAACCGATGGTCTTAAAAAATAGTTTTTAAGTTTTTTTTCTGCAATTTTTAAATAATAAGGTGTTCCAATATCTAAAAAAAAGTTTTTATAAAATTTTCCAGTTATCATTCCATTATTTAAAATTTTAGGAAGAATATCATTTTCAAGAGAGCATGGTTGACTAGGTATGAGATTTAAAAATCTCTTTTTAAAAAAATAAACTCCACCATTCATAAATTTACTTTTTTTGGTAAGTGAAATTCTATTTTTCTTTAATGATAACTCATTCAATTTTTTGCTGTCGATATTTTTTTTATTCAAAGTTAAAGCCATACAACCGATTTTATTTTTAGAATGAAATTTAATTAAATCATTAATGTCGACATCAAACAAAGTATCGCCGTTTATTAAGATAAAATCATTTAGACCATTTTTTTTTAATCCTGATAACGCTCCACCAGTTCCCATTAATTTATTTTCTTTAATGCATTTTACGTTAATAAAATTAAAAGATTTATTATGAAAATGTTTATAAATAATATTATTTTTATATCCAACTAGAATAAAAATTCTTTTAATTGGATATTTAGAAAAATTATTAATTAAATATTGTAAAAAAAAAATATTATTAAACTTCATCATTGGTTTTGGCTTATTTTTAAGAAATTTTTTAATTCTAGAACCTTTACCACCTGCTAGTATAACTAAATCAATATTTTTCATTTTTATTAAAAGATTTTATATTTTGACTAAGATTTTTTTTAAATTGTAGCAAACCTTGTCAACCTCAGAGATTTTCATTTCGGGATATAATGGTAAAGAGAATATCTCTTTTGCCTTGATTTCAGATGTTTTAAGATTCCTTTTATTTTTTATTATTGATCTGTACGCTTTCATTTTTTGAATAGGATAAGGATAGATTGTTCTTGTATGAATTTTAAGTTTTAAAAGCATTTTTTTTATCGTTTTGGCTTTTTTATGATTTAGAGTAAATAAATGATAAACATGTTTACAATTAACATTTTCAAATGGAAGGCCTAAATTTGTTTTTGAAAGCTTTGATAAATATCTTTTTGCCAATATTCTTCTTTTGTTAATGTAGTTATCAACTTTTTTTAGTTTAAAATTAAGTATTGTAGCTTGTATTTCATCGAGTCTTGAATTAATTCCATTCTCGTTAGCATAATATTTATTTAGATATTTATTTTTTTCAATTGTCTCAATCCCATAAAACCTTATCCTTTTTATTTTTTTGTACAAATTAAAATCATCTGTTAAGATAAAACCTCCATCACCATAAGATCCTAATATTTTAGTAGGGTAAAAAGAAAAGCATCCAAGTTGTCCGATAGTTCCAGAATATTTTCCTTTATACTTTGCTCCTTGGGATTGAGCACAATCTTCAACAATTTTTATTTTATTTTTTTTAGCAATTTTTTTTATTTCATTCATATCGCACATTTGCCCGTATAAATGAACTGGAATTATCACTTTAGTTTTTGATGTAATTTCTTTTTTAATTTTTTTTATATCAATTAAGTAATCATCACCCACATCAACCAACTTTGGTTTACCGCCTGCATTAATAATTGCTGAGATTGTTGGTATAGCTGTGTTAGCAGCTGTAATGACTTCATCACCCGGTTTAAGCTTTAAAGATTTAAGGGCTATTAGAAGGGCATCGGTACCACTACCAACTGCAATTCCATATTTTGCTTTGTATTTTTTTGTAAATGCTTTCTCAAAATTTTCTAATTGTTTACCAAAAAAAATATTTCCAGCGAGAATAGTTTTATGAATATTCTTTAAAATAATTTTATTTATTTTTTTATATTCTCTGTCGTAATTCCAAAATCTTATCATTTTACCAATTTCTTAAATTTAGAGATATTCATTGAAACATTTAATGGCGCTTTTTTGCCAAATACGTTTTTTGCTGATAATCGCTTTATTTTTTTATTATATTTTTTTACAAAATTATAAACTGATTGAGATTTTCCACCAATATTAATTAACCCTTTTTGATTAATTAATTTTAAAATTTTCATCACTAGATCCTCATGAAATATAAAATTAGTTTTAAAATCATAAAATGCTGATTTGTGAACAAAAGGTTTTTCCGTTACTGAAGTTCTTAAAATCAAAGAATTTTTATATAACATGACAGAACACTCCCCCCCAAGTTTAGACCATGCATAATTGTTTATAGGTTTAATGGGTGAGCCTTCAGAATAATTACCTTTTTGTCCAGGATAAATATAGCATGTAGAAATATAAATTAGTTTAATTTTTAGCTTTGCGCAGACTTTAGTAACATTAGCAGTTCCAATAATATTTTTATCAATACTTTGAACAATATCTTTGTTATGTATGCTCATAGGTCTTGATAACCCCGCTAAGTGAATAAGGTATTTTGGTTTTACTTTAGTTAAATACTTTTTTATTAAATTAACATTTAAAATATTGAGCTCTGTTTTTTTAGGAAAAAAAAACTTAAAATTTGAATTTGACTCTTGAGCTTTGAAAGAGTTAGCAAATCTTCCGGTTCCTCCGGTAAAAACTATTCTATTTTTATAATGAAACATGTGAAAACCATTCACCCTTAAATTGTTTTTCTTTATTTAGTATTTCCTCTTTGTGGTTCCAAGCAAAAAGATAAATACAATCAGTCATATTATTATGAAAATAATTCATATCTTTTATCGGTATATGCATACCTGGGCTAAATTTACCAATTTTCTCTATAGTTGTATCACAGATGAAATCAATACAACTTTTATCTATCTTGCAGTAGTTTAATATTGTTGTACTTTTTGATGTAGCTGCATATCCACAAATTGATTTACCAGCTTTTTTAAGAAAATTTATTTTATTTAAAATATTTTCTTTGGAAATCTCACAATTTTTTTTAAATTTAATGCAAGAGTCTAAACTATCAAGTTTATTTTCAGACTCGTAACTTAAGATTGTTTTTACTTTAGGTGAAATCGGTTTGTTTTCCCTTTTAATTATATATCTCATTGAGCCACCATGTGTAGTTTGAGGTAAAACGTCCACTAATTCAAAATTAAACATTTTAAATATTTTCGAAACAGAGGATGCAGAAAAAATATAAATATGTTCATCGTAAATTTGATCATAAGCAACCTTCTCAAACATAGATCCCAAATATGGCTCTTCAAAAACAAATGTACCATCAGAAGATAAAAGTAAATCAATAGACTCAATTAAGTCTTTTAAGTTTGGAACATGACAAATCACATTAGATGCACATATTAAATCAGTTTTACCCAAAAATTCTTTGAAATTCTTCACTGTAGATTTGTTAAAAAAATTATTTACTGTAGGAATTTTATTTTTTTTCGCGAAATCCGCAACATTTTTTGATGGTTCAAATCCAAGTATTTCATTCCCATCTTTCAAAAAATTTTTTAGAAATGTTCCATCATTAGATCCAATTTCGATAATTTTTGATTTAGTTTTTAAATATTTTTTTATAAATTCATAATATTTATTAAAGTGATTTTTCATATATTCAGAGCTTCCAGTGAAAAAAGGATAATTCTGGTTAAACATCATTTCAGGTTTCGGGTGGTCATTTAATTGAAATAATGAAATATCTTCGTTAAAACCAACTTCCATATTGTAAAAAAATTCTTTAGAAAAATTTTCTTCTTTGATAAATCCATTAGCTATGGGCATTTTTCCAAAACTCATGAAAGGATCAATCGATTTATTTGTAATTTTACATTTCATTTATATTTTAAACTTTTAAATATTTTTAAAGTTTCCTTAATATCTTGACTTATTTCAGAAGTTAAATTTATTCCTCTTTTTTTTAATTTTCTGTTACTTACATGATAGCTTAGTTGATTCATTATTGCCGTATTAACAAATTTAATCTTAACATTTTTTTTGTATTTCTTTATCATTTCGATAATTTGTTTAACGGTAAAGTTCCCACTTAAAACATTATAAGTTTCATTATCAAATAAATTTTTTTCTATGCAAAATTTAAACATTTTAAAAGCATCTTTAACTGAAAGGTATGGTCTAAATTGATTATAAGCTGTCTTGTATATATTTATTTTTTCATTCAATGATGCATTAAAACAAAATTTATTTATCGCAGTATGAAATCTAATTCCTTTTGATACACCAGATATAGTTCCTAATCTTAAAGTAATATATTTTAATTTTTTTCTATTTTTTTTTAGCAAATTTTCCTCAATTAATTTAATTTCTGCATATGGTGATTGAGGTTTAAGCAAATGATCATCATTTTCACTTACTATATTTGCTTGTTTCCCATAAACACTTGTAGATGAAAGATGTATTAATTTTGATTTATTTTTTAAACAATAGTTAATTATATTCTTCATACAAGATAAATTGTTCCTATACATCTCTTTTTTGATCTTAAAACTTCCTTGGGCATTTGTATGAGAGGCACAATGAATTAAGTAATCAACTTTTTTGAAATTATTTAACTTTTTTTTACTCAGATCAATATTGTAAAAACTAAATTTTTTTTTTTTATTCAAATTAAAAAGTGAGTTATAACGCTGTGTATTAAAATTATCTATTAAGATAATTTCTTTAATTTTTTTTATTTTATGTGCACGTTCTGATATAAATGAACCTATATGCCCGCACGCACCAGTGATAAGAAGTTTCATTTTTTATTTTTTTTTATTATTTTTAAAAATTCTGTAAAGTTTTCAATATAATCACTAAACTTATATTCCATATCGCAGGCAACAAGCAAAACAGCATTTTTAGTTAAGAATTTAATTCTACACCAGGTTTTTGGTTTAAGAAGATATCCCTCCTTTTTATTAAAATCTAAAAGAATTTTTTTATTTTCTTTTTTAGAAATACAATCTATTTCAATTTTGCCTAAAAGAGGAAAAACAAATTGTGAGCATTTTTTATGTGCATGATCACCCCTAGTAAAATTTTTTTCTCCATTAATAATAAATATTCTTTTTACTTTAATTGGAAAATCTTTTTTAAGCGAGAAGGCAATTAATGTTCCGCTTTTCTTTTTAAAAGATTTAAATTTAATTTTCTTCATTTTTATTTTCAAATTTTTTATTAATATCGCAGTAGACAACCGGCCATTCTAAATAATTTGTGTATCTTTTAAACCAATAAGGAAGAAATCTTTCTGCTAGAAATGTATACATTCGAATTTTATTATATCCCTTCAAATTAAAGCCAAAGATATTTTCACATCTTTCTAGCCAACTAAAAACAACACTAAAATATTTATTTATAATTTCCGAAGAATTACTTATAAACATGTTTCCTTGATTAAATGAAGTATTATTTCTAACAAACTTGCTAAATTCATTCTTATCTTCCTCTGGTAAAAGTTTTATGGCTTTATCCAAATTTCCATTTCCATGAAACATGTCAAAATGAAACCTAATACTTTGTTTTGAATTAAAAATTTCTTTATAATTCCTTATCATAGCTAATTTACCATGTTTAATAAATTTAACCAATTTTGGTCTATATAAAACAGTCGGTTCACCTATAATTGCATCGTAATCTTTCCACTCTTCAGGCAATGATTTTAATAGATAATTAATAGAATTTCTGTCTTTAATTTTTTTATCATTACCCCATAATTCTCTGTATGAACAAAAACCAACCCACTCATTTTTTTGTTTGTATTTTAGATAATTTTTCCAATACCAGTAATAAAAAGTATATTCACCATAGTATGGATTTTTAATTGAAATATTTTCCATAGTATTGTCTCTTAACCATTCATCAGAAAAATTTTTATTTTTTAGACCAACAGGAATATATCCTAATTTTTTAACAATATTTAAATAGCTATTTTCCAAGCACATGCAATAAATTTTAAGATTATGCATTAAGTATAAAATTTTTAAATGAAATATTTTTTTTATCTTTATTTGATAAAGTTGGTTTTTTTATGGGCCACTTAATTTTCAAATCTTTATCATTCCATTTTATACCAATTTCACTATTTGATGATCTGTAATTTGTACAGTGGTAACTAAGTATATTCTCTTTTTTTAAACCAACAAATCCATGGGCAAAACCAGGAGGGATAAAAATAGATATACCACTTTTATCTGAAATTTTTATACTAAAATATTTACCAAATGTTTTTGAATTTTTTCTCAAGTCTACTGCAACATCAAAAATTTCACCTTTAAGAACACTTAAGTATTTTCCTTGAGAAAATTTTGTCTGTAAATGTAAACCTCTTAAAACATTTTTTTTAGAAGATGAAACACAAGTAAAAACAAATTTTTCTTTTGCAAGCATTTTTTTTTTAAATAATTCTCTAAAGTATCCTCTTCTATCTTTATGGACCTTAGATGATATTATTTTAAGTTCTTTGAATTTGGTGTTTTTAATTTTCATTTTATTTTGAATCTTTCTCATTCATGAAGATTAAATCTAAAAAGCTTAAAAAAGAATAATTTTTAAAATTTTTAAAATTTAAAAATTTTATAAAATTGTTTTTATTTTGAGATAAAAGTTTATAATTATTTTTTTTCATCAAGTTTAAAAAATTATTATATTCAATTAAATAAGCATAATTGATAGTAGGATGTATGTTAACTTGTTTCATTACGATATCATTATCACTTTTATCCGAAATATAAAACGGAGTATGAGAAAATATTATATATTTATTTTTAATTGAAAAAATTTTATTAAGTATTTCTTTATAATTATTTATATAATGAATTGAACTTCCAAAAAGAACAAAGTCTATTTCTTGATCAATATTTTCTAATTTATCTAATACTGTGATATTTTTAAGATTATTTTTCTCAATTAAATCTTTTATTGCAACATTATAATGATGTAAATCATGATAAATATATTCAAAATTTTTTAGGTATCTTGTTAAGTAAATGTAATTATCAATATTATTTGCTCCAAAATCTATAATCCTCAATTTTCGATTATTGTCGCATGATTGATATATTGTAAAAATTTCTAATAAATAAGAACAGGTGTTAAAAGGCTTATAAAAATTATCAGTTAAATTTTCTAAAATTTTAGTCTGTTCGCTAACATCAATATTTGTAGGATGATTATTTTCAGGTAAATTTTTAAGTTTGGTTTCAACAAAAAATATCTTAAAAATTTTAAATATTCTTCTACCTAAATATTTTGGTAGTTTATCAAAAAAGCTACTATTTAAAAACTTATTAAGTAATGTATACATTAAATTTTAAATTAAATTTTTAAGGTAAGTCGAATAATCACAATTACCATAAAACTTAATAGCAGAATTAATATTTTTAACTTTTATCCAGTTTTTTTTAAGTGCTATTTCTTCGATACATGCAATTTTTAGTCCTTGTCTATTCTCTATCGCCGACACAAAGTTTGCAGCATCATAAAAGTCTTTAATATTCCCTGTATCTAGCCACGATCCTCCTCTTCCAATTAGTTCAGCTTTAAGCGCATTTTTCTTTCTATAAATATTTAAAAGGTCAATAATTTCTAATTCACCTCTTTTTGAAGGTTTTAATTTTTTTGTAAATTCAATGACTTTTCTATCGAAAAAATATAATCCAGTAACAGCCAAATTAGATTTTGTCTTTTTTGGTTTTTCTAAAAGATTAATTATTTTGTTTTTTTTATCTAATGTTGCCACACCATAAAGGTGTGGTTTTTTAACTGGATGAATGAAAATTTTTGCGCCTGATTTTAAATTAATATTTTTTTTTAAAATATTAGTGAGACTTTGGCCGTAAAAAAAGTTATCTCCTAAAATTAATGCTACATTATCTTTTTTAATAAAACTTTCTCCTATGGTAAAAGCTTGAGGTAAACCACCTGGTTTAGCCTGTTCTTTATATTCTATCAAAATACCTAAATTGTTTTTCTCGGGTAGGACTTTTCTAAATTGATTAATTTGACCTTTATTAACTATAATCAAGATTTTTTTAATACCAGCTAACATTAAAACTGATAAAGGATAGAAAATTAAAGGTTTATCATAAAGTGGTAAAAGTTGTTTATTAACTGCTTTCGTAAGTGGACTCATTCTTGTTCCCATGCCACCCGCCAAAATAATTCCTTTTTTTATCATATTTCTAATCCCATTCTGTTTTCGTAATTTTTTTTAGAAATTTTTTTCAAAAATTTTTTATTATTTAGATACCATAAGATTGTTTGCCTCAAACCTTCTTCAAAATGAATTTTTGGTTTCCATTTAAGTTTTTTGACCATTTTGTTAATATTCAATGCGTATCTAAAGTCATGTCCAGGTCTATCTTTAACAAATTTAATTTTACTTTTACTACTAATTTTTAAATTCATTAATTTAAATATTTTTAAGATTTTTTTAACTAAATCTATATTTCTTAAGTTATATCCTGAACCTACGTTATAACTTTCACCATTTTTACCCTTCAAATATAGCGTGAATAAGGCTTCACAATGATCTTCAACATTTATCCATTCTCTAGAATTCATACCTTTTGCATAAATAGGTAAATTTTTACCATTTAAAATATTCGAGATCATTTTCGGTATTAACTTTTCTGGAAACTGATATGGACCATAGTTATTACAACAATTTGATATAATGGCTTTAATTCCGTATGTTCTGACATAAGAATTAATTAAATGGTCAGCACTTGCTTTGGAAGCAGAATAAGGTGAGCTTGGTTCATATTTATGTTTTTCGTCTGTTCTTTTTCCTATCTGTATATCACCATAAACTTCATCTGTAGATACGTGAATAAGCTTAGGAGCAATTTTTCTTTTTTTTAAAAATCTAAGTGTTTCTAGAAGATTAAAAGTTCCATTTACATTTGTATGTATAAAATTTTTTGGTTCATCAATAGATCTATCAACGTGAGTTTCAGCTGCTAAGTTAAATATAGCTTTTGGTTTGTATTTTTTAATTATATTAGTAAGCTTTTTCTTATTATTAATATCTGCTCTAATAAGTTTATAATTCTTTTTTTTTCTTATTTTTGTTGATAATTTGTTTGATGAGTAGGTTAATTTATCTACATTGATAACAAAATAGCTTTTTCTTATTAAATAATTTACTAAATTACTACCTATAAAACCAGATCCACCAGTAACAATGATTTTTTTCATTTTAAATAAAGACTAAATCACTTTATGTGGTAAATTAGTAAAAGAATTATCTTTTAAAATCAAATATTATTATTTAATGGAGTCAAAAGAACTAAGCGTTGTAATTGTTACATTTAAAAGTGAAAGTAAAATATTTGATTGTTTAAATTCTATACCAAATTTTATACAGGTTAAAATCGTTGAAAATTCAAATAATAAAAGCTTTAAAGAAAATATCGAAAAAAAATATACAAATGTAGAATGTATTTTGGTCGGCGAAAATAAAGGTTATGCAGTAGCAAATAATATTGGTTTAAAAAAAGTTAAAACGAAGTATGCATTAATTTTGAATCCAGATACAATCTTAAATAAAGACGTAATTAATAATTTTTTTATTACAGCTAAAAAGTTAAAAGAATTTTGGTTAATCGGATCTGCGAATGATCAGGTTAATAATATATATTCCAGAGATAATCATGTTTTGGAAGTAGATAATTTAAAAGGACATGCAATTTTTTTTAATATTGAAAAATTTGAAAATAATTTTTTTGATGAAAACTATTTCTTATATTTTGAGGAAATTGATTTATGTAAAAAAGTAAAAAAAAATAATGGAAAAATTTTTTTAGATAAAAATATAATAATAAAACATTTAGGTGCAAGCTCAGTAGAGAATGTAAATGAACTAGAATTGGAAAAAAATAGAAATTGGCACTGGATGTGGTCTAGTTTTTATTTCCACAAAAAATACAAAGGTTTTGCTATAGCTTTATTAATTATATTTCCAAAATTTATTACATCCTTTTTCAAAATAATTTTTTATTTTATAATTTTAAACAAAAAAAAAAGAGATATTTATTTTTGTAGATTTAGTGGAATTTTAAACTCAATTTTAGGAAAAAAATCTTGGTATAGACCATCATTAGATTGATTTATTAATTTTAAAAAGATAAAAAACTTAAAGTGGTGAAAAGAAATAAAATAATCGTAACAGGTGGAGCGGGTTTTGTTGGTACGAATTTAATAAAATTTTTATTAGAGAAAACTAAATTCAAAATTATAAGTATTGACAATTATTCTTCAGGTATAAAATCAAATCATATAAAGAATAATAGGGTAAAATACATTGAGGGAAAAACAACATATATTTCTCAGTTAATTAAAAAACCTAGAGAAATTAATTCAATTTTTCACTTCGGAGAATTTGCAAGAATTTATCAAAGTTTTTTAAAAATGAATGAGTGCATAGAATCTAATACTATTGGATCAAATGCTGTATTTAATTTTTGCTTAAAAAATAAAATAAGACTTATTTATTCAGCAACATCTGCATCCTTAGGAAATAAAGGAAATGATAAAAATTTATCTCCTTATGCTTTTACCAAAGCAAAAAATTTAGAGTTATTAGAAAATTTAAAAAGATGGTTTAAATTTAAATATGAAGTAATTTACTTTTATAATGTTTATGGACCTTATCAAATTTGTAAAGGCCATATGGCAACTGTAATTGGTATTTTTGAAGAACATTTTAAAAAAGGTAGGCCATTGCCTGTTGTAAAACCTGGCACGCAATCAAGAAGGTTCACTCACATTAATGATACAATAGATATTTGTTATTTAGCCTGGAAAAAAAATCTTTGCCGACACTACAGTATTGCTAATAAAAAATCATATTCTATTTTAGAAGTAGCTAAATTATTTAAATCAAAGATAAAATATTTACCTAAAAGATCAGGGGAAAGATATGCTTCAGCAATGATAAATAAAAATTTATCTAATAAAATGTATAAATATTTTGGAAAAATTAATTTAAAGGATTATGTAAATAAATTTATTGAGAAGAAAAATTAATGACCTGGAAACTCAATCAAACTGCTGGTTTTGTATCCTTTTTTTTTCAATAAATTATTTCCGGGCAAATCAAAAAGATTTATTACAAAAATAAAGCCTGCAACTTGTCCACCTGAAATTTCAATTAATTTTGCAGCTGCTTCAGCAGTCCCTCCTGTAGCGATTAAATCATCAATTATAAGAACTCTTTCATTTTTGTTAATAGAGTCTTTATGAACTTCAATAGTTGCTTTGCCATATTCAAGTTCAAAATCTACAGAAAATGTATCAGCAGGCAATTTATTCTTTTTTCTTAGGAGTATGAAAGGTTTTTTAAGTTGGTATGATAAAGTTGAGGCAAAAACAAAACCTCTTGACTCTATTGCTGCAACTTTGTCAAAATCAATATTTTTTGCTAGAGATATAATTTTATCATTTGTATATTTAAAAGCTTCTGCATTTTTAATTAAGGTCGTAATATCGCGAAATAAAATTCCCTTTTTTGGGTAATCTTGAATTGACCTTATGTATTTTTTTAGATCCATATTTAGCTTCAATTTTTAACAAAAAAGAACTAATAATTAAATGATGAAAAAAAGAAAACTTGGGATAATTGGTGGAAGTGGTCTCTATAAAATGGAGGGTTTTGAAAAAACAAAATGGAAAAAAATTAATACACCTTGGGGTAAACCATCTGATGAAATTCTATTAGCAAGCATTGGAAAAGAGGAAATTTGTTTTATTCCTAGACATTCAAGAGGACATAAAATTAATCCCACGAATATTAATTTTAGAGCAAATATTGACGCAATGAAACAATTAGGGGTAACAGATATAATTTCTGTATCTGCTGTAGGGTCTCTAAAAGAGAACTTAGAACCTGGAAAATTTGTAATAGTTGACCAATTTATAGATAGAACATTTTCTAGAATTAAAACATTTTTCGATGAAGAAATAGTAGCTCATGTTTCAATGGCAAAACCAACAAGCACTGGACTCTCGAATTGTTGTGAGGCAGCACTCAAGAGTTTGAACATAAATCATCAAGTTGGTGGAACTTATGTAGTTATGGAGGGACCCCAATTTTCTACCTTAGCTGAGTCAAATTTATATAGGTCTTGGGGAGCAGATGTAATTGGAATGACTAATATGCCTGAAGCTAAATTAGCACGAGAGGCAGAAATTAGGTATTCTACTGTTGCTATGGTGACCGACTACGATT
>MDSW01022764.1_pt1 | contig 21322 bp, 19 predicted proteins | sample 811171 | NCBI WGS metagenome assembly MDSW01 (sample SAMN05326641, study PRJNA326480) | marine metagenome | isolation source: seawater | place: Atlantic Ocean: North West | collected 2012 | reverse complement strand
GTCTGTTCCCAGTGGTGTAAACAATCATATTTTTAAGCTCGCAAAGATCATGCGTGGGTTAGGCCACCAAGTAGATATCATCGCGCCCGCGAGTCACTCGAGCGCGGGTAAAACAGTACGTATTTTAGGTAAACCTATCCCAATTCCCGCTTCCGGATCGCAAGTTAGAATCGCTGTTAACCCCAGGGAGATTATGTCTATTAAAGATATTTTTTCTTCACGTCAGTTTGATGTAATACATTACCACGAACCTTTTATGCCTCTGCTATCACTAATGGCTTTACATTATTCGAAGAAAGTCATCCCGCATGCTGTAAATATTGGCACGTTTCATGCGACTCGAGAGAACGGAAATCTGCTGTATTCTCTAAGTAGTAGGTTTCTTCGAAAACATATGGAGAGGCTTGACGGAAAGATCGCAGTATCCTCTTCAGCTAAAGATTATATTTCGAAATATTTCACTGAGTCTTATGAAATAATTCCAAATGGCATAGAGCCCGATGAGTGGGATAGTCCGCATCTGTCTCCGATAAATTCTTTGCGAGGTGATGATCGGGTCAATATTCTTTATGTTGGCCGTGCAGAGAAACGCAAGGGTCTTGGGGTGCTGCTCGAGGCTTTTAATGCTGTTACCCGTGTCCGTCCGTCTGCTCGTTTAATCGTGGTAGGTCCTGACTCTGCAAAGCGTCGAAAATATCAAGAAGATAGTATGCGCGCTAGTGAGTTGCGGGACAATATTGTTTGGATTACGAATCCTACGAATGAGGAGTTGCCGCGATACTATAGAAGTGCTGACTTATTTGTTTCTCCTGCTACAGGCAATGAGAGTCAAGGATATGTGTTGCTGGAAGCCATGTCGGCTCATCTACCTGTGATTGCCTCTGATATCGCGGGTTATTCATATGTAGTTCGTGATGAAGAGGAGGGTATTCTAGTCCCTGTACAGGATGTGGCCGCGTTGTCGGCGGCGATGATTAGACTAATCGACAATCCTATTCTCAGAAATCATTTAGGACAAAATGGTAGGGTACGCGTGACTGAATTCGATTGGTCTCGTATTTCCGTTCGTATTGAAAATTATTATCGAGATTTATTGCTGAAGAACTGATTCAAAACTATCGGGGAATGAGCAAGCCGCTATCAGTTTCCTTTAGGTTTGGATCACCGGTATTGGAGTCAGATTGAGATTGCTCACTGACTAATCTTAACGCCTCATCCTCGCTAACATAGGGTCCAGAAAAAGATTCTTGACGTACAACGATGTCATCCTCAGATTTAGCTATGTGTAAAATTTGATGAAGTATCTCGTGTAGCGCCCAAACACCGATAAATCGATGCCCATTAAGTGTTACGACAGGAACTTGCTCGATAAGCCTATTTTTCGCCAGTATTGGGAACTCGGCAATTTCAGTAATGGTTACCCTTACCGACTTTGTAGCCGCGGCCAAGACACCAAAAATTCCATAAAGTCGGCTGGACACATCGTCATAGGGCGTCACGAATAGCTCGACCTCAACAGGTGCTTTGTTATCTACGTTTGACTCGATTTTTTCGATTATTTGATAAATTTCATCATCTAAAGGCAGACTCAGATAGGTGAGAGAAACTATTACGTCGATGAATGCAGGAAATAATGTCCCAGCCGGAATGCCAACGAGTCGGACAGAGTGTCCGGCAGATCGAGCAACTATTGTTGGCGCTACAGTGACAAAATCTTGTTTGGCTCTTTCGGCAAAAGTGTCAATGTTGTATGGCGTGAAAGATATAGCCGGATGCAGTGAGGTAATTTGTCTGACGAGATTTATCATTTCGAGACCATGGCGGGCGTCGTCGCGATCACTCCGATAAATTGAACTCGATGGGCGGGACCAGACGTCGAGTGAGAGTCTTCTTTGAATATTTTGTTGCAAAGTTGAGGCAAGTTGTGCTTCGGCCTCTCTCGATAATGGATTTTCCGCACTTTTGGTATTGTCAGTCATGGTGGATTCTGTTTCTTTTGACATATACCTAGCCTTTAGAATTTGTCATTTATCATTTTTAACTTTTCGTCCGCCAGTTTCCATCTTTGGAGTGCAGTGAAGAACGTAAGTATCGTTAAAAGAATTAAACCCTGTGATACAAGATTGAAGAGAAGTAATCCGCTTATGAGAATGACTCGTTCAGGTCTTGTAAACCAGCCGTCACTCAAGTTTAAGCCAAGCCCTTCTGCTCGAGCTCGAATATAGGACACAAGAAGAGATCCTACAACGGATCCGAAAGAGAACAGGACTATGCTTTTGTCTTGAATTGACCAGCCAAAATAGAGGATACCAGCCATGATAAGTACTTCCGATACCCTGTCAGCAACTGAGTCCAATAGTGCCCCTCTATCAGAGCTTGAGTTACTTTTTCTTGCCAACGCCCCATCGAATAGATCTAAGAGTGAGCTGACAAAGAAAATTATTCCACCTAGAAGGAGGTTGCCTTGTGCAACAAGAATCATTGCTGGGATACACCCGATTAATCCGGCGATGGTAATCATTGATGGCGTGATACGCAGTGCAATCATCCCATCAATAACGGGCGCGATAATTCGACTGAGCAGACTTCGCCCAGAATCTCGAATATTGCTGACAATAGAATTAGACTTAATCATCTCAGCCTACCGTTTCACTAACCGGTAGGACACAAATCCTAAGGTTAGAGCCAGGACAACGGTTATGAGTCCTACCACGAGTGCGCGGGTGCTATTGCTGTTTGCTGCAGTTTCTTCGCTTGTGGAAGTGTCAGAAACTCCCATTGATGAATTTTCTTTGTTAGCTTTAGTGTCACTTGTGATTTTTGTTCCTGTGGCAATTGTGTAGGGCACTTGCGTAGCTGCTGTTTTTGGCGGGGATTTGATTTCAATCTTTTGAAATTCAATCGGCGAAAGTCCTTCATAAATTCGGTATTGGTTATAGAAGTTATCGAGATCAATTCCGTAGACCGTTTGGAATGCCCCGTCGGGTTTGGACCCAGCCTTGATTACACTAAATAATTCTGAAAACTTTTGTTCACCCCAAGTGTTGATCATGAAAACAACCATTGCGTGTGACTGACCATAAAATGCATCTACAGTTTCGCTTGTATTCGGCGCGCCAACTCCCTCTGTTTTTGGCCTGAAGAGATTGTCCTGGCGTACAGCTTGCTCCAAAGCAAATTTTCTTCCAGTGGTATTTTTTTGAGCGTACACTGCTGTGCCTTCGTCTAACCACGATGGAATTTTCCCAATTGATCCATCTCCTGCTACGTGTGTGACTATATGAGCTATTTCATGTCGAGTAGTATCCGCATAATCACCACGTGTTTCGTAAATATGGACTAGATCCGTCGCTACTCGGGTTCCTAATGTGGACACGGCTGCGTCAAAGGTTGAACCACGAGATCTTTGAGCTGCTTCGCCATTGCGTTCGGTATCCCATATGACCACTGTAACTTTATAAGGCACCTTTACTTGCAGAAGGTCGCTAACACTCTCTAAAGCATCTTTTGTAGCCCCAATTCCTGTTGTTCCTCGTTGGTTATCGCCGTAGTAGAACACTACAATGTTGTCTGATTGTTTTTTCTTCCAATCAAAACGTCCATCAAGAAACACATAGGTTTGTTGTCCAGTTGTGAGCAGAGCGCCGGTGTCGCTTTTTATGATCCAGTGATACGTGATGGTAACTCCAATTGGGATGTACCTAGAGCTATCATTAGTTGATAACTCCGTGCTGAAAACCTGATAACCAGATTTCCCCTGAGCGTCGATAATTTGAGTTCCACCCACATTTGTTTCAGGTGATTCAACAACATAATTGAGCTCAATTTCTTGGATCGAAGAAGATGTATCAAGGGTGATTTGGAACAGAATTTTTTTTGGGTCTATTCCTGTGGCTTTCGACTCGATAAGGTTTATGTCGTTATTGGTTTGAGCTTGAGCCACGCTTGCTGATTTTTCAGTCACTAGCAAAATCGTCAGAATTGATAGAAGCAAGGATACGACTAAAGCTTTGTTGATTTTTAAATTAGCCAACTGATTTCCCCACTTTCTCGTCGAGGTATGAATTTATTAGAGGCATGAGCTCTCCATCGAGAACATCATCAACAGCAGACGTCTCATAATTTGTGCGAAGATCTTTAACCATTCGATATGGATGTAGGACGTATGATCTGATTTGGTTTCCCCAGCCAGCTTCAATGTGTTCACCGCGCAGCTTAGCCTCTTCTTCCTCCCGACGTTTTATTTCTATGTCTAGAAGTCGTGATTCTAATACGAGCATTGCTTGTTCCCGATTTCGTCCTTGCGAACGCTCGTTTTGGCACGTCACGACTATTCCAGTAGGTTCATGCACTATTCGCACGGCAGTGTCATTTTTTTGAACATTTTGTCCGCCGTTACCTGAGGCTTTAAAAGTATCTATGCGAAGTTCATCAGTTTTTATATCTATCACTAGTTCACCATGTTGTGCCTCGGGTACTATTTCAACTAGTGCGAATGAGGTATGCCGGGCCTTAGCGGAGTCAAAGGGTGATATGCGAACCAGTCGGTGTACGCCTTTTTCAGACTGCAATAGTCCGTAGGCGAAGTCACCGGTAATTTTGATATCAGCGGATTTGATACCAGCTTCGTCACCATTCGTAATAGAGATTATTTCTGTCTTCATTTGTTGTGAATTCGCCCATCGAATGTACATTCGTAGAAGGAGTTCGGCCCAGTCTTGAGCATCTGTTCCGCCGCTGCCGGCATAGACTGAAATGACAGCAGGGCGGTTGTCATAATCTCCTCCTAATTTCAGTCGGAGTTCGAGAGTCTTAAACTGAGTTTCAATCTGATCGAGTGCAGCAATTATTTCAGATTCAAGCTCCTCAGACGAGTCATCAACGAAAAGTTCGATTAATTCCTGATTTTCAGTTAATGATTCTTCCAAGGATTGCCAAGTTTGGATCTCGCGCTCAATTCTTGCAACATCACGCATTATTGTTTTTGCAGTGTCTTGGTTAGCCCAAAAATCAGGTTGTTGTGTTTTTTCGCGAAGAGCATCTAGGGTCACTTGTTGCGTTGGGAGGTCAAAGTCGCACCTGTACGTCATGAACACGTGCTGACAATTCTTCGCAACGTTGGATTAGATTATGCATATATGCATTTTATAGGAAATTTGGTTGAGTGCTCGTATGTATTAATGGTGTGCATCTTATTCATAGTAGGTGAGGCAGTAAACTAGTTTGATGAGTGCGGAAATTATTGACGGAAGAGCCATTGCCAACGATATCCTCGACGAGCTGCGAGCTAGAATTACCTACCGGAGGCGCAGCGGTAAAAGCATTCCAAAACTTGTGGCGGTGGTAGTCGGTGACGATCCTGCTTCTCGGACATATGTCAGGAATAAATCTCGATCGGCCAGTGATGTAGGAATGGAGTCCGATGTTGTCGTGGTTCCTGAATCTACAAGTGATTCGAAATTGGCAGCTATTTTGCGGGACTTGAATGATCGATCTGATGTACACGGTATTATTTTGCAGCTACCTATTCCCGCTCATTTGGACGAAGTTGCAGCAATTTCCAATATATGTCTAGAAAAGGATGTAGATGGTTTGACCGACGCAAGTCTAGGTAGATTGAGCAGGGGAGATCCAGTTCATTCGCCAGCTACACCTGCAGGGATAATCGAAATTCTTAAACGATCAAAGATTTCGACAGAGGGTTCTCATGTAGTAATAGTAGGACGGTCTATGTTAGTAGGGCGACCATTATCGATTATGCTTTCGCAGCGTGGATCGGGCCTTAATGCGATTGTTACCTTAGTACACACAGGTGCGCAGTCACTTGGAGACTTCACAAGATTTGCGGATATTCTTATCGTTGCTACTGGACAGGTGAATACGATCACCACTGATTTAGTCAGAACGGGAGCTACCGTCATTGATGTAGGCACTAATTGGATTTCGGATAGCACTCGAAAGAGCGGTCGTCGTTTGGTTGGTGATGTCGATTTTGCTGGCGTGCAGAGTGTGGCAGGTGCAGTCACGCCCGTTCCGGGCGGGGTCGGCCCAATGACTGTTGCTATGCTGTTATCAAACACGCTCTCTGCCGCTGTAATGTTGGATGGCGAATGATGCTAGAAACTTCAAAAGCTGGCTCCCATGCAGTTGGAGTAGATATGATCGAGACTGATCGGGTTGGTCGTGTTCTCGCACGACATCCGGAGAGATTCCTTAAGCGTGTTTATACCGAGGCAGAGATAGCTTTTTGTAGGGGGAGAGTAGCTGAATTAGCGGCCAGATTTGCAGCAAAAGAGGCTTTGATGAAAGCCTTGGGTACGGGAGCAAGGTCAGTAGGATGGCGGGAAATTGAAGTACTTCCAGATCAGCGCGGTAAGCCACTGGTATATCTTTACGGAGGCGCGAGAGCGAGAGCTAACGTTATCGGCCTGACAGCGATAGATATCTCGTTAACTCATTTAATGTCTTTTGCCGTGGCAGTTGTAGTGAGTTTTCAGACTTCTCCAGAGCAACGTCATGGAGATGCTCGGGAGAAATTATTGTACAGACTCAGAGAACGTGGATTGCTCGGAGCGACCGAAGGTGATCCGCCCGAAGAGGTTGGGGTAGATGGTGTGGGTCGTTTCTAAATAAAGTGATGGGGTATGCAGGAAGGCAAATTTATGGCTAGTGGACAGATCGTTACTACAGAGCAAATGCAGTCTTTAGAGCGCGAGGCCTTGAAACAGGGTGTTACCAATGAAGATCTGATGGAGTCTGCCGGATTAGCTGTAGCGCAAGAATGTTGGATGGCAATGGGAACTATGGAAGGCCGGCCTGTTCTTGTAATTTGTGGTCCGGGAACTAATGGATCTGATGCACTCATCGCTGCGCGTCATCTTCACGGTTATGGCGCGTCAGTGTTCGTTTACTTGACCGGTCCGCGAGATCAATCCGATAGATCATGGGCCGCCGTTGAAGAACTTGGAATACCATTTGCGGTTGCTAATGCAGATGGTGAATTTGAGGAATTAGAGGTTTTGCTGGAACGAGCAACCATTGTGCTTGACGGGATCTTTGGCATTGGTTTTGATACAACAAAAAGACCAATCGATGGCATTTATGCGGAGATTTTAAATCGATTGCAGGCGGCAGCTGCGGCAGTCCCACCAGTCAGAGTTATAGCCGTTGATATTTCTAGTGGATTAAATTCGGACACAGGTGAGGCAGATGTTTGCGCTGTGCCTGCAGAAATGACTGTAACTTTTGGATTCAGCAAAGTTGGTCACTACGTGGGCGACGGCAGAAAATATAGTGGAAGAACTGTTGAAGTTGATATTGGAATCCCAGGACCAGCCATAGAATCTGTTGATATTCCGTATCAAAGTTTGAGACTTCATGACCTGCGCAGGGCTTTACCTACCAGACCAAATGATGGTCACAAAGGGACATTCGGCCGCTTGCTAGTTATTGCTGGATCTAGGAACTATCCAGGAGCTGCTCGTTTGGCGATTGAAGCCGCCGCTCGAACTGGCGTTGGGTCCGTAACACTCGCTGCCCCAGAAAGTATTCAATCTTTGTTAGTTTCACTTCCGGATATTTCCCATTTGCCTACTTTCGATGTGGATGGTTATTTAGGCGGGGAGGTGGCAGCGAAGGGGTTATTGAATGAGTTAAAAACTCGTTCGTTTAAGTCGATATTACTGGGTTCGGGGATCGGTAATAATGAAAATACTGTCGACTTTGTGAGGATATTTCTGTCCGGATTAGATGAAGTTGTATCAGTCGATTTTCAAGGTGTAGTAATTGATGCAGACGGTTTAAATGCGCTCGCGCGTATTGAAGATTGGCGATCACTGACTAGACAAGTAGTTATTATCACTCCACACCTTGGCGAAATGGCTACCCTTACCGGATTGGAAGTCGATTATATTAGACAAAACAAATTAAAAGTCGCTGCGGATTATGCTCAGAGATCAAAATCCACAGTTGTTCTTAAGGGTCCAGGCACGGTGATTTCCAACATTAATGGTGAAGCCAGACTTTCGGATACTGCGAGCTCTGCGCTCTCTCACGGAGGTACGGGCGATGTGCTCGCGGGAATTACTGGTGGTTTTTTGGCTCAGCAAATTAATTCATACGATGCGGCTAGTGCTGCGGTTTACATGCATGCAGAGGCTGCACGTCAGGTAAGTGAAGTCTACGGTGATGCGGCGACACTGGCGTCAGATATTGTTCGTGCACTACCCGAGGCTCGCAAGGTTTTGGATCCTCCGACCGCTAATATTTAGGTAATCTGTCTTAATAATGCTGGTGTAGAGTACAATCTCAACTACGGGGAACGGTGCCGCTGAATTCAGCCTTCCGTGAGGACAGGCAGAGAGCGATGGTTGGGTGTTTATGATCGATTCTCGGGTGGCCAAGCTTGGTGCACATGGATCAGCGGTGGTATTTCCAGGACAGGGTGCCCAGTCGAGCGGAATGGGCCGACGTGCATACGAGACTTCACAGGCTGCGAGAGATACGTATTCGGAGGCTTCTGAAATTGTTGGTGTAGATCTAGCTAAGATTTGTTTTGAGTCAGATGAAGATGCGTTGGCGTCCACTCATAATACTCAGCCCGCGGTGCTCACAACTTCTCTCGCCACGTATCGTGCAATGAAGGAAAAATTAAACGAAATTAATTTCACAATCGACCCCCAATTTTTTGGAGGTCACTCAATGGGTATGTTTACCGCTGCTGTCGCCTCGGGTGCCTTATCTTTTAAAGATTCGTTAGGCTTGATTCTTGAACGTTCTCGATTGATGGGAAGTTTCAATGAGGCACGACCTGTGGGGATGGCAGCAATCATAGGTTTGGAATATGACGTAGTAGCTGAGGTTTGTTCGACGGCGACTTCAGGCCCTGAAAATAGAGTGGATGTAGCAAATCATAACGAAGATTTGCAAACTGTAATTTCCGGTGATGTGGCTGCTTTAGAACGAGCGATGGGCATCGTTAAGGGCAAGCATGGTAAGGCAATTCGGTTGAAGCTTAAGGTGAGTAGTCATACTCCGTTACACGAATCTCAGGCAAGTGAATTTGCGGAAATTGTCCGTAAGGTCGATTTCAAATCACCGTGTGCTCCTATCGTGAGTAACATCGGCTCTCACCTAATGGTGTCCGGAATTGAAGTCAGAAATGAATTTGAAGATCAGTTAAAATCACCAGTTATGTGGGCGAGTAATGTCAGAAAAATGATATCAGAGGGGATAGAGCTATTTATCGAAGCTGGTCCAGGACATTCTCTTTCAAGAATGATTCGACGCATTAACTCGACGCCGATAGCAGTGTCACTCGATGATGCTCGACAGGATCCGATTCCTATTTCTATCTTCGCGACCGAATCAATTAATTAGTTTAGACGAGCTGCCTATGTCATCCAAAAACTCAGCTGATTTATCAAAGCGGCGTGTCGTGGTCACAGGTATTGGACTTATATCTCCGGTAGGGAATGACTTGGACTCCAGTTGGAGATCGATAATCGCTGGAGAATCAGGCTTAGGGTATATCTCAAGATTCTCCGCTGAAGATTATGAATATCCAATAGCTGCCGAGGTGAAAAACTTTCAGCCTGCAGAATTTTTAGATCCAAAATTAGAGCGAAGGATTGATTTGTCGACATCCTTCGCAATGGTGGCAGCGAGACAGGCATGGTCTGATGCGGGATTAGAACAATCTGAAGTAAATCCGAATCGCTCGGGAATAGTTGTAGGCACTGGTATCGGCGGCGGCCATTTAATGGTTGAAGCTCAGCGTGTTTTGGATGAGAAAGGGCCAAGGCGAGTATCTCCTTTTTTGATAACTAACATGCTCGCGGATACAGCATCAGGATTGATTGCGATTGATTTGGGATTGAAGGGGCCTAACTTTGCCGTTACAGCTGCGTGCGCCACAGGGGGTGCGGCCACTGGCGAGGCCATTTCCGTTATACAGCGAGGGGAAGCCGATATTGTCTTGGCGGGCGGCCATGAGGCGCCGCTACAGCCGGTTTTCTACGCAGGTTTCAATGCGATGAAGGCTCTTGCTGTATCTGATAATCCAGTTGAAGCAGTCAAACCTTTTGATAGTAATAGGAATGGGTTTATTCTAGGTGAAGGTGCGGCGGTTCTTGTTTTGGAAGAGTCAGAACGAGCCGTGGCCAGAGGCGCTCATATTTATGCTGAATGTAAGTCCGCGGCAACTTCTTCTGATGCTTTTGATATGGTCGCTGCAGATGGAACAGGTATCGCAAATGCAATGGCCGAAGCTTTGAAGCAGGCAGAACTTTCTCCACAAGATATTGACTATATCAATGCTCATGGCACAGGGACACTTCTTAATGACAAGGTCGAGACAAAGGCGATCAAGTCAGTTTTCGGCGAATCCGCATATGAGTTGGCGGTGTCGTCTACGAAGGCAGCCACAGGGCATTTAATGGGGGCAGCGGGTGCTGTTGAAGCAGCTCTAACGGTTTTAGCGATAGAAAATAATATATTGCCACCGACCTTGAATTACAGAAGTCCTGATCCAGAATGCGATCTAGATTATGTGCCTAATTCAGCTCGGCCTCGCGAGATACGAAATGCTATTAGTACTTCGGTTGGCTTAGGTGGACACAATAGTGCAATGATATTTAGTCAATGGGCAGGATGAGAAATTTAACTCAGTAAGAATGGAGCTCTAACATCGAATTTAACAATACTGATAGTCAATCTAATTTAAGACGGGTAGTGGTTACTGGTGTTGGACTGATAATTGCGAACGGTGTAGGACGAGATGCTGCCTGGGATGCGCTGAGATCTGGAGTGAATGGCATAGGTCTTACGCAACGATGTGATGTAAGTGATTTGGCTTCTCAGGTATCTGGTGAGGTTCCAGATTTCGATCTATCGACATATTTAGATAAAAAAGAGTCTCGTAGAATGGATCGATTCACACATCTTGCGATTATGGCGGCTGGAGAAGCGATAGATCAGTCGGGACTGGACATTGATAGTGAAGCCGAGCAGATAGGCTGTATGATCGGTGTTGGTATTGGTGGGATGGAAACCCTCGAGCGTGAATTCAAGAATTTCTTTGATAAAGGTCCGGGTCGCGTGAGTCCCTTTTTGGTACCTATGTTCATTCCCGATATGGCCGCTGGGCAAGTGTCGATTAGATATGGCGCCAAGGGACCAAACTTTAATACTGTTTCAGCCTGTGCATCTGGTGCAGACTCGATTGGAACTGCTGCTGAAGTGATTAGGCGTGGTGATGCTGTTGCAATGATAGCGGGAGGAGCAGAAGGAGCAGTCACACGGATGTCGATTACCGCTTTTGCTAATAGCCGTGCGTTGTCGAGAAATGATGATCCATCTACCGCGTCGCGACCATTCGATCAGGAACGAGATGGTTTCGTGCTAGGCGAGGGATCGGGGATTTTGATTTTGGAAGATCAAGAGCACGCGGAGAGGCGAGGTGCAGATATTATTTGTGAGTATCGAGGATATGGTCAATCTGCTGATGCTTATCATATAACCCAGCCATCCGAGCAGGGGGAAGGGGCCGCGCGGGCAATGAATATTGCTTTGACTAAAGCAGAAATAGAACCCTTGGACGTGGACTATATTAATGCGCACGGAACCTCAACACCATTAAACGATAAGTTTGAAACGCTTTCCATAAAATCAGTTTTTGGCGAACAGGCCTATTCCGTGCCTATTTCATCTACCAAGTCTATGGTCGGCCATACGTTAGGGGCTGCAGGTGGTATTGAGGCAGTAGTGACGGCATTATCGATTAAGGATGACATAGTGCATCCAACGATCAATCTAAATTCGCCAGATCTGGACTGTGATTTGGATTATGTGCCAAATAAAGCGCGCGTAACTTCGGTTAATGTGGCAATGACAAATTCACTTGGTTTTGGTGGACACAACTCTTCATTGGTATTTTCCAAGTATCGTGGGTAGTAGATAGTTAACATCAACACTAGTCTCCTTTTTTTAATTGGGTCGACTGGTAGTAAATCGAGAGTGAAATGTGGACTGGATTTTAGCACCGGAGCCAGACCTTAGTGGTTTTGAAAATGCAGGTCCTGACTTGCCTGTAGCAATAAGAAAATTATTGGCGCTGCGAGATATAGATACAACGGAGAAAGCTCGTATTTTCTTGGGTTCGCCCAAAGGACTTACGGATCCGGATTTAATGCCTAATTTACGACCAGCAGTTGACCGGCTTTTGCAGGCCTGTCAAAATTCTGAAAATATTGTTGTCTTTGGAGATTATGATGTAGATGGAGTCACGGCGTCAGTCCTTCTCGTAGAAGGTCTGAGGGAACTTGGTGCCAAGGTGGAATCATATATTCCAGATAGAAATATAGATGGGTATGGGCCAAGCTCCAGGTCGATTCGGCGCATTGCGGATATGGGTACGAGTCTTCTGGTGACTGCAGACACCGGTACATCTGCTGTGGCAGAGGTTCGAGAAGCCAACAGTTTAGATATGGATGTCGTTGTGATTGATCATCACGCAATCCCAAGTGAGCTCCCTGAGGCATATGCAATAGTTAACCCACTACTTTTCGATAATTTGTATGGGTCAGAGCCGGCAGCAGTCGGAGTCGCCTATAAAGTCTTAGAAGAGTTGTTTCATAGGATGCAGGTAACATTTGATGCCGACAGATTTCTTGATTTAGTCGGTTTAGGGATGGTCTGTGATATGGCTCCCTTGAGAGACGAGAGTCGTGATCTTGTTCGCTTGGGTATAAATGCGCTTCGTAAGACGTCACGGTCTGGCATTAAAGCTCTGTGTGGCTCTGCTGGTTTAGCAGAGATTGATATTGATGCCGAAAGTATTGGTTGGATTCTTGGTCCTAGGCTAAATGCTGCTGGGCGAATGGCACATGCAGATTTGGCATTTGAGTTACTTATTTCTACGAATACTGACAATTCTGTTCAGTTGGCCAGACAGCTTGAAGACCTCAATAAGTTTCGCCGGAAGGAAACCGAGGCAGCGTTGGTAATTAGTGATGACATTATCCAAAATAAATATCGTGACGAATTGCCTCAAATTTTAGTTGTGGCCTCGGATGATATCAGTGCCGGCATCATAGGCTTATGTGCATCACGCCTGGCGGACATGTACAACAGACCGGCAATAGTCATTAATTCTTCTAGCGACGAGGCTCGGGCTTCATGTAGGTCAATAGATGGCTTTGACATGTTGAGACCTTTGCGGGCAGTCTCAGATCTTCTGTTAAAATTTGGCGGACATCGAGCTGCAGCGGGGTTTTCTATAAACAAATCAAATCTCACTGCTTTGGAGGAGAGGCTTAGCGCACTTGATTTGTTTGCGCAGCCAGGCGACTTAGTTACTCCAAAATTAGCCATTGATCTTAATCTTCCATTTGATTTTATTGATGAAAAATTTCTACAATACCTCGCGTTATTTGAACCACACGGAATTGGTAATAAGAAGCCTGTGTTTTACGCATCTGATGTTTTGATGAGTAGTTCTAGGACGATGGGCAAAGATTCCCGACACCTCCGAGCCACATTTACGAGTGGTACTCAAACATGGCGGGCAGTCGGGTGGGGCTTTGGAGAATATTCTGTTTTTGAAGGGCAACGTTTTGACTTGGCGTATAACTTCAAGAGAAATGTAGCGACGTACGGACGGCTATATGGATCTTCTTTGGAATTGGAGATTATTGATTTGCAGCGTCGTGCCAGTTGGTAAATTTATTTTTTATTAATTTTCTCTAATTCGAAGAAACGTATGTCGACCAATTTTTATGAAGTCCCCGTCTGAAAGGGTAAAATTTATATCTTCGGCCTTCTGATCATTTATTTTTACTGCACCTTGACTCACCATACGTCTAGCCTCGCCGCCACTATAATTCATACTTTGCATAATGACATTGATCAGCCGCTTGTCCTCATGTAACACGTACTCTGGAGCATCATCGACGGGCTCCTGTCTTTTTTGGAAGGTATTCTCAAAATATTTTTCTGCGGCGAGCGCCTCCTCTCTTGAATAGATAAGTGTTACGACTTCTGTGGCCACTTTTTTCTTAGCCTCTATAGGGCTTATTTTCTTCTCTTCTATATTTTTTAGAAGTTTATTCACTTCCGTCGGGTGTAAATCTGTTACCAGGCGAGCATATAAATCTAGAGCTTGATCGGGTAGTGACATGACTTTCCCGAACATATCATTAGGTGCGTCTTGTAATCCGATAGTATTGCCCAGAGATTTCGACATTTTTTCTTTGCCATCTGTCCCAACTAATATTGGCAGTGTTAGGGCAACTTGAGGTTTTTGCCCTCTTGATGCTTGCAGGGAGCGTCCGACATCCACGATATTGAAAATTTGATCGCTGCCGCCGATTTGTATATCCGTTTTTAGATGTAGGGCGTCATATGCCTGGAGGATAGCGTACATAAACTCACTAATTCTAATTGAGTCCCCTTTTTGCATTCGATCTCGAAATGTACTGTGCTGCAGGAAATGGCCTACTGAAAATTCAGCCGCTAGTTTGATCACATCAGCAAAGTTTAAGGGTGCGAGCCACTCGTGGTTATAGAGAACTTCAGTATTTTCAGCATCAAGAATTATGAAGGCTTGGTTGATATATGATTGGCTAAAAGTCTGAACTGCCTTCTCATCTAACATAGGTCGAGTTGATTGTTTCCCGGTTGGATCCCCGACCTGAGCCGTAAATGAACCTATAAGAAATATTACTCTGTGACCGAAATTCTGAAATTGACGGAGTTTAACCATCGTAGGGATATGGCCCAAATGGAGATCGGTAGCGGTCGGGTCATACCCACAATATACAGTGAGAGGTCGATCCTCTTCGAGTAGAGTTATCAGTTCACTTTCCATAGCTTTTTGCAAAGTAGGTGAGCCGAGATCTACGCCGTCCATCAGGATAGTCAGTTGATCAGCAACTGGAGTCATCGTTCTAGGCTTATTCATGAGGTTTCTGCCTGACGGTTAGTAAAATGGTCCACAGTATTTTTCACATCATTTTTGATTTGCTGTACTAGTTCATCTCCGGAGTTAAATTTCCTTTCATTTCTTAGGCGTGAAATGAATTCGACAGTGGCATGCTCGCCATACACATCTTCATTGAAGTCCAAAAGATGAGTTTCAAGATGATTCTTTGAGTCTATAGTAAACGTCGGTCGGGAACCGATATTCGTGACGGATTCGTATTTTTCGTTTTTGATAAATGTTTCAGTTATATAAACGCCGTTTGGCGGAATTAGACGATCTTTTTCTATATCTACGTTCAGCGTAGGAAATCCAATAGTTCGCCCCCTCTGATCTCCCAGAATGACTGTACCGTCAAGTTGATAACGATGTCCCATTAGAGAACCAACTTCTTCCATGGAACCGGAGTTAAGTGCTTCACGAATACGAGTAGATGAAACCTTTGATGTGCTTTCTTGAACCAGTGGAACGCTAATAACCTCAAATCCAAGTTCCAATCCAATATTTTCTAAAATTTTAATATCGCCTTCGCCATTTCTGCCCAGTTTAAAATCTTCTCCGACCACAAGAAGTTCCATTTGAGCTTCTTCAACTAGCATTTCACAAAAAGTTTTGGCGGATACTCTCTGTAATTGTTCATCAAACTCGAGCACTGAAACGAACTCAACACCGACTGTCTGAAGTAGCTCAATTCGATTTTGTAATGATGTTAGATAGGTGAATTCAATATCTGGCCGTATTACAGCTACAGGGTGCGGATAGAACGTTACTACGCCGCCGGAAAGACCTCTTGTATTTCCTTCGGATAACATTTTGTTGACTAGCGCGAGATGGCCTTTGTGAACTCCATCAAACACCCCGATAGAGATGGCATGCTTTCCAGCGGTTGCGGTTTCGCGTAACTCTTTGCGAGTTTTCAACACAGAAATGTCCTAATCTTGTCCCAATTCAGTTTGGATGTACGATGTTAATCTTCCGAAGCCTTCTGATAAAGTCCTAGAAACTGATTACCGTAAGTTGCACATAAATAATTAAAGATTCTATTTGAACAACCGTTCTAGATAGATTTCACCAAATCTTTCGGATTGGCCAGCAGCGATAGCCTGAGATTTGATTAGTTCCAACACTGCTAGGAAGTCCACAATTACCTCTGCTCGTGTGGTCGCAGATTCAATTATTGAGCGAAATGATATCTTGGATTTCATGGAATCGCCAAAAAATTCCTTAATTCTATTTATTCTGTCGGCAAGAATGATAGGGTCGCGCTCGAGCTCTATAGAAGCCTCGTCTTCAGGGAGTCTCTCGAGCACGTCTCCTATAATCTCAACCAATGATTGCAAAGTAATCCCATCTAAACCTGTTGGAATTTCTAGTTCCGTTGAATTAATAATTGGTTTAGGGGACCTGGGATAGCTGACAGAGCCTTCTTTAGTGCTTAGTATGTCAGCTGCTTGAGCAAATTTTCGGTATTCTTTCAAGGCATCAATTAGAGCTAGAATATCTGGTGCTTCGTCTTCTTCTTCTACTTCGACTAGGTCTGGGAGGAGAGAACGTGACTTAAGTAATAAGAGGCGGGATGCAATCAGTACATATTGAGATATTTGTTCTACAGATATTTCGCCTTTGTTTTTCACCCGTGATACATACTCTGTGAATTGCGATGCGACTGACGCGAGTGAGACAACATTGATATCTAACTCATGATGTTCAACAATTTCCAAGAGTGCGTGAAGGGGACCACTATACTCCGCACTGTCAATCAGAAAGAGATTTTCCGTTTCAAGTGAATTTTGCGAATTCTCATTATGGTGTGTTTCGCTGTCTATCATAATTTACCGACGATCAGGCTATTTTTCAGATAAGTCGACGCGCAGTGATTTTGCATCTTTTAAGTAAACATGTTGTATTTCTTGTTGAGTTAAGTCCGTATTAATGTGCATCAGGATTCGTATGCATTTTTGTAGTGAGCCTTGGACATTCATTTCGACTAGGCATTCAAGCGCGGCGTTCGTAAAACCTATTTCTCGCGCAGCGACAGCAGGAAACTCAGTGTTTAAGTCCGGAGTTGTCGAGAAGAAAATCGAGGCAACGTCGTCAATCTCTATTCCGTTTCTCTTGACTATCTCAGTCAAGAGTTCTTGAGAGGCTTGGAGAATTTCTTCTTGGGTATTGGATGATGTTGTGGTCGCACCCCTGACACCTCGTACTTTCATAACTATCCTCCGTTGACTAGTCTCGATATGAATTTTTCAGCGGCTGATTCATGATCAGTCCCTTGTGCACTTGATATTGCTCCAACAAATGCACTCCCTACTACCGCAGCCTCAGCGATATTTCCAACTGAGGCGACGTGTTCAGGCTCCGATATTCCAAATCCAATAGCAAGTGGAGTGTTAGTTTTTTCTTTAACTCGCTTGATAAAATCTGGCAGTTCAGAAGATAAAGCCCGGCGTGCACCAGTTATTCCGACGACAGATACACAGTAAATCATACCGGTGCCGTGTTCGGCGATTAATGAAATTCTTTCATCGGTTGAAGTTGGTGCCAGCAGAAATATTGGGTGTATGTTTGATCGCCTTAGGATACGGGATATCTCGATTGCCTCTTGTGGGGGTAGATCAACACAAATTAAACCGTCTACACCCGCTGCTTCAGCATCAGCTGCCCATTTTTCGACACCATAGGATAGGAGCGGGTTAGCATAGCCCATCACAATTATGGGTAAATGATTGTGGTTGCTTCTTATTGCGGCAGCAGCTCGCAGTATGCTAGTTCCGTTACTGCCGTTCTCTATTGCGCGGTCATAAGCAACTTGATTTACTGGCCCATCTCCAAGCGGATCACTGAAAGCCCAGCCCAGTTCCACAGCAGTCGCTCCACCTCGGACCGCCGCACTAACTATTTTCTCAGTGGAATCTAGCTCCGGCCAACCAGCAGGCAGAAACGGGATTACGGCCGTTTTTTTATTTCTTTTTAATTCTTTAAACATTCGGTCGAGATGATTTTCCATTAATACCTCTCAGTTAAATTTTTCAAGCACTGATCGGATAGCGAAGAGTGCTCGAGCGCGATGCGATATCTCATTTTTGTAAGATCCGAGCTCTGCAAAAGAACGACCATCACGGATTAGAAATATTGGGTCATAACCAAAACCATTGTCTCCCTTGGGCTCGAGGGCGATTCGTCCTTCACATATTCCCTCTCGGGTAGCAGGAAGATTGCCCGGCAAGACTAGAGCTATACAGGCTCGAAATCGGGCTGAGCGACCAGAAATCGGTATATCTCTTAGCCGGTCCAAGATTAGCATATTGCGGTCATGGTCAGTTTGTATGCCTTGGTTATAGAGATTCATTCCGTAACGGGCTGAAACAGGTCCGGGAGCCCCTCTGAGAGCGTCAATTTCTAGGCCACTGTCATCGGCAATTGTGGCCAGGCCCGTGAGCTTTGCTATGGCCGTAGCCTTTGCTATCGCATTACTTGTGTACGACCTACCGGTTTCAATAATGTCCGCGGATTCAACCTCTAATTCGCTTTGGCTTATCACTTCAAATGATGACTCTTTTAGAATTTCTTTGAATTCTTTGACTTTTCCTGCGTTAGTGGACGCAACGACGAGCTTAGGAATTGTCATAATAAATTCGCATTCGTCGATGAGCAATAACCTCTTACAAATCAGTCCATCTGTCTGCCATTTTGGCCGCAACAACAGGCATCGTTGTGTATTCCATTTCATCGAGTGGTAGGCGGTGTGGCTCAAACGGACCATGTTTGCGCAGAATGTCGGAAATAACATTTGCCTCAGCTCGTGCCGGATCGAATGATGGATCATCAAACATATCTCTTGGTCCAACGAGCTTACCCTCAGCAAGTTGATAGCCGAGCGCAACTATTCTAGGCGGACCATCAAATCTTGAGGGATTTGCATTTTCAAGTGACACAGGCATCCATGGCCCGTAATGGGAGCCACGCATAAAACCCTCTACTATCCATGGGGTGGTAAATGCTTCAAGGACTTCTCCCACTGCAGGAAAGGCTCCCTGGCATCGGACTATAGAGGTCGGATCATCCTTACCGACGTATCTTCCCGCAATCAGCGAGAGTTTGTCGGTTGACGAGACGGCACCAACTTCACCAGTTGATCTAGCTACAACTCGTTTAACTGCATAATGAGCGGGTGACCCAATGAACACGAGTAAGTCATATATTTCTTCTGGAGACTGGAATACAGCCTTCTTATTGTTAGCTATGTCATGTACCTCGAATGCAAATCCCTCATGAAGGCTTTCAGCTATAACGAGTCCAGCTGTGTTGAAAGGATCGGCAAACATTTTGTAGAATGGTAGGTTGAACGAGCCGGCAGACGTCTTATCGCCCATGAATACGATTACCGGTTCCGAAGGTCGTTCAATAAGTTCGAGTTCAGCTGAACCCGGACCGGCGCCTCGAATGTTGCCACTAAATGCATCCACTAGTAAATCTTGTCCTGCGCCGTAGAGATGTAGCTTTCGGGCTACGTCTGTGCCAGATTGAAAAGTATCCCACGCAAATTTGTGTAGAGTTTCGTCGTCCTCTCCTCGATCATGTGACATTATTAGGAACATATCGTCACCACAAGCGTGCGCCTGACCATCGATTAATAGGCCATTTTGTACAGCTTGCTCAATTTGTTCTCGTCCATGATCGAGAACATCAGGATGCATCGATGAATGTCCGACCATTCCACCAATATCCGCCTTGATTACGCTAAGTGTTTGCGTCATTTTGAGTTCCAATCTGAGTATTTATATTTGCCAAGAACGAGTGTAGCATGGCACATGTTACGAAAATGGGAGTTAACTTCAACGGGCCTAGGCTCTGAATCGATGTATGCTGGGTCTGCAGAGTTTGGATAGAAAGTGGGGATACGAATGACTTCGAATGCAAGTAAATTTTTGGCAGTTCAGACCGAATCGGACGATCCGGCTTTTTTTCAGATTGAGCGAGAAATAATAGAGGCCGCTGGCGGTTCTATCCTGATAAAAAAAGCTTTGAATCAAGAAGAACGCGTGGATCTGCTGAGGTCAGCGAACGCGGTATTAGTCGGAGGAGCAAAGATTGATGGAGACCTCCTAGATCAGTGTCCAGATCTACAACTAATAATTAGATATGGTGTCGGATTGGATAGCTTGGATATTCCAGCTGCTACGGAACGGGGTGTGGTGGTGGCACATTACCCTGACTTTTGCCAGCCAGAGGTGGCTAATCACGCGTTACTTTTATTGCTCGCAGTTGCGAGAAAGGTCATAACACACGATCGTTCGATTCGGGAGGGTAATTACAGAGCAGTTCCGCTAGGGTATTCTCCTCCTCTTACGGGTGAAACTCTGGGGATTATTGCGCTAGGAAACATTGGTCGTGAGATGGCAGTGCGTGCCAAGGGAATTGGAATGAATGTTATGGCTTTTGATCCATATCTGTCTGATTCTGTGTTCGACGAAACAGGTGTAGTCCGTGCTAGTTCAATGGAAGAGCTTTTAGAATTTGCCGATCATGTAACGGTTCACACGCCGTTGAATGACGAAACAAGAGGTCTCATGAACGAGGCCGCCTTCCGAAGAATGAAATCAACTGCGATCTTTATTAATACATCTCGTGGACCGGTTCACAGTCAAGAAGATTTGGTTAATGCGCTTGAATCAGGACAGATACTAGGTGCAGGCCTTGATGTATTTGAGCAAGAACCATTGACTGCAGACTCAAAATTAATTTCTATGGACAATGTTGTGCTAACTCCGCACTCAGCCTTTTATTCTGAGAGATCCAACACAAATATAAAAAACCGAGTAGGGCAAACTGTTGCCCAAGTGATAGCGGGGAAATGGCCGACAAGTGTTGCTACAGTCCCCAATAGAGATCAGGTTATTCCTAAAAAGCAATTAATCTAGTGATTACAAGACGTTAACTCTCCAGATCAGTTAACGTGCTGGAACTAATAGATTGGTGTGCTGAGTATTGTGAGGTGAGAAATGCGAACAAATAAAGTTTTACAAGCCTGGCGAAATGACAAGCCAACGGTTGGGGCCTGGTTAGCCATTCCTGATGGACATAGTGCAGAAATTATGGCGAATATTGGTTTCGATTGGCTTTGTGTTGATATGCAGCACGGTGCAATTGACTATGCTGATTCGATTGAAATGTTTCGAGCTATTTCTACCACTGCAACAACTCCATTTGTTCGTGTTCCATGGAATGACCCGGCCACCATAATGAAAGCCTTGGATGCCGGTGCCTACGGTGTGATTGTCCCGTTGGTTAATAACCGAGAGGAAGCCGAAAGAGCAGTTTGGGCTGCGAAATATCCACCCG
>MDSW01196177.1_pt1 | contig 21325 bp, 19 predicted proteins | sample 811171 | NCBI WGS metagenome assembly MDSW01 (sample SAMN05326641, study PRJNA326480) | marine metagenome | isolation source: seawater | place: Atlantic Ocean: North West | collected 2012 | reverse complement strand
TCCCCGTTCACATCAATTGTGCGAACCTCTCCTGGGAGGTACTGATAATCACCTGCGAGGTCTTGGCCTATCACAGCACTACGAAAATAGTTGTCCTCATCGGCGCCGTTAATGAATCTTCCATACAGCATTTTCGCATCGAGAACTTCTAAAAGATTTTGGTCACTAGTTAGAACTGGTACAGGAATCGTGCGGAAGAAATCTCTTCCCCCTTGAGAAGGGAGAACGGTCAGGCTGCCAATCTCAGTTACCCCAGCAACACGGTCAACAGTCGATACGTTTAACGCTCTATCTACGGCATCTTCAGGAAGCGTTGGAGCTTCACCACCTGAAAAGGTGCCATCGGCAGAAGCTACAATTAGGTTAGTTCCAAGCCTTTCTAGAGTTTGTCGAACATCACCTTTAGCGGATTCATTCAATCCGACAGCAGCGACTATTCCTGCAGCTCCTAGAACTGGACCTAACATAATCAGTAAAGTTCTAATTTTCCTTGCTGTTAGACCGCTTATAGCCACACCAAGTATTTCACGGAACCAATTCATAGCTATTCTAGTTTGGAACCGCTACCAGATTCCCAAAATCGGTCTTCAAGTGAATCAGTTCGTTCGCTGCGGAGGTCATCTGCGATGATTTTTCCATCTCGCATTGAAACAACTCGGTCCATTTGCTCAGCTATTTCTAGATCATGTGTTACGAGTACTATTGCCCTATTCTCGCTTTGGAGATTCTTAAAAATATCCAAAACAATTTTCGCTGTTTTGGTATCAAGAGCCCCTGTTGGTTCGTCAGCAAGGATCATAAGCGGCTCGGTTACCAAGGCTCTGGCAATTGCAACCCTTTGTTGTTCTCCACCGGACATTTGAATTGGCCGGTGGTCATGGCGTTCTTCTAACCCAACCATGCTAAGAGCCGATAATGCGCGTTCGTAGATATCACTTTTGGTAAGGTCACGATACAAAAGAGCCGTTGCTACATTCCCTAATGCCGTTAAGTGGGGTATCAAATGGAATTGTTGGAAGACGAAGCCGATTGAATCTCCTCGCAATTTAGAGCGGTCACCATCGTCTAAGTCAGTTATTTCAGTTTCTGCGACTTTGATAGAACCCCTAGTTGGTAAATCCAAACAGCCAAGAAGTCCTAGCAGTGTTGACTTTCCAGAACCTGACGGGCCAATAATAGCCATAAAGTCCCCAGCGTGGATATCTAAGGAAACACCGTCTAAGGCGTGGACAGCTACTGGGTCTTCCCCATAAATCCTATAAACATCTCTTAGTTGAAATAGTTGCTTCTTCCGAGAATCTATTTGGCCGGAAGAACGTAACCCAGAAATGCTCATTAGGTTTCCACCAAAACGAGTTCGTTGCCTGTGAGGCCTTCTGTAATCTCAACATAAGCACCTTCTGAAAGGCCAACCTTTACTTGCACTTGACGAGTAGTTCCATCTGTTAACACAACCCGAACAACATCATTTCCTTGGCCATCTTGCAAAACAGCTGCGACCGGCACAGTGATAACATCAATTTTTTCTTCGCGAGTGACGTCAACATTGACATTTGCACCATCAACGGCATCAAGTTCTTCAAAGGTTTGTATGACACCCTCGTACCTTTCAGACCCATCACCGCTAACCGTTGCCGTTTCGTCGAGTTCAAGAATTACTCCTGGAACCGCATCTTGATCGCTCGCCTGTAACTCAACCTCAACAGCCATTCCAACTTCAAGATTCCCTCGATCGGTTGGGTTTAGTGTCAATGTAATCGTAAAGTCAGGTTCGGTTAATGTGAGAACTTGCTGCCCAAGTAGTATAAATTCTCCATCATCTACCGAAACCGTTCCGATTCGTGCTGGCCATGAAGCAACAACCATATCTCCAGGAAGAAACACAACATCATCATCTATAGTTTCAATCTGGACGGTTACTTCGCTTTGCCCTGCAAGCATAATTACAGTACCTGGTAATTCTTTGTAATCAGAACCTGCTGCAGCACTGCCGCTAAGCCTGTAATTGATCGAAGTATCTTCGACAACTGGTTGGTCCGCTTTAATAACGAATTGAGCGTTGCTCCCTTCGTCGACACCTCCGCCACCTTCAATGGTTAGCTCGGGTAAATCATTTGATTTAATAATCCCCAAGGCTGATTTGGGTGATCCAAGCGCGTATGTTTCTTCAGAATTCGAAATAATAGTAACCCAAAGCTCTTCATCTGCTTCGACTAAGTTGTCGTCTCTAGTTTGGAAAGTCAGGGTAACCGTTTCGGCATTCGCAGGAAGATCGATCTCAAGGTCCTCAGCGAAAAAATCAGAGCCACTTGTAGCACTGCCCCAAACAGAAAATTTTATAGTTGTTTCTTCATTGCTTATTAGATCAGTTTCAAATTCAAAAGAAAGATTGCCTCCTTCAGATGTAGAAACGGAAGTTGAACGTATCTGAATAGTTTGTATATCGCCGGCTGGGCTAGTGATTGCTAATCTGGCTTCACTAAGCGGACCGATTCGGTACGGCGGGTCATCCCCAATGCCAAATCCATCCCCAACCTCAATTATAAGTTCCTCTTCGCTTTCAATTTCTGTATCAGTCAGAGTTTCAACGGTTAAATCATAAGATTGCGTTCCAGATGGGAAAATAAATGAACCCTCCAAAGGATCACCGTTATAGTCCTCATCAACTGTCGCAGAACCACTAACTACGTAATCAATAACAGTATCTGAAGCTAATGCGATGTCAGAAGTAAAGGTAAAAGTAGCGCTTTCACCTTCAACTACTGACACCGGATTTACAGAAACTTCTATGAATGGCCTGTTGTCTTCTTGAAAGATAACATTTTGTGACTTAAAAGAAACAGGGCGAAAAAGCGATTCCGTAAAATCTGTTTTTGTGTAGAGCGCACTTTTCGTATCTAATAGCCCTTCACCAGAAGCTGGACTGAATTCAGGAACACTGGGTTGTAACTCAATAGCTACCGTGTTTTTCGCGCCTATGGTGTAACCAGCAGAATTTGAACTCAACGAAATGACTATATTCTCGTTAGGTTCGGGCTTAGCGCCTCCATACCCACGAGCGATTTGCCATTCACGCAGTCCAGAACGAGTTTCCTCTGTGAAAAGCTGGTCAACTGTTCCTACGTCGAGCCCATTAGCCGAAAGAATCGTTTCAAGCTGAAGTACATCAGGTCCATCTGAACCAACGTCTAATCGGCGGAAAAAAGAGAAGTCTCCGTTAACTGCAACAGCAGCTCTTCCATCAATTGCATAGAGGATATCACCTGCATTTATTGTGTCACCATCATCGACTAGAACAGAACTTACCTGTCCATCTACGTTAGCTGTGATTCTTTGAAGTTGATCTCTTCGGATTTCACCCCGAACGGTAATATCATCGGTTAATGTTCTGAGTTCAACTGGGGCAACTACATATGTCGGACCGTCACTGTTGCTTAAGTTAGATGCTCCATCTCCTCCGGTTCCAGGCCAAACAAATAACCCAACTATTAAAAGAGCTATTGCACCAACGCCGCTAATCGTCCAAATTTGTTTCTTGCTCATGTTATGCCTATTCTTCTGCAACGTAGTTTTCGTCAAAGTACGTTTGGGCCTCTTGTCTGCATGTTTGAATATCACCAGATGGGAAAATTCCTTCTGCATCAGCAGGTGGCGTTAATCCTTGTCCATTGGTGCCGAATCCAAGCGCACCTCTTTCATCTGGGATTATTTCTCCAACTTCCCACCCCAAACGTTCTAAGCATTCTCCAAAAACTGGAATGCCAAAGTTAAGTTCGGTGATATCTTCTGGCGTCAGGTTTTCCTGAGCCTCGGAGAAAGATGAAAAGCTTTCAAGGATATTACTCTGGGTAGCGCACCGTTGGAGAGCTTGAAGATACTCTTGGGTGAAAGAGGAAGGATCAACTGTCTCTCCGTCAGGGCCAGGCTGACCAGGTGCTCCTATAAATTCGACTCCTTCATCGTCGAGACAACCTTGGAAACGAGAAACAGCGTTAAGGAGACCGTCTAACGGGTCTTCTTCAGCAGTAGCGACTTCTATACCGTCATCTTCTTCTTCTGCTGCTACCTCAGTATTCAATTCTTCAACTTCAACGTCTTCAACTGAAAGTGTCGCAGGTTCTTCAGCGACGTTGTCTCTTTGAGCCTCGGCAGCTTGAACAGCTTCGGTATCTATAACTACTTGACCGCCTTGACCTACGATGACATTTTCAGAATTCTCGCTGCTTCCACCCCCGCCACAAGCAAAAAGTGCGAAACAAGAGACTACAACAAGACAAGAGAAATTAAACCGGCGCATAGAGTTCCTCCGAAGTGGGTGGGGCCTGTTTATAAATTACATCGTTTAGAACATAAAGTAACGTAAATCCGCTACTTCTTACTAAATTTTTACTTTCGCCTGCTTACGTTAGGGTCTTCCTGAATTGCTTTAGTTCGAACGGTAAGAATCGAGTCCCCCGATAGCACTCCTCCTCGACCAAATAGTCGACCGTAATGCCAATTTGAAAGGCCAAGTTCGGGCCTATTTAGTGCATATTGCCCATCTACCCACCGTGTAAACCCATTACCAACAAAAGGAGCATTTATTTCTTCAAAAAAAGAATGGTGTTCATCTAGATTCTCAGCGATAAGACTCACTACAAACTGCGGTGAATATCTGTTGAAAAGCATGACAGCTTCGGCTGTGTCTTTAACTATGACGAGAGTAACTTCAGGAGAGTTCTCCCACTCCCATTCTGTTCCTATCTGGCTTGTGTCGATTATTTCTGTTTGCTTTTCAAGGAGTTCACCTTCAGCGCGTTCAATTGATATTTCAGAAAACCAACCATCGGGGATGTAGTTAACGGCATTCTCTGTTACGTGTAGCTTTGGTTTTGAATCCCTTGATTTAGCTGCTTTCGTTATTGCTTCAAGAAATTTTGGGACTAGTTGAGGCGCCGATTCCTCACTGATACAACAAGTGTTCAAAGTATTGCAAACCTTTCTATCTAGTGAATTAAACACAGCGCTTGAGAATTTTTGCGGATCAGCGCTTTCCCCAGTGACAATCCATGCTCCACCAGTTCCATGCAGGCTAACGGGAACACCTGCTTGCCTTGCCACAGCGCCGAGCAGCGCTACTGCTGAACCTGAGCCTCTTGCAACAGCTAATGCGAGACGATCATCAGAGAACATTGCGTAACCAGCAGAGCGTTCAGAGCTGTCGACAAGAGTTACTGCCCCTTTCGGCAAGCCCGACTCTTTGATTGCAGGATCAAGAGCGTTTTTGACAATAGCATTAGCGGTTTTTAAGGCGTCCGATCCTATACGGAAAACCACCGTGTTCCCAGAACGTAGGACTCCTGTTGCATCGGCAAAAACGTTTGGTCTACCCTCGAAGATAAACCCGACTACTCCAAGTCCGGCTGAAACTAGCTCAACTTTCCAACCTTCATGATGGATTTGTTCTATGCTCGATCCTCTTTGAGCTGGGACTCTTTCCCAAAGTTGCAAACCTGCGATCATGTCTTCTCGCATTTTTTCCGAAAGTACTAAACGCGTGGTAGAGCGCCCTTTTGATTTCGCTAGTTCAACGTCTTCAGCATTTGCCTGAGAGATTTTACCGAAGTATTTCTCATCAGCAAGACGGCTTGCGAAAATAGAATAAAAATTCGAAATGGCGTCGTCAGATACCGCACCCATTTTGAGGAATGCTGAATAAGCGTCTCCAACTGCCTGTGTCGACAATTCCCAAACACTAGATGGGATATGGAGAATGTCACCACCTGTCTGCTCTACGATAAGCCGGTCACCCTTTTGGAAAGCTTCAGAGATATTCTCAGGGACCACAGTTACTTTGTTTCCACCGTAAGGAATTTCCATACCGCAGGTAAGAGATTCTAGTTCATTGCCCATCTCGGCATGCTATCTAGCAAGAAGGCGCGTCACAAATGCTAACAAGTCTGAAAAGGAGTTTCTGCTAGCGGAGTTTAAGCCACCACATCATTACATCATTTGAGCTAGATTCGCTAACGTGAACGTTGATTGGAAAATACTGTTACAAGAAGAGTCAGAGAAAGAATATTGGCTTGAACTTCAGGAATTCATCAAGAAGGAAAGACTAGCATGTCAAGTTTACCCTGAGCCTCAAGAAGTCTTTCACTCCTTTCGTCTGACTCCACTTGAGAAAGTAAAGGTATTGATCCTTGGTCAAGATCCATATCATGGGGTAGGGCAAGCGCATGGGTTGTCTTTCTCTGTTAAGTCCGGAGTTCCTATTCCGCCTTCTCTTAGAAATATCTTCAAGGAATTAGAAAGTGATTTAGGAATCTCACCTCCTATGCATGGTGAACTCACGTCATGGGCGAAGCAGGGCGTTCTATTGCTAAATGCTGCTCTTACGGTTCGCGAGAATGAAGCTGGTTCTCACCAAGGAAGAGGATGGGAAATTTTTACCGATGAAGTTATCCGTACGATTAACCAAAAGTCAGAAAGAGTTGTCTTTATTCTCTGGGGGGCACTCGCTCGCAAGAAAAGAGCGCTGATAAATCTTGACAAACACATAATTGTGGAATCACCACACCCGTCGCCTTTAAGTGCCTACAAGGGCTTTTGGGGAAGCCGTCCCTTTAGCCGAACTAATAAAGCTTTATCTGAAGTTGGTCTAAAGCCTGTGAGCTGGAATCTGTAACAAGAACATTCTTGCTTTGGCTACTTGCAGAACTACTCTTATCATGTGCGAGACTAGAGTGATAAAGATCTAAGGAACACATGGGCGACTATTTCCAAAATGGGGTGATAACAACACTCCACGACCTATCGGGTCACCCTCCCACACATTTAGAAAAAGATCTGTCTGAGTGGTCACACGAGCATCCAATCTCTTTAATTATTCCGGCCCTTTACAGCGAATTTGAAGGTCCTGCAATGCCAAAAATTATCTCCGAATTAGAGAAGATCGATTATCTAAGCGAAATCATCATTGGTCTTGATAATGCAGATGAAGAACAATTTAATCTGGTTCTGAAACATTGCAGAAATCTTGACCCGCATTGCAAAATTATCTGGAATGACGGCCCCGGTATGATTGAAATCCAACGTGAACTTGAGACGCGCGGTTTGGCTCCATCTGAACGAGGCAAAGGAAGTAATGTCTGGTACGCAATGGGGTATTTCCTTTCGTCGGGGCGAGGCGAGACACTCGCTTTACATGATGCAGACATTCTTAGCTATAAGGTGGAGATGCTTACTAAGTTGTTATATCCAGTCGTGAACCCAAACTTTAATTACGATTTTTGTAAAGGGTATTACTTCCGAGCAGATTCAAGTGGGTTCTATGGAAGAGTAGCGCGTTTACTCATAGCACCACTCTTAAAAGCATTGAGGCAAGAACTAGGAGCGAATGAATTCATTGACTATCTAGATAGTTTTAGGTACCCGTTGGCTGGAGAATTTTCACTAGATGCAAAAGTTGTCAAAGATTTACGGATTCCTTCTGATTGGGGTCTAGAAATTGGCGTACTAGCGGAAGTGTTTGAAACTCGTTCTCTAAACCAAATTTGCCAAGTGGATATTGCCAATTCCTACAACCATAAACACCAAGACATATCAGTAGATAACCCATCAACGGGTTTACACAGAATGGCAGCAGACATAACCAAATTAGTTTTTGGGAAATTAGCTGAAGATAGGCAAGAAACCTCCGATGCTTTTTTTGATAACCTGCAGAAAAGATATAAAGAACTAGCTTTTGGTCTCGCAGAAAGTTACGCCCATAATGCTGAAATGAACGGTTACGCATTTGATCGCAATCAAGAGCAAGCACTTGTGGAACTATTCTCTAAGGTCATACTCAAAACAGGTACGAATACGTTATCAAACCCAGAACAACCGTCGTTATTTCCCTCATGGTCAGTTGTTAATGAAGTAATGCCAACAATGGCTGAACAACTGAAAGAAACAGTAGATCAAGAGAACTTATTTATTTCGGCGAATTGAAAATACCGGGGATTCTTTCTTTGGAAATCATATCTTTGTGAGTCAGCCACAATAAAGTGTCTTTGAAGCTATCTGATAAAGGTCGCCACTCAAGCGAAAGTGATTCGCGCGTGCTTTTGTCATCGCCAGGGACAAGTGTTGTCATGAAGCGGGCTGTCGCTAAATCAAGCGGAAAATTTACATGTAAATGACTAAGTGCATCCCCGAATCGACCCAATGCATGAAAGACAGCGTTAGGTAGACGAACGGTTCTTATTTTCCTGCCAGTAACTTCATTCAAGAAATTTTCGGTCTCAGCCCAGTTTAAATAATGCCCAAAAACACCAAACCTTCTCGGCCCCAAACCAGAGGATAGCGATTTGCACAATACTTTAGAAAGGTCCCTCACATCGTGCATGAGAATCCCGCCAGTTTTGGGTAACGGCAAAATAGGGCTTTTCAGTAAACGAGCTATCCCATTGGCCGCAACGCTAACGCCTACATCGTCTGGCCCAATAATTCCAGAGGGCCAGACAATTACTATAGGTTTACCTTGCTCCTGAAAATTTCTGGCTAGCTGTTCGCCTTCAGCTTTGGATTCCGCGTATGCGCCAAGAAGATTTGGACTGATTGGACACGAGTTCGTGTACTTACCATCCGGTGGGGGGTGAAGCACGCTTTGAGACGATACATAAATAATCGGGTCTAGTTTAGCTTGCACTGAGAGCTCCAAAATGAGCTTTGTCCCGAGTGCGTTAGTCGCCTTTATCAAAGGTATCGATTTTTTCCCAGTAGCGGCGATAGCAGCAGTATGGATAATTGCATCACAATTATGAATCAGTTTCTGGATAGAAGCAGTATCTGTAATATCGCCAACTACAAAATCGAATTTAGGTAAATTATGCAACTTACGAACTTGCTCAAGCTTTTTCGCATCGCGAATAAGGGCAACGGGATCATGTCCAGCAGCTAAAAGCTCACGAACTGTGTGCCCCCCCGTAAAACCTGTAGCACCAGTAATAGCAACGCGCATAAATTTAACCTACCGCAAATCCTCAGAGGTGCAAGAGGCTTTATGCGAATATTGAAGAGGCTATAGCCCAATTCTCTGCGCAAGGAGTTCCCTGTGGTAAGTCGGATCACCAAACAGAAGCTCAGAACTCTTTGCACGCTTGAAATAGAGGTGCGCTGGGTGTTCCCAGGTAAAGCCAATTCCACCGTGTATCTGAATATTCTCAGCAGCAGCATGAAAATAAGCTTCTGAACAGTAGGCTTTGGCAAGACTAGCTGTAGAAGGCAATTCGTCGTTCATTTCGGCAGCACACCACCCAGCATAGTAAGCAGCTGATTTGGCAGACTCTACTTCAAGAAGCATGTCAGCGCATTTGTGTTTGATAGCTTGGAATGATCCGATAGGGCGACCAAACTGAACACGAACCTTCGCATATTCAACAGACATATCTAGGCACATCTGTGCGCCTCCAACTTGTTCTGCTGATAAAGCAACTGCAGCTAGATCTAGAACAGTAGTCAAGGTACTCCATGCGTCTCCATCGGCTCCGATCAATGTGGCTGGAGTGCTTGAGAAATCAAGTCGAGATTGTTTTCGTGTTTGATCCATTGTTGCAAGTGAAGTTCTAGTCAATCCTTCAGCACCTGCCTCGACCTGGAAAAGGCTAACTCCATGGTCAGTCCTAGCAGCAACAAGAATGATTTCTGCGGTATTTCCATCGAGGACATACATCTTTGTCCCATCCAAGATATACCCGTCTCCCGAAGCAGTAGCTTGCATCGTTACGCCAGATTCGTCCCATTTCCCATTCTCCTCAGTAATAGCAAGAGTAGCTATTGTTCCTTCAGCGATTCGAGGAAGTAGTTCTGACTTTGCATTGTCATCTCCAGAGTGGATAAGCGTATTTGCCGCAAGAACAACACTTGAAAAGTATGGAGCGCATAGCAGTGACCTGCCCATTTCTTCAAGAACGACGATTAATTCAACGTAACCGTAACCTTGACCGCCGTACTCTTCAGGAATGATGAGAGCGGGAAGGGCAAGTTGTTCACACATTTGCTTCCAAACCTCAGCATCAAAGCCATTTTCGGTTTCCATTTGCTCACGGACTGCAGCCTCATCTGATTTCTCATCAAGGAAGCTTCTAACGAATTCTCTAAGTTGTTCTTGTTCATCTGAAAAGGCAAAGTTCATTTAAATCTCCATAATCTGCTTATCATGACATGCTAAGGGTTGATAATCTATTTGTCATATCCAAATTTGTACAAATATGTACATATATGTATCTTTAAAGTGTGAATCAATTTCAAAAAGTAGCTATGAGCACTTTAAGAAAAGAATTAGCTTTGTATTTAAGACGAGCAAAGAACGGTGAACAGATGATAATAACTGTTGACGGTAAGCCGTTTGCTCAGATAGGTCCGTTAGAGGTGAACAAGGCATCAGGTATGGAGTATCTCATCTCAAGTGGCTTATTAAATGAGCCCACTTCACAAGGAGAGTCAAAAAATCTAATGTACATGTCATTTCCAATAGATATGTCACTTCAAACATTGCTCCTGGAGATTCGAAGGTGAAACAAAAAGTAGCACTTGACTCAACAGCTATTCTAGAACGATATATTCCAGGCAAAAATCGAGACCTAGTCCTAGATGAGATGACAAAAAGCGACTATTGGATCGCCACTGAACTAGTCAAAACAGAGGTCCTGTTAACTTTGCACCGAGCTGCTGTTTCCCCAACTCACTACGAAGAATTATCCCAAGCCTTTAAAAGGGACTGGGATTTGTTTTATGTTATACCATTTGACAGTAGGTGCATGGATCACGCCACACGGATAGGCGCTCAATATGGGCTAAAACTCGTTGACGCATTACACTTGGCAGCTCTTGATCGGATTCCACGGCCGCTTAAGTATGTTACTTTCGACCACAGGCAAATATCAGCCGCAGGAGAACTTGGAATAGAGGTAATAGCTCCATCTTCGATAAATTAACTGACTTCCAGTCAATACCACTGGAACAAAGTTTAGTTAGATTTCATTCTCCGGTCGGCCATTACCGCCACTAGGTTTCCCGCCCATATTTGCATTTAAGGTAGCCTTTGACATTAACTCACCCATCAGAGGTCCCAGGTCTTGCGGATCGTCGGGCTGAGTTCCCGTGGGGCCCAGTACCCATCCTTCAGATATGCCAATTTGGTTTCCTCGCACATCAAATAACCTTCCAGTGACATTGCTAGCTTCATCACTGCAAAGCCAAGCAGCAGTTACTGCCTGCCATCGAGGAGACATTGATTCCTTTTGTTCATCTGTGAGGTTGTCCATACCAACAAGTCCAGCGGTCATTCTAGATAAAGCCGCAGGAACGAGTGCGTTAACAGTCACATTGTATTTAGCAAGTTCCATAGCAGTTATCACAGTGAATGCGGCTATCCCAGCTTTCGCAGCCCCATAATTACTTTGGCCGATATTCCCGTAAATACCAGAAGGTGAAGAAGTGTTGATAACGCGGCCAGAAGTCTCCTCGCCTGCTTTAGCCTTATTCCTCCAATAGACGGCTGCATGGTGTGTGGGGCTAAATGTTCCTTTCAAATGAACGTTCATAATAGCGTCCCAGTCATCTTCAGACATAGAAAAGAGCATTCTGTCTCGAAGAATTCCTGCATTGTTAATCAGAATATTTAGATCACCATACGTGTCAATAGCCTGATCAATCATCTCTTTTGCATCGTTAAAGTTCGCAACGTTGCCTCCATTGACAACTGCTTCTCCACCTATAGCTTGAATTTCCTCTACGACTTTTTGTGCTTGAGTCAAGTCTTCTCCTTGACCCGAAACATCGCCCCCAAGATCATTAACAACAATTTTGGCTCCATGAGATGCAAGCATAAGAGCATGCTCTCGTCCGATACCTCCCGCTGCACCTGTAATTAAAGCTACTTTTCCTTCAACGAGTTTGCTCATCTTTTATCTCCCAAATTCAAGTTCCAACATGAGGTTATCTAAGACTAGAGTGATGTGCGACTTGTGGTCCGGTTTAACGAGAATTGAATATCTTGAATCCTTGTTGAACTAAAGATTTTTTTTCTCTACTGTTACGAAATCACTAAACGATAGGAGGAAACGCTGTGGGTGCTTTAGATGGTGTGCGTGTTATTGATGTCGGGTTGCTAGTACAAGGCCCTCAAGCTGGTCAGACACTAGCGGACCTTGGCGCAGAAGTAATCAAGGTGGAGTTACCGCTAATGGGGGATATGGCAAGGTGGATTCCTCTATCGATGGAGGATTTACGAGCGCCATATTATGAAGCATGTAATCGAGGCAAACGAAGTATCACTATTGACTTGCGAGTCAATGAAGGAGCAGATGTATTTAAAAGACTTGTTTCTGACGCCGACGTATTGCTTGCTAACTTTAAACCTGGAACTTTAGAGGAGTGGGGTTTGAGCTATGAAATTCTCAGTGCAGAAAACCCCGGCCTAATTTATGCAATGGGGTCAACATTTGGCCCGGAAGGTAAGGGTGCTAACCGTGAAGGCGCCGACCTTGCTGGACAGGCGGCCGGTGGCCTTATCAGCACTACAGGAACTGATAATGGGCCCGTAACACCAGTGGGTGCAACAATAGCTGATCATATCGGCAGCATGAATATGACCGTAGGGATTCTCGCAGCACTATTCTCACGACAGAAGACCGGTAAAGGCCAACGAATTGATGTCTCACTTCTTGGGGGGCAAATTTATGCTCAGGCATCCGAATACACTGCTTATCTTATGACCGGTGAAGTTCCTGGCCGTTCCAATGCTGGACACCCACTTTTGCCAATGGCCTACGGCATACTCGAAACAGCAGATGGGCACATAGCTTTAGTAGGTGTATTACCAGATAAACGCGCAGCATTCTATGAAGCAGTAGGTGTGCCAGAATTAATTACCGATGAGCGATTTGCTCCTATCATTTATACAACTGAGATTCGTCTGGAATTATTTAAACTTCTCAAAGATGGATTTAAATCTAAAAGTACTGAGCAATGGTCTCAAATTCTAGACGAAATAGATGTTCGGTATGCCCCGGTCAATGATTATGAGCAGGCAGCCAAAGACCCTCTTGTTCTTGTGAACAATTATTTAGTGGATCTTGAAGACGTAAATGGAGAAACAAAGCGTGTCGTAGGCTCACCAATAAAAATGTCTGGGACACCTCCAGAACCCTCAGTTTCAGCTCCGGAGCTTGGACAACACACCGAAGAAATTCTTTTAGAGCTCGGATTTGACTGGGACGAGATAGCTAATCTTCGTGACAAGAATGCAATCTGAATCCGAACTGGTGTCCACCTGAAGGCGAACTTCGCTAGCATTCATCCGATGAGAAACTTTTCTCTACTTCCGATCCTGTTGGCATTTTCAATTTGCTTACCAGCATGCTCATCGCAAGATGATCCTGCCAGCATTGTCGAAGAGAAAGCTAGCTCGTTAAATGAACCAGCTACTGTCTTCCAAGATACAACTGAAATTATTGTTGAAAGAATCCAACAAGAAGACACAATAGTTGTTGGTGTCATCATCGATGAAGAAAATTTGATGTCACCGCACGACCGGCAACCCGGGGTTGCTTTCGTTGGCGCAATGAACCAATTGAACGAAACAGGTGGCATCCTTGGAAAACAAGTAACTGTTCTTCGTGTAAACAGCGAGTCAAGACTATCAGTAGTTGATAATGCTGCGAAAAAGCTTATTGAAGCTGGGGCACAACTCCTCGTAGTGACATGTGAACTGGACTACGCATCACCTGCAATTCGTAGAGCTAAGGAAGCTGAGGTCCTTGTCATTTCACCATGTGCAACGGAAACAGAATGGTCCACAGGGTCTGTCGACACGTTAGCATTTTCCATGACGACACAATCGCAAAAATATGGGCTTGAATTAGCGAACCTGCTCTGGGAGGAAGGGAAAAGAACAGTCGGTGTCCTTTGGGATAATTCAACTCCTGAGACAATACAAGAATGCAGCGCTTTCAAAAGTAGATGGCGGGCACTAGGTGGAAGAACGACGATTGATAAAGCAATAAATATGGTTACTGCTACGGACATAATTAATGCTGGCGATCGGGCTAGAACACTGGATGCAGACTCAATAGTATTATGCTCATTCAACCGTGTTGGGACTCTTGCTCTCCAACGAATACGGGGAGCCGGATGGCTAACACCAGTTATTGCTGGCTTGACAATGGACAGTGCTGCGTTCCGGCCTCTCGACGTTTCCGGTATAGGTGACTTTCGTTTACTAAGCTTCGCCTCCACATCTAATGATGATCCTTATCCTGAAGTTCGAGATGCAGTCGTAAATTTTGTATCTGTAGATGGAGTGCCACCAGCGAGCGGCCGTTTCGTTCTAGGCGCCGATCTAGCAAAACTTTGGATTTATGCTGTTAACCAGGTCGGAACCACAAATAGCTCGACCGTCGCTGAAGAGATAAAATCAATAACTACTTTTGATGCTGTTTCAGGCCCGATCAGTTTTAACGGAACTCAATCAGTGCTTCGGCGTGTTCTTCGAGTCCTTGAACAAGATGATGGTGAAATGAGATTTCAAAAAACGTGGGAATATTGATTAATAGCCAGCTTCAAGGTCAATGCAACCCAACAAGAAATCACCAGCAATATATCTAGAGACATTATCCTCAATACGCTCAGCGAGAAGTTCAAGTCCCATTTCAGGAGTGTTCCCTGTATGGGGAGTAATCAAGCAATTCTGAATCTTCCACAAAGGGTGATCATCAGGTAGCGGCTCTGGTTCAGTTACATCAAGGCCCGCTCCGGCAATACTATTCGATTCCAATGCTTCCACTAAGTCTTTAGTTACAACATGCCTTCCTCTTGCAACATTAATAAGTATCGCTTCTTGGGGAAGAAGACCTAGCCGCTTTTTGTTTATAACTCCTTCTGTTTCATTAGTTAGAGCTAGAGCTACAAAAAGAACATCCGTTTCAGGTAATGCAGAGTCCAGTTCATCTAAGCTTAGCACTCGGTCAGACCCAATTACCGGAAGAGAGGAATTCCGAATAATGCTTATAGAGCAATTGAAAGGAGTCAGCAGGGGAATAAGCGCTTCAGCAATCCCGCCACCCCCAAGAATAAGAACTCTGGATCCGAATAAATTACTACCTGTAGGAGTGCCCCAATCTCTGCTATTTGAATAACCTACAAGGCCACGTTTTAAGGCAAGAACCATAGCTAAAGCATGCTCAGCAACTGCTGAGGAATAGACGCTCTTTCCGCATGTCCATAACCTTTGATTATCAATCATGTCTATGAAAGGCTCAATACCGGCGTATGGAAGCTGCACCCATTCGTGACTATCCCTAAGATAGCTGGGTAATCTTTCAGGTTCTTCAGGTGCAGCCCAAATGAGAGCAGATGCTTCTTTAAACGAACAAATAGTTCCACCAGCTCTTTCAGTAGCTGCCACTAGCGCTTCTTTACGCCAATTATTTGGTTCAACTGCGATCAGTCCCTTTCGTGAACCTGGAAGAGCTACTTTTTGTAAGGTTTTATTTTTCATCTAAATTTCCTCAAGGCGTGGTGCAAACTTTCTTGACCACTATGGTCAGTTACATGGATATAGCAAATTCAGTTCTAGAACTTATCGGAAGAACTCCAATGGTTCGCCTAGTTCGTGTCACTGAGGGTATTGCATGTCCGGTGATAGCAAAAGTTGAAACAACAAATCCCGGAGGAAGCGTCAAGGATCGACCAGCAATTGCAATGATCGAAGCTGCTGAGCGAGAAGGGTTGCTTAAGGAGGGTTCTACTATTATTGAACCCACATCAGGCAATACTGGAGTGGGCCTAGCCATAGTCGCTGCCCAAAGGGGCTATAACTGCATTTTTGTGATGACAGATAAAGTTAGTTCAGAAAAAGTTGACCTTCTCCGGGCATACGGAGCAGAGGTTATTGTCTGCCCAGTTGATGTGGAACCGGACGACCCTCGCTCATATTACTCGACCGCTGAACGCCTTGCCACCGAAACTCCCGGTGCGTTCCGACCAAACCAATATGCAAATCCAGTGAATCCATTATCCCATTACGAAACTACAGGTCCGGAAATATGGGAACAAACAAACGGTAAAGTTACCCATTTCGTAGCTGGTGCTGGAACAGGTGGGACACTTTGTGGTGTTGGTAAATATCTAAAAGAGAAAAATCCGAATATACAAATCATTGCTGCTGACCCTGAAGGTTCTGTCTACAGCGGTGGTGACGGTAGACCTTACTTGGTGGAAGGGGTGGGAGAAGACTTTTGGCCTGATACTTACGATCCAGCGATCATTGATCGAGTTATAGCAGTTAGTGATGCGAAATCTTTTCACAGGGCTAGGCAGGTATCACAAGAGGAAGGGTTACTAATTGGAGGTTCCTGTGGAACAGCTGTCGAAGCTGCCATTGCAGTGGCTTCTGAACTTACAGAGAAAGAAATGGTAGTTGTCCTTCTGCCTGATTCTGGGAGAGGTTATCTTTCAAAAATTTACAATGATGAATGGATGACAGATTATGGGTTCTTATCGAAAGAATCTCCCAACTTAGGTGAAGTTCTAGCTTCAAAAAGTTCTAAGATCCCTCCGCTAATTCATTTGCAACCTCAAGATACTTTAGGGAAAGCTATAGAAACTATGCATCAGTACTCCGTTTCCCAAGTAATAGTTGCTCAAGGAAACCTCCCCTTATCTGCAGCAGAAGTTAAAGGTGTAATAAGCAAAGCTGGAATGCCGGATGGATCTCTTCTAGAGAGTTCATTGAATAATAAATGCCTAGATTGGATGGAACCATCACTTCAAAATGTTGGAGTTGGTGAGTCAATATCAACAGTTGAGCAGCTCTTGGAAAAAGGAAAGAAGCTGTTGGTGTTTAAAGATGGACAACCATTTGGAATTGTTTCGTATTCTGATGTAGCCGCCTATTTCGATCAGCTAGGGAGCGTTTAACTATGTCATCTGATAAGCAGTCTCAAGAATGGGGTATCGAGACAACCGCAATACATGCCGGACAGAGTCCTGACCCCATTACAGGAGCAGTGACGGTTCCGGTATATCAAACAAGCACATATCAACAAGATGCTGTAGGTCAAGACCGAGGTTACGAATACTCCCGTACAGGAAATCCAACCAGAGATGCTTTAGAAAAGAGTATTTCTTCATTGGAAGGAGCGAGTTATGGTCGAGCTTTTTCAAGTGGAATGGCAGCAGAAGACACAATCCTTAGACTTCTAAACCCTGGTGATCACATTGTTATGGGCAACGATGCCTACGGGGGAACCTTTCGTCTTATCTCAAAGGTTCTTACACGCTTCAATATTGAATGGACAGCAGTAGACCTTTCCAACTCAACACAAATTAGAGCAGCTATTAATGAAAAGACCCGAATGCTCTGGACGGAGACTCCTTCGAATCCGCTTCTGTCAATTGTCGACATAGAGATGCTTGCTTCAATAGCTCATGAACAAAATGCGTTATGTGTGGTTGACAATACGTTTGCCACCCCATACCTTCAACAACCCCTTTCGCTTGGCGCAGATTTTGTTGTTCATTCTGCAACAAAGTATCTCGGTGGGCATTCAGACGTAGTAGGTGGGTTCGTCGCAATGAACAATTGTGACCTTGATGAACAGATCGCATTTCTCCAAAATGCTATAGGGGCAGTTCCAGCTCCTTGGGATTGTTACCTTCTTATGCGTGGTATCAAAACTCTCCCGATCAGGATGGATCGACATTGTGAGAATGCCGAAAAGATAGTTGACTTTCTCGTGGCACATAAGAAAGTCAATAAAGTCCTATATCCCGGTTTAGAAACTCATTCAACGCATCAGATTGCTATGAAACAAATGAAAAAATATGGGGGAATGGTCTCATTCACTGTTGAAGGGGGAGAAAAAGCTGCTCATGAAATAGTTAGTCGCACGAAAATTTTTACATTGGCTGAATCTCTAGGAGCAGTAGAGTCATTGATAGAAGTCCCAGCAGCTATGACTCACTTATCTGCAGAAGGGTCTCCACTTGAAGTAGATCCTTCATTGATCCGGCTTTCTGTGGGCATAGAAACTGCCGATGATCTTCTATCGGATTTAGAAGCAGCCTTAACTTAGCAGGCCTCCTAAGACATTAATTCTGTAGGTGGAGAATGCTGCCAGCTAATTTTTCCAGTTCAACTTCCCAATTGTCAGGTTCAATGTAGGGAACCAAAATAAACTTGCTAGCTCCAGCATCAATAAATTCTTTAATTCGACTTTCTAGGTTCCTATGTCCTTGGACTATGAAGTCAGTTGCTTCTAGGTTAGGCCTCCGGCTTTGTGCAGCTTTCACTATCGCTTCAGGCATACTCCCATCTGATGTATAAATGATAAGGGAACCAAAGTGTTCGCGATCAATTTTTGGTCTACCAATCTCCTTCGAATATTCGTCAATTACAGGTATGCCTACTGCTACATCTTCAGGCGTGCAGAAACTGGGAAGCCAGCCATCACCTAGTCTTCCGACACGCCGGAGTTCAGATTTGGCAAGGCCTCCAAGCCAGATCTCAAGGGGATTTTGGATTGGTTTTGGAAGTAAGCGTACGTTTTCCATTGAGAACCTATCTCCACAGTGAGTAACTTCTTCTTCTTCCCAGAGTCGACGCATTAGGGGGAGAGCTTCATTGAACCACGGCGAGCGATCTTCTCTGTTAAGGCCGAAAGCTTGGTGTTCTGCGAGATTTACAGCTCCTAAACCAAATGCTGGAAGAATACGGCCATTCGAAACCACATCTAAGCTCGCCAAAGCTTTAGCGAGCAAAACAGGGTTTCTTCCTGGAAGGACCATGACTGATGGTCCAAATTTTAATTTTTCTGTTCTGGCGGCTATCCAACTCATGAGCACTATGGGATCAAGAGTTGACCCAGAAACCTTTTCAGAGAACCATAGAGAGTCAAATTGTAAACGCTCTAAATTATCTACGAGATTCCCTAAAATTTTCGGATCATTTGATTTTGAATTTGTTCCGAGGCCTAAACCAATTCGAACTTTCAATTATCTACCCTCATTTCGTTTTTTCTATTCTAATGAAGTTTATTAAATCACGTATTTCAAATAAAACAAGAGAGTGGTAACTGCTATAATTCCAACATGGAAATTGAAGAAGATCAGTTCGAATTAGATAAGAGCTTTCTTGACCCTGCGACTCAGGACGACCCATTTGAAGCTTATGACGAACTTCGCCAGCATTGCCCTGTGTACAAACTTCCTGAAACAGGCCTATTTATGGTTACCCGCTACGAAGATGTCCGTGAGGTTTTGACTACATCTTCTGTTTTTTCAAGTAGGCCTGGAGCTGGAGCTGGGGGAGCGAACGAAGCTTCAAAAGCTCATGCTGCAGTCTTCTCAGAGAAGGGGTGGGTAAAGGCTCGAACCCTCCAGAGGACAGATCCCCCTGAGCACACCCAGTATAGGAAAATACTGGGACGAGTTTTTACGAATAGAACCGTCGAAAGAATGCGGCCAAGGCTAGAAGAAATAACAAATCAATTAATAGATAATTTTATAGATCGAGGTTCCTGTGAATTTGTTTCTGAATTTGCTCTTCCTCTCCCAGGTATATTTATTTGCGAGCAATTAGGTCTCCCAGCAGAAGAGTATGGAACATTTAAGAAATGGGCCGACGCAATGCTGGCTATGTCACAGAAGCCCCTCTCACCTGAGGAAGCGACTATGCAAGCTGAATTAGAGGTAGAAGCCCAACACCATTTGGCAAAAGAATTTAAAAAGCGAAGAGAAGAACCTGCAGATGATTTAATTTCCCTTATCGTTCATGCGCATGAGGATGATGAACCCTTTACTATGGAAGAGTTACAAGATCTTATGCATCAGCTTGTTACTGGTGGATTTGAAACAACTACTGCAGCTATTTCGAAGGCCATGTTGTTGTTGCTGCAATATCCGGATCAAATGGAAAAGTTGCGATCCGACCCTTCACTTATAAAAAACTTTATTGAAGAAAGTTTAAGGTTTGATAGCCCAGTTGCAGGACTTTGGAGAACAACAGCTTGCCCTGTTGATATTGGGGGAGCCTCCATCCCTGAAGGTTCTCCTGTGATGCCAAGATTTGCTTCAGCGAACAGGGATCCTGAAATGTTCGAATCACCTGAAAAGTTCGATATTGAACGAGAAAATGTGAATCAACATATGGCATTTGGGCTAGGAAGCCATTTCTGCCTTGGCGCATCACTAGCTAGAGCGGAGTTGCTAGCGGCCTTCACAATAATTCTTGACCGTCTGGATGATATTCATTTGATTGGAGAGATGGGTCAGGAAATCCACAACTTTAGTTTTTTCTTAAGGCCTATGAAGGAACTCAACATAGGATTCTCAAAAAAATAGACAGTCTAAACTATTGACTGAATCAAGTTTCTTGGCATTTCTCTGAAACACCAGCTCTGCAAGCAGAGCATTTCCCGCATCCAGGAGACAAAGAGTCAGTAACAATACTGGTTGCTTCGCCCAAACTAAGAGGAGCGCCTCTGTATTGAGTTGGGTCTCCAATTTCACGGATCGCTGGTTTAGACCAGTGCATCAGATCCGCCACTCCTGAAACAACTTTTTGCCACTCTTCAGGGTTCCACCCTTGAGCAGAGGCAATCAGCTCGGGTGCTTGATTTATATGGATTATCCCTGGGGTTTCAGTCATTCCAATATGCTTAATAAAGGTAAAATCTGGGTCAGTGAATGTTAAATAGTCAGTAGACCAGGGGCCTAAAAAACGTTCTGTTTCATCTGCTGTGCCACCAACTAGCCATCCAACGCGACAATCTGCGTCAGTGAAGTTTCCGAGAATTCTTCCTGCTGTCTTAACAATCCAAGAACTTTCATGTGTGAAAGGGTCTAATACGACAAGAAGTAGATGGAATGAAGTTACCCAACCTTTTAAAGGTAACGACTGCCCATTTAATGAAGTTAAGATTGTATTAGGATCTGGTGACTTGTGCACGATAGAAAACTAGCGCATTGTGATTTGAATAGGGAATTTAAAGAGCAATAGCTAGGGAAACTATGAATATTTTTATGTCGAAGAACTTTGAAAAAATGATTTCTGAGAGCGGTTATTAAATGGGGCGCCTCCATCAGTTTGTCTACCTAGGCGCTACGTTACTGATTTCTTTTGTATTATTTTCTTGTTCAGAATCAAAATATGCAATAGAAAAAACCGAGGAAGTGAGTTCGTCTAGCTCTGCTCCTGCTCCTACTCCTACTCCTACTCCTACTCCTGCTCCTGCTCCTGCTCCTGCTCCTGCTCCTGCTCCTGCTCCTGCTCCTGCTCCTGCTCCTGCTCCTGCTC
>MDSW01006080.1_pt1 | contig 21326 bp, 22 predicted proteins | sample 811171 | NCBI WGS metagenome assembly MDSW01 (sample SAMN05326641, study PRJNA326480) | marine metagenome | isolation source: seawater | place: Atlantic Ocean: North West | collected 2012 | reverse complement strand
TTTTTTTTTTTATGAAAACAATAGCTTCCTCTATAAGGTCTGCCAAAAGCTTTAATAAATAAATCAATATCTTCTATATTCCAATTAAAATCTATCTTTCCGTGAATATCAGATTTGAGTTTTTTAAAATAAGTAGCATTAATATTTAATTGAGCTTTTTTATTGAGTTTTTTTTTCTTTACCATTGAGTTTAGTATTTTTTTAAATAAATTATTATAACATTCATATGTTTTAAAAAAGTACTCATATAAATTATAGTTTTTAATATTAAATCTTTTAGTCTGAAATATAATATCACCTGAGTCAATTTTCTCATCAATAAAATGAGCGGTTGCGGCTGAAAATTTTTTCTTCTCAAGTATTCTATAGCTAAAATTAGCTCCACCCCTTTCCTCAGGTAATAAAGATGGATGAAAATTTATAAGTTTTCCCTTAAAAATTTTAATAAAATTCTTTTTGAATATAAATTTTGATCCAACTGATATCATAAGACTGATATCATATTTTCTTAATTTTCTAATTATAGTCCCTGTAATTTTTTTACTTTCTATAATTTCTATATTTTTTTTCTTTAGTTTAAAAATATTAAAAAATATCTTATCATTATTAAAATATCTAATGTCCTCTCTGTGATATTTTTTAGGATGAGTTAATATTATGATCTTAAATGGCTGTTTTTTCTCATTCAGAATTTTTATGAATTCATAAACTGGCCTTCCCCAACCAATTAAAACAAAAGTATTACCAAGCTGTCCAGCCGCCATCTACCACTACATTTGATGCATTAGAGTAAGATGAGCCATCACTAATTAAGTATATTACAGCATTCATCATCTCAGAATTATTTGCCATTCTTCCAATAGGGTTATTTGCACCATATCTTTTTAACCATTTCTTTTTGTGTGTCTCATCTTGTATTCCTCCTGGAGAAATACAATTTACTCTCACACCAGCTTTTCCCCAAAGAGTTCCTAGGTACTTTGTAATTGATATTACAGAACTTTTACTAGCTGCATAAGGTAACGGAGATTTTATATTAGTGCCCTTATAAATATGATGCCTAGGAGACTGTATCCCGTACATCGAAGAAATGTTAACTATATTACCTCTTTTATTTTTGACCATATCTTCACCAAAAACAATGCATCCATAAATTAAACCAAAGGTATTCACATCAAAAATATTTCTCAAATGCTTTGGTTCAATTTTAAATACATCGTTCATAAATTGTTTTTTGTTAGAATGATTTGTATATCCTGCACAATTAATCAACGTGTCTATAAAAATATTTTTCTTCTTAAGTTTACTTTTTAAATTAACCCACTGTTTTTTTTTGGTTACGTCTAATTTAAAATAAGAGTATTTTTTATTTACTTCTAAAAAACTTGAATTTCTTTTGACATCACACGCATATATATTTGCACCTAAATAACTTAAATATTCAATAATATTTCTACCCAAATTACCAAAAGCACCTGTTAAAAGTATGTTTCTATTTTTGAGATTAGTTTTTAGTAGTTTTTTATCAATCATATAATTATACATTTGATATGAAGTTTATAATGTATCATTATTTAAAATCAAAAGGTAAAATTTTTCCAAACTTAAACTATTTAAAAAATAGTGTATTTTTAGCTCAATTAAAAATATTTAAGCAATAAAAGCAAAATAGATAAAAAATATAAAATTGATTATAACTTTACTTAATTAATTTTTTTACACATTCCAACATTTTTTTTTTTGCGGAATTGTCAATAAACTTAGTGATTTTCTTATTATATTTAAAAAAACTATCTTGATTATTCAAATATAATTTTTCAAGTATTTTTAAACCTTGCGCCTCATTTTTAACTACAGCTCCTAATTTCATCTCGTTAAAATTTTCAAACCATTTTAAATATTTGGTTCCTGGATATGAAATGGGTATACATTTGTGCATCAATCCTTCAATTAAAGCGGTAGAAGTTGTGCTTATCACAATTTTTACTTTTTTAAGAATATTTCCTAAATTAGCTGTATAAGAAATAAATTTTACATTTCTAATTTTTTTAAGATCTCTTAATATTTTTTTTTCTCTAGTTTCTAATTTATTTTTTAGCTTAATATAAAAATATATTCGTTTATTAGATAATGCACAAATTTTTATAAAATTAAAAAATCTAGTATAAATATCGATATTGTTTTCGTCGTATTTAGTAATACCACAATCGATTACACATATATTTTTTTTTTCCTGAGTAACTTTCTTAATTTTTGGATTCCCAACCTCAATAAACTTAATATTTGAATTATGTTTTTTAAGTTCATCGCTAAAAATTTTACCCCAAGAAAAATAATAATTATGTTGAAAATAATCTTTATAACCAAACTTTGAGTCTTTGATGTATCTAATTAATGGTGCAGTGATTCCCCATTGAAGGCATATAGTTTTAATATTTTTTTTTTTACAAAAACGTGGAATAATTCCATCAAAATAATTATCTCCTTCCACTGTAATAATAGATTTTGGATTATATTGTTTAATTAAAAAATCTAAATTATTTAAAAATTTAATATATCTATTCAAATAAAAATTTTTTTTTGACATACAATAGGGAAAATCTTTTTTTGTAAAAATATAGTTTTTTAAATTTTTAGCTGAAAAATAATAAAATTTTTTATTTCTTCCAAATATACTCTTAAGATATTTTTCATGTTTTATATTATGAGTGATGAATAAAATATTTTTTGAATTAAATTTTTTTTTTTTATAATTTTGTATTATTTCATATGAAAAAAAAATTCTTTGATAAAGCTTCTCTTTATAACTAGGTTTATAGATTAATTTACTTTTAATTTTAAATTTTTTTTTTATTTCTTCTGCTAAAAAAAGAGATAAATGATTATAAAATAAGTAATTTTTTTTAGTTTTTTTTTTAAATATATCGTAATAAAAATTTCTCAGCTCAGTGCTATGTCTAGCTGAAGCATGCATATCTCTTTTGATAGCATCTACAAAATTAAAGTTTTTATAACTATTTGAAAGCGAAACTGATAACCTAGCTATAGTTTCATTCAATCCTTTGTTATAATTTAAATCAATTAAATCATTCATCATTTGCTATCTGAAAATACTCTCAATGTATATTTGCTTTATTTTAATCATTTATATATCAATATAATTTAGTAAAAAATCACTATTATGAAAAATATTTTAGTTACTGGTGGAGCTGGTTACATAGGCTCAATTTTAGTTGAATATTTAGTTAAAAAAAAACTAAATGTATGTGTTATTGACAATCTTTCAAATGGTAAAAAATCTTTAGTAAATAAAAAGGCAAAATTTTATAGATGCGATATTCTTAACAAAAAAAAAGTTAGAACTATTTTATTTAAAAATAAAATTGACACTATCATTCATTTAGCTTCTTTGATAAATGTTCAAGATTCGATCAAAAAACCCAAAAAATACTTTAATAACAATTTTATTGGAACCAAAAATTTACTTACAGCCTCAAAAAAATCTTTTGTTAAAAAATTCATATTTTCTTCATCCTGTGCTGTTTATGGAGAAAAGAAAAATCTAAATGGTAAATTAAGTGAACGATCAAAAATAAAACCTATAAGTGTTTATGGAAAACTAAAATTTAAAACAGAAAAGCTTATAGAAAATTATTGTAAAAAAATAAAGGTAAATTATGTTATCTTAAGGTACTTTAATGTAGTTGGTGCTCAGGTTAAAAAAAAACCTTTTTTGGGACAAATTAATAATTTAGGTCAACTTTTTCAAAATATTTCTTTACAACTTTTAAATAGAAAGCGTATTTTTAAGATTTTTGGAAACAACTTTAAAACAAATGATGGCACAAGTATTAGAGATTTCATTCATGTAAATGACTTGGCTGAAATTCAGTATTTAACAATTAAATTTTTAAATAAAGGAAAAAATACAATTTTTAATTGTGGCTATGGTAAAGGATATACTGTTAAAGAGGTTGTAAAATCTTTTGAAAAAATTGCAAAAAAAAAAATAAGAGTAGAGATCGCATCCAGAAGAGAAAATGATATCGCAATATCACTTTGTGATAATAAAAAAATTTTAAAGGAACTACATTGGAAGCCAAAATTTTCAAAGCTTAATACAATGGTAAAAGATACTTATAAATGGTTTAAATATTACAAAAAGTAATATTAAGTTAAATAATTTATGTTTTCTTATAGGAAAGTTTATGTGATTATAATTCAGTTAATATGTTAAAAAAAATTTTTAAGGCAATTAAAGAAAATGTTTTAATTTATAGAATAAAAAGATATTTTACTCTTAAATTTGGTATTAAAAAAAAGCTACTAGATTTTTCTGTAAGTATCTATGAGGAAAAAATACTTTTTAAAATACTTGATTGTTTCGAAATAAATAGTTTTTTTCAAATAGGTATAGGAGATCCAGATTTAATGAGAGATCCATTCTACAACTATTTAAAAAAAAAAAAAATTAGCGGTGTAGTAATTGAACCACATCCAATTTTATTTAAAAAATTAGAAAGATATTATGAAAATGATATTAAGCTAAATTGTCTTGTGGGTGGAAAAAATGAAGTTGAAAAAAGTTTTTTCTTTGTTGATCAAAAATATTTAAATTTATATGAAGACTATGCAAAAACAATTAGCACAACAAATAAAAATCATTTAATTAATCATAAAGTGCTTCCTAAACATATATCTAGCATTTTATTAAAAGAAAAAACTATTGGTAAGATAATGATAGAAAATAATATCAATAAGTTTGATATTTTATTAATTGATGTTGAGGGTTCTGAATTTGAAATCATTAAGAATTTTTTTATTAAATCAAATTTTAAACCAATAATTATATTTGAGTGGAGACATATAAAAAAAAAAAAATTATTTGAATTATTAGAATATTTAGAAAAACAATTTGGCTACAAATTTATATTTTTTCAAAGCGATGTTTTGTGCTATCTAGAATTGCCCTAAGATTATTTTATTTTAAGTAAATTTTTTTATCAAAAAAATCTTTAATACATTTACATATATAGACGAGTTCTTTTTTAGACAAATCAGCATGAAGGGGGAGTGTTAAACATTTATCAATCTCTCTCTCAATAAATCTACATTTACTTTTATATTTTCTAAATAATGGCTGAAGTGTCATTGGTGTCCAATGGCAACCAGTTGGTATTCCTTTATTTTTTAAGAATATTATTAATTTATTTCTATAAGAAGTTCTTATTCCAAAAATTTGGTAAGTATATTTTTTTGTATCATAGGGCAATAGAAAATTAACTTTTGCTACAGATTTTAATTTAGAAATATAAAAATTAATTATTTTACTCCTTTTTTTGTTCATTTTTTTTAATTTTTTGAGTTGCGCCAAACCTATAGATGCAGCCAAGTCATTCATATTATATTTATAGCCCAATTGATTTATTTCATAATACCAATGATATGCCTCTTTATTTTTTTTTGTATATTGTTTTGAAGTTTTCCAATTATCTTTATCTATCCCGACCCACCTCATAGCTTTGATATTTTTTAATAAATTTTTTTTATTAGAGCAAATAATTCCACCATCACCTGTTGTAAGTATTTTTTTTTCCTCAAAAGAGAAACATCCAACATCGCCCCAAAGTCCTAATGGTTTATTTTTAAATTTACTGCCATCTGTATGAGCACAATCTTCAATTACCTTCATTTTTTTTTCTTTTGCAAATTTTACAATTTTATCAATTTCAGCTGGATGACCTGAATAATGTACCACAATTAAAGCAACACAATCTTTAGTGTATTTATTCTTGAGATCATTTAAATCTATATTTAGTGTTGTAGGATTACTGTCTACAAAAATTGGTTCAAGGTCATTGTATAGCACAGAAGAAGCAGTGGATGAAAAGCTCATTGAAGGTAACAAAACTTTTTTTCCCTTCTTAAAATTAAACAATTTTAAGCTCAAATGTAAAGCTGCAGTACCTGAATTAACTGCAATAGCTTTTTTACATTTTAAATGTTTTTCCCATTCTTTTTCGAATTTGTTAACATTAGGGCCAAGTCCAAGCCAACTTCTTGATATGGCTTTTTTAATATTTTTAACCTCTTCTTTGCCGATAGATGGTTTAAATAGTCTTATATTATTCATAATTTTTTTATCAAATTCCAAGACAGATCTTTCTGTGAAATTTTTTTTGGCTTGGAAGGCCATTTAATTTTAAAACATGGATCATCATATCTTATTCCACTTTCCTTACTTTTATTATAATGATTAGACACAAAATATATAATTTCACATTTATTTTCTAATGTCATATATCCATGCGCAAATCCTTTAGGAATTAAAAACATTTTATTATTTTTTTCAGATAATATTACCGAGACCCATTTACCATAAGTTTTTGAATTTTTTCTTAAATCAATTGCCACATCAAATATTTTTCCTTTGATACATTTAACAATTTTATCTTCTTGATTTGGATAATTTTGAAAATGCATTCCTCTTAATGTAAATTTATCTTTAGAATATGAAAAATTTATCTGTACAACATTATTAAATTTCTTTTTGAAAATTTTATTACAATAGAGCCTTGAAAAAAAACCCCTATTATCTTTAAAATTATTGAAAGATACTATTTCTAAATTTTTAATTTTGGTTTTTTGAAATTTAATCATTAATTTTTGATATTTTTATTCTTGCTTGATAGGTTTTACCATTTTTTTTGAATAAAACACCTTTGTGCGGGGGAAAAGTTTTAGCTCTTAGAAGATTAAGGATATATTCAGCTTTATATTTTTTTTTAAGGATTAATTTAGATTTTTTTATCATATCTTTTCTATAGTTTATATTATTTGATATATTTTTTAAAGTTTTCAATTTTTTTTTAGTTCTAAGAACTTTATATTTTTTTTTAAAAATTGATAAGATTTCTTTTTTTGAAAGTTTATATAAATCTTCGGCATTATTCGTAAAATCAAAATTATTTATTTTTTTTCTGAAGATAATTCGACCACTATCAATTTTTTCATCCACGTAATGTATGCTTACTCCAAACGGACCATTTGAGAGAATACTCCAAAAATTTGGATCCTTACCCTTAAAATAAGGAAGATAACTAGGGTGGATATTTATACAGTTAGAGTCAACAGATTTTATAAGTTTTCTTGAAATTATTTTTGGCCACCACAATAAAAAAATTAATTTTGCATTAATAGATTTAATTAATTTTATAATTTTTTTTTCTTTTTTGTCACTCCATTTATAATATTTTACGTTTGGTAATTTTTTTTTTAATCTATTCTTAAATTGAATATTAATTTTTTTTACAAATATTATTTTTATATCCTTTGGATATTTTTTAATTATAAATTCTATAATATTATAGCCAACATCTCCGTGAATAAAAAAAATCATTAGTAATTATTTTAGAATATTTTTAAGGAACCAATTATTTGATTTTTTCTCCCACAAATGGTTTGGCCTAAAAGAGTCTACAGTTTTATGAAAGACCTCAGATTCTATTGATAAATAATCTAAAAAATCTTGAAAATATTTATCTGGAAATTCAGTATCATATTTATTTACCAATGTTACTCCTTCTTCTCTGTTAATTTTTCCATCCCTAATTTCTTGAGCTGCATCCCAGGTCGCTCTACCCATACCAAATTTTATCATCATCATGTAATAATGAAAACATTCTAATTTATCATCTAGACCATTAGATTTTGTATAACTCCCTTGAGTTCTCTCATCTGCTGTTTGAAAATTTGTATTTTCTGATGCATAATAAAAATTTTCTTGTTGAGACCAAAATCTATAATAGCTCATATAGTGAACTTGAATATTGCTTTTTTTTATTTGCTTTTGAGTTGGTGATTTGTAGATCTCAAGCTCATTTGAAGTTATAGATAATTTTTTTTTTAAATCTCCAATTCTTTCACCTGATAAATATAAATTATCATTATTGGTATCAAATGCACTTATAAGACTTGTATCCATTAAGGGCGAAAAATTATCTTTAATTCTATTTCCATATTCAGCTACATTTTCTCCGTAAAAAATTAATTTTATATTTTTTTCAATTGCTATTTTTGGTCCTACTACTCTTTGACCAATTATAAAAGGTTGGAATGGGTGTCCTAGATTTAGAAAAGCCAAACGAGTGAGTTGTTTATGTAGTTTTGAGTTAGGATTTATAGTTATATTGTCTAATCCACTATCAATCATACTATCAAAGTTTTTTTGTCCTATTTCAGTTCTAATGTGAGGCGCCCATGTAACGGTCAATGGGTTCATATCATATTTATATTTTAAAAGATGAGCTACATAAATCGAGTCTTTACCACCACTAGCAGGAACCACAACATCATAACTACCATCTTTACTTCTATATTTATCTAGTAAAACTAAAAGTTCTTGCTCTCTTTTTTTCCAATCAATATCTTTTTTTTTAATTATAGCCCATTTACATGGATCACAAACACCATCTTTGTCAAAAAAAGTAGTTTCCTTTTTTTTATTTTTTGTATGTTTAGTTTCTACAAGTGTAATTGGTCTTTGATTAGAGATTACACATTGTTTACAAAATTTAACTTTACTAGGTAACCCAAATAATGTTTTATTTTTATTCATTTAATAAAATATTTTTTAAAAGCTTTAATCCACTTTCGCCACTTTTTTCAGGGTGAAATTGAATTCCATAAATTTTATTTTTTTTAATAATTGAGCAAAACTCTAAATTTCCAAATTTTGAAAAGGCTACTTCGCATTTTTTTTCATCAACTTTGCAAGTAAGCGAATGTGCAAAATAAAATTCTTTATTATCTACATTTTTAAACAAGTCTAAATTTTTATCATCCTTTAAATATACTCTAGACCATCCCATATTAGGAATAGTTAAATTAGCATCATCTTTCAAAATTTGATTTTTAATATATTTTACATTTCCTTTAATTAATTTTAGTCCTTCCGTAATACCATCCTCTTCACTACTCTCTAAAAGCATTTGCATACCTAAGCAAATTCCCACAAGCTTTTTCCCTGTTAAGGAATATTTTATCAAATAATCATAAAAATTTTTTTTCTTCAGTTTTTCAATACATTCTTTGAAACTACCAACACCTGGTAAAATTACTGTATTTACATCTTCAAAATCATCTAAATTATTTATAAATTTTTGATTTAAATCAATTTTTTTTAAAGCATTTGATATACTAAATAAATTTCCAGATCCGTAATCAAGAATTCCTATCACTGCCTTAAACTTAGTTTAATGTTATTTTCTAGCAATTTTTTTTTTATTTCAATTATTTTAATATTTTTAATGTGTAACAAATAAGACAAAGATACTCCATCAAATCTATGTTTATTGTAAGCTTTGATAATATCTTCAATACTTCCAACACCACCACAATAAATTATTGGAATATTTATATTTTGTTTTAAGGAACAATGTAAGTTTAAATCCATGCCTTTTCTAGTTCCCTCGTTGTCTACTGAAGTTACATATATTTCACCCGCCCCTCTATCTTCAGCTTCTTTTGCCCAATCTATTATATTTTTAAATGTTCTATCTCTACCACCCTTTATGTATGGTTCCCAAATATTATTTTTCATTTTTTTGGCATCTATTTGAATAACCATGCATTGAGACCCAAAATTTTTGGATATTTCATTAATTAGCTCTGGTTTATCGTGAAGTTTAGTATTTAGAGCAACTTTATCTGCCCCACTTTTTAAAATTTTTTCAACATCTGAGACACTTCTTATTCCTCCTGCAACTGTAATTGGAACGAATACTTCTTTTGCTATTTCTTTTATTACATCAGCTAAACTATTTCTTTCGTACAAACTCGCAACAGTATCATTTAAAAAAATTTCATCTGCGCCCTCATCGTAGTACTTTTTTGCGTAAAAAGTTGGACTTCCAACGGGCCTAACCCCTTCAAGACGAATAGTTTTTATTAATTTATCGTTCTTTATATCCATTCTTGGGATTATCCTAAAATTACTCATTTCAAGTTATCTTTTAATAATTATAGCTTGACCAGTTGGTAATTGAAATATAATTGAATTTTTTTTTCTGAAAAATATATCAACTGCTTTTTTAGTTTCCACATATCCACTTCCACCATAGTCGTCTAAAATTATTATTCCACCTTTTTCTATTTTTTTGTAGAAATGTTTTAGAACCGATATTGTTGGTTTGGCAGAATTTAAATCAATACTAAGCCAGGATATTTTTTTAATTTTATTTAATTTTAAACTTTCAGGCAAATAACCTCTTAAAAAATTGATATTTTTTTCATCTTTGAAATTTTTTTTAACAACTTCAAAGTCCAAATAATCATATTTACCATCTTCAAATAATTTAATCTCCTCTTTATTGAGATATTTTCTTTTCATTGCTCTCCAGGAGTCATAAAGATAACAATTAAATTTTATCTTTTTCTCCTTTAAAGCATTAATGGCGTAAAATACTGAAAAACCATCTCCAACACCACATTCTATCAAGGTTTTGACTTTACTTTTAGTATATTGACTTGCGTATAATGCTGAAATAAAGACAATATAGTGTCTCCATTTAAGAAACTCTAGTCTTTCATAATGTTCAGATAGAGTTTTAAAATGTCTATTTTCTGTAGAAGTGAATCTATTATCCTTAAATCTTTCCTTTAAATTTTGATGAATTTTAAGGAAAATATTATTAATATTTTTTTTGTCATTTAGTGTATTGAACCACGGTGGAAAAGTTGAAGTTGTAGTTAAGCCCCATCCAGAAAACGTATAGTATCCTTTCTTATTAAATATAGCAGCGTAAATTCTGCCAATTATAGGGATTTTTGAGTGAATTAACCAACTAATAAATTTTTTCATTTAATTTTTTCCAGCCAGGAACCTTTTTTTTATTTTCATCTTGCAAACTTATTTTATCTCTCAAGGTATCCATTGCTTTCCAAAATCCAAAATGTTTAAAACTTATCAATTGTCTCTTTTTTACTAACCTTGGAAGCAATTCGTATTCTAGGGAATCACTTGTTTTTTTTATCATTTTAAAAACTTTTTTATTAAATATAAAAAAACCTCCATTTATCCATACATCTTTATTATCAATTTTTTCTTTAAATTTTTTAACAATATGATTATTCATTTTAACTACACCATATCTTGCTGGTGGCCTTACAACGGTCATAAGTGACATTTTTTTTTGTTTTTTAAAAAAATTTAAAGATTTTCTTATATTTATATTAGCCAATCCATCTCCATAAGTTAAAAAAAAATTTTCCTCACTTTTTAATAATTTCTTTAATTTATAAATTCTACCAGCAGTCTGAGTGCGGTCACCTGTAAAAATACAACAAATTTTCCAATTTTTTTTTTTATTAAAATAATATTTTGTATACGAATTTTCAGCCTTGATTAAGTACTTTTTATAATAGTCTTCTATAATTTTTTTCTTGTATCCAGTACAAATGATAAAGTCATTGAATCCATATGATGAATATATTTCCATGATATGATGCAGAATTGGAAATTTTCCAATTTTAACCATAGGTTTTGGTTTAGTTGATGTTTCTTCAGCTAATCTTGTTCCATAGCCACCTGCCAGGATTATACATTTCATAAAATTGCTATCTCCATTTATTTGTTTAATAAAAAATCTTGGACTAATACTAATTGACTGTTTAAACTTCTATTTTTACTTTTAGCTAAAAAAGTTTTTAAATTTTGAGTTTTTTTTATTTTTGTTTTTAAATTTGCTTTAAAAATTCTTATCATATCTTTTAAACTGTAATAGCTTTTATTGATATTCTTATTTTTATTAAAATATTTTATTACTATACCTCTATAGTATTCTTCTTTTATAAAGTTTTTATTTTTAAATTTATGTACCTTATTTGCACTTTTTGAAAAGTTCTCTAGATTTCTTAAAAAGTTTATATCTTTAAGTCTTTTTATTACATTGCCCCTGAGAGCGCCATCATGAGGATCGTTATGACTTTCATGTAGAATTAAAGGATCTTTAAAGAAATGAATTTTAAGAAAAATGTGTGTTATTAGCTCGTGAAAATGATCTTTAAAGTCTTTATCTTTATTATTATGTATGCTCGAAATTCTAAAAATTTTAATGATTTTTTTTGTTCTAAAAACAATATGCCAACAATCGAAGGTACCATCATAGAATTGTTTTACTTTATCAATTACTTTTTCTGACTTAAAATTTTTTATATTATAAAACGGATGTATGTCTCTAATTTTTCCATAATATTTTGATGACAGGCTAAAGTCCAATCCTGATCCACCAGCCGCATCATATTTTTTATTTTTTTCTAAGAAATTTACACATTTGATAGTCGAATAATTTATTAACAAATCATCATCAGAAATAAACTTAACATATTCTGTTTTTACTTTTTTTAGACACGACAATATGCGCAAATAAAATTTGTTATGGTTGTATTCATTAAGTTTTTTATTAAATTCGTTTTTAAATTTAAAATACTGTATTTTATTGTTCTTATTTATTTCACTTAAAATACTTTTATTTAAATTTATTTTAGAGCCATCTCCTATTATTAGTGTATAAGGAATTTTGAATTTATTATAGTATCTTAAAAATCTTAGAGTAAAATTGTGTCTTTCAAGAATAAATAGACATATAGTTAATTTGTCATTCATTTATAAGGATTAATATTATATGAATTAATTAATTCAACAAAATTTTTAAAAAAATGAAGCAACATCACTGTCAATATAGAATGTAATGACCAAAAAATTGCCATCAATAAAAAATATATATCTATCATGAATTTTTTTGAGAAATGTTTAACTTTTTATCGTTATGTAAGGTATGTAAAGTTACCAAATCATGATTATCTTATAACTAATGACAAAAAAAAAAATACTATACTAGAGAGTCTTAATACTAAAAAATATGTAGTTATTAAAAACTTTATTTCGAAAAAAGAATGTAAAAAAATTATTAAAAACATACAAAAAGTAATCTCAAATAAAAAAATTAATCATTGGTCTGATATTTCAAAGTCAGATCGAAGAGTATTTGGGGCTGAAAAAATTTCAAAAGAAATTGAAAACTTTTCAAAAAATAATTTTATCAATGAAATAGGATCTTCGTATATTAAACAAAAATTAAATACTTATATGGTAATGGCAAATAAAGTGGATTATAAAAAAAATAACAAAGGATCAGGAGGTGGTTGGCACAAGGATTCATTCAGGAAGCAGTTTAAAGCAATACTTTACCTTAACGATGTTAATAATAAAAATGGACCGTTTGAGCTGATTCTTAATTCTTGTGATGTATTTTTTAATTATAATTTAATATTTAAATTTAATAGAAATATATCAAATAGTAGATTTTCAAATAATGAGGTAAAAGAAATTCTAAAAAAAAATAATTTTAAAAGTATTAAAATTTTAGGCAAAGCTGGAACCTTAATTCTTGTTGATACAAGCTTAATTCACCGAGGAAAACCACTAGATTCTGGTACGAGATATGCGCTAACTAATTATATGTATCCAAAATATAAATTTGAGCTATATAAAAACAAGTTTAAGCCCATTTTAAAAAAAAAGTTATTTAATTAATGGAAATTATAAATAGAATTTATAAAAATTTGGACAATAAAGAGAGAAAAGATGCTTTATTAGTTTTGTTTGCTATTATAACTCTTTTAATTCTAGATTTTTTAAGTATTGGTTTGATTTTTCCGCTTATATCTTCAATATTTAATGATCAATTTTATTATGAAATAACTCAAAAACCTTTCTTTTTAGGCTGGGAAAAAAAAAAATTAATTTATTTCTTTTTAGGCACTATTTTCATAGTGTTTTTACTCAAAAACTCAATATTTTTACTATTCAATTTTTTTAAAAAAAAAGTGTTAGCAAAAATTCAGTTTAATTTTTCCTCAAGAATTTTTAAAGGCTATATTTCACAAGAATATTTAATAATTCTTAAAAAAGATAAAGCAGAGTTGCTCAGAAATACATCTTTAGTAAATGAGTATACTTACATACTAGAGAATTTTATAACTCTTTTCATAGAGTCTTTAATTTTGATATTTATTATTGGTTTAGTTTTTTTCACAAACTTCAAAATAGGATTGATATTACTTTCTTTCATTTTTGTAACGTTTCTGATTATTATTAAATTTTCGTACAAAAGATTAAATTGGTACGGAAAAAATATAAATATTCAATCACAAAAGCTTTTAGATAATTATCTGAATATATTTGGATCTATCAGAGAAATTATTTTATCGAAAAAACAAAATTTTTTTCATAAAACTTTTAAAAAAGAGCTAGATATTAACTTGAGAAATGAGGTGCGCTCAGGTTTTTTCATTGATTTACCCCGTGTAATAATAGAATTATCATTGATAACTCTTTTAGGAATAATTATTTTTATAAATATAGAGTCATCAGAAAATTACGATATTTTTCTTACAAATCTTGCGTTTTTAGGTGCTTTAGTTTTTAGAGCAATGCCTAGTATTTCAAAAATTATGTATCAAGGTGGAAGTATAAGTTTGAAATATAATAAATTATTAATTGTAAATAATCTTATAGCAAAATTAAAAAAAAATAATTCAATAGACAAAGATTTAACCTCAGGGGAAAAAATTAATTTTTCTAAACTTGAATTAAAAAATGTTAGCTTTTCTTACGAGTATAATAAAAATGTATTAGAAAAAATAAATTTTAAAATTAATAAAAATGAAACTATCGGCATTTATAGCAGATCAGGTAGTGGGAAATCAACATTTTTGGATTTATTAAGTGGTTTAATTTTACCCACTGAAGGTAATATAATTATAAACGATAAAGATGAATTAACTTATTTAAATTTAGTCAATTTTCAGAAAACAATTGGTTATATATCTCAAAATAATTATTTATTAAATGATAGTATAAAAAAAAACATTACTTTTGGTTTAGAGGAAAATGAAATTGATTATGGACGACTTGAGCAAGTAATTGAACTTTCAAAACTTAAAAGTTTAGTGGATTCTAAAGAAAATAATTTAAATTTTCAGATAGGTGATAATGGAAAAAACTTATCTGGGGGTCAACGTCAGAGAATTATTATAGCAAGATCAATTTATAAAGAATCACAAATACTACTTTTAGATGAGCCCACAAATTCTTTAGATGCTAATACTGAAATTGAAATAATGGATTATATAAAAGATCAATTTTACAAAAAAAAAACTTTAATAATTTGTTCTCACAATTGGGAATTATTAAAATTTTGTGATAGGGTTTACACCATTAAAGACAAAAAATTAACTCAAATTATAAACAATTAGATTTTAAATTGGCAACAATTATAAAAAAATATTATGATGGATCCAAGGGAATTTTATCCTTTACTCATAAAGAGAAAAAAATTATTGACAATCAAATAACAAACTTTTTTTTAAAAAATCTGATTTTAGATTTGAAAAAAAAATACTTTTTATCAATGCACTGGGGCTGGTCTCATGAAAATCATAAAGATATTCCTTATATAGATTTTCATCTAGCTGGAAGAGGAACCTTATCATTTCAGAACAAAAAAAATAATAAAATACTTAATTTTTGTAATAGAAATTTTATTGATAGAATTTTTAAAAAAAAAGATTTAAATAAAATTTTTGATGTGATTTGTATCACAAGACCTGTAAAATTTAAAAATATTGATAAAATATTTTTAAGTGCTAAAAAAATTTTTGATAAAAAAATATTTATAAAATTTTTGATATTGTTTCCAATAATTTCACTTAAATCACTTAAAAATAAAAAAGAATTTTATAATGAAATTTTTGAAGATTACGAGAGAATTTTTACAGATGAGGAAAAAAAACATGTTGTGCTTATGCCATTATATGTTGAAAAACAATTTCCTCTTTCAAAGCATGAAATTTGCAATTTACTTAACCTAAGTAAAATATTTTTGTTACCAGTAGAAAAAGAAGGAGCATCTAGGGTTATCCATGAAGCTTTGTTATGCGGTTTACCAATAATAACTTGCAAAAATCTTCAAGGTGGAGGATTAGATTATCTTAATAAAGATAACTCGCTTTTGATCGAAAACTTTGAAAGCATGGATGAAACAATTTTACAATTATATCAAAATTTAAAAAATTATAATTTTGATACGATTGAATTAAGAAAAGAACTAAGTGAAGAATACCAAGTAAAAAAACTTAAAATTGAACTTGAAAACTTTTATCATCAAAAAAATGAAAAATGGATTGATAATTGTGATTTTGAAAATTTAGATAGAAAATTAGACAGTCACATGATTACTTTAAATAAAAAATGGGTTGGAATTTCAAATGATTTAAATAGCATCTTATCATTATACTTTTTAATAAATTTCATTTTAAATAAAAAAAATAATTTTTTTAAAACATCACTGATATTTATTTTAGAGAAAATTTTTAATTTTTTAAAAAAAATTAAAAATTTATGATATAATTTTTCAATTAAGATTTTACTCGAACAGTTTTATATTTTGTTTATACCAATCAAAAGTTTTTCTTAAACTTTCCAATAATAAGTTTTTTTGTTTCCAGCCTAATTCGTTTACTATTTTTGAATAATCTAAGTTTTGATTATTAATTTCCTTTTTTGAATAGTTTTTTATCAACATCTTAATTTTATTATTTTTTGAAATTTTTATTAATAAATTTACAACTTTTATTACTGATAAGTTATATTTTGAACCGACATTATAAATTAATAGTTTATCACTATTTTTTAATAATTTTTTCATTAATAAAAAATAAGCATTTATTGCATCGTCTATATATAAATAATCTCTTATTAATTTTCCATTTGACCTAATTACTATATTTTTATTTTTTAAAATTGAAATTAATGCCTCAGGAATTAAGCGATTTGTATTAAAGTCATATTTTCCAAATATATTTCCACATCTTATAATCCCAACTTTTAAACCAAAGACTTTTGAATAAGATTGACATATTAAATCAGAGCTTGATTTAGATAGGTCATATGGAAAGACAGCATCTAAATTATCTTTTTCTTTATATTTTTTATATTTTAGTTCTCCGTATGCTTTATCAGATGAGGAAAAAATAAATATAATTTTTTTATTTATTTTACGAATTGCCTCTAATATATTTATGGTGCCTTGAATGTTATTTTTATATGTTTCAAGAGGATAATTAATTCCATCCAAGACTTGGGTAGTTGCTCCAGCATGAAAAATAACACCAATTTTATTTTTTTTAATTATTCTTTTAATTAAATTAAAATTTTGAAAATCACCTAAGATTATTTTTTTATTTCTTTTTAAATTAAGTTTTTTATAAATTTTTCTATTTTTATCTAAACAATAAACATTATAATTTTTTTTAGTTAAATAATTAAATAAATTAAATCCTACTAAACCAAGGCCACCAGTTATAAGTATATTATATTTTTTCATTTATTAATTTTTATAGTCTTTTCCAGGACTTCCTACCAATCATTGAGTTGAATAAGCCATTTAATCTATTTAAGTATATTAAGTATTTATTTTTATTATAAAAAAACAAAATTGGAATTTTTATCAAACCCTCAATTAAATCAAAAAAAGTAGCACTGAATGCTTTAAAATATCCATAATGTTTTTTATGAAAATAGAATTTTCCCCACATGTAATGCCATTGCCTCAGGTATTCAATATCATGATTGTGTATTTTATCATTATATGACCCTCCTTCTTTATGGTGCACAATTACGTCTTCAACAATATAAATTTTATGATTTTTATCAGTTATTCTTAGGCAATAATCCGTTTCATCAAAATAGAAAAAAATATTTTCATCGTAGTAACCAACATCTTTAACTGCACTCATTTTAAAAAACATAAAATAACCATGTACAATTTTCATTCTTTTTAATCCTGGTAGGGGTATATTTTGATCGTAATGATCAAAAGATTTAGGGTATTTAGATTTATTGTGAGGAGGAACTAATAAAGCAAAATCATTTATTTTTTCTGCAATTTCATAAAATCTATCAATTATATTTAGTTCAAAATTAATATCCATATCCATATAAATACAGTACTTCGTACTCACATTTTTCAACCCAGTATTAATTCCACCACTCTGTCCAGTATTTTTAATGTTTAATATTACAGATATATTTTTATATCTTTGTTCAAAATAATTTTTTACTTCTTTATTATTTGAATTTTCCACAATTAAAATTTTTACATTTTGATTAATCTTACTAAGAATTTTTTCTATTTCAAAATTTGATTTATATGAAACAAGTATTATTGTTATGTCTTTATAATTTGTTGCCATTGTAATCTTGAAATTTTTTTACTAAGAGATCTAAATCGCTTAACAAATCTGATTTTGCTTTAAATTTAAAATCTTTTTTTATTTTATTAATATTAATTTTTGGTTCTTTTACCAATATATCTTGGTTTTTCAAAATTATTTTACATCCTGTTATCTTCTGAATTTCTTTTGCTATTGTTATAAGTTTATACATTTTTCCTGAAGCAACATTATACACACCACCCTTATTTTTTTTAGATATCTGATAGATTATTTCAATAGCATCTTGAATATTTAAAAAATCTTTTGAGGAATTTTTATTTATTGTCAAAAAAATTTTTTTTTTGTTGATTGCATCATTAATAAATTTTGGTAGAACCAAAGGTGATCTAAAGTTTTCTCCATATACATTAGACAATCTAATAATATTTATTTTTTTATTTTGACTTAGAAGGAGAGACTCTGCACAAATTTTTTTTAAATTATAAAAATCATCTCTATCATTTGGATTCACTCTAATAAATGTGTTTTCATATGTGCTTTTAGATTTTTTATAAATTCTGGTAGTTGAAAGAAAAGTAAAAGAATTAAATCTATTCTTATGTATAATTTCAGGTACAAATCCAATATTAGCTTTGTAAGAATTGTAATAATCTTTCATCCAATTATCACTTCCTATGCAATAAATTATATTTCCTAAAAATTTATTTATTTGAATTTGACCTCTTTTTGGCAAAATTAACTTATGTTTTTTTAATTTTTTTTTAAGGTGTGAACCTATAAAACCTGTGTGACCAAAAATTGTAAATATTGTCATTTATATATTTTTTTTAAGCATCAGTTTTAATTTGTTTATATTTACTGAACTATCAGGCATTATTCTTACTGTGTTTTTTTTATAAATATATTTTTTGGGCTTAACATCTTTTTTAGTTTTTTTCGCAAAATTATAAACATTCATTTTTTTTCCACCTAAATTTATTATTCCTTTTTTGTTTATTATTTTAGGTAAAATATTTGCAACTTCTTCATGAGTTAAAAAGTTACTATTTATGTTTGTAAATCCATATGGATGAGAAAATGGAGTCTCATACATCGCAACTCTAACTATTAGGGAATTTTTTAGATACATTTGCACAGCACATTCTCCACCAAGTTTTGACCAGGAATAATTATTCGCTGGGAGTAGTGCATCCGTTTCTCTATAATTTCCAGATGTACATGGATATACGTAATGAGAAGACATATAGATTAATTTAATTTTGAAATTTTGTGATATTTTAACTAAATTACAGGTACCGATAATATTTGTATCTATACTTTTACCGATATTTTTTTCATGAATATCAAGAGGTTTTGAAAGTGCTGCAAGATGAAGAATTATTTTTGGTTTTAATTTTTTTATTTTTTTTTCGATCAATTTAAATTTGGTGATATCCAGTTCTTTCTTTGAAAAATAAAATATATTTTTTCCACTAAATTTATGTTTTAAAACTTTTGCAAATCTCCCATCACCACCTGTAATAATAATTTTTTTCATTTAATAATAGTTTTTTAAAAAATCCTCAAAATTTGATATATATTCTGTTTTGTCATACTTATAATTGCAAAGAGTAAGTAGACAGTCATTATTGTTATAAAACTTAATATTAATCCATGTATGCAATGGGACCCTAAGTGCTTTGCCTTGCTTCGGATTTAAAATAAATATCTTTTTATTTTTATCATAATATGTAGTAACCTTAACTTTTCCAATAATAGGAATTAAAATTTGTGAACATTTTTTATGAGCATGGTCTGCTCTTAAATATTTTTTTTTCCCATACAAAAAAAAAAATCTTTTTAATTTAAAATTTTTAGGAATATGACTACCTATGTAAAATGGTGACAAAGTTCCGGATTTTTCTGAAAATGATTTATAACTTATAATTTGTGGCTTAGTCTTTTTCATTTTTATTTTTAAAACTTGGATGTATTTTATCTCTCTTAGATAAAATTGGATTTTTTATTCCCCAATTAATTTTTAATTTTTTATCTAAAGGGTGAATACCTCTCTCGTATTCTGGGTATCTATATTCGCTCAAATGATAAAGCAATATGTTTTCCTTCTCATAAAAACCTATTCCATGTGCATAATTTTTTGGAACAAATAACATTAACCCAGGTTTTAGTATAAATTTATAAACTTTTCCGTAATTTTTGGATTTTTTATTTATGTTGACACATATATCTAGAGCTTTACCTTTTAATACTCCAAGTATTTTTTCTTGGGGTTTTTTAACCTGATAATGTAATCCTCTAATCACATTTTTGGTAGAAAATGAATATGCCGTAAACTTTGATTTAAATTTGTAATTTTTTTTTAAAAAAAGCTCTTGAAAAAAACCTCTTTTGTCAAAAAAAATTTTTTTTTTAATTAAAATTGGTTTGTTTGAAAATTTAATCATTTTTAAGCCGCAATTTAATATAATAAAATATGACTTTATATGTTATATAAAGTTTGATTTACAAATCAATTAAATTTAATTTATGAATATTCTTATAACTGGAGCGCTGGGCCATATTGGGTCAAAAATTATTCATAATTTATCAAAAATTAAAGGATTAAAAAAAGTTTATTTAATTGATAATGCGACATCAAATAATTTAAATGTTTTATTTAATCTAAAATATAAAAAAATTAAAATTACTTTTATCAAAGATAATTTAATAAATGAAAAAACATTGCTCAAAGTAAAAGATAAAATTGATATTGTTATACATTTGGCCTCAATTACAAACGCTGAGGGATCATTTAAAATTAAAAAATTTATGTTTGATAATAATTTTGGTATTTTTAAAAAAATTTGCAATTTTTGTAATAAAACAAATAGTAAATTAATACATTTATCAAGTACAAGTGTTTATGGTGTTCAGTCTAGCTTAGTAGACGAAACATGCAAAAATTTAAAACCACAAAGTCCTTATGCGGAAATAAAAATTTTGGAGGAAAAATTTTTAAAAAAACAAAATTTTAAATATACTACTTTAAG
>MDSW01178922.1_pt1 | contig 21334 bp, 34 predicted proteins | sample 811171 | NCBI WGS metagenome assembly MDSW01 (sample SAMN05326641, study PRJNA326480) | marine metagenome | isolation source: seawater | place: Atlantic Ocean: North West | collected 2012 | reverse complement strand
CTTAGGTTTGCGATCCGCGAAGGTGGTCATACTGTTGGCGCTGGTGTTGTAACAGAAATTATAGAATAGGAAAATAGCTCGATAATGAACAGGATTCGAATACGATTAAAGGCTTATGATCATATTTTATTAGATAAATCTATGAATAAGATTGTGAAAACTGCTAAAAATACTGGCGCATTGGTTATGGGGCCAATACCTCTACCTACAAAAAGAAGTATTTTTACTGTTAATAGATCTGTTCACGTAGATAAAAAATCTCGTGAACAGTTTCAAATAAAGATACATAAGCGTATAGTAGATTTAATGAATTCAACATCAAAAACTGTTGATGCACTAATGCAGCTAGATATGCCTGCAGGTGTTGATATTGAAATTAAGACTTAAATTATGGCGATAGATTTTATAATAGGGAAAAAGATTGGAATGACTAGGATTTTTGACGAATATGGGATGGATTTTCCTGTAACTGTTATTGAGGCTGGTCCGTGTAGTGTGACTCAGGTAAAGTCCAAAAGCTTGAATGGCTATTCCTCGATCCAGATAGGTTTTCTTGATTCTGATAAAAAGAAGGTGAGCAGGTCTCAGGCTGGTCATTTTGCAAAGGCTAATGTTCCTCCTAAGAAATTTTTAAAAGAATTTTTAATTGATAATGTGGAAGGTGTTGATTTGGGCGCGATGATTACTGCGGCTAGTTTCAATACAGGTGATTTTGTTTCCGTTTCTGGAATTTCTAAAGGTAAGGGTTTTGCTGGTCATATGAAAAGGCATGGTTTTGGTGGTGGAAGGCGATCTCATGGTAAGAATAGTGTTATGAGGAAGGCTGGTTCTATTGGTGCTGGTTCAGATCCGTCGCGTGTTTGGCCTGGGACTCGTATGGCTGGTCGCATGGGGGGTGAGCGTAAGACGGTATTGAATTTAGAGGTTGCTCGTATTGAAACAGATAAAAACTTACTTTTTTTAAAAGGTGCTGTTCCTGGATCTAAAAATGGGATAGTATATATTTCGAAGGTGGTTAATTAGAATGAAGTTAGATGTTTATCAAAAGACGGGTAAAAAGTTGTCTAAAAAAATTGAGTTGCAGGATGATATATTTGGCATAGAGCCAAATGAGCATTGTATTTATTTGGCTGTAAGTTCAGAAATGGCTGCAATTAGACAGGGAACTCATTCTAGTAAAACAAGATCTGAAGTTGCTGGTAGCGGAGCTAAACCGTGGAGGCAGAAGGGTACTGGTCGTGCGAGAGTGGGTTCACTAAGAAATCCATCTAGGGTTCATGGCTCGAAAGCTTTTGGTCCAAAGCCTCATAAATATAATAAGAAGATAAATAAAAAAGTCAGGCAATTGGCTAGAAAAAGTGTCCTTTCGCAAAAAATCTTAGATAGTAGTGTTATTGTTATTGATAATATCATTCCGCAAACAGCTAAGACTAAAGAATTTAATGAGATTATTAAGAATTTGAAAATTTCTGATAAAAAAATAACTGTTTTAACAGATGTTGTTGAAGAAAATTTATATTTAGGATCAAGGAATCTGAAGAATTTGTGTGTGGTGCCTGTAAGTTCAGCATCTACATATGACCTTATAGATTGCCAGATTCTTTTAATAAGTGAACCAAGTATTAATATATTAAATAAACAATTATCATAAATGGCTATAAAAAATTCAATAATATTAAGACCTATATTAAGTGAGAAGAGTACCATGTTGAGTGATTCTCTTAATAAATATGTTTTTCAAGTTGAAAAAGCATCAAATAAGCTTGAAATTAAGAGCGCAATAGAAAAAAAATTTAATGTAAAGATTAAAAAAGTTTCTACTATGAATTTTAAAGGTAAAAATAAAAATGTGACCATTAAGAGTAGTGGTCATGTATTGAGAACTTCTGGTAATCGATCTAGCTGGAAAAAGGCTATAGTTACTTTAGAGGAGGGTTCGAAGATTGATATGTTGGGTGGGGATGTATAGATGCCTGTAAGAAAATTAAAGCCAGATACGCCGAGCCGCAGATATATGTCTGTTTCAACTTTTGAAGAGGTGACTGTTAGGAGGCCTGAGAGGTCGTTAACTACTGCGCTAAGGAAGACGGGGGGGCGGAATAATTTTGGTCGTATAACTGCTCGTCATAGGGGAGGTGGTCATCGTCGCAGGTATAGAATTATTGATTTTAAAAGGAATAAGTTTGATTCTATTGCTGTTGTTAAGACGATTGAGTATGATCCTAATCGCTCTTCTAGAATAGCTTTAGTTTTATATCCTGATGGTGAGAAGAGGTATGTTATTGCTCCTGATGGTTTAAAGGTAGGTGATGAAATAGTGTCAACTAAGGATGGTCAGGTGCCATTTAAAACAGGCAATGCAATGCCTTTAGGTAAAATTCCTGAAGGGTTGCTGGTTCATAATGTGGAATTGAAGCCAGGCAAGGGGGCTCAGATGGTTAGGAGTGCTGGGTCTTATGCGCGTATAATGGCTTCTGATTCTGGTATGGTTACATTAAAATTACCATCTGGCGAATTGAGGATGGTTGCTGAAAACTGCTTGGCTACAATTGGTTCTGTTGGCAATAAGAGTCATGAAAATATATCGATTGGTAAGGCCGGAAGGTCAAGATGGCTGGGCCGTAGGCCTAAGGTTAGAGGGGTTGCAATGAATCCTGTAGATCACCCTCATGGTGGTGGAGAGGGTAAAACATCAGGTGGAAGGCACCCTGTGTCTCCTTGGGGCACTCCGGCAAAAGGTTTTCGTACAAGAAAGAGGAATAAAGCCTCTAATAAATATATAGTTAAAAGGAGAAAGTAGTAGTGCCAAGATCGTTAAAAAAGGGACCTTACATTGATGCTAAGCTTGAGAAGAAAGTTAAAGAGATGTCTGGTCAAACTAAAAAAAAGGTTATTAAGACTTGGTCGAGAAGGTCTACTATTTCACCTCTTTTTGTGGGTCATACATTTGCGGTGCATAATGGTAATAAGTTTATTCCAGTATTTGTTTCTGAAAATATGGTTGGTCATAAATTGGGAGAATTTGCCCCAACTCGAGTTTTTAGACAGCATTCAGGAGATAGGAAGGCATAATGGAAGCAATTGCTAAATCGGATATACGTCAATCAGCGAAAAAAGTTAGACATGTTTTAGATGAGGTTAAAAATTCAACAGTTAATGATGCTTTGGTTAAGTTGAATTTTGCGAATAAAAAAGCAGCTAGGGTTATTCATAAAACTATTACATCTGCTGTAGCTAATATGTCTCAAGCAGATTCATCATTTAATGCCGATGCTTTATATATTAAGAATGCATATGTAGATCAGGGGCCTACAATGAAAAGGTTTCGGCCTGCAGCAATGGGTAGGGCTATGCGTATATTAAAAAGATCTAGTCAGTTAACAATTATTATTTCAGACGAAAAAAATAAAAGAGGTTAAGAGCTTGGGACAGAAAACAAATCCAGTAGGTTTAAGATTAGGTATCAATCAAGATTGGGATTCAGTCTGGTTTGATGAAAAAAATTATGCATCTAAATTACATGAAGATATAATTCTTAGAAATTATATTAGTAATAGGCTTGGGCATGCCAGCATAGATCGTGTTGAAATATCTAGAACTCCTAAAAGAGTATCGGTTACTGTACATACGGCTAGGCCAGGTATTGTGATTGGGCGCGGTGGCTCTGAAGTGGAAAATTTGAAAAAAGAATTAAAGAAATTTATGGGATATGATGTTAATATTAATGTCTCTGAAATAAAAAGGCCTGGATTAAGAGCTAGTTTGGTTGGGCAAAATATAGCGCAACAATTGGAGAAAAAAGTAAATTATCGTCGGGCTGTAAAAAAAGCTATTCAGTCAACAATGAGTATGGGTGCTGAAGGGATTCGTGTTTGTGTTTCAGGTCGTTTAAATGGTAATGAAATAGCTCGTAGTGAAACTTATAGAGAGGGTAGAGTGCCTTTACATACTTTAAGAGCAAAAATTGATTATACAATAACTGAATCACATACTTCATATGGAATAATTGGTGTCAAAGTATGGATTTATACTGGTGAAAAAAGGAATTAATAGGTAAATAATTTGTTAGCCCCTAGAAAAATAAAATATAGAAAAACTCAAAAAGGCCGTATGAAGGGTATGGCAAATTCTGGAGATTATGTTTCTTTTGGTTCTTATGGATTGAAAGCAATGGAAGCCGGCTGGATTACTAGTAGGCAAATAGAAGCAGCACGTATTACTATTTCTCGAAAAGTTAGGAAAGTGGGTCGTATGTGGATCAGGATTTTTCCAGATAAGTCAATAACTAAAAAGCCAGCTGAAACTCGCATGGGTAAAGGAAAAGGTTCGCCAGAATATTGGGTGGCTGTTGTTAAGCCTGGAAGGATTTTGTTTGAGATAGAGGGGTTGAGCGAGGAAGAGGCGGAAGAGGCATTTAAGCTTTGTTCATATAAGCTTCCTATAAAAACTAAGGTTGTTGGAAGGCGAGAATTAGGAGTATAATTTTGAATAAAAATGATTTAAATAAGTTAAGTCCTGAAGAATTAAAAGCTAAATTGGTTGACGGTGAAGAGGCTTTGTTGAATTTGCGATTTCAAAAAGCGCTTCAGCAGCTTGAACATCCTCTTCAAATTAAGCATATGAAAAAAGAGATTGCTCAAATTAAAACTGTAATTAGAGAGTTCGAATTAGGAAAAAGAGGAAAATAGTTTTGTCGAATAATAGTAGAAAACAACTTGTGGGAATAGTATTAGAGTCTAAAATGGATAAAACAGCTGTTGTTAGGATTGACAATCGTGGTCCTCATCCAGTATATAAAAAATATGTTACGAGGTCAAAAAAATATTATGTTCATGATCCAGAAAATAAATGTAGTCCTGGTGATAGGGTAAATATTATAGAGTGCCAGCCTAAGAGTCGATTAAAGCGTTGGCGTTTAAGTGGAATTGAAGAAACAGCAAAAACTATTTAAGAGTTTACTAAAAGATGATACAACAGGAAACTAAATTAAAAGTAGCAGATAATACGGGTGCAAAGATCATTCAATGTATTCGTGTTGTGGGCGGAACCGGAAAGCGTTATGCTCGAGTTGGTGATACAATAATTGTATCTGTTAAAAAGGCTATACCTGGTGGAAGTGTTAAAAAAGGAGAAATATCACATGCTGTCGTTGTTAGGGCTAGAAAAGAAAAGCGCCGTGGTGATGGTTCTTATATTCGGTTTGATGAAAATGCAGCTGTGCTTATTGATGGCCAAAAAGAGCCTAAGGGGACTCGTATTTTTGGGCCTGTTGCAAGGGAATTAAGAGAGAAAAGATTTATGAAAATTTTATCTTTAGCTCCAGAGGTATTATAATATGAAAATTAAAAAAGGTGATACAGTTCAGGTTATTAGTGGTGCTGATTCTGGAAAGACTGGAAGAGTTATTAAAGTATATTTGGATACTGATAAAGTTGTAGTTGAGGGGATGAATATGGTTAAGAAGCATACTCGGCCAACTCAGGATAATCCTCAAGGGGGTATAGTTGAGAAGGAAGCTTCTATCCATGTTTCAAATATAATGCTTGTAGTATCTGGAAAGCCAACAAGAGTAGGTTTTAAAATTTTAGAAAATGGAAAGAAGGTTAAGGTTGCAAAGTCTAATGGGGAGGTTATTAATTAAAAATGGCTAAGGAAAGTAATAGTTACAGGCCCCGTTTGTTGCAAAAGTATAATGATACTGTTCATAAGTATTTATCTGAGAAGTTATCAATTAATAATTTTATGCGTGTTCCTAAAATTGAAAAGATTGTTGTAAATATGGGTTTAGGTGATGCGAAGGAACATAAAAATTGGTTAGCTTCTGCTATAGATGAAATGGCTATAATCTCTGGCCAGAAAGCTGTTGTAACATTAGCTAAAAAGGCTATTTCAAATTTTAAAATTAGAGATAATGACCCTGTTGGAGTTAGTGTGACTTTACGTGCTAACAAGATGTATGAATTCTTGGATAGATTTATTTCTGTTGCATCTCCAAGGATTAGAGATTTTAAAGGCCTTCCAACAAAAGGTTTTGATGGTAGAGGTAATTATAATTTTGGTATTTCAGAGCAAATAATTTTTCCAGAGATAAACTATGATAAAGTAGATAATATAAGAGGTATGAATATATCAGTAGTAACGACAGGGGAAACTGATGAAGAGGCATATGAGTTGCTTTTAGCCATGGGACTTCCTATTCGTCAAAAAACTAAGAAAATAGAAGAAGGTGTTCAAGTATAATGGCAAGAAAAGCGCTAATAGTAAAAGCTCAAAGAAAACCAAAGTTTTCAACAAGAAAATATTCTAGATGCAATAATTGTGGAAGGCCTCATTCGGTATATAGAAGATTTGGTCTTTGTAGAATATGTTTTAGAGAAATGGCTCTTAAGGGTTTTATCCCTGGAGTTAAAAAAGCAAGTTGGTAGGAGATATAATAAAATGTCAATGACAGATCCCATAGCTGATTATTTAACTCGAATTAGAAATGCGCAGAGTGCTCATAAAAAATGGGTTGATATTCCATCATCTAATTTAAAAAAGCGTATTTCTTTTGTATTAAAAGAAGAAAAATTTATCAGAGACTTTATATTAATTGAAGATAATAAGCAAAATATCTTAAGGCTCTTTTTAAACTATGATTTTGAAAATTCTCCTGTTATTCATGGAATTCAAAGATTTAGTAAGCCTGGTTGTAGAAGGTATGTAGCTTCAGATAAGCTGCCGAGAGTTTTAAATGGAATGGGTGTTTCAATATTATCTACTTCCAAAGGTGTTGTGTCAGATAAGAAGGCTAAATTGCTTAATGTCGGTGGTGAAATTTTATGCCAAGTTTGGTAATATAGGAATAATTGTAAAATGTCTAATATAGGTAAACAGCCAATATTGATACCTGAAGGTGTTGAGGTTATTAAGAAAAATGAATCTATCTTTGTTAAAGGTAAATTAGGTGAGCTTACTCAGGCTTTAAGTTCTGAAATGGAGATTTCTATTTCTGAAGAAAATGTAACTGTTTCAAGGCCTACCGATCAAAAGCAGCATAAAGAATTACATGGATTGACTAGAATGTTGATTTCAAATATGATTACAGGGGTCTCTGCTGGGTTTGAAAAAGAATTAAATTTAGTTGGAGTAGGTTATGCAGCTGATGCGAGTAAAGGAAATTTTTTGCTACTAAATTTAGGCTATTCACATCCTATATATTTTGAAAAACCTGATGGTGTTAATATCGAAACTCCTAATAGTACTACTGTTTTAATAAAGGGGATTAATAAACAAGAAGTCGGACAGGTTGCAGCTAATATTAGAGAGTTAAGAAAGCCGGAGCCATATAAGGGTAAAGGCATTAAATATTCTGATGAAGTTATTAGGAAAAAAGCAGGTAAATCAATGGGAGTAGGTGGATAGAGATTATGGCAAAAAGAACTAAATATGAAATATGGCGGAAAAAAAGGGAACGTATAAAATATAGAATTATGCGGAAAAATGTAAATAATTTACCTCGCCTTGTTATTTATAGATCTAATTCTAATATTTATGCTCAACTTGTAGATGATCAAAAGAGGGAAACAATCCTTTCTGCATCAAGCATTGATAAAAATATTAAAAAATTAATTGATAAGGCTTCAACTAAAGTAGAAAAAAGTAAAATTGTAGGTGAAGCAATAGCTGAAAAAATTAAAGAAGCAAAAATTAATAAGATTATTTTTGATCGTAACGGATATAAATATCATGGGCGAGTTAAAGCAGTGACTGAGGCTATTCGTTCAGCAGAAATAACTATTTAACGGAGAAATTTTGAGTACTTTTATAAATCCAACAGAATTAGATTTACAAGAAGAAACTGTAGTTTGCATTAATAGAGTTTCAAAAGCAACCACTGGTGGGCGTAGTATGCGTTTTAATTCACTTGTTGTTGTTGGTGATGGTAAGGGACATGTGGGTGTAGGCTTTGGAAAGGCAAATGAAGTAGCTGCTGCAGTAAATAAAGCTAAAGAAAATGCTAAAAAAAGAATTTTTAAAGCACCATTAGTGAATGGTACTATTCCTCATAAAATTAATATAAAATATGGTGCAGTTAGGCTTATGTTGAAACCTGCTTCACCTGGTACAGGAATTATAGCTGGTGGGCCTGTAAGAGCGGTTATGGAGCAGATTGGTATTGCTAATATATTATCAAAAAATACAGGTTCTACAAATTCAATCAATGTAGTTAAAGCCGTTGAGCAAGGCTTAAAGGATCTGAGGGATCCATTGAAGGTTTCTCGTCAGAGGGGTGTTTCTTTAAAAGAATTATTTAATTAAAATTATGGCAAATAAAAAAGTAAAAATAACCCAAGTAAAAAGCGCTATTGGATATCGTCAACGGACTAAAGATACTTTAATTGCTTTAGGGATTAAAAAAATAAATGGTAATGTTGTTAAAGAAGTTAACTCTGCTATTCAGGGAATGATTAATTCAGTAAGCCATCTTATTAAAGTAGAGGAAATATAATGGATTTGTCAAATTTAAAACCTAAAAAGGGTTCAGTTCGTGGTTCTAAGCGAATAGGTAGAGGTAATGCTACAGGGCAAGGGAGAACAGCGGGGAAAGGACATAATGGTTACCAATCTAGATCTGGTACAAAAAATAGATTTCATTTTGAAGGTGGGCAAACGCCTCTTATGAGGAGGTTGCCAAAGCGCGGATTTTCAAATTATGGTTTTAGAAAAGATGTCCAAATAATAAATCTAGATAAGCTTAAAAGTTTAAATGTTGAAAAAATAGATGTAAAATTATTATTTGAAAGTGGTATTGTAAAAAAAATGAATGTTCCAATTAAAATTTTAGGTGAGGGCGTTGTAGAAAAACCATTGGAAATAACAGCTGATATGTTTAGCAAGTCAGCAATTGAAAAAATCGAAAAAGCTGGGGGGAAAGCTATATATTTATGATTGAAAAGTTTTTAAATATTTTTAAAATTCCAGACCTACGTAAGAAGTTAATTTTTACAGCTTTAATACTTTTAGTCTACAGACTTGGTGGTAAGGTACCTATACCAGGAATTGATAAGGTTGCCTTAGCTTCTATGATGCAAGGATATGCTAATTCATTATTAGGTTTATATGATATGTTTGCTGGAGGATTTTTCTCTCAAGCTTCAATATTTGCATTAGGTATAATGCCGTATATATCAGCTTCAATAATCATTCAATTATTAGGCGCAGTAGTTCCTTACTTTCAAAGGCTTCAAAAAGAAGGTGAGGAAGGTCGAAAGAAAATAATTCAGATAACTAGGTATGGTACAGTTTTGATTGCTTCTCTACAGGCTGTTGGGATGTCTGTTTTCTTAACAAGTCAAACTACAAATGTAGGCCCGGTTGTTCCTAACCCTAATTTTTTATTTTATTTTGTTACAATTTTAACAATGGTTACGGGTGTGATATTTGTAATGTGGTTAGGTGAGCAAATATCAGATAATGGGATCGGTAATGGAATATCTCTTATAATCATGGTTGGAATTATTGCGAATGCACCTAGTGTTTTTCGTAGTCAATTTATTCAAATTCAAAATGGATTATCTAATCCATTTGAAAATATTTTACTTTTAGTTTTAATGTTTATAATAACAATGATTGTAGTTGCTGTGACAACAGGTGTAAGAAAAATTCCTGTCCAATATGCAAAAAGAGTAGTTGGGAGAAAGGTTTATGGTGGGCAAGCAACGCATATTCCTTTAAAAATATTAACTGCAGGAGTTATGCCAATTATTTTTGCCCAAGCTCTAATGTTTATTCCGAGTACTTTAGCCTCATTTTTTCCTTCTGGAAGTGGATTTGGTGAGTGGTTGCAAAGAGTTTTTGCACCAACGCATATAGTTTACTCAATCTTTTTTGCTTTTTTAATTATTATTTTTACATATTTTTATACTGCAATTGCTTTTAATCCTGTTGATGTTGCAGATAATATGAAAAAGCAGGGTGGTTTTATACCTGGAGTGAGACCTGGAAAATCTACTTCAGATTATATAGACCATATATTAACTCGAGTAACATTACCTGCATCAATATTTTTAGCATTAATAGCGGTTTTCCCAACATTTTTATCAAGTTTTTTTAATGTTGATTTTGCTTTAGCTAGTTTTTATGGTGGTACAAGTTTATTAATAATTGTTGGGGTTGCATTGGATACACTGCAACAAATAGAGTCTCATCTTTTGATGAGGCATTATGATGGTTTTTTGAAAACAGGGAAAATAAAAGGACGGGAAAGAAGATAGTTCCTTTTCGTTGATTTATTAAATCTAAGTGATACATATAAGAAATGCTTCGGAGATTGAAAAAATATCTACAGCATGTAAAATTGTCAAGGAAACTTTAGAATATGTTGAAAGTTTAATTGTGCCTGGAATAACTACTATTGAGCTTGATACTAAAGCTGAAAAATTTATAAGATCTAAAGGTGCTTTACCCGGATTTAAAGGGCTATATGGTTTTCCAGCGACTTTATGCGTATCAATAGATGATGAGGTAGTTCATGGTATTCCAAATAATAGAGAGTTAAAGGAAGGTGAGATTATTTCAGTAGATGTAGGTAGCTTAATAGATGGTTTTTATGGAGATCATGCTAAATCATTTGCAGTAGGTGACGTGGATAAATCAAAAACAAAATTAATGGCTATAACTAAAGAATGTTTGTTGGATGGAATTAATCAGGCGAAACCGGGGAATTGTATTGGAGATATTGGTCATGCTATTCAAAAAAAAGCAGAATTAAATGGATATGGTGTTGTTACAGAATTAGTAGGTCATGGAATAGGTGAAAAGTTACATGAAGATCCACAAATTCCAAACTTTGGTAAGCCTGGCTATGGACCTGAAATAGAAGTGGGAATGTGTTTTGCTATTGAGCCAATGATAAATATGGGAACGCATGAGGTTGTAACGAAAAAAGATGGATGGACTATTGTGACAAAAGATGGTAAGCCGTCTGCTCATTTTGAACATACTATCACTATAACTGAAAATGGAGCGAAAATACTTACAGTATAATGGCAAAAGAAGCAGCAATAGAAGTTGATGGGGAAATTGTAGAAACATTACCAAGTGCGATGTTTCGTGTGAAATTAGAAAATGGACATGAGGTATTGGCTCATGTTTCTGGTAAAATGAGAATGCATTATATTAAAATTTTGCCTGGAGATACTGTTAAATTGGAGCTGTCTCCTTATGATTTAAGTAGGGGAAGAATAACTTTTAGATATAAATAAGCTGGAAAAAAAATATGAAAGTACGTGCATCAGTAAAAAAAATTTGTAAGAATTGTCAAGTCATAAAACGCCATGGAGTTATTCGTGTGATTTGCGAAAATCCAAAACATAAACAAAGACAAGGTTAGGAGATATAAGTTGGCCCGTATTGCAGGAGTAGATTTACCTAGAAATAAAAAAGTTGAATTTGCATTACCGTATATATATGGTATTGGTTCTATGCAATCTAAGAAAATATTAGATATGAGCGATATTAGCCCTGATACTAGGGTTCACGAATTAACAGAAGAGCAGTTATTATCGATTAGAAATGCAATTAGTGAATTATTAACTGTTGAAGGTGAGCTTAGAGGACATAATTCAAGAAATATTAAAAGATTAATGGATATTGGTTCCTATCGAGGTTTAAGACATAGGAGAGGTTTACCTGCTCGAGGTCAAAATACTAAAAATAATGCTCGTACTCGTAAGGGTAAGAAAAAAACTATGACTGGTAAAAAGAAGTAGTTAACATAATTTTATTAATGAATTAATAGGGAGACAGTTAATTGGCTGGACCAAGGAAAAAAAAGAAAAGAATTAAAGTTGATCCTGATGGTATAGGTTTTATTAAAGCATCTTTTAATAATACAATAGTAACATTAACAGATAAATTTGGAAATGCAATTTCGTGGTGCAGTTCAGGGAGCTTGGGTTTTAAAGGATCAAGAAAAAGTACTCCCTTTGCAGCAACTGAAGCGGCAAAGAAAGCTGCTGAGGATGCTATGGCATTAGGATTGTCTACGATAGAAGTAAGAATAAAAGGCCCTGGAGGTGGTAGAGAGGCAGCTGTAAGAGCTCTAAGAGCCGCAGGATTAAATATAACAGCGATAATGGATGTGACCCCAATTCCACACAATGGATGTAGGCCATCAAAAAAGAGAAGAGTTTAATTTAAAGGAATAGAATGGCAAGATATACAGGACCAAGAGCAAGATTATGTAGAAGATTAGAGTTTCCTGTTTTTGAATCTCCTAAATTTGGTAATATTAGAAAAAATTATCCTCCTGGCCAACAAGGTCAAGCTCGAAGGAGAAAACTTTCTAATTATGGAATTCAATTAAGAGAGAAGCAGCGAATAAAATATTTATATGGTGTTCTAGAAAAACAATTTCGTAATTATTTTAAAAAGGCAGTAAATCAAAAAGGGCCTACTGGACATAATTTATTAATATTGTTAGAATCAAGATTAGATAATACAGTTTTTAGATTGGGTCTTGCACCGACAAGGTCTAGTGCTAGGCAGTTGGTAAATCATGGACATTTTTTAGTAAATAATCGTAGGGTAAATATTCCATCATATCTATTATCAGTTGGAGATGTTATTCAGGTAAGAGAAAGAAGTAAAAAAATGGAATTATTTCAAGAGTCAATTAGATCGATTCAAGGTGATAATCCTAAACCATGGTTAACGTTAGATAAAGCAAAATTAATGGGCACTTTTGATAGTACTCCATCTAGAGATGAGATTGAAGAGCCTGTAGAAGAACAATTAGTAGTAGAACTTTACTCCAAATAAATAAAGGTTTATAAATAATGGCAAGTAATAAATATTTTCAAGAGTTAGATATACAAGTAATTGAGGAGTCCGATAATTATACAAAAGTTGTGGCAGAGCCTTTTGATAGAGGTTATGGTGTTACAATTGGTAATACTTTAAGAAGATCTCTTTTAACTTCAATTCCAGGAGCAGCTATAACCTCAATAAAAATTGATGGTGTCTCTCATGAGTTTACAACTATAAAAGGTGTTTTAGAAGATATTGCAGATATAATATTAAATTTAAAAGAGGTAAGGTTTAGTATGTTAGATGAAGGACCTGAATTAGTGTTAGTAGAGCTTCACGGTCCGTGTAAGTTTACTGGAGCAGATATTGGGAATTTAACTAAAATGTTTGAAGTTCTAAACCCTAAAACTCATATAGCAACAATAACTGAAGAAAAGACAATTGTTTTTGAAATTCGAATATCTAGAGGTAAAGGATATTCATCTGCTGTTAAAAATAAGAGAAAAGATGATACGATTGGGACTATACCCATTGATTCTATTTTTAATCCAATAACCAATGTTTCATGGGATGTTCAACCAATTGCTACTTCCACTGAAGGGCACGAAAGATTAACTATGGAGGTTGTTTCTGACGGGTCTACATCTCCTAAAGATGCAATTAATCATGCTGCTAACATTACTCGTCAACAATTAGCGTATTTTATGTTTAATGACTCCTCTGCTATAAAAGCTGTAAATGATGAGGAAATTAATGAGGCACTTGAAATAAAAGGAATTCTTACTAAGTCTATTGATGAAATGGAGCTATCAGTTAGAAGTCATAATTGTTTACAAGCTGCGGGTATTAAGACTATTAGTGAGTTAGTTGAAAAAGAAGAAAGTCAAATGTTAAAGTTTAAGAATTTTGGCAGAAAATCATTAACTGAACTTCAGGAGAAACTTGGAGATTTAGACCTTTCTTTTGGAATGGATATTAAACAATATTTAGAAACGGAATAATTTTATACAATGAGGCATCAAAAAAAAGGAAGAAAACTTAATAGAACTGCAAGTCATCGTAAAGCTTTGCTAAGCAACCTTGCATCGTCCTTAATTATTTATAAAAAAATTAGAACGACAGAGGCTAAGGGTAAGGAGTTAAGGTCTTATATAGAAAGATTGATTACATATGCGAAAAAGGGTGATGTGCATGGAAGACGATTAATCCAAAAGAAAATCGTTGGTAAAAGAGGAAAAGAAATAGCTAATATCCTTATACATGAAATTGCTCCTATTTATGTTGATAGAAAAGGTGGTTATACTCGTTTAATAAAATTAAATAATAGAAAAAATGATAATGCTCCTGTTTCTTTAGTAGAGCTTGTTGATATTTCTCCTTCTATAGAAAATGTTGAAGAAGTAGAAGATAGCAAGAAGGGAGATTCTAAAGATTAATAATATTATTTGATAATTAACTGTTTTGAATCATATAAATCTTAATAATAACAGGGCATTAATATTTACTGCCCTGTTTTTTTTCTCTTATCAATTTGGTTTTTCTCAATTATCAGATTTAGATAAAAGATGTTTATGGATAGTTCGTGATAGCGTTTATAATGAGAAAATGATCAATTCTGCTTTAGTATATGCTTATCAATCAGGATATGATATTGTTTTCATTCAAGTTAGAGGTCGTGGTTATGCATTTTATGATTCAGATATTGTTCCTAAGCATCCTAAAATAGATCCAGCCTTTGATCCTTTAAAATATGCTATTGAATTAGGTCATGGTTTAGGAATTGAAGTTCATGCATGGATGAATACATACATTCTTTGGTCTTCAAAGTATGAGCCTCAAGCATCTAATCATATTTATAATACAAAAAAAGATTGGACTGAAGCAAATATTCATGGAAAAATAGATTCGCAGATTAATTTATCAGCACCACAGTCTCCGCAATGGGAAGGAGTTTACCTGGCACCTACTCATCCCGAAGTAAATCCTTATCTGTTATCAGTTTATATGGAGGTCGCAAATAAATATAAAATTGATGGTTTGCATTTAGATTATATTAGATACCAAGATGAAATGTATGGATACAATAAATATGGTATGCAAACTTTTGAAGATATTTATGATATTAGCCCACGAGATATTGTAAGAGGTATAATTTCACCTCGATTTGGATGGACGCAAGATTATGTAGATTCTATGCATTATGCATGGGATAAATTTAGAAAAGACGCAATAACTGATTTAGTTAGAACGCTCTATTCTGAATTACGACAACCTGGAAAGCCAATTATAGAATTAAGTGCTGCTGTAAAACCTAATATCATTGAAGCTAAAAGCAGGTGGGATCAAGAATGGGATAAATGGTTAGAAGAGAATATTATTGATTTTGTTGTTACGATGAGCTATTATAAAGAAATAAGTGATTTTAATAATTCTATTCAGATAATGAAATCAAATTTAGATCAAGAAAAATTAGGAAATGTTATAATTGGAATTTCAACATTTAATCAGGATGCTCAGTCTGCAGCAGATAAAGTATTATTATCCAGGTTAAATGGGTTTTCTGGTGTAAGTATCTTTTCATGGAATTCTCATAAAAATAATTTAGATTGGTTCAAATCTATAAATGATGCTTTAGGAAAACCCTCTTTTAAATGATAAATAAAAACATTATGAATAAAAATAAAAAAATAAAGGCGCCTATTGGAACAAAGTTGAATTGTAAAGGATGGCATCAAGAGGCAGCCTATAGAATGATTCAAAATAATTTAGATCCTAATAATGCTGAGAATCCTGATGAGTTAATAGTTTATGGTGGACTAGGTAAGGCTGCTAGAAATTGGGAGTCTTATCATGAAATATTAAATAGTCTTAAAAATTTAGAGAATGATGAAACGCTATTAATTCAATCGGGAAAACCCGTTGCTATTTTTAAAACACACTCATACTCACCTAGGGTGCTTATTTCTAATTCAATGTTAGTACCTAATTGGGCTAATTGGGAACATTTTAGAGAATTAGATAAAAAAGGATTGATGATGTATGGTCAAATGACTGCTGGTAGTTGGATTTATATTGGCACCCAAGGAATACTGCAAGGAACTTATGAAACACTTGCTGAATTAGGGAAGCAACATTTCGGAGGATCATTAAGAGGAACCCTTACTCTAACAGGTGGGTTAGGTGGCATGGGAGGAGCGCAGCCTTTAGCAGTTACTATGAATGAAGGTGTTAATATAACTGTAGAAATTGATAAGCATAGAATTAAGCGTAGATTAGATACTGGGTATTTAGATATGGCCGTAGATAATTTAGATGAAGCACTAGAACATGCTTTTGTAGCAAAAAAAAATAATAAACCATTATCAATTGGTTTATTAGGTAATTGTGCTGATATCTTTCCAGAATTTGTAAAAAGAAATATTATACCAGAAATAGTAACAGATCAAACATCTGCTCATGATGAATTAAATGGATATTTTCCACATAATATCTCTTTTAAAGAATCTAATGAATTAAGAAATGAAAATCCCGAAAAATATATTGAATTAAGTTATCATTCAATGGCCAGACATTGTCAAGCGATGTTAGATTTACAAAAAATGGGATCAATTGTTTTTGATTATGGAAATAATTTAAGAGGCCAAGCAAAAGAAAATGGTGGTATAAAAGACGCATTTAATTTTCCAGGTTTTGTTCCAGCTTTTATAAGACCATTATTTTGTGAAGGCAAGGGACCTTTTAGATGGGTAGCACTTTCGGGTGATCCTGAGGATATATACAAAACTGATGCTAAAGTACTTGAATTGTTTCCTGATGATGTCGCATTAAAGAGGTGGATCACGATGGCTCAAAAGAAAGTTAAGTTTCAAGGTCTACCTTCAAGAATATGTTGGCTAGGATATCGTGAAAGAAATTTGTTTGGTGAGGCTATTAATGATATGGTTGCTTCTGGTGAGTTATCAGCACCTATAGTTATTGGAAGAGACCATTTAGATTCGGGGTCTGTTGCATCACCCAATCGCGAAACTGAGAGCATGAAGGATGGTTCTGATGCTGTTGCAGATTGGCCTATTTTAAATGCTCTACTGAGTACTAGTGGAGGAACTAGTTGGACATCAGTTCACCATGGAGGAGGTGTTGGTATGGGATTATCAATACATTCAGGTGTGGTAATTGTAGCGGATGGTTCAGATGAAATGAAAGAAAGAATAAACAGGGTATTAACGAATGATCCGGGCCTTGGTGTTGCTAGGCATGCTGATGCGGGATATGAAAGAGCTATTGAAATTTCAAAAGAAAGAAATTTGAAAATTCCAATGCATAAGTAGAATTCTTATTTTAAAGTTAAATGAAAATTAAAATTACTAATATATCCTCTATTTGTACTTGGTCCAGTTTGCAAAATCAATTGATAATCTTACAAGATACTGATATTCTTATTGAGAATTCGAAAATAGCTAAAATTTCTAAAAATATTATTGATGCTGATGAAGAAATAGATGCAGATGGTGCTTTGATTACTCCTGGATTTGTGGATTCTCATACTCATCCAATATTTTCAGGGAATCGTTCACAAGAATTTAGTATGAGATTATCAGGTAAGTCTTATGAAGAAATATCAGAACTAGGTGGAGGTATAATTTCCTCTATCAATGATCTAAGGAGTGTTGATGAAGAGCAATTATTTGAAGAATGTATAGAGAGAGTAAATTTTTTTCTTAACCATGGAACAACTACTATAGAAGCAAAATCAGGCTATGGTCTTACTTTAAAAGATGAATTAAAGTCTCTTAGAGTAATAAAAAGATTAAATCAAGAGAGCGATTTAGATATTGTTCCAACATTTTTAGGAGCGCATGACTTTCCCCCAGAATATAAAAATAATAAATCTGATTATGTTGCTCTAATATGCGAAGAAATGATTCCAGAAGTTGCAGAAAAAAAACTTGCGGAGTTTTGTGATGTTTTTTGTGAAGAAGGTTATTACAGTATTGAGGATTCAGAAAGAATTTTAGAATCAGCTAAGAACCATGGATTGACTCCAAGGTTACATGCAGATGAATTTATTGATTCTAAAGCTGCATCATTAGCTGCAAAAGTAGGAGCTATATCTGCTGATCACCTCATGGAAGTAAGTGATGATGGTATAAGAGCAATGGCTAAGAAAAATGTTATAGCTACATTATTACCTGGAACAACTTTATTTTTAGGAAAGAATAAATATGCTCCAGGACGTAAGTTAATAGATTATGGTTGTGAGGTTGCTCTTGCAACTGATTACAATCCAGGCTCATGTACTATCCAATCTATGCCTCAAATTATTTCTTTAGGAACTCTTTATTGTGGTTTAACATCTGCAGAGGCATTTAAAGCATCTACATTTAATGGAGCGAGGGCGATTAATCGTGAATGCCTAGTTGGGTTAGTGGCCGAAGGTTATCAAGCAGATTTATTATTTTGGGATTTATCTAATATTGATGAAATACCCTATTGGATGGGTTCAGATAGAATATTGAATATTATGAAAAATGGGAAGTTATTAGACGGATAATTTTTTATAGTTCTAAAATTATATTTACTAAAAGTACTACATCTAATACGTTTACAGTATTATCTTCATTTAAATCACCACATTCACAATCACTATTACTTGATAAAATACAATCATTGATAACATATACTATATCTAGAACATTTTGAATGCTGTCTAAATTGCAATCACCAGGAAATATTTCTTGTGTATATTGATAGCCGCCAATATCGCTTCTTGTTCCATCTGGGTCTAATAAAGTAGGATCTCCAGCATCAATACATGGTGAGTCCTCATTGTATGAAAAGTCCCATTCACTTACATTTAGGAAAAGTGGATCATATTCAATTAAGCCAGACCCTTCAAGTTCCAACGGAACCCATGTTAGTCCTCAGCAGTTTTCATTATATCCACCGCAACCTAGGTTATTATCCCAAAAATTTGAATAGGCTATTTCAAATGATGCAGTAGTACCTCGCATTGATATACCATATTGACCATTATCGATAAAATTAGAATTTTTTATATTTATACTTGCCTCATCCATGACCTGGATACCAAAATCATTAGATATAAAATTGCAATTAATAATATTTCCAGTTGATGAACCATTAAATGTTAACCCATTATAACCGCCATTAATGATAGTCAAATATTCAATATCTAGGCTAGCAGGATAGTTTTCATCAGCATAAGCCCATATTCCTAATCCAGAATTAAGATCAACAATTGCTCCATTGCCTTCAATAAAGACACTGCCTTCATAAATACCAATTTCACCAGTATATATTGTATTGTTTTCAAGTACTAGATATTTATCATAACCATTAGCAGGCCCAGATTCATTATAAACACTTTGAAGAGTGATACCTGAAGCTAAAGTATAAAAAATTGATGTTAATAAACATAAAATAGAAATATTCATACACATAACTTAATATTTTATTATTTCAAAGACAAATATATAATTCTTAACAGATTGTAATAATGTGTAATAAAATTAAAATAATTTTGTTACAAATTGTATCACCTATAAAATTGGATTGTTAATTAAATTATTTTTATATTTTATATAGATGGAATTGAAATTTATATCAATTTCATGATTAATTCTCTGGAGGGGGAATTTCATAAAAAAATATATCCATATTGATTATTTATAATAATTGAATAAATATTTATAAAAATCGCTGAATTTGTGACGACGGGCAAAAAGGAATAATGAATATTAGCCCTAATTTTCACGTAAGCAGTAGAAGAATTAAGTAATTTGGAGTTGTATAAAAATTTTTATGAGTACTATTAAACATATATTAACGTTTTTAGTTTTAACCGTGAGTGCTTGGTCAGCAGTATCATTAGAGATACAGAATGTAGATACAGATTCTGGTACATTAGATATATATATTGAAAATGATGTGACAGTTGGAGGCTTCCAGTTTGAATTAACAGGAATAACTATAACCAATGCATCAGCACCTCCAGGGTATTTTATGTCAACATCTGCTACAACTGTATTAGGTTTTTCATTAACCGGTGCTACAATAGCACCAGGTTCAGGTACTTTAAGTACTGTTTCATTTTCAAATTATTCAGGTGGTTCTATATGCTTTGGACAAGATACAGGGTCTTCAGGTTCCACAGCTATATCAGATGCGAATGGTGGTTATATCGCTGCAGAATGGGGTGATTGCTTTGCTGATACGGTATTGGGTTGTAATGATATGGGCGCATGTAACTATGATTCTGATGCTACAGAAAATGATGGTAGTTGTGAGTATGCACAGGAAAATTATGACTGTGATGGTAATTGTATAACACAGATAGATTGTAATGGAGACTGTGGTGGAGATGCTGATTTAGATGAGTGTGGAGTATGTGGTGGTGATAATAGTTCTTGCTCTGGATGTACTGATAATAGTCAGTGTGAGTATGGAAACTGTGCATGTAATTATAACCCTTCTGCTATTGTTGATGATGGTAGCTGTAATTATCCAGTAGAAAATTTTGATTGTGATGGTGAATGTTTATTAGAAGAAGGTTGTAATGATTGTTTTGATATACCAAATGGTACAGCGCAAATAGATGCTTGTGGGGAGTGTATAGATTGTTTTTTATACGAAGGTCAAAATTGTTTGGATCATCCTGCGTGGAATCAGAGTTGTATTGATTGTGCTGGTGAAATTAATGGAAATGCAAATATAGATGCTTGTGGAAATTGTGTAACACCTGGAACAGCAGGATGTATTTTAGATTGTGAAGGAGACTTTCCATTTGATGTGGAAAATTATGATTTAGGATATACAAATAATTGTGGTGATTGTTATCCATACGAAAATGGTTCAACTAATTCAAATGATGATTGTGAGATAGATTGCTATGGTGTTTGGGGAGGCCAAGCAGAAATAGATGATTGCGGTGTTTGTACAGGAGGAAGTACAGAATTATCTGCAGGATATTTAAAAGATTGTAATGGAGACTGTAGTGGAACTGCAGTTTATGATAATTGTGGGGTTTGTGTTGGTGGTAATACAGGATTAGAAGCTTGCGCTATTGATTGTAGCGGTGTTTGGGGTGGAACTACAGTAGAAGATGAATGTGGAGTATGTGGTGGTGATAATAGTTCATGCGCTGATTGTAATGGCGAACCAAATGGTGATGCAATAGATTTAGGTTGTGGTTGTGGTGAGCCTGGACCATCTGGTTGTGATAATAGCTGTGGTTCAACAGCGACAGAAGATGAATGTGGTGTATGTGGTGGAGATAATAGTTTGTGTGCAGATTGTGCAGGCGTTCCAAATGGAAATGCATATTTAGATAATTGTAATATATGTGATGATTATTCAATGAATGATTGTACGCAAGATTGTTCAGGTGAATGGGGTGGAATTGCAGTAGAAGATGAATGCGGCGTATGCGGTGGTGATAATAGTTCATGTTTAGATTGTGCTGGAGTGCCTAATGGTGATGGAGAATTAGATGAGTGTGGAGTATGCAATGGTGATGGTATTG
>MDSW01042987.1_pt1 | contig 21334 bp, 21 predicted proteins | sample 811171 | NCBI WGS metagenome assembly MDSW01 (sample SAMN05326641, study PRJNA326480) | marine metagenome | isolation source: seawater | place: Atlantic Ocean: North West | collected 2012 | reverse complement strand
CTCCATATTATATCAATTTTTTTGCTAGCATTCTAGTTTCTTTGTCTGTTTCAACATAGTCGGCTATAGTCGGTTTGGCAACAAAAGTACTTTTTTCCATACAATCGGCAATTAAATCAGACATATTTAAGAAGCCTATTTTTTCTTGCAAGAAAGCATTTACCGCCACCTCATTAGCGGCATTTAAAACACAAGGAATATTACCTCCTTTTTCTAAAGCAGAAAAAGCAAGAGACAGGTTTTTAAAAATCTTTGTGTTTGGTTTTTCAAAGCTTAAATTAGGATAATCAAAAAAACTAAAACGTTTAAAATTATTTTTAATTCTTTTTGGAAAACCTAAAGCATATTGTATAGGAACTTTCATGTCTGGAATTCCAATTTGAGCAATTATAGAACTATCTTGAAATTGCACAGCAGAATGTATAATAGACTGAGGGTGAACAACAACTTCAATTTGGCTTATAGACAAATTAAAAAGCCATCTAGCCTCAATAACTTCTAACCCCTTATTCATTAAGGTCGCAGAATCAATAGTTATTTTAGCGCCCATCTCCCAATTAGGATGTTTTAATGCTTGTTTTTTTGTAACAAGAGCTAACTCACTTATAGTCTTGCTTCTAAAAGGTCCTCCAGATGCGGTTAAATAAATTTTTTCAACAGGATTATTATCTTCACCAACTAAACATTGAAAAATTGCTGAATGTTCTGAGTCAACAGGAAATATAGAAACATTGTTTTCTTTAGATAAAGACATAATTAACTCTCCAGCAACAACCAAAGTTTCTTTGTTTGCCAAAGCAATAGTTTTATTATGTTTAATTGCGTTTATTGTTGGTTTTAAACCAGAATAGCCAACTAAAGCTGTAAGCACAAGGTCAACATTTTCTCTTTCTACAACATCTTCTAAAGATTTTTTGCCAGACAACACAATAATTCCTAAACCAGATAGCGCTCTAGAAACAATGGAGCGCTTCTTTTCATTTACAATTACAACAGTTTTGGGTAAATGTTTTTTAGCTTGTTTGATTAACAAAAGATGATTGTTGTTTGCTGTTAGGGTATCTACTTCAAACAAATGTCTGTGTTCAGAAATAACATCTAAAGCTTGTGTTCCTATTGAACCGGTTGAACCTAAAATAAGAATAGTTTTTTTATTCATTTTTAATACAAATTAATTTGTCAGCAATTTTTCTGTCATTTGAGAGTCTTGGAACTTTATTTTGACCACCTAGTTTTCCAATAGACTTCATATAACTCCTAAAGCCATTTTTCTTAATAATAGTAATTTTTAAAGGTTGTAAAACACCATCAATAATTAAGTCTTTATAGTAAGAGTTTTGTTTTTGTAAGTTTATATCAAGCTCATTACTAAACTTAGACAAGTTAGATGGCAATTTTTGAAATTCAATTAACCATTCATGATAAGGAAGACCTTTTTTAGGATTTACCATTGGGGACACATGAAATTCAATAATTTCTGCTGGGATTTTTTTTACTGCTTCTTTTAAAGAAAGCTCTACTTCTTCAGAAATAACATGCTCTCCAAAGGCTGAGGTGTAATGTTTAATTCTACCAGTGACAATAATCTTAAATGGTTTAATAGAAACAAACTTTATAGTATCTCCTATATTGTAACCCCATAAACCAGCATTAGTGTTTAAAATAACAACATAGTTTACCCCAATCTTAACATCATTAAGAGTGATTCTTTCAGGGTTGGAATTATAAAAATCTTCCGCAGGAATAAACTCATAAAAAATCCCATGATTCACACATAACAAAAGACCTTTCTTTTTCTGTGAATTTTGATAAGCGATAAAACCTTCTGAAGCAGGATATAGTTCAATACCAGGAATTTTTTCCCCAATTAATTTTTCAATAGAATTTTTGTAAGGAGCATAATTAACGCCACCATAAATAAATAAATTAAAATTAGGAAAAACATCTTTTATAGTTTTACCACTTTTTTCAATTATTTTTTCGAAATACATTTTTACCCAAGGAGGAATACCGCTAATAAGAGTCATTTTTTCTGCAATAGTTTCCTCAACTATGGCATCTATTTTTTTCTCCCAATCAGATATGGAATTTGTTTTGAAAGATGGGAGCCGATTTGATGTTAAATATTTAGGAATGTGATGCGCAACAATTCCAGATAAACGTCCAGTTAGAATTCCTGCTGTTTTTTTTAACACAGGACTTCCTTGTAAAAAAATCATTTTTCCCTTAACGATAGAGGTGTCCTTTGTTTCATAAATATAGTTTAATATAGAATCTCTAGCGGCTTTTATATGGTTTGGCATAGAATCTTTAGTTATAGGAATATACTTAGAGCCAGATGTTGTTCCTGACGTTTTACAAAAATAAATAGGTTTTCCAGGCCACAAAACATCTTCTTCACCAGCAATAATTTCTTCTATATATTTTTTAAGTTGCTCATAGTCTCTTATAGGCACATTTTTTTTCCAGTCATCATAAGTTAAAATTTCAGAAAAAAGATGATCTTTTCCAAAAGAAGTGTTTTCTGCTTTTGTGATTAAATTTTGAAAGATTTTATGTTGACTTTTAACAGCGTTTTTTTCCCAAAAACTATTTTTAAAAACAACATATTTTGCAAAAGGAAAACTAAAAAAAGACTTTATACTCATAATTAAAAAAGAATATAATTTTGAGGGTTTACCGGCACACCTTTTTGCCAAAGCTCAAAATGTAAGTGAGGGCCAGTAGTAAGCTCTCCAGAGTTGCCAATTATTGCAATTTGTTCGCCAGCCAAAACAAAATCCCCCACATTTTTTAATAAAACAGAATTGTGTTTATATACAGACAAATAATCATTTTTATGTTGTATAGCAATTACAAAACCTGTTTCAGCAGTCCAATGACTAATAATCACAGTACCATCTAAAACACTATTAATTCTAGAACGCTCTTTCGCTACTAAATCAACACCAAAATGCCCGTTTTTAAAATCAAACCCATCACTAATAATACCATTAACAGGAGTAAAAAAAACTAAATAATCATTTTTAGCAAAATCTTTTAAATATAGAGCCCCATTATCTTTTGATTCAACATTAATTCTGAACAACGAATCGTCGGTAGATTTTTTAAAAACAACATCTTCATTAATAACAATTGATTGCTCTTTGTTTTTTTCTTCAACAGGCAAAATAACATCATCATTTATTATATTAGAGATGTTTTTTAAATAAAGATCTCTGTTATTTATTGCTTTTTGCAGGGAGTCTGTTTTTACAGAGAGAGCAATTAAATTTTTTTGAACTTCTTCACGAGATTTTCCTGGAAGATATCCATTTAAAGGAGTGTATGAAAACAATAAAAAAAGACTAACAAAACAAAAAAACAAAAAAGAAATAAAAAGAAAAAACACATTAAATTTAGAAAGCCGAATAGAAATTTTTTCTTCAAAAGAACTATCAGTCATTATTACAAAACGATATTTGTAAAATAATTTTTCCCAATATTTTTTACTATCGCGGTTATTTTTCATAATGTTTGCAAATATCATAAAAATATAAGCATATTTGTGAGAATTTTATGATAAGCAACAAAATATTTGTTAATAAAACAAGTTTAGAGTTAATATTGTGATAAAAAACACTTGGCATATTAAAAAAATAACACTAGTTGTGTTACTAGCTTTCGTTACCTCATGCTCAACTAAGAAAAAAACATGGGTGCATAGACAATACCATAATACGACTGCAAAATATAATGGATATTTTAACGGCAAGGAAAGTTTAAAATCGGGAGTAAAAAAAATAGAAGACAATTATGTTGATGACTACACTGCTACGCTGCCTGTTTATAAAATGGGAGACTTAAAAAAGAGCACAAAAACTCATTCCTATATGGATAAAGCGATTAAAAAAAGCTCGATAGTTATACAAAAACATTCAATAAAAATTAAAGGTAAAGAGTATTGTAAGTGGATAGATGATAATTATTTGTTGGTTGGCATGGGATATTTTTATAAAGGAGAATATGATGAGGCAATAAAAACTTTTGGATTTATTAAAAATGAATATAAAAAAAATGAAATTTATTATGATGCATCTTTGTGGTTAGTTAGAAGCTATGTGCAAAAAAAAGATTTTAATTCTGCGGAAATTGAGCTAATGGAGTTAATCAATACAAAAAGATTCCCCGAAAAACTAGAATTAGAACTGGCAAAGGTTAGCGCAGACTATTGTTTAAAAAAAGGCAAAAAAGAATTAGCAATAAAACACTTAAGTTTTTTAGATAAAAAAATTAAAAGAAAGAGAAAAAAAGTTAGGTATAATTATATATTAGCTCAGATTTATCAAGAAATAAACATGCTAGAAGAAGCTAAAAAACAATATAAAAAAGTAATAAAATCAAACCCAGACTATGAAATGACATTTAATTCGAAAATGAACTTGGCTCAATCAGTAGTTTTTGAAGAAAAAGATGCTGAAAAAATGAGGCAGGAACTAGTGAAAATGACAAGGGATGATAAAAACAAGGAATACTTGGATCAAATATACTATACGTTAGGAGAAATGGATATTAATATAAAAGATACTATATCAGCGACGGGAAATTATTTGTTATCAACAACTAAAAGCATAAATAATGATATGCAAAAATCAATATCATTTCTTTCTTTGGGAAAAATAGAATTTAAAAGAACAAACTACCTACTTTCTAAAACCTACTATGATAGCACAATATATTACATGAATGAAGAACACAGAATGTATGAGCAAAGTAAAGAAAAACATGAGGTTTTAATAGAGCTTGTAAAACATTTAAACACAATAGAATTACAAGATAGCCTACAAACTTTGGCGGGGTTATCTAAAAAAGAATTAAACAATATAATAAATCAAATTATACAAAAAGAGATTAAAAAAGAAAAAGAAGAAGAAAATAGTAAAAGAGCAAGACAACAAATGATGTTTGAAAACAATATAAACGGAGGTAGAGAAAACCAGTTTGGAAACAAAACATCTGGAGGTAAGTGGTATTTTTATAATCCTGCAACACTTAGTTTTGGACTATCAGAGTTTAGAAAAAAATGGGGTAAAAGAAAATTAGAAGACGATTGGAGAAGAAAAGATAAAAAAACAACAATAGATTTTAATATAGACTCTGTACAAGTAGATTCAGTACAAGAGAAAGTAAGCGAAAATAAAAAAGACCCAAAATATTATTTGAGCAAAATTCCAAAAACAAAAGAAGATTTTAATCAATCTGACAAACAAATAAAAGAGGCTTTTTTTCAATTAGGATTGATTTACAAAGATCAGTTAAATAAATATAATAAGAGTACAAACGCATATAAATCGATAGTTAACAGATTTCCAGCCGACACACAGTATTGTGCTTTGGCAGAATACAATATATATAAAAACCAGAAAGAACAAAACCAAGAACAAAATGCATCTAGCACAAAAAAAAGAATTATAGAAATATATCCAAAAAGTATTTATGCCCAAATACTAAAAAACCCAAAATTACAACAAGAATCCATCAAAACAGAGAACAAATTAGAAATAGAATATCAAAAAAACTATAAAAATTATATAGACAAAAAGTATAATAGAGTTATATCAGAAACAAATAATATTAAGAACAATAACTATAGAGATAAATATATTTTTTTAAGAGCACTTTCTTTTGCAGGAATTCAAGATACAACTCAAACAAAAAAAGAATTAAACCAACTTATTAGTAAAGGAACTGATTTAAAAATAAAAAAAGAAGCAGAATATATTTTAACGACACTGGAAAACCCAGAAAAAATGTTAAAATACAACCATCTTGCTCTCACAGGTTTTTCATATATTTTGAATGAAAAATCACCACACATGTCAATAATAATTTTACCAAAAAAAGGAACAGACATTAATTACTTAAAAACACTTATTTCAGATTATCATGCTAAATATTATGAAAACACAACTTTTGAAATAAGCGCAATACTAATGGGGCTAGACAGACATTTATTGATGATAAAAACTTTTTTTAATTCTTCAGAAGTAATGAAATATAATAAAAACCTATCAGAAGAGCCGGAAATATTAAAAGAACTAAACAAATCAGATTACAGGCTTATGGCTATTTCTTTCGAAAACTACAAAGATTTTTATAAAAACAAAGATTTGAAAGGTTATTATGACTTCTTCATTAAGAAATATTTGTCTAAAAATTAATAAAAAGTATATTTTTAGTATTTTTGTTATCTAGAAAAAACAAGTAATAATTATGTTTACTAATAATAAAAACAATCAAATGAGGAAAACAGAAACAACAAATGCGGTTAATATGATTGGGGCAGGAACAATAATAAATGGTGATATAAACTCTAAAAGCGATATTAGGATTGACGGAATATTAAAAGGGTCGATTAAAACTAATGGAAAAGTTGTTTTAGGAAAAGAAGGTGTTGTTGAAGGAGATGTTGTTTGCAAAAACGCAGATATTTCAGGTTTATTAAAAGCAAAAATTACAGTTTCACAATTACTTTCTTTAAAATCTACAGCAAAACTAAACGGGGATATTACAACCAATCAATTGTCAATTGAACCGGGCGCAGCATTTACAGGTTCTTGTAGTATGGGCGCAACAATAAAAGATTTAAAAGATGTGGAAAACTCAGAGAAAAAAGAGAAGTCCGCTTAACAAATACGCTAAATATTCTTCATTAACAATACAAATGATAATAATTGTTTTTATTGGAAATTTTACAGGAGAATTTTTAGATACAAAGCTTCATATAGAAAAATCATATTTTACAATTGTACTTTCTTTATTATCAATAATTATATCATTATATTATTTGTTTAAAAAAATTAAAAATGAATAGAGCACATATACTGGCATCATTTGTGTTTTTTTTGGCCAATCTTTTTTACATTAAAACTTTTGAATATCAATTAGAAATTAAAACAATCATGTTTTTTAATTTTTTTTTATTTGTGTTATTCTGGTTGTCAAGTTTTTTGCAAAAAAAAATCAAAAATCAAAAATCAAAAATTCAATACTTTTGGTTTTTAAACTTTGCAAGAATTATAATTTGTCTAATAATTATATATCCTTTTTTGAAAAACCCAATAAAAACATCCAATTTATACATATACAACTTTTTTTTAATTTATTTTTTTCAATTGTTTTTGACGCTTTTTATACAAAAAAAATTAATCAATAAATAATTAAAAAAACTTATTTAAAAAATAAAAAATTATTTACTTTTGCCAACGGTTTTAACCATAAGAAATGACAAGTAGAAAGTTAAAAAAAATACTAATTTTATTTTTATTTTTGAACGTAAGTGTTTTTGGAGAACAACAAGACAAGACTAAAAACAAAAGTAAAAAATATAATCCTACAGAAGATGTTTTACACCACATACAAGATTCACATGAGTGGCATTTTTGGGGAAAGGGTGAAAAATCTGTTAGCCTACCATTACCAGTAATATTAATTACAGATGGGAATATTGATTTTTTCATGTCGTCTAAATTTAAACATGGCTATGCAGAAGTTGTAAAGGGTGATAGAACATATTTTTTAGACCACGGCAAAGTTTTTGAGAAAAGTGGGTATAAGGTTTTTGATTTGTCAATCACAAAAAATATTGCATCAATGTTTTTTTCAGTTCTAATATTGTTTTTTTTAATGAGAGCGGCGGCATCAAACGCTCATAATGTTAATAGATCACCAAAAGGCATTCAAGCGTTTATGGAGCCCCTAATTTTGTTTGTTAGAGATGATATTATTAAATCAAATATTGGCCCAAAATATGAAAAATATACCATGTATCTATTAACCGTATTCTTTTTTATTTTAATAAATAATTTAACTGGAATGATGCCTGGATCAGCAAACGTTACTGGAAATATTTCTGTAACAGCAGTTTTAGCATTATTTACATTTATTATTATAACAATTTCAGGAAATAAAGGTTATTGGATGCATATAATTAAACCCCCGGGCACCCCAGCTCCGTTATTACCAATTATGGTGCCTATAGAAATTTTTGGAATTTTCACAAAACCAGCTGCATTAATGATTAGATTGTTTGCTAACATAACAGCTGGACACATAATAATTTTAAGTTTGGTCTCATTAATTTTTGTAGCATCAAATAATGGTGAGAATTTGATAGCAGGATTAGCAGTAGCCCCCCTTTCGGTGCTGTTTGTTTTGTTTGTTTGTTTAATAGAATTACTTGTAGCATTTTTACAAGCATATATTTTCACTCTTTTATCAGCAGTTTTTATAGGTCTAGCTGTAAAAGAGGAGCATTAATAATTAATTGTTTAACTAAAAAGTAAAAAAATGGAAGAAATTAAAGGAATTGCAGCTATAGGAGCCGGCCTGGCGGCTATAGGAGCAGGAATTGGAATCGGAATGATTGGAGGTAAGGCTCTTGAAGCTATGGCTAGACAGCCTGAACATTCAGGAATGATACAAACTAACATGTTTATTGCTGCGGCATTAGTTGAGGGAGTAGCATTGTTTGGTGTGGTTGTTGCCTTAATGCAAGGTTAAATTTTAAAATTGATTAATTGCTACGGTTGGTAGCGATTAATCAATTTAATTAAAAAAAAAAATTATGATTCAATTTGATCCTGGAATAATTATATGGACAACAATAATTTTTACATTATTATTGTTGCTTTTGAAAAAATTTGCTTGGAAACCAATATTAAAATCTGTTGATGAAAGAAATAAAAATATTGAGGATGCACTAAAATCTGCAGAAAGAGCAAAGGAAGAGATGTCAAAATTAAATGCAGATAATGAAAAAATATTAAAAGATGCAAAGATTGAAAGAGAAGCCTTATTAAAAGAAGGAAGAACAATAAAAAATGAAATTATTTCTGAAGCTAAACAAAAAGCAACAGAAGAAGCTGAAAAGATATTAACTATTGCTAAAGAGCAAATTAAGAATGAGAAAATGAAAGCTTTAGTACAATTAAAAAATCAAATAGCAACGCTTTCAATTGAAATGACAGAAAAAATATTAAAATCTGAGTTGCAAAATTCAAACAAACATAAAGAGATGATAGAAGACGCATTGCAAAATAAAGATTTAAATTAGTTTTAAATGAATCAAGAAAGAGTCAGTATAAGGTATGCAAAAGCATTATTAAAACTTGCTATAGAAGAAAACGTTTTAGAACTAACGTTTGAAGATATGTGTACTATTAAAAAAACATGTGAGAAGAATAAAGATTTTATGTTACTTTTAAAGAGTCCAATAGTTAAAACAGATAAAAAAATAAAAATTTTATCACAAATATTTGAGGATGTTTTGTCAAAAACAACCCTAACTTTTTTACATATTATTACAACAAAAAAACGAGAAAAAATAATAGTTAACATTGCAACAAGTTTTATAAGATTATATAAAGAATATAATCAAATAGAAACAGCCTCTGTAACAACTGCTGTGCCTATAGATGATATAACAAAAAAAGAAATTATTAATAAGATCAAAACTAAAACTGGAAAAAAACTTGAGCTAAAAGAGTTTGTTGACAAAAAAATAATAGGAGGAATAATTATTAAAATAGGAGATCAACAATTAGATTCAAGTATTTACAGTATGATATCAAAACTAAAACAGAAGTTTAACAAAAACCTGTATATTCAGGATTACTAAAAAATTAAAAATGGCAGAAGTAAAACCAGCTGAGGTTTCAGCAATTTTAAGAGAGCAACTTTCGGGATTTAAAACAGAATCAGAATTACAAGAAGTAGGGACCGTTTTGCAAGTTGGAGATGGAATAGCGAGAATTTATGGCCTTACAAATGCTCAATCAGGTGAGCTAATAGAATTTGAAAACGGTGTTAGAGGAGTTGTTTTAAACTTAGAAGAAGACAACGTAGGGGTTGTTTTAATGGGCCCTTCTAAAGGAATTAAAGAGGGAGATACAGTTAAAAGAACAAATAGAATCGCCTCCGTTGATGTTGGTGAAGGAATGTTAGGAAGAGTAGTTGATGGCACAGGAGAACCAATAGACGGAAAAGGACCAATAACAGGAGAAACTTTTGCTATGCCTATTGAAAGAAAAGCACCAGGTGTTATTTACAGGCAGCCAGTAGATGAGCCTTTACAAACAGGTATTAAGGCGGTTGATGCAATGATTCCTATTGGAAGAGGCCAAAGAGAGCTTATAATTGGAGATAGACAAACAGGTAAGACAGCTGTAGCAATAGACACAATTATTAATCAAAAAGAATTTTATGAAAAGGGAGAGCCAGTTTACTGTATTTATGTTGCTGTTGGTCAAAAAGCATCAACGGTTGCCGCTTTAGCAGACACTTTAGATAAAGCTGGGGCTTTAGATTATACTATTATTGTTTCAGCAAACGCATCTGACCCAGCACCTATGCAGTTTTATGCGCCATTAGTTGGAGCTGCGGTTGGAGAATATTTTAGAGACACAGGTAGGCCTGCGTTAATTATTTTTGATGACTTATCTAAACAAGCTGTTGCTTATAGAGAAGTTTCTTTATTACTTAGAAGACCCCCAGGAAGAGAAGCTTATCCTGGAGATGTTTTTTATTTACATTCAAGGTTACTTGAAAGAGCAGCTAAGATTATTAGTGATGACAATATTGCAGCACAAATGAATGATCTTCCAAAATCTTTACAAAAAATGGTTAAAGGCGGTGGTTCACTAACAGCTTTACCAATTATTGAAACTCAAGCAGGAGATGTGTCAGCATATATCCCAACTAACGTAATTTCAATTACAGATGGGCAAATATTTTTAGAGTCTAATTTGTTTTTATCAGGAGTAAGACCTGCTATTAATGTTGGAATTTCTGTGTCTCGTGTAGGAGGTGCAGCACAAATTAAATCCATGAAAAAAATATCAGGAACATTAAAATTAGACCAAGCTCAATATAGGGAACTTGAAGCTTTTGCAAAATTTGGTTCAGATTTAGATGCAGCCACAACAGCTGTAATTGAGAAAGGAAAAAGAAATGTTGAGATACTTAAACAAGGACAATATTCTCCTTTAAGAGTGGAAGAACAAGCCGCAATTATATATTGTGGTACAAATGGATTGTTGATGGATGTGCCAGTTAGTAAAATAAAAGAATTTGAAAAGGATTATATAGGATATTTACATAACAAACATCAAGATGTTTTAGATGAATTGTCAGTTGGAAAATTAACAGAAGAAACTATAAAAACATTAAAATCTGTTGCATCAGAGTTAAGCGCAAAATATAAAAATGATTAATCATTGTAATGATTTTTAATAACAACTAAATCACTTAAATGGCAAACTTAAAAGAGATAAGATCCAGAATATCTTCTATAGCTTCTACAATGCAAATAACATCTGCAATGAAGATGGTGTCAGCAGCAAAGTTAAAGCGTGCTCAAGATGCAATTATTCAAATGCGACCATATGCTAATAAGCTAACAGATTTATTGCAAGATTTAAGTGGAGGATTAGATGATTCACAAGGTGGAGAGTATTCTAATAAAAGAGAAATAAAAAAAGTACTATTAGTTGTAATATCTTCAAATAGAGGTCTTTGTGGAGGATTTAATGCAAATATAATTAAGAGTACAAAACAATTAATACAAGAAAATTATAATAATAAAAGTGTAGAAATACTTTCTGTTGGTAAAAAAACATCAGAGCACTTTGTTAAAAACGGGTATGTGGTAGTAGAGACACATGATGATTTGTTTAATGATATAACATTCAATAATGTATCTTTCATAGCAGAAAGTATAATGAAAAATTTTTCAGAAAAAAGGTACGATAAAGTTATCTTGATATATAACCAATTTAAAAATGCAGCAACACAAATTGTTATAAATGAAGACTATCTTCCAGTTCAAAAAACGGAAAATGAAAAAAACACAAACCAAGATTATTTATATGAGCCAAACAAATCTAAAATAATACAAGAGCTAATACCCAAATCATTAAAAACACAATTATTTAAAGCAATTTTAGACTCACATGCATCAGAGCATGGAGCAAGAATGACAGCAATGCATAAAGCAACGGATAATGCTGGAGAACTTAAAAAAGATTTAACACTAACTTATAATAAAGCAAGACAAGCAGCTATTACAGGAGAAATATTAGAAATAGTTGGAGGTGCAGAAGCTTTAAATAATTAAAAAAATATAGAAAACAGAATATTAAAACCTTTAAAACAGGTTTTTTCTGTTAACTCAATCTAATGACATATATTTGTACAAAGTAGAATTATTATGTATACAAATATTTTAGTAGAAAACAAAGACAACATTTCTTATATAACTATTAATAGACCACAAAAATTAAACTCATTAAATAAGCTTACGATACTTGAGTTAAATAAAGCAATTAAACAAGCAGAAAAAGATGATTCAATAAGATGCATAATATTAACAGGTGCAGGAAAAAAATCTTTTGTAGCTGGCGCAGATATTAAAGAGTTTGCTAGTTATAACAAAAAAGAAGGTGAAGAATTATCTAGAAAAGGACAAGAGTTACTTTTTGATTTATTAGATAAAGCAAAAACACCTTCTATAGCTGCTATTAATGGCTTTGCACTTGGAGGTGGCCTTGAGTTAGCTATGTCTTGTCATATTAGAATAGCTTCAAGAAGCGCAAAAATGGGATTACCAGAAGTTTCTTTAGGAGTTATTCCTGGATATGGTGGAACACAAAGATTAACTAATTTAGTTGGAAAAGGAAAAGCATTAGAAATGATTGTTACAGGAGAAATAATTACAGCAGATGAAGCTAAAGAATGGGGTCTAGTAAATAATATATATTCAGAAGAAGAATTACTGCTTGAAGCAACTAAAATAGCAAACAAGATTAAAAGAAATTCACCAATAGCAATATCAAAAGCAATAAAATCAGTAAACGCATGTTTTATAGATGGTATAAATGGTTTTGAAATTGAAAAAAAATCATTTGGAGAATGTTTTGGTACTGAAGAATTTATAGAAGGAACAAAAGCATTTATGGAAAAAAGAAAACCTAAATTTTAATTGAACTCACTCAAGAAACTAGCAAATCAAACTGCAATTTATGGCCTAAGCAGTGTTGTTGGCAGGTTATTAAACTACCTGCTAGTTCCACTTTATACCCGTTATTTTATACCAGAAGAATATGGTGTTGTTACAGAGATTTATGCATATGTAGCTTTCTTAGTTGTTTTTTTAACATACGGCATGGAAACTGCATTTTTTAGGTTTTCAAAAAAAGAAAAAAATCACAATAATGTGTATACCACCACATTATTATCTGTTTTAACTACATCAGTAATTTTTATCTTGTTAGTTTTTGTAAACTCATCTTTAATAGCTAATTGGATGGGTTATCAAAACAATAAGGAATATATAGAATGGTTTGCGATAATTATTGGTTTAGATGCTATTTCTGCTATTTCTTTTGCAAGTTTGAGAGAACAAAATAAAGCAATAAGGTTTGCAATAATTCGTATTGCAGGAATTTTTGTTAATATTGGTATGAATATATTTTTTATTGTTTATAAAGAGTTTGGTATAGAGTATATATTTATTTCAAACCTAATTTCATCAATATTAACAATTGTTTTATTGCTTCCACAAATGCTAAGCTATAAATGGGTTTTTGATAAAGTGTTGTGGAAAAAAATGATAATTTATGCGCTTCCTTTGTTAATTGCTGGATTAGCTGGAATGACCAACGAAACATTAGATCGAATATTACTAAAACATTTTTTACCAAACCCTGAAACAGCGTCCATAGAATTAGGTTTGTATGGAGCGTTTTATAAATTATCTATTATTATGATTTTATTTATTCAAATGTTTCGTTTCGCAGCAGAACCTTTCTTTTTTACTCAAGAAAAAGAAGATGTTTCAAGAAAAATATATGCAGATGTAATGAAGTATTTTATAATTATAACATCATGCATTTTTTTAATCGTAACTATTTTTTATGATTTTATAATACAATTTATTGGAAAAGAATATCACGATGAAAGAGGTTTTGTTGTTGTGTCAATATTATTATTAGCAAACATTTTTTTAGGTATATATTATAATTTATCTATTTGGTATAAATTAACAGAAAAAACAAAATATGGCGCTTATTTATCATTGTTTGGGGCAGTTATTACAATAGTTTTAAATATTAGTTTAATTCCAATTATTGGTTTTGAAGGTTCTGCTTGGGCTACTCTTATTTGTTATTTTTTCATGACAGTTAGCTCTTATTTTTTAGGAAAGAAATATTTTCCGGTTCCATATAATATAGAAAGAATTAGTTTTTATTTTTTACTAATGTTTATAATATATTTTATTATTATCACAACGAATATTAATATGTGGTATAATTCATTATATTTATTAGCATTTATAGGAATAATATTTTTAATAGAAAAACCTAAAAAAGGTTATGTAACAATCAAATAATTTAATAATGAAAATAAAACTTGTAAACAAATCACAACACGACTGCCCAGAATACTCAACAATTCAATCAGCAGGATTGGATCTTAGAGCTAATTTATTTGAGTCAATTATATTAAAACCTTTATCAAGAAAACTCATTAAAACAGGTTTGTATATTGAATTACCAAAAGGCTATGAAGCTCAAGTAAGACCAAGAAGTGGCCTTGCATATAAAAAGGGAATAACTGTTCTAAATTCTCCAGGAACAATAGATGCTGATTACAGAGGGGAAATAGGAGTTATTTTGATAAATTTATCTAACAAAGATTTTGTAGTTGAAAATGGAGAAAGAATAGCACAAATGGTAATTGCTAAACATGAGCAAGCAGCTTGGGAAAAGGTAGAAAAATTAGAGGATACCCAAAGAGGAATAGGAGGTTTTGGAAGTACAGGAATTAAATAAATAAAATGAAAATAATAGTACCCATGGCAGGAAGAGGTTCAAGATTAAGACCTCATACATTAACAACTCCAAAACCATTAATTGAAGTTGGAGGAAAATCAATTGTAAAAAGATTGGTGGAAGATATTGTGAAAGTTTGTAAAAAAGAAGTAGATGAAATAGCTTTTATTATAGGCGATTTTGGAAAAGAAACAGAAATAAAACTGGCTCAAATTGCTAAAGATTTAGGAGCTAAATCAAGTGTGTATTATCAAGAAAAACCACTTGGTACAGCTCATGCTATTTTATGCGCAAAAGAATCTTTAGAAGGAAATTGTGTTGTAGCGTTTGCAGATACGCTTTTTAAAGCTAAATTTACACTAGACAAAACAAAAGACGGTATAGTTTGGGTAAGCAAGATTGACGACCCGTCATCATTTGGGGTTATTAAACTTAACAATAAAAAAAATATTACTGAATTTGTAGAAAAGCCAGATAAATTTGTTTCTGACCTTGCAATAATTGGTATATATTATTTTAACGATGGGAATAATTTGAAAAAAGAACTACAATATTTAATAGATAATAATATTAAAGAGAAAGGAGAATACCAACTTACTAATGCTTTAGAGAACATGAAAAATAAAGGAGTAAACTTTTCAGCTGGTAAAATTGAAGAATGGTTAGATTGTGGTAATAAAGAAGCGACAGTTCTTACAAATGAAAGAGTGTTAGAATCAGATGGAAATAACATTTCTAAACTTGCTATTATTGAAAACACAGAAATAATAGAACCTTGTTTTATAGGTGATAATACAATTATAAAAAACTCAAAAATTGGCCCATATGTTTCAGTTGGAAGCAACACACAAATTGAAGGAAGTAAGATTAATAAAACAATAATTCAAAAAGAATCAAAAATTTGTAATGCAATATTGACAAAATCAATGATTGGAAATAAAGTCATTTTTGATGGAAAAAATATTGAACAAATAGTTAGTATAGGAGATTTTTGTGAGATAAAATAATGAGAATAAAAGGATTAATATTTTTAGTTTTTTTTTGCAACACATATGTTTTTGCACAGTGGAAATCGCATTATCCAGAAACAAAAGAGCATAAAGAAGAAAATCTAAAAGAAAAAGCCAAGAAAAATGAAGTGTTATTTGAAAAACATTTTTTTACAGCGCTTAAATTAAAATCTTTAGAAAACTATGATGAGGCGTTAAAATATTTTCAAAAATGTATTAAAATAAACAATAAAATATCTACACCGTTTTATGAATCCTCAATAATTAATAAAAATATAGGAAATTTAAGCTTAGCAAGTGAACAAATAAAAGAAGCATTAGTTATAGAGCCGATAAACGAATGGTATCTTCTTACTGCAGCAGAAATATATTTTACAGCTCAGAATTATAATTATGCAATTAAGAAATACAGAAAGCTAATTAATCTTAATCCAAATAAAGAATCATACTATTATCAGCTTTCAGAGTCATATATTTATAATAATAATTTTCAAAAAGCAATAAATGTATATGATGAATTAGAAAAAATCAGGGGTATTGATAAAATGATATCAATACAAAAACATAAATTATACATACAAATAAAAAATAAAAAAGAAGCGATTAAAGAATTAATAAAAGTTCTTGAAAAAAGCCCTAACGATATTGAAATTCTTGAAATGCTTTCTGAGATATACTTGTTAAATAATGAGAGAGAAAAAGCTTTTGAAGTATTTAAAAGAATAGGAATTATAAATCCAGAAAATGGAAGAATTCATTTGACACTAGCAGATTATTATCGAGAGAGTGGAGAGGATGAAAAATCTTTTGAAGAATTAAAGCTTGCATTTAAATCTTCAAATATAGATTTAGATACAAAAATCAGAATATTAATGTCATATTATCCACTAATAAATTTGGATGATAAAATGGAAATGCAAGCATATGAACTTTCAAAAATACTTCTTAGTATATACAAAAATAATTCAATGGTTCACGCCGTATATGCAGATGTTTTATACACCGCAAGTCGTTTTCAAGAAGCAAAAGAACAATATTTTTTAGTTCTACAAAAAGAAAAAAACAAAAAAGAAATTTGGAGCCAGGTTCTTTTTATACAGGCAGAACAAAGTGATTGGGAAGGAATGTTAAATACTAGCGAAGAAGCACTATTGTATTTTGCTGCTGAACCATTATTTTATTATTTTAATGGGGTTTCAAATAAATGGTTCAAAAATTATACTGATGCAATAAATTCTTTAGAAACAGGTGTCGAGTTTGTTATAGAAAACAAAAATTTATTAACAGAATTTTATTCCTCTTTAGGAGATTTAAATCACGCAATCAAAAAATATGATAAATCAGATTATTTTTACGAAAAAGCTCTTAAAGTAGATTCTCTAAATGTAATAGTGCTAAATAATTATTCATACTATTTATCATTAAGAAAAGAAAACTTAGAAAAAGCAGAGCAAATGTCATTAAAATGCAATCAGATTGAAAAAAACAATTCAACCTACCAAGACACATATGCCTGGATTTTATATAATAAAAAAGAATACATTAAAGCAAAAGAATGGATGATAAAAGCAATAAAAAATGGTGGTGAAGAAAGTCCTGTCATACTAGAGCATTATGGAGATATTCTATTTCAATTAGGTGACACTAAAAATGCAGTTTTTCAATGGCAGAAAGCTAAACAAGCAGGAAAAGGCTCAGAATTTTTAGAAAAAAAAATAATTGAAGGAAAATTATATGAGTAGAATTTCTTTTTTTTTACTAATAATTATAGTATTTAATTCATGTGTAATAAATCAAAAATCTCAGAACAAAATAATTAATGATAATACAACATTAATAGATCTAATAAAAAGCCAAAACCATATTAATCAAAATCCAGAATGGCTTCTCTTAAAAGGTAAAATAAATATAACTAATCTAAAATCAGAATCTGACTTAAAATTCACGTTAAAATCAAAAACAGATAGCGCGGTACTAATATCAGTTACAGCATTATTAGGCTTTGAAATATTTAAAGCTAAAATAACAACAGATTCTGTTTTTTTTATTAATAGATTAAATAAAACAGTTTATTCTCGCTCTTTTCAAGAACTACAAAACCAAATTAAGAGTAAGATTTTATATAGTGATTTTATAAATATATTAACTTCAAATCAAACAATATTAAAAGATAAATATGAAATAAAAAATATAGAAAACAATTATTACTTAGAGTCAGAAAAAGCAAAATATGTTATAGATGGAAAAAGTAAAAAAATAATTTCATCTAATATTTATTTTAACAATACAGAGAAGAAAATATTTTGTGAATTTTTAAATTATAAAAAAATAAAAACATATCTTATTGCTAATAAAATTTCATTACAAACAAAAGAAATTTCAGTAAAAGTTGAATATGAAAAAATTATTTTAGATGAGCCACAAAGATTGTTATTTAAAATTCCAGACAATTATGTTAAAAAATAAAAAAACAAACATTTATTTAATCTTAATGTTATTTTCTTTATGGTCTTTTTCCCAAACAAAGGAAGAGCTACAAACACAGAAAGAAGCTATTGAAAAAGACATAAAATATACTACTGAATTATTGAATAAAACAACTTCGTCCAAAAAACAATCTTTGAATTATTTAAATTTTTTAGAAAAGAAAGTTGAAAAAGAAGGTGAACTTTTAAAAGTTTTATCAGCAGAAATAAAAATATATAATAAACAGATTAGCAAAATTGAAAAAGAAGTTTCTAGTACAGAACTTGAAATTATTACTCAAGAAAAAGAGCTTGAAAAAGTTAAAACAGAATATGCAAAAATGATTTACTCTACTTTTGCTAAAAAAGGAAAAAGAAGTGATTTAATGTTTATCTTTTCATCTAAAGACTTTAATCAAGCATATAAAAGAATAATGTATTTAAAACAATATTCTATTTTAAGAAATAGCCAAGCAAAAAAAATTTTAAAAAACAAAGTAATATTAAATAAAAAAAGAGAAAGACTGATAGTTCAGAATAAAGATTTAATATATGAAAAGGAAATAAAAAAGGGATTAATACTCGTCAAAAAAGAGACAATAATAGAATCAAACAACACAAAAAACCAAAAAATAGAACTTTTAAATAAATTGAAAAAATCAGAATCTTCAATAAAAAAACAACTTAAAGAAAAACAAGAGATTGTAAAAGAAATACAAGAAAAGATAAAAAAAATAATAGAAGAGGAAATTAAAAAAGCTAAAATAAATAATAATTTTATGACAACACCTGAGTCAAAGGAACTTTCTTCTGAGTTTGTTTCTAACAAAGGAAAATTACCTTGGCCATTATCAAAAGGTTTGATAGTTCAAAAATATGGCAAACAAAAGCATTCTGTTTTTGCTGGAGTAGAAACATTTAATAATGGGATAGATATAGCAACAAACAAAAATGAAATAATAAAAAGTATTTTTGAAGGTGTAGTAAGTAGAATATTCTTTATTAAAGGTGAAGGTAAAGCAGTATTAATAAATCATGGAGAATATTTCAGTGTGTATTCTGGTTTAAAAGAAGTGTTTGTAAAGGTTCAGGACAAAGTTATTTCTAAGCAAGAAATAGGAGTTGTTATTACTCATGATAATGAAGATAAAACAGAGTTACATTTTGAAATATGGAAGGGTTATGACAAGCAAAATCCTTCAGAATGGTTACTACAAGCATATTAAAAACAAAATGCATAAATTTGTCATTATAAATTAAAAATATAAATATGAAATCAACAATGTTATTAGGCATGATTGGTCCTTGGCAAATAGTTTTAATTGTTTTAGTTGTGTTATTAATGTTTGGAGGAAAAAAAATTCCAGAATTAATGAAAGGCTTGGGTAAAGGAATAAGTGAGTTTAAGAAAGGCAAAGAAGAGTCTGAAAAAAAGTAAAAACTAGTGTTAAAAACTTTTCGATCTTATAATAAGCTAAAAACTGCAATTTTAGACAATACAACTAATTGTGTAGAAATAACAAAACAATACCTTAAGGCAATTGATAAAAAAAAGGAACTAAATGCATTTATCGAGGTTTTTGAAAAAGAGTGTTTAGCAAGAGCAAAAAAGGTAGATGATAAAATTAAAAAAGGAACTGCTGGGAGGTTAGCTGGAATGGTTATAGGTATTAAGGATAATATTTGTTACAAAAACCATAAAGTTGGCGCTTCTTCAAAAATCCTTGAGGGGTTTACATCACTTTATAGCGCAACAGTAATTAATCGATTATTAAAAGAGGATGCAATAATTATAGGTAGATTAAATTGTGATGAGTTTGCAATGGGTTCTGCAAACGAGAACACTATACATGGTCGTGTAAAAAACCCATTTAATTTAGACAAAGTTTCAGGCGGTTCTTCAGGCGGTTCTTCAGTTGCTGTTTCAGCAGGCTTATGTTTAGCCTCATTAGGAAGCGATACAGGAGGCTCAATAAGACAACCTTCTGCGTTTTGTGGTGTTGTTGGCATAAAACCAACGTATTCTAGAGTTTCTAGATATGGTTTAATAGCATATGCATCATCTTTTGATCAAATAGGTCCAATTACAAACAACATTGAAGACGCAGCTTTGATACTGGAAGTTATTTCTGGTAAAGATAAGTTTGATAGCACAACTTCATCAAAAAAAGTGGAAAAATTCACTAGTGTTAAAAAGACAAATAAACCAAAAAAAATAGGATATATATTAGATTATTTTGAGAGAGAAGGTTTAGATAAAGAAATAAGGAAGAAAACAATGAAATTGATAAATAATTTAAAATTAAAAGGTCACGTTGTGCAACCAATCACTTTTCCATATATAGATGTTTTAGTACCTACATATTATGTTTTAACAACTGCAGAAGCTTCTTCTAATCTTGCTCGTTTTGATGGTGTTCATTATGGCTTTAGAAGTAAAGAAACGAACAGTTTAGAGGAGATTTATTTTAAAAGTAGAACTAAGGGATTTGGAGAAGAGGTTAAAAGAAGAATAATGTTAGGAACATTTGTATTAAGCTCCGGCTATTATGATGAATATTTTACAAAGGCACAAAAAATAAGAAGAATTATTAAAAACAGTACTGATAACATGTTTAAAAAACACGATTTTATAATTTCACCAACTACCCCACATACAGCTTTTAGTGCAGATAAAAAATATAAAGATCCAACAACAATGTATTTAGAAGATATTTATACTGTGCATGCAAATCTTTCAGGAAATCCTGCAATTTCTTTGCCGCTAATGAAACATTCAAATGGAATGCCTATAGGCATACAGGTAATGGCAGATAATTTTAAAGAAAAAGAGTTGATTGCTTTTTCAAAAAATTTACTGAATTAATAAAGTGCTTATAAGAATTATAATACTAATTATAATATTAAAAACAATAATATTAACATCTGTATTCTCACAAAACCAGCTTCCTTTTAAAACAGGAGAGCACGTAGAATATAAAGTTTCTTT